>CAJDVZ010000019.1_pt1 | contig 16085 bp, 14 predicted proteins | sample 7391481 | NCBI WGS metagenome assembly CAJDVZ01 (sample SAMEA7055721, study PRJEB34461) | soil metagenome | biome: terrestrial ecosystem; feature: Peninsula; material: soil | place: Antarctica | collected 2016 | reverse complement strand
GGGAGAAGCCGGAGCCAGATGGACTTCCTCGTACCCCTGAAGGGTAGCCGTATATTCCACGGAATGGGCAATTTTCCGGGTTTCCAGGCTTATAACCCGTACCTTTTCGTTTTTAGACTGCACGGCAGCTCCATCCACTGTACTCTTTTTCTCTTTGCCACCGGAACAGGCGAACAAAATAGCCAGCACCAGAGCTGACAACAAAACTGTGATCCGTTTCATGTATGTAGTGATTTGTAATTATTTCAAATTTCCATAAATTTTATCCAATTCAAGCTTTGCCTGAAGAACCTGATATATCGCTGATAGATAGTCAGTTTCAGCTTTCAGGTAATTATTGTCAGCAGTGACTATATCAAGACCGGAAATCATACCTTGCTCAAACTTCAATTTGAGACTATGATAAACTCTTCTGGCTACATCAAGGTTTATAACCTGGTTAAGATAAGTTTCATTGGCATTTTTCAGGTTAAACTGAATCTGTTTTTCCTGCACCTCAAGCTGTTCAGAAACCAGTTCTCTTGTATTATGCGTTTAGCAGTCTGCTGACCACCTGAAAAAATCGGAATGCGCAGGTTCAATCCGATCATGTTCTTAGGTGACATATCGAAATCAGGTTTAAGTATCTTCTCTGTCCTGTTATAATAACCCGATAAAGTTGGAAGAAAAGCTGCATACTGCAGCTTAACCTGCTTAGCGGTTAGATTTTCCTGTAATCCCAGCAACTGGAAATCAGGATTCATATTTACGTCAAAACGACTTGCCAAAGAGCTGGTCACGTTCAAAACCCGCAACGCCTCGCTTAAGGTACCCTCCACCTCAAAGTCCTGGTCGATGGTTAATCCCAGCTGCAAACGCAGCATATTCCGGGCTAGTTCAAGCTGCCGTTCCGACGACTTTACCAAATTCCTAAGTGAATTGATCTGCACACCCAGCTGGTCGAGGTCGGTTTGCTCAATGAACCCGACTTTAACCATCGCACTGGTTTTTTGATAAACCTCCTGCAGATTAACCAGATTTTTATTCAACAAACCAAGGAGTTCTCTTGACATCAACACCAGGTTATAGCCATTGGTCACCTGTACAAGAACATCCTGTTCACTCTTTTCATAGCTTTTTTCCATCAGGGTTTTGCCCAGCTTAGCCAGTTCAATTCCTACAAAATAAGGACCATTGAATAACAGCTGCCCCACCTGTAAATTGAGGTTACTGGTAGTTCTGATGGGAATCTCAGTCGGGGGTGCATTTTCCACAAACCGGATGGAGAGTTTCGCCCCCAGGGCATTGGAATAATCCAGGGTTGAAGAAACCTGGGGCAATCCCCCTGAAATAGCTTCCTTCAGCTGATACTCCGCTTTGTCGATGGCTATCCCTGCGTTCTTCAGCGTCCTGTTGTATTTAATAGCCTGGCTTTTGGCTCCTTCAAGGTCAAGCTTCATCACTTCCCTGGCAGGAAGGGTTATCGTCAGAAAACCCAGCAGGAGAATCAAAAATAATCGTTTTGCTTTCATCTTCTGTTTTTTAACTATCTTGTTTGTTAACTCTCACGCTCTTAAGATCATACAGTTCAATGAGTTCAACACCTTTTGCCGTGCAAATTCCCCTGAAATAGGGCAGAAAAATATTGTCAATGGCTTCTTCCCTGGTCATATTCATCATTTTAAGTGCCTGGCTGTTGTGAAACATGATGATCATTTCCAGGATAAAGGTGTCAACCAGATCGATCTTCAGCTCCTCACGGAAAATTCCCTCTTTTATCCCTCTCTCCAGTAAATTATAGTTAATGGAGAATTCCCTGCATTTTTCTCTGTTGGCATAGTAAGAAGACTGAAGACGCATAGAATAACGCCGCAGATCTTCCATCACAACAGGGTTTGATTGGCTCATCTGTAGGTGTTGCTGCCCGATCATTACAAAAATCGCTTCAATAACATTTTCAGTTCCCTTCATCAGCTCAAGCAACCGTTTATTGCTCTTCATGATCTGGTACTCAATGGCCTTTAACATCAATGTGTCCTTGTCAGTGAAAAGCTCATAGATAGTCCGCTTTGAAATGCCCAGGTCAACAGCAATGTAATCCATCGTCAGACTTTTCATTCCCATCATCTGGAACAGTTCACTGGCCCGCTGCAAAATCTTCTCCCTGGTCTCCATATTGAAATAATGATCGGTAAAACTATAAAACTATTTTGGTTTTATAGTTTTATGCATTCAGTCTATGCAATAATTTAACAAATGAAGGATTTCACCATTAAAAAAATGCCACAGGCGTTGGCCCGGGGCATTTTTGTAAAGACAAGTCACCTGAAGCAGGTTTTTATTTCCCGTACTCCATAGCAGCCATTCGTTTATAGAAGTTATGTCTCCATTTGGCATTTTCCTCAGCGGCGTCAAAGAGTTCATCTGCTACTTCGGGGAATGATTTATAGAGACTCCAATACCCAGCTTCGACAGCTCTTTTCATCTCTTCGTTCGATTTTCCCATGCTGTTTCGCAATCCATGGTTGATACAGGGAGAATAGGCAATGATCATGGATGGTCCCGGATAAGCCTCTGCTTCTTTGAGTGCATTGAGGAACTGAGACTGATTTGCACCGATAGCAACCTGTGCGACGTACACATAACCGTAGGAGAACATCATGGCACCCAGGTCTTTTTTGCGGACTCTTTTTCCTGCAGCGGCAAATTTCGCTACGGCACCCATCGGGGTTGATTTGGACGATTGACCACCGGTATTGGAATAGACTTCCGTATCAAGGACCAGCACGTTGACATCCTGGCCGGACGCCATTACGTGGTCAAGGCCGCCAAATCCGATATCGTAAGCCCATCCGTCACCGCCAAAGATCCAGATCGACTTTTTGACAAGATATTGTTTCAGTTCCAGGATGTCTCTGGCGTATTTTTCTGTTTTCCCTTCCAGGAGCTCCACTACCCTGGCGGAAGCTTTTACCGATCCTTCAGCATTTTTTCTCTGATCAATCCATGTCTGGAATGCTTCTTTTTCTTCCTGTGGGATACCATTTTGGATAACCTCTGACATGATCGTTACAAGGCGGTCACGTTGAGCACTAACTCCCTCAGCCATCCCAAATCCAAATTCGGCATTGTCTTCAAACAATGAATTGGCCCATGCGGGTCCGTGGCCCGAATTTTTGTGTTTTGTATAAGGTGTCGATGGCGCAGAACCACCAAAAATCGAAGAGCAGCCTGTCGCATTTCCGACCATCATCCGCTCACCGAAAAGCTGGGTGACCAGCTTGATGTGAGGAGTTTCACCGCAACCGGCACAGGCCCCTGAAAACTCAAAGAGTGGCTGGGCAAACTGTGTATTCTTCACCAGCCTCGACTTTTCGACCACGTTTTCCTTCAGGGAAACCTTGTCAACCATATATTCCCAGTTAGGAATTTCATGACGCTGGGATTCCAGAGGTTGCATAACAAGGGACTTTTCCTTGGAAGGACAAATATCGGCACAGTTACCACATCCCGTACAGTCGAGGACACTGACCTGTATGCGGAAATTAAGCCCGCCAAAAGTCTTCACAGGTGTGGCCTGCCGCAGAACCATTCCCTCAGGGACATTGGCTGCTTCGGCTTCATTGAGCAGGAAAGGCCGGATAGCGGCGTGAGGACACACATAGGCACACTGGTTGCACTGGATACAGGTGTCGGGATTCCACTCGGGAACGGTCACCGCAACGCCCCTCTTTTCATAGGCAGCTGTTCCGGGCAGGAAGGTCCCGTCTTCATACCCCACAAAGGCCGAGACCGGAAGATCATCCCCTTTCTGGGCGTTGATCACGTCAACGAAATCAGTGATATACTTCGGGCGTAGGGTAATATCGGGCTCATCCGGCTTAACCACGATATTTTTCCAATCCACAGGCACATCGACCTTTACAACGTTGGCTCCGCCAGCATCAATGGCTTCATAATTCATCTTTACCACTTGTTCTCCCTTCCTGCCGTAACTCTTGAGAATCGCCTTCTTCATCTCTTCCACGGCCATCTCAAAAGGTATGACATTGGTAATCCGGAAGAACGCAGACTGCATGATGGTATTGGTGCGGTTTCCCAGACCCAGGTCTACTCCCAGCTGTGTGCCGTTGATAATGTAAAACTTAATCTCATTTTCGGCCATATATTTCTTCATATGGTCAGGCAGGCGCTCTTTGGTCTCTTCAGGGCTCCAGATGGAGTTGAGCAGGAAGGAACCTCCTTTTTTCAGACCCTTGAGCACATCGTAGAGGTGGACATAGGTCGGGACATGGCAGGCCACAAAATCGGGCATGGTCACAAAATAGGTCGACCTGATTGGTTTATCACCGAAACGGAGGTGACTGCAGGTGAAACCTCCCGATTTCTTGGAGTCATACTGGAAATAGCCCTGGCAGTACTTGTCAGTGGCTTCCCCGATGATCTTAATGGAGTTTTTATTGGCTCCCACGGTCCCGTCAGATCCCAGTCCGAAGAATTTAGCCTGGTAGGTTCCTTTGGGCGAAAGATCGACTTCCGGTTTCAGGGGCAACGATTTGAAGGTTACATCATCCACAATTCCGATGGTGAAGTCGTTTTTGGGTTCAGCCATTTCCAGGTTCTCATAGACAGAGAGGATTTGTGCCGCTGTCGTATCCTTGGAACCCAATCCGTAACGACCTCCAACAATAATGGGGGTACGGCCTGTTCCATAAAAAAGTGATTGGACATCATGATAAAGGGGTTCTCCTTCTGCGCCCGGTTCTTTTGCCCTGTCGAGCACTGCAATCCGTTTAACTGTGTCAGGCAACACATCGTAAAAGTATTTCGGTGAGAAGGGACGGAAAAGGTGTACTACAATGAGGCCTACCTTCTTGCCTTGCGCAACCAGATAGTCGATGGTTTCGCGAATGGTTTCGGTAGCCGACCCCATGGCTATAATAATATTTTCAGCATCAGGTGCACCATAATATACGAAGGGATGGTATTCCCTGCCGGTCATTTGGGTGATTTTCTGCATATACTCTTCCACGATATCAGGAACAGCATCGTAAAACCTATTGGAGGATTCTTTGGCCTGGAAGAAAATATCAGGATTCTGGGCAGACCCGCGGGTCACCGGGTTCTCGGGATTTAATGCACGATTACGGAATTCCCTGATTGCCTCCATATCAACCAGGGGAAGCATATCTTCCATGGTGATAAGGTCAATTTTCTGAATTTCATGAGAAGTACGGAATCCATCGAAAAACGAAACGAAGGGAATCCGGGACTTGAGAGTGGCCAGATGAGAAACCCCGGCAAGATCCATCACTTCCTGTACTGATCCGGCGGCAATCATGGCAAATCCGGTCTGACGGGCAGCATAGATATCTCCGTGATCCCCGAAAATGGAAAGTGCATGGCCGGCAATGGCCCGGGCGCTCACATGAAAAACAACAGGCAGGAGTTCTCCTGCCATTTTGTACATATTGGGGATCATCAGCAGCAGACCCTGGGAAGCAGTGTAGGTAGTTGTCAGGGTTCCTGACTGCAGGGCTCCATGGACTGCACCCGCTGCACCTCCTTCACTTTGCATTTCAGCAAGCCGGACAGGCCTGCCGAACATATTCTTCTTGCCATAGGCCGCCCATTCGTCCACATACTCCGCCATGGTCGACGACGGGGTAATCGGATAAATACAAGCAACCTCACTGAACATGTAACTGACGTGCGCAGCTGCATAATTGCCGTCACACGTAACGAATTTCTTTTGTTTTGCCATAATTTTTGTATGCTTTATTTGTCGTATATTTAATTGAATCAATCACTAATAAAGGAATCCAAACAGCCAAAGCGGAATTTTGTTCCCCTCTCCCGTTTCAATCATATCAGCCGCACAGTATTGTCCCGGGGCAGGTTCACACTTTCTTCCTCCCACTGTAAAACGGTACTGTCCATTAACCAGAAAATCTGCTTCTCCCGAAAGTTGCACCTTATTGGAAATATCTGTCTGGTTCAAAAAAAATGTCTGACGCATGTTGCTGCTGTCAGCCCTTTCCGGGATCATGGTATGCAGAATATTTGTATTGTGGAGAAATACCCTTACAGGTTTCTTTGCCATTTCTTCATCGCCATTGCTGTACAACAGCCTGATCAGCTTTGCATTTTTGAGATAATTGAGGTAATTCATCACCGTAGCACGTGATGTGCCGATTGCTGAAGCCAGTTTGCTCACATTAGGAGAAAGTGGGGTTTCAAGAGCAATGGTATAGAGCAATTTCCGCAGACGGGGAAGATATTTCAGTTCTATCTGATTAAAATAGGGAATGTCGATTTCGAGCGTAAGATTAATATTTTTTAGCAGGGTATCGGAATAAAAATGCTCCATTTTCATAAAATAGGGGTAATACCCGTATCGTAAATAATCGCTGAAATAGGCCAGCGGTTTAACTTTATCGCTTATTTCCCGCGCATAATTCACATGATTCGACAAGATTTCCTGAAAAGTACAGGGTTTGAAGTTCTCACCGGTTTTAAAATTCAGATATTCCCTGAAAGAAAGGCCTTCGAGATGGTACAATGTTACAATTCCCTGCAACTCCGGGTTTTCATCGGTTACCCTCAGGACCGGTGATGTCGTAAACACAATCCTCAGGTCAGGAATCTCATTGTAACATTTACGCAGTTCCGACGACCAGTCAGGGTATTTGTTGATCTGATCCAGGAAAAGGACTTCCCCGCCAAGTTTTGAGAACTCATCTGCAAAAGAGAATATCCGGCGCCGGGTAAAGTAAAAGTTATTAAGATTAACATAAAGCACCGATTTGTCGTTACCGAAAGATTCCCGGATATAACTGAGAAGGAAAGAAGTTTTCCCCACACCCCGGAAGCCTTTTATGCAAATCAGCCGCTGGCTCCAGTCGATCTGACTGGTCAGCCTGCGTTCAAATGTTTGCCCGGTACTCTCAAGCAACAGGGAATGGTTATTAATCAGTGTTTCCAAATTAAAAAGTTCAGAACGCAAAAATAGCATATAAAATCATTTTTTGCAATCTGCAGATTACAAAAAACAGCTTTATGTGCTATTTATAACAATTAAAAATAAATTAAAAGAGGAGCTGACCCTACAGGTCAGATATCAGCATTCATGGAGATCAGGAATTCTTCGATCGATTTAGTTTTCATCAGCCTGTCTTTCATAAAGTCCATGGCTTCGAGGGAGTTCATGCCGCCCAGGTAATTTCGTAAAATCCAGATTTTATCCAGTATATAACGGGAAAGGAGGAGGTCTTCGCGCCGGGTGCTGGATGCCGGAATATCGACCGACGGGTAGATGCGCTTGTTGGAAAGTTTACGATCGAGTTGGAGTTCCATATTGCCGGTACCCTTGAACTCTTCAAAGATAACATCGTCCATTTTGGAGCCGGTTTCGGTAAGAGCGGTAGCCAGGATGGTGAGAGAACCCCCGTCTTCAATATTACGGGCAGCCCCGAAGAAACGTTTGGGTTTATGGAGGGCATTGGCGTCGACTCCGCCGGAGAGGACTTTTCCGGAGGCAGGTTGGACCGTATTGTAAGCCCTGGCCAGCCGAGTGATGGAATCGAGCAGGATCACCACATCATGTCCGCATTCGACCAGCCGCTTGGCTTTTTCCAGCACCATATTGGCCACTCTGACATGGCGGTCGGCTGGTTCGTCGAAGGTGGATGAGATCACTTCAGCATTGACGCTGCGGGCCATGTCGGTGACCTCTTCCGGGCGTTCATCGATAAGTAGCACAATCATATATACTTCAGGGTGATTGGCTGCAATCGCATTGGCAATCTCCTTCAATAAAACTGTTTTCCCCGTTTTGGGCTGTGCAACGATCAATCCACGCTGCCCTTTTCCGATAGGGGCAAATAAGTCGACAATCCGCGTGGAGATATTGTCATGTCCATTCCCGGTAAGCTCAAATTTTTCATTGGGAAAGAGTGGCGTAAGGTGCTCAAAGGGGACTCTGTCGCGGATATATTCGGGACTTCTGCCATTGATCTCAATCACCTTTATGAGCGGGAAAAATTTCTCTCCTTCCTTCGGGGGCCTGATGGTTCCCCGGATTGTATCACCGGTTTTCAGTCCAAAAAGTTTGATCTGAGACTGAGAAACATATATATCATCAGGAGAATTGAGGTAATTGAAATCGGCCGAACGAAGGAATCCATACCCCTCAGTCATGATTTCCAGGACACCGGTATTGGCCACAATTCCGTCAAATTCATAATTCTTGTCAATTATGTTTTTTTCGGGTGCTTTTTCGGGTTGTCTCACATTCTTATGTCCCTGACTTTCTTTTTTCTGCCATTCGGGCTGTTTGGACTTCCGCTGAAATCCCTGTGGTGACTGCGCCGTAACAGCTTCTATACTCTCATCGGCAGGAGCAGTTTCTATTTGTTCATCCGCAGCCGGACCTTCTGCTTCTGTACCTGCAAGCTCCTCTGATTCAATTTCAGGCTCACTCTCCTGTTCTCCCAAACCCAGGATGGAATCATTGTCCCTTTCAACCTGTTTTGAGGCAGGCTCTGTATCCTTCCCTCTTTTGATCACTTTGTCACGCGAAAACTCCCGCATGATAGCCCTTAACTGCTCATGACGCGAAGGCAGCTGACTTTCATTCTCCGGAACCATATCCTCCTCAGGAAGAGGTAATTCCGTTTCAATATCCTCTTCATTTCCCAGATTGGGAGAAGTTTGTGACTGGGCCACATTCTCCCTGCCGATTACCTGTTTGAGCAGATCCTTGTAGCTACGCTTCACTTTTTGATCTTTCCGGTCGATTTCCGGATCGGCATCTGCTCCTTTAGGACTATCCTGTACCTGATCTTTAGGATTTTTGAGCTGAATCCGTTTGGATTTAGATTCAGAAGGCTGATTTTTATTTTCTGAGTTTTGGATCGCCTGGGTATCCAGTATTTTATAAATCAAATCCTGTTTTTTGTAAGACTCTACCCGTTTGATCTTCAATTTTTTTCCAATTTCTCTCAACTCGGGCAGTAATTTTTTGTTGAGTTCCAAAATATCATACATGGTACTACTATTGTTTATGATTCAAAATGATTTTAATGAAAACTAATGACCGGAAATCGGAGGAGATAATCCAATAACGAATTGCAGGGCAAAAATAGCCATATTTCAGGAAAAACCAACATGCTGTTCCAATTTTTATCTTTTTTTAAAGGGAAATGAATTTCTAATCCATTTTTTTTTTAGAATACAACAGCAACTCTGCGGTTGTCAACCCCAGTGGCAGGAGTGAGGCCAGGTATGCAAATGGCAGAGACTTTGCATATAAAGTTAACAATTAATTGATATTTTGCGGTGACATCAAAATTTAATTAGAAATAACTATCTTGCACAGTGCAAAAAAACACCCTTTCTAAAGACACAACCCGCATGGCGGCTATTTGAAATTTATGAGGCAGCTTAAAATATCGAAGCAAGTAACAAACCGGGACACCTTGTCACTGGATAAGTACCTGCATGAGATCGGAAAAATTGAGTTGCTCACTCCGGAGTTTGAAGTGGAACTGGCCAAACGAATAAAAACAGGTGACCGTCAGGCATTTGAAACGCTGATAAAAGCTAATCTCAGGTTTGTGGTTTCCGTCTCCAAACAATACCAGAATCAGGGACTGAGTTTATCGGATCTGATCAATGAAGGCAACCTGGGACTTATCAAAGCTGCTGAACGTTTTGATGAAACACGCGGATTTAAATTTATCTCCTATGCGGTATGGTGGATCAGACAAAGTATACTTCAGGCTTTGGCAGAAAATGCCAGAATTGTAAGACTTCCACTGAACAAGATAGGCTCGATAACCAAAATCAACCGGGCTTTCAGCCAATTGGAACAGAAATACCAGAGGGAGCCCGAGCCGGAAGAACTTGCAGCTATCCTGGAGCTTAAGCCCGATGTCATTGAAGATTCACTCAACATGTCGGCTACGCACGTTTCGATGGATGCCCCATTGCGTGATGACGATGATAACAATTTGTACGATGTGATGCTCAACAACGATTCACCCAGTGCTGACAGCGACCTGCTCAGGATCTCCCTCAGGAGCGAAATCGAACGGTCATTTTCCACACTGAGTGAAAGGGAAGCAGACATCCTCCGTTATTTTTTCGGGCTGAATGAATACCCTCCCCTAACCCTTGAGGAAATCGGGGGAAAGCTTGATCTGACGCGGGAACGCGTCAGACAGATAAAGGAAAAAGCTATCAAGAAACTAAAAAACAAGTATCGTAATCAGCTGCTGAAAACCTATCTGGGTCAGTAGCTCAAATCCCTGTTATGAAACGACTCATTGCTCCTTCCATTCTCTCAGCAAATTTCAACAACCTGGGTGATGACATTAGGATGATCAACAACAGTGATGCCGACTGGATTCATCTTGATGTAATGGATGGTGTGTTTGTACCCAATATCTCATTCGGAATTCCTATCATAGAACATGTCTCAAGGATTGCTGAAAAACCACTTGATGTACATCTGATGATCTGTGATCCCGATAAATTCATTGTCCCTTTTGCAAAATCAGGTGCATCGGTGATTACCGTACATTGGGAGACCTGCCCTCACCTGCACCGTACCATTTCCCTGATCAGGGAACAGGGAATCATGGCATCGGTATGCCTGAATCCACACACCCCAGTCCACCTGCTTGAAAATATCCTGCCCGATCTGGATATGGTCCTTCTCATGTCGGTAAATCCCGGATTCGGAGGCCAGAAATTTATTGAAGAGAGCTATCGGAAAGTCAGAACTCTTCGGGAAATGGCAGAACGGAGAAATCCAGGTTGCCTGATAGAGGTTGATGGTGGTGTCAATTGCGAAACCGGTAGCCGTTTGTTCACTGAAGGCGCCAATGTGCTGGTTGCAGGCAGCTTTGTATTTAACGCTAAAGACCCGACTGAAGCCATCTACAGGCTGAAAAATTGCGGATCATAATCCGGGAACCATCATTTTTCGGCCTGTCAAATCAGCTTCTTCTTTTCCTTTTAATTTTTCCACCAACTTGAGTGAAAAAAGAATAGCTGCCCCTGCCCCATTAGCAGTGATAATATGGTCATCATCCACAACGGATTCACTTTTTACCCGTGCATGCAGCATGTATCGTCCGTAACCAGGATAACAAGTGGCATTCCTGTCGTCAAGGATTCCCAGATTTCCAAAAACCATCGGGGCAGCACAAATGGCAGCCAGAAACTTCCCTTGGTGGTGAAAATCCAAAACTACCTTACTTACCCCCTGATGATCATTCAAATTCATTGCACCTGGCATTCCTCCGGGAAGAATAACCATATCCACATCCGAAAAATCTATATTTTCAAATAGCTCGTCGGCTTGAACCCTGATCTGATGTGCCCCTGTTACCTCCATGGAATCAGTCAGTGAAACCATCTTCACTCCTATTTCCGCGCGGCGGAGAACATCTGCAACCGTTATGGCCTCAATCTCTTCAAAACCGGTCGCCAGAAATAACACTGTATTCTTCATTGAAATAAACTGTTTGTTAAACAGCCGCATAAAACAGCCATGATTGATTTAACATTCTCCCGGCTGGTAACACCCCGACCGGCATGGCTACTCCATGTCAAGCAACCATTATTCTTTGGTAAGGTACAACATTTCTTTCACTCAACGGCAAAGAGCCGCTTTTAAAAGCAAAAAGCGGCTCCCTTTCAGGGAAACCGCTTTTGGAAAATTTATCCGTACTGCTTAGTTCAGGGAATATTCCATCAATATCTTTTCGAGTTTCTTCCGTGTAAAGAAAATCCTGCTTTTTACAGTTCCCAGAGGAAGATCAAGCTCCTCGGCAATCTCCTTATATTTGAAACCTTCGAAAAACATCGTGAACGGGATGCGGTATTCATCTTCAAGCCCCTGTATTGTTTTACTTATTTCACCTGAACTATACACCGATTCGACAGACGGGTACTCAAATCCTGATGAATAGGAGGACTGAAAATAGTTGTTAGAAATGTCAACCGTGCTCTTTGTCTTAATGTTCCTCCTGTAATCGTTGATAAAAGTGTTCTTCATAATTGTGTAAACCCAGGCTTTCAAATTGGTATCGCTGGCAAATTTATCGCGGTTACTCAGTGCTTTTAGCATTGTTTCCTGCAACAAGTCATCCGCTTTCTCCCTGTCTGCAGTGAGGCTCAGTGCATAATTGTGAAGTTTACTTTGTAAGCCCAGTAACATGTTATTAAATTGTAGTTGAGTCATGGCATGAAATATTAAAGTTTCGTGCTACAAAGATATGATAAACAAATACAATATAAAAAGATATGTATATATTTATTATTCTATTTTATCTATTGGTAATCGACAAAATCGATCGATGCCGGGTTTTTAACCTGAAGGAACAAATAGGTTTCTTTAAGCCGGTATTGAATGAATACGTGAGAAATGCTACATTTGCAGCGTTGTTTACATCGTTTAAAAAAAAGAATCCATGTTAAAGGGAATTATGTCAATTTCAGGTCAGCCGGGTTTATACAAGATGGTTGCTGAAGCTAAGAACAGGATTATTGTTGAGTCACTCACTTCAGGTAAACGGCTACCGGTTAGTACGACTGCGAAAATAAGTACATTGGAAGAGATTGCCATATTTACCCGGACGGGGGATATTCCTCTAAAAGAGGTATTAAAGCGTATATCAGAACAGGAAAAGGGAAATCTTTACTCCGATCCAAAGGTTTCAAACCAGGGTATCAAATCGTATTTTGAAATCGTTTTACCAGATTATGATCCGGAGAGAGTCTATATTTCCGATATTCGTAAAGTACTGACATGGTATAACATTCTCCAGGAAAAAAAGATGCTGGATTTCAGTGAGGAAGAAGCAGACCAGGATGAGGTAATTCAGGAAGAGGCTATTCAGGAAGAGGCAAACGAGGAAGAAAACAGCACACCTGCTGAAGGTGAAGCTTTATCAGAATAGAGTGGCAATTCTTCCGGGGAGCTGTAACCACCATTTCATTGGTGATTCCGGTAAGCCGTGTTATGTATAGCAGAATATTCACTCCGGGATTGATCAAGGGTTGAAACCGGTCAGTTATCCTCTCTGTATAATGAACATATGCTTATATTCCGATTGCTTTTTCGTACTTATAAACAGTTCCTGCAGCTTTGATATCGATTATGGTGAACAATGTTGAAAAATAAATTGTTAAAATTTGTGCTATTATTAATGAATTCAAATGAGTATTTCAAAAATAATTAATTAGTTTTGTACTACAGTTTAGTTCGAGTACAAATAAATGTATATATTGCTTAAAATTTTAAATCAACTTTAATTTTTTTAATATGAAAAAACTTACACTATTTTTCGTAGCGACATTCCTTATGCTCAGTGTTTTTGCACAAAACATTGATAATAAGTGGGCATTGGGCCTTGGCGCAGGTGCTTATTTCTCACACAGGCATGAGTTACTGGGTGGCAACGAACACAATGCATGGAAAAGTCCTGCTTTTACCCCGGAGCTTTACCTGAGCAGGTTTTTAAGCCCCTCATTTGATGCTTACCTCAAAGGTGGGGTCGGCATCAGGAAGATAAATGATGAAACGGGCATTGACTTTGTAAATGCAGCCCTCAATCTGAGGTACAAGTTGGCAAACGACAAGTTGTTCTCTTCAACAGCCAAGATTCAGCCTTATCTTTTTGCCGGTCCTACCTTATTATCCGACAATCAAGAAAAGAAACTTGATTTCAATGCAGGTTTGGGTTTCAAATTTCCTATTGGCGACAAATCAGCTATCTATCTTGAAGGAAAATATATGGATGGTATTAAACCGGCAATGGTAGACATCTATAAGCCTGCTGGTATTACCGACATTAAAGACAATCATTATGCGGTAACTGCAGGTCTTGAATTCGGTCTTGGCAAAGCTAAAGACAGCGATGGCGACGGTGTGCCCGACAAAAAGGACAAATGCCCGAACACTCCTGCTGGTGTGGCAGTGGATGCCGATGGTTGCCCGCTCGACAGAGACGGTGACGGCGTGCCGGATTATAAGGATGATTGCCCCGATACCCCGGGTCTGGCCAGCCTTAATGGTTGTCCTGACAGAGACGGTGATGGTATCGCCGACCACCTGGATGAGTGTCCCGATGTTCCCGGTCTGAAAAAATTCAACGGATGTCCCGATACCGATGGTGACGGTGTGCCGGACCACAAGGATGAATGCCCTGATACTCCGAAAGGTTGTGCAGTAGATGCAAAAGGTTGTCCGCTGGATACCGATGGTGACGGTGTCATTGATTGCCAGGACGATTGCCCGACAGTACCCGGACCAAAGGAAAACAGAGGTTGCCCCGTAACCTGTGTTCAGTTTGATGTTAATCCTGTTTATTTCGACTTCGACAAATCAGTTCTCAGACCTGAAGGTAAATCTGCACTGGATGCTTTCATGAGCAAACTGGGTGATTGCAAAAACTACGAAGTGGTGGTTAACGGCCACACCTGCAGTATAGGTTCAACCCGCTACAACCAGGCTCTCTCAGAAAGACGTGCCCAGGAAGTAGTCAAATACCTCATTACCAAGGGTATGAGCAACGCTTTCATTGGATCAAAAGGCTATGGCGAAACACAGCCTGCAGTGCCCAACACCTCCAATGCAAACAGGGAAAAGAACCGCAGGGCTGAAATTGACCTGACAGTGAAATAATGAATAAATGATTATTATAATCAGATTTAAAAGAGGTTGCCAAATGGCAGCCTCTTTTTTTTCACGATCCGATGAATTACCGCAAAATGTTATTCCGGGAAAACAAAAATTCGCAAATTGTATGTTACTTTACAGTAAGGAATGATAACCTGCAGGTTCCCATTCCGATTTTTATGTTTCAGTTCTATTATAGCTCCTATTATGAATTTATTTGTTGCAAAACTAAGTCCGGCTGCTTCAGGTCAGGATTTGGAAGAACTCTTCTCAGAGTTCGGAGAAGTTGTTTCCGCAAAGGTCATTATGGACAAGGAAACCGGGAACTCAAAAGGCTATGGGTTTGTTGAAATGAAAAACGATGAAGAAGCCAGATCTGCCATGAATGCTTTAAACGACACAGAAGTGGACGGAAAGCAGATTGTTGTAAAAGAAGCTAAACCGCGGGAAGAACAAAGCGGGCCTCGTAATAATTTCCAGCGAAGGAATGACCAGGCACCCCAACGGGGAGATTACGGAAACAGACGATATTAATCCTCATCGGGCACATACCCTCCTGCCCCCGGGATCTTCCGGGCTGCATCATTAGCTAACCGGATGATCAGGCTTTCATGCGCAATAAAATTCAGATTTCAAGGAGCAAATCAACGGGATCTTTACCCCCAAAAACCATCTTTAAAGGATTTTCAATCATCTCCTTTACCTTAACCAGAAATCCCACAGAATCTTTTCCGTCGATCACCCGATGGTCGTAAGACAAGGCGATGTACATCATAGGCCTGATTTCCACCTTTCCATTCACAGCTACTGGCCTTTCCACGATGTTGTGCATCCCCAGGATGGCTGACTGTGGCGGATTAAGAATGGGTGTAGAGAGAAGGGAACCAAAGACTCCTCCGTTGGTAATGGTGAACGTTCCGCCCGAGAGCTCTTCCACTGAAATCTTTTTATTCCGGGCCTTTTCAGCCAGCTCCTTGATTTTCTGCTCAATCTGAGGTATGCTTTTACTTTCGGCATTTCTGATCACCGGCACCATCAGTCCCTTGGGGGTTTGCACGGCAATCCCGATATCGGCAAACCGGGGCATCAGAATATCCTCGCCGTCGATCTGGGCGTTGACCGAGGGGTGAAATTGCATGGCCAAAGCGGCAGCCCTGGTGAAAAAGGCCATGAACCCCAGTTTAAAACCATATTTTTCAGAGAAACGCTGCTGGTATTCTCTTCGTATTTCCATGATGGCGCTCATGTCGACCTCGTTGAAAGTGGTGAGCATGGCGGTTTCGTTTTTCACCGACACCAGCCGTTCGCTGAGACGCCGGCGCAAAGAGGACATTCTCTCCCTTGCCGTTTCCCGGCTGACCGGAGCGACCTTGCCCGCAGGACTCCCCGGGGAAGGCAAAAGCTGCCCCTCACG
>CAJDVZ010000012.1_pt1 | contig 16281 bp, 13 predicted proteins | sample 7391481 | NCBI WGS metagenome assembly CAJDVZ01 (sample SAMEA7055721, study PRJEB34461) | soil metagenome | biome: terrestrial ecosystem; feature: Peninsula; material: soil | place: Antarctica | collected 2016 | reverse complement strand
GTTACGTAGGCCCCAATTACAGGGTCGACCACGACATCAGTCTGCTGGTTCCCGAACTCTGGAGCCGTTTAAAAACAGAGGAGGTTGACCCCACTTTCATGATCTCAAACGGCTATCTGGAAAAACTGGAAGATTTTGAATTCAACGGACAAAAGGTTCTGGCCTCCAGACTGGGCTATCGGATTACCGGAAAGTTTGTGCGCAACTTCTTTGGACGGGTTTTCGAAAATCCAAATGCAGTCTTCAACGATGAAATGCTGAAACCTGAACTTCAGGGAATGGAAGTGTTTGTAGACGGAATCAGCAATATTGTGGAAGCCCAGCAAAAGGTCGCCCTGAGTTTTTTTGCAGATGGAAGTATCGAAGGAGCATGCCCCCCCCTGAAAGCCATTCTCCATATTATGGCGTATAGCCATTACATGGGCAAAGCCATCAGTGATCCGGAAATCAGAAACCTCTTTACCCGTGATGCCCTGATGGCTAGTGACTGGTATCACGAGCGGCTCCTCAACAAGCAACTCAGTGACATTGCACTGTACCAGAAACATGTGAAATACCTGAAAAACTACCTGGTCACCTCCCTGAATATAGAAACTGAAGAGGAAAACCATATCCACGAAAAGTTGAAATCCGCAGAAGAGAGATTAAAATATCTGAAATCGACCGATTACCTAAAAAGCCTGGAAGGATACATCGGGCTTGACCCCTTTGTTAAATAGGTAATACAAAAGAAATATTTCCGGAGCTTGATGACAGATCCGGATGGCAATCAGGCAGTGACCTCCGGAATATCAGAAGGGTAAATGAGCGTATGCTATCTTTTACCGAAGAAAAATTCCTCTGACAAGGGTAACCGTGTAACTTTTTTAACAAAAGGACGTATATTTAAATCGAAAACGAACCCTGTTAACTAGCACAAAACCGAGAAAGAAAACCACCATGTTACCTCAAAGGAAATGCTTTGAATGTGGTGATCCACTGCATGGAAGGGCGGATCAGAAATTCTGCAGTGACCAGTGCCGCAATGCATACAACAACAACAAACTGGGACAGACCAACAACGCTAACCGCCGTGTAAACCGTATCCTGAAGAAAAATCAGACATTGCTTTCGGGATTGAACAAATCGGGAAAAATTACCATTCCCCGAAGCGAACTCATCGGAAAGGAGTTCAATTTCAACTATTTTACCAGCATGTCCACTACCCAGCAGGGCAGAGTTTACTTTTTCTGCTATGACCAGGGTTATTCTATTGTTAGCGGGGATAAGGTGCTGCTGGTCAGGAAACCGGAGTATGCGTGCGGGTCAGCATGAGGGATTCCCTGTAATCCCGTGACGGAGTCTACAGGCAGGCCCTGTTTCGCTGTTCGTTTTTAATCGCGATCGCTGGTTTTATTAAACCTTTTTGGCTTCTTCCCAGATCACATCCATTTCGGCCAGATTCATATCCCTCAGATTTTTCCCTTTTAAGAGGGTCTGACTTTCCAGAAAATTGAACCTTCGGATAAATTCGATATTTGTTCTTTCCAGGGCTGCTTCAGGGTCAACACCATAAAGCCGGGCAGCGTTTACCATGGCAAAGAAGAGGTCTCCGAATTCTGCTTCCATCCGGTTGGCATCCACCTTTTCAATTTCACAGGCCAGTTCAGCAATCTCTTCCTTAACCTTTTCCCATACCTGTTCCTTGTGATCCCAGTCAAATCCTACGCCGCTCGCCTTTTCCTGAATCCTGTTGGCTTTGACCATGGATGGCATCGAAGCCGGTACCCCCTCTAAAACCCGATGATTTCTCCCCTTTTCAGAAAGCTTCAGGGTCTCCCAGTTTTCTTCCACTTCACGGGCATTGGACACCTCTACATCACCAAATACATGCGGATGGCGATAGATCAGTTTCTGGTTGATGCTTTCCAGCAGATCACCCATGTCAAATGCTTTTTTTTCAGCTCCTATCTTTGCATAGAAGACAATATGGAGCATCAGATCACCCAACTCCTTTTTGATCTCCCCAAGATCGGCCCTGATAATGGCGTCCGCAAGCTCATAGGTCTCTTCGATGGTTAGCTTTCGGAGTGACTCCAGAGTCTGGGCTTTGTCCCATGGACATTTCTCCCTCAACTCATCCATAATATCCAAAAGCCGTCTGAATTCAGTCAATGCTCTCTCCATCTCACAACATTTTGGTGCCCCATGTGTAGTGTCTGTTTTCCCATCGCTGGTTTTCCAATTGTGCCATTCACCTTATGAAACTCAACGACAAACGATTCGGCTGGCGAAGGTATGATTTTATACGCTTTCAGTAAGAAATTCCTCCTTTTTTAATAAGTTTGAACCAGAAAAAAAAACTGTTTGGAAAAGCAAATCATTCTCGAAGGGATTGATCCATTGGAGTTTTACGGGATCAATAATGTGAAGATCAATCTGATCGCAACCTATTTCCCAAAAATCAGGATTACTGCCCGCGGCAATTCATTGTATTTGCTGGGTGAAGAAAAAGAGCTAAAGCTCTTCGAAAAGAAACTCACTTTTATTCTGGATCATTATTACCAGTTCAATATTCTTACAGAGGAGAATATCGGGCAAATTCTGACAAGTGATTATGCAGGCGGAAACGGAAACCGGGAAGATGATTCAGACATTCTGGCCTACAGCATCAGCGGCAAGCCTATCAGGGCCAGGACCCCGAATCAGCGGGTGCTGGTAGAAAAGAGCAGGGGAAGTGATCTCCTCTTTGCAATCGGGCCGGCCGGGACAGGGAAAACCTATACGGCAATTGCCCTGGCAGTCAGGGCACTCAAAAACAGAGAAATTAAAAGAATCATCCTCAGCAGGCCGGCTGTGGAAGCAGGAGAAAGACTGGGATTCCTTCCCGGCGACCTCAGGGAAAAAATAGATCCCTATTTGCAGCCGCTTTACGATGCCTTGCTGGATATGATCCCTGCCAAAAAACTGGAAGAGTTTCTGAAAGAGGGGACCATACAGATTGCTCCCCTTGCTTTCATGCGTGGGAGAACCCTCGGCAACGCCTTTGTGATCCTCGATGAAGCCCAGAACTCGACCATCAACCAGCTGAAGATGTTTCTTACACGGATGGGGTTGAATGCAAAATTTATCGTCACAGGTGATATCACCCAGATCGACCTCCCCGACCGGAACCAGTCTGGCTTACTCCAGGCTATGAAAATCCTGAAAAATATTGATGGCATTTCCATTGTGCTTTTTGACAAGAAAGATATTGTTCGTCATAAACTGGTGAGGGATATAGTGGATGCATATGACGCCTGGGAAGAGGAAAGGGAAAAAAGCAGGGCTGCCCGGTCAGCAGGTGAGAGGGATCCCTCAAATCTGAAGTAATCTGATGTTTACAACCGGAATAAATATTACTTTTGAAAAAAAGCTGAATGAATAGTGCCTTAACAAAGACAGCGTTTCATTTTCCCGGACAAATAAGTCTGTACCACGGAAAAGTGCGCGATGTGTACAACATCGATGATAAATTGCTTATCATGGTTGCATCCGACCGGATTTCTGCCTTTGATGTAGTCCTTCCTAAAGGAATTCCCTTTAAAGGACAGGTGCTTAACCAGATAGCCTCCCGCTTTCTGGATGCCACAGCCGACATAGTCCCCAACTGGAAAATTGCCTCCCCTGACCCCAATGTAACCATTGGACATCTTTGTGAACCTTACAAGGTAGAAATGGTGATCCGGGGATACCTGACCGGCCATGCATGGAGAATGTATAAAGCCGGGAAAAGGGAATTGTGCGGTGTTCCCCTGCCGGAAGGGATGGTGGAAAACCAAAATTTTCCCGACCCCATCCTCACTCCAACCACCAAAGCAGCAGAAGGTCATGATGAAGACATTTCCAGGGAAGAGATCATTTCCAGTGGACTGGTCAGTCGCGGGGAGTATGAAAAACTTGAATCCTACACCCGCAGGTTGTTTCAGCGGGGAACCGAAATGACCGCAGGGAAAGGGTTGATCCTGGTTGATACCAAATATGAATTTGGGAAGAAAGGAGATTCTATCTACCTGATTGACGAGATTCACACACCTGATTCTTCCCGCTATTTTTATGCCGAAGGCTACAAAGAACGGCTCGAAAAGGGTGAGCCGCAGAAACAACTGTCTAAGGAGTTTGTGCGGCAGTGGCTTATTGAAAATGGATTTCAGGGGAAAGAAGGTCAATCCGTGCCTCCTATGAGCGAAGAGTTTGTCAATTCAGTATCGGAACGGTATATTGAGCTGTTCGAAATTATCACCGGTGACCTGTTTGTCAGGTCCGATGTAAACAAAATGGCCGAACGCATCTGGAATAACACCCTTGACTTCCTGCGCAACCGGATGAACCCATAGAATTCTGACTAAAACAAATATCATGAAAACACGAACCATTGGATTTATCGGAGCGGGAAGAATAACCAGGATACTGCTTCAGGCCTTCGCCAACAAAAAAATCAACCTGATACAAGCCTCTGTGTACGACTCCGATCCGGAAATCGCGAAGAAACTCAAAAGGCAATTCCCCGACATCCACATCAGGTCGCTTAAAAAGGTTGCCCGGCAGGAAATTGTCATTCTTGCGCTACACCCCTCCATGATCATGGAGACGCTTGAAAAAATTGCCCCGGAGTGTACCTCCAAAACTATATTTGCTTCATTGGCACCCAAAATTACGGGTGCCCAGATTGCCTCCAAATTACCCCAGGTTTCCAAATTGGTCAGGCTTATTCCGCTGGCCTCTTCGGTGATCAATGAAGGATATAATCCGATTTGGTTTGCCCCGGCATTTCCTTCCGATGAAAAAGAGATCGTCTTTCAAATGCTTGACTTTCTGGGGACCACGCTCGAAGTGGATGAAAAAAAGCTGGAGGCCTATGCAGTAATATCAGCCCTGGCACCCACCTATTTCTGGTTCCAGTGGCAGAAACTGGTAGAACTGGGTAAAGAGTTCGGACTCGAACACAACGAAGCGAAGGAAGCTGTGCTGCAGTCGCTTTACGGAGCTTTGGAAACCCTCTTTACATCGGGGATGCCTGAGGAAGAAGTCCTTGACCTCATACCAATCAAACCCATTGGAGACTATGAAAAGGAGATCGAAGCCATCTATGACAAGCAACTTAAATCGTTGTACGAAAAACTGACCTCCTGAAAATCAGCCTGCAACAGCCACTGTGGCCCCTTTGCTGTGGCTTTCCAGGCAGGCTTCGAGAATCTGAATCACCCGGGCCGATTCTTCAGGCTTCACAGCCAATGGTTTACCATTTCGGATCGATTCATAGAGCGCTGAATAAAAAGCAGGGTAATTTCCAGGAATAGAAGATACCCGTCCCCGGATTTCCACACCATTTACCCGTACATTCAACACTCCCCTGGAAGAACGGGGCTCCATTCCCCATTGGCTTCCTTCAGGCAGAACTCCTTTTTTCAGCAATTCCTCCTGGAGATCAATTCCTTTTTTCAGGTAAGAACCGTTCAATCCATGAAGGATGAAATGTGGTCCTTCTTCTTTTACGAGATAGGAGCATTTTAACAAAGCACTGAAACCCTCGTAATGGAGCCGGAGGTCATAGTAATCAAAAACCAGGCTTCCGGGCCTGACCTTTTGTAATTGAGCCGTAACTGCCTGAGGCATTCCAAAGAGAAGCAATGCCTGGTCAACCATATGAGAACCCAGATTATAGAGCACTCCCGCATATTCATCCCCTTCCTCCTTCCAGGTTGCCGGCACCACAGCCTGCCGGTAGCGGTCAAAATGAGATTCAAATTCAGCCAACTGGCCTAAAAGCCCTGATTCAAGCACCTTCATGACAGTCAGAAAGCCGCTGTCCCACCTTCTGTTTTGAAAAACCGTTAAAAGCTTTCCCTGCCTTTTTGCGATAACAATCAGTTCATCAGCTTCCACCTTTCTCAATGTAAAAGGTTTTTCCACCACCACATGTTTACCTGCCAGCAATGCCTGCTTTGCCATGCTGAAATGAAATGGATCGGGAGTGTTGACAATCACCAGTTCGATCTCCCTATCTGCCAGCATCTGGCCATAATCCCTGACAATCAAGGCATCAGGGAAAATATTTCTGGAGAGTTCCTTGCTTCGTTCCACGATCGTCTTAACCCTGAAACGGGGATCCACTTTCAGGCAGGGACCATGAAAAACCTGTCCCGACATACCGAAAGAGGAGATACTTGTAATGACCGGATTTACCATTCCTTATCAAAAAAAATTATATTTAAAATTAACAAAAAGCCCGGATGTTAAAAAAGATTGTTGTAAAACATTTCAAAAAGTGTTATTTTATAAAATTAAGGTGCAGAAAAGTAAACTTTTGGTATTAATTTCGTTAATACCATTTTCAATGATCAAAACGCATCAAGCCATGAAAGAATTTATCAGAAAGTACCTGAAGTATGTGACGGCCACCAACCTCGAAACGGGGGACTTTGCCGGTCCGGTTGTGACCATATCAAGGCAAACCGGCTGCTCCGCCAGGCGAATAGCCATTAAACTATCCAAGATACTGACCGGATACAGTTATATGTCAGACACTAAAACTGATGCAGAATGGCATTGGGCTGACAAAGAAACCTTCCGTCAGACGATCAGAGAGGTTCAGGATGAGTTGTCAAGCAGAAATATCGACAATCCTGAAATACTGGATCGTGTGCTGATGATTTCAGAAGCATTTTCCAAGGAGAGGTTTGAGGGTGAACCCAATGAAGACGAGCTGACCATCCTCAAGGATGTGCTTCTGAAAGTGGCTATACAAGGCCGGTACATCATACTGGGCAGGGGTGCCACCACCCTGCTGGCCGATCTTCCCAACAGATTAAGCGTGAGACTGGAAGCCCCCCTGGAATGGAGAATCAACCGCGTTGCCCAGATAAAAAATCTGAGCCGGCAGGATGCAGAGGAATATGTACTGAGATCAGATGAAAAAAGATGCAAGTTCACCGAATCAGTCATCGGCCGGAAATATGAAAATTCCGATTTTGATCTGGTTTTCAACTACGCGAGCCTTTCTGATGACCAGATTGTTGAAGTGATGGTCAACATCCTGAGAAGCAAAAAGATTATCTCATTCGGGGAAGAATATTATTAAAAAAAAGAGGCTCACGCCTCTTTTTTTAATATTTAAACACCTTTTTTCCTGCTTTTACCTGCCTGGTTTTCGGATCGAATGACACGGGCAAGCCTGTCCTAAAGGCTGCATTGGCCATGATACAAGCCACTGCATGGTTATATCCAGCTTCCACCGGGGCATTGGTCTGCTTGCGGGATAAAACACAATCCATCCAGTTCCGCATATGGGCAGAAGTCATGCTGTCGCCACTGGTATTGGCTGCTGTCTCCGCATGGACTTTAGGCAGCTCATACTCTTCCAGCAGATTAGGTTTGAGGTTCATTGCTGCAGCATCCTTTTCCCGCAAGCCACCCTCGGAAGTAACCTTATTTGTATCCAGGTTAAGCATTCCTCCGTTGGAATAGTAGAACTCCTTGGTACCACCGGCCCCATTGCTGAACCTTGAAGAATAGACAACCTGAAAACCTTTTGTTTTGTCGTTCGCCGGTCCGTAGTCAAATACGGCAGTCAGCGTGTCGGCATTGGTCCGTCCATCTTTCCACTGGTAAATGCCACCGCCGGCTACCACACTCCTTGGATAATCCAAACCGGTAAACCAATGAACCGTATCGATCTGGTGACACATCCACTGTCCGGGTATACCGGACGAATAGGGCCAAAATAACCTGTACTCAAGATATTTCCGCGGATCCCAGGCAGCCTTGGGACGATTCATCTGGTACCTGACCCAGTCGGTATCGCTCTCCTTTATCGATGCACAAAGATCAGGACGACGCCAGCGCCCTGGCTGGTTGACATTCCAGGTCATTTCCACCATGACAATGTCACCGAACTTACCTGACTTGATGTAATCATTGGCAGCATGGTAATTGGGTGCACTCCTGCGTTGGGATCCGATCTGGACAACAGCCTTTGACGCCAGCACGGCTTTCAGTGCCACGTTGGCATCATTCATGGTTTCAGCAAAAGGTTTTTCACAATAGACATCCTTGCCTGCCTTCACGGCTTCCGCAAGGTGCAGGGCATGCTGAAAGTCCGCCGTACTGATGATGACAGCGTCAATATCTTTGCGTTCATAAAGCTCATCATTGTTCCTGCATACGGCAACATCCCATCCGGCACCCTTCCGGATAAAAGCACTACCCTCCTCACGCCGCCGATTCCAGATATCGGACAATGCAACCATTTCAAAATTAAGCTGTTTGGCATGGTCCATGAAACACGAAAAAAGCGACCCCCTGAACCTGTCGGAGAAGCCAATCACCCCGACACGCACCTTACCATTGGCCCCCATAATGTTCCCATAACTTTTTGCACTCATTCCGGGAGCTACTCCTCCCCAAACATTGTCTCCCACAGTAATGGCTGCTGAACCCAGCGCTGCCTTTTTAATAAATGATCTGCGTGATTCTTCCATTTTTCAATTGGTGTTAATTGTTGGTGTTAATTTTTCAGGTTCACTTCAGTTCCCTGATCTTAATACTCCTGAACATCACCTCATCGCCATGATCCTGTAACAGAACCGGTGCTTCGGAAGCCATCCCGAATTTTTCAAACTCAGCAAATTTACTGCGGGCTACTAAAACCCTGAAAATATTGTTGCCCCTCACATATTCCAGTACTTTTCTCCCGTTGAGCCAGTGTTCTACCCTGTTGTCGGGATACAGAATAATAGCCGCCCGGTTCCATTCTCCCACCTTATTGACAAAGCGGGGCTCCTTCTCCGGCGGAATCAGGTCATACAGCGAGGCAAGCGTCCTGTTTCCTGCAGCACCCATCGCCCCGTCGGGATGTACAGCATCATCAAGTATCTGGTATTCCAAACCGATCGAGGGTCCGTTATTCCCTGTGCAATATTTAACCCCACTGTTGGCACCTTTACTCATATTGAAATCAAACCTCAATTCAAATGCCCCGAACTTTTCCGTCGTCACGATATCTCCCCCGCGCTTCGCTTCATCTTTTGATGAAACGACAATCAGATTTCCGTCTTTCACTTTCCAGCCTGATTCCGGAAAACCATCAGAATTTGCACTCTTCCAGCCTTTAAAAGTCTCTCCGTCAAAGAGGAGTTTAAAACCCTGTTTCTTCTCAGCATCACTCAGAAAGTTGGGAATCAGGTTGACCACAACCATATCATCGAACGGCGATGGTTCCAAACCAGTTGTCTTAATCCGGATATTTTTCCACCTGATTTTCATTCCTTCCTTTTCTTTGGCATTGATGGAGTGAACCTGCAAGGCAATTAAGCCCTCTCTGGTCATGTCATCAATCAGCCATGCTGTGGGCACACCGTTGAGCCAGATCCTAATCGAATTTCCAATGCACTCCAGCCGGTAGTGGTTCCATTCTTCCTGCCTGAATGCTTTTTTAGCGGAAGGATTTAGCTCAAGGGGATACAACCAGCCTCGTCTGGCTTCATCATAGATACCTCCTGACCATGCCCGCGGCGAAGGATCTACTTCACACTGGTACCCGTGCACCCTGCCATTCATCACTTCAGGTTTACTCTCACTCCTGAACTGAATGCCGGAATTCATATCCGATTCCACCACCAAATCGAGTTCGAGAATGAAATCCCCGAATATTTTTTCGGTAACCAGGAAAGAATTGGGAGTATTCAAAACCGTGGTACCCACAATTTCACCGTTTACCACCTCAAACTTTGCATTTCCATTAAGCTGTTTCCAGCCCGATAAATCCTTCCCGTTGAAAAGATTCTCCCACCCATCGCCGCTGAAAGCTGACGATGAAAACGAAATAGCGACGAAAAACAGAAAAGATAAAAAATGCTTCATAGCTGATCAGGTTCAATGATTGTTTCCGTGTACGATCACGATATCAGCAAAATTAAAGAAAATATATTCAGGATGTAAATAAAGCAGATTTAAAAAACCTCCAATCGGGTACTGCCCGACCCCACTGATTCGATCACTGCATATTTACCCTGAACCTTAAACGAAATGGCCTGCCCATTCACCAGAACCCGCTGCCTTTTTGAGATCAGCGGCAGGTAAACCTGCGCCGTCGAGTTAGCCGGAAGAGTAAGCTCCATAACAAATGAAACGCCGGGAAAATTCCTGAATGACATCTTCACTTCGCCTGTGGGGAGAGGATGTTTAATCTCTGCCCATTCCAATGAGGAAGGTTGAGGTTTGATCCTGATCCGGCTGAATCCGGGTTCCAGAGGTTCAATCCCCATAAGCTTCCTGGGAATCAGGTTGGCCGGGGCGGCTCCCCAGGCGTGGTTCCAATCCTGGTTGGGTTTATATTTGTTATCCCAGGCTTCCAGTGTAATGGTCGACCCTACCCTGATCATATTGTACCAGCTCCTTTCCGCAGTCGAAGTAAGCAGATGAAGGCCATAGTCCGCATCATTCGCGTCATACACGGCATCCAGAAGGAATTGTGACCCGTAAACACTGCAGGCCATCTCCCTGGAACGGATGAACGCGGTGACCGTTTTGACATAACGGTCTGGCACCAGCCCGAAAGCTAAAGGAAACATATTCGCATGCAGCGATGCATGTTCTGCACCCCAACCATCCACATAAACTCCCCGCTTTTTATCAAACAGCCTCTCGTTGAAAACCTTTTTCAATTGGGCAGCCCTGTCAGAAAACATCGCTATATCCTCCCTGCACCCAGTGACTTCAGCAATCCTGGCCATCAGGACCAGCGCCCGGTAGTGGTATGCATTCACCACCGTATTAATATCCTGAAAGACAAAACCATCAGACTCGCCTTCCTCATTCTTTCCCAGGCCGAGAATACCTTTCTGGGGCCAGTCCACAATATCCCTCAGCGTTCCGTTAAAGTGTATGGATTTGAGAACGTCGGGGGTAACTTTCCCTGTGCGCGTACTGATAAACCCCTGATCATCGGCAAGTGGCAGCAAAGTTTTTGCTTTCAGATCGTTGTAATACCTTTTGAGGAGGTCACTGTTCCCTGTGTACATATAATCTTCCCATGCTATCAGAACAGTTTGCAGTATCCATTCCGTGGGCCAGGTAGGTTTGAAAATCAGGTATTCTAAAGAGTGGCGGGCCATGCTGTATTCACGGGCTACCCCGTAATGACCCAGCTGATTAATCAGTGCATCTCCCTCATAGGGTATTCTTTCACGGTCACCATCCACATAAATCCCTGCAAAGGAGGTAGCTTTAATCGAATATTTACAGAGATCCCAGATCTGGTTGAGCACCTGGTCAGAACTGGCAAAAGCGGACTCCTCCTCACCGAAAGGATAGAAGACCGTTTCACGAATGACCTGCTCCCGGGTCAACTCACCTTTGTAGTTTTCAACCTCACAGTAACGAAATGGTGTTACCTCTCCGGTATAAACCGGCATCAGCACTGCCTGAGGCCCGGTGTTTCTTTTATCAGGAGTAACCAAAACAGTATAAGTATGCCACCCCTTTTTCAGTGTCAGGGTATAGTGAGAATAGCGGATCGTACCACCGGGATTACGGTCAATTAACCCGTTTTTGGCTGCTTCTCCCAAATGAATGAGCACACTATCTCCTGGATGCTCCGCATAGAGAACCAGCCTCACGCGCCCGAAAGCTGCTTTCCCGAAATCTGCGAAATAACCCCCTCCGGCCATCGGCTTCACTTGCGCGGGATATTCATCCTGCTTCTGCAAGGGGTATGTTGCCGTGCTATACTCTTCCAGTTTCTCAGCCATTAAAAAACTCCCAGGCTCCGAAAAGCGAGACTCCTCCCCCTCACCATCCCATGTTTTCACCTTCCAGAAGTAGACCTTGCCGGGTTCAAGCGGTTTGCCCCGGTACACCACATTGAGGGACTGACTGCTTGCAAACTTTCCACTGTCCCACATATCACCCGACTCATTCCGGATATTTTTCAAGGTGGAGGCAACCATGATCTGATATGCCGACTGTATAACGCTGTTTTTTTCTGACTGCACAACCCATCCAAAGAAGGGTTGTTTTTGTCCGATCGTGGCAAACTGGAAACTTTCCCTCCTTTGTACCGCTGCATCGAGGGAAATCACTGCCGGGTATCCATTCAGGTAAACCTCTCCGGGATGAGCCAGAAAATTGACGGTTAACCCGGAAGGGGGATTAGCGCCTGATACGGGAAATATCAAACTTTGTAAAAGAATCGTGAGATGAAATAAGACGACTTTCTTCATAACTTTTTTTTCAATAACCATAGAATACGGTCACCCACCAAGTTCAATGAATCCAGGTGAAAAACCATCATCAATAAGCCGGCTGTATCATACCGTCGGGGATAATCAGCAGATCATCCGGGCGCTGATGGAATTTTGTCCACGGATATCCATGGAAGGCCAGGCTACTGCCTATAGCTGTTTTCAGCAAATTACAACAACATTGATTCCCAATAACTTTCCTGCTTTTTCCAGGATCTTTCCCTGATGCCCTGTACCAATGGCACAATGGTGGGCAGGCCCTTGCTTCGACCATTTATCCATAAAATCCTTAACACCCACTGAAAATCTGTAGCGACTGTTGGTATTTCCAATTTCCAGGACAGGCCCTGCCACAGATTCACCCTCGGCAACAAGTAAAAAGATTCCGTCATTTCCCTCGACGACCGACAGAAGTGTTACCGGTCCGTTTTTTACACTCATCTGAATAGAGAGTCCTTTCCCTGGCTTACCGTGGTAAACCGGCAACGGGACCAGCTTAACCTTCCCCCCGGCAATGGCGAAATGAGCTGGTCCGTCATGTCCCAGCATCACCACATCGTCTACAAAATCCATCAGGTAAAATTCCGAGAATGATCCTCCGGAACCCAATTCGGCCATGATTTTCATGGCATGGGCATTTTTCACTTCACATTCACCGGCTACAGGAACATTCCGTCCGATAAGCAACGTGTTCCCGGCAATCACTGAAGTAGCGATATCTTCATATGCATTCCCTGCTTCTCCTTCGTAATAATATGCCATCGAGGTAAGCTCCCTCTTTTCAACCAACCTGTCCAAAGCCACCGATGTACGCGCTGCCCTGTCAATTTCAGAGGGTTCACATTCAGGAGAAACCTCAAATACCCGGTGAAACTCCTCAATCTTCTCTAAAACATCACTGCTGGAAAGGTGGTCCCGGTACTTTTTCAACTCGCACATTTCGACCATCTCAAAATGAGTTCCGAAAACGGCTGAATGACGGGTCAGGTCTGAGTATACATCCAGCATTCCACCGTAATAATGGCCCAGAATACCCATTCTGTTCCGGCTGAGGGCCGATACCACCTTACCGGCTTTGCTCCAGGCTTCAATCTCCTCCCATGCACCGGGGTCATCGAGATAACCCGTCACAATATCATACCTGATCCCTGACCGGTTAAATACGCTTGCCAATTCAGGAACTGAACAAGCCTGGCAATGTTCCAGCCATACACCGGTCATCCTTCCCCTGTCACCTATTCTGTTAAACGCAGCATAGTCAAGTTGCGCCACAGGTTGCAGATTCAAAATAATAACCGGAACACCTGTTTTCCTTGCAACCGGCAAAACAGTGGAGGAAAGCGCATAGGTTGACACCACCAGAAAAATAAGTTCCACATCATTTCTATTGAAAAGATCAGCAGCTTCCTGCGCCTTAACCGGATTATCCACCATGCCGGCATCGGTTACCTCCACACCCATCTTCCCGATCCTGCGGCAAATCTCCTCCCTGTACATATCCAGGTTGCGGAGTAATCCCTCAAATTGTCCCCAGTAAGTGTCAAGGCCTATGCCCATAAGTCCTGCTTTCATGTCTGTTAAGGTTTAAATAAATCCGGCTTTTTTTATTTATTTTGGCATCTAAAAGAATATCCAAAAGGTAAATATACAATAGAGGAGTTAAAAGTGCACCTTTTTTTCTTACAAAAGGATCGGGTAGATATTAATGATTTGGAAATTAATGGAATAAAGGCATGAATGACTTTTTTAAATATTGGGCGCCTGGGTTGTTACACATCAATTCATCGTACAGATAAGATCCATGAATATTGTCGCAGTTATTTTGCTGGTATATTTTGCAGTGATGGTTTCAATTGGGATTTATTCCTGGTTTACCATCAGCAATGCGCAGGATTATTATGTTTCAGGGAAACGGGGAAATTGGTGGCAAATATCGGGAAGCCTGTTCGCAACCATCATTGGAGGTTCAGCCATCATGGGAACCATTGAATTGAGTCAGAAAGCAGGATGGGCTGCAATTTGGTTTCTCGGCAGTGCAGCAGCAGGTCTCTTTGTGCTGGTTTTCATTTCCGGGAAAGTAAGCAGGCTGGGACATTATACGCTTCCTGAAATGGTGCGCCTCTTTTACGGAGCTAAAGCTGAACGTACAGCCTCTATATTAATTCCTTTGGCGTGGCTGGGAATCGTGGCCGTTCAGATTGTTGCAGGTGCCAAAATACTCGCTTCCCTTGGGTTGATGAGCTATTCCCATGGAGCACTACTTTGCGGATTGGTCTTTGTTTTTTATACGCTTGTGGGTGGACAGAAAAGCATTCTGAAAACAGATTTTCTCCAGGCTTTGATCATATTGGGCGGGCTGATCACCGTGTTCGTCCTGAAATTACAGAATATTGACGTCCAAAGCATACCTCCCCTTACTGCTGATTCACTGTTCAATGAGAATTTCTCAGCCATTGATCTTTTCTTTTTACTGGTAACCTATTCTGCGACCTTCGTAGTGGGTCCCGATATCTATTCCAGGATTTTCTGTGCTAAAGATGAACAGACCGCCAGAAAAAGCGTGCTCCTTGTGGCATTGCTTATCATTCCCGTGGCCATGCTGCTCACATTCCTGGGCATTACTGCTGGTTATGGTGATGTGGCTATTCAAGGTGAAATCCTGATTTTACCGGGAACAGGGTTTTTACCCCCCTGGGCACTGGGATTACTTGCCGCAGCCTTACTTTCAGCAGTAATGTCATCAGCCGATACCACTTTGCTGACTTCCGCCATGATCCTCTCCGGGCTTGTAACCGGGAATCTTGACAAAAAAAGCTCTTTTGTAATCACCAGGTTATTCATTGTGGTTATAGGATGCATCTCGATACTTATCGCGCTCAAAGTGACCTCTATCCTTCAGGCCATGCTGTTGTCACTCTCCTTGTTCTCCGGAGCTTTCATCCTGCCGGTCATCGCAGGTATTGCGGGCTGGAAAGTGAATCAAAAAATGGCCTATGTAGCCATGATCACCGGTGGATTCACGGCACTTGCAGGAAAAATTATTGATGTATATTATGCGGGGAATCTGGGAAACCTGATTATTTTACTGGCATTTATACTGAATGGTTTTATTCTGATGTTTTCCCGCCGCAAAAAAACAGCCGGCTAATCTCATCGCGCTGATATTTTTGGAATATTTTGATTTTTCTTTTGAATAATTGAATAATGATTTAGAATAGTTATTTTTGCTATTCAGGAATAAGCTTCCTGTAAAACTATGAAAATCACCACAAACAAGATCATCTCCATTATTGCACACGATCTGAAAGATCCGCTGACTTCCATTTCTGGTATTGCGGACATTATGATGGATAACTGGGAGGATTTCACCCCGGACGAGAAATTGAGTATTCTTCAGGACATCAGAGACACTTCAGATACCACCCTCAGATTACTCTCCGATTTGCTGGACTGGAGCAAAAAAGTCAATGAAATATCCGAACCTGAAAACAGGATCTTTGATGCCGGAACAGAGATCGGTGCTATTCTGGAATCTGGTTTAAGGAAAGCCAAATGGAAAAATACAGCGATCGATAACCTGGTCCCTACAGGGATAAAACTGAATGCCGATCTGAATATGTTTGCAGCTGTATTACGCAATCTGCTGGCCAATGCAATTAAATCATGCATCAAAGGGGGCAAGATTACTATTACGGCAGAATGTTCCGGCAATTTTTGCAAATTCTGTATTGCTGACAACGGAGTCGGGATGACTAAAACCCGGATTGATGCACTTTTTGCACAAAAAATGCCTGGCGATCGCAAATCTTTGCCCTCTAACTATGGAAATGGATTCGGACTTATCCTTTGTAAAGATTTTGTGGAAATTCAGGGAGGAGAACTATGGGCTGAAAGTAAAGAAGGGAAAGGAACCAAGGTCTTTTTTTCATTTCCGGGCGCTTTCTGAAAATCCAATTTGCCGCGAACAGAGGCTGAATCCACTTTCAGCCCGACTTTATATCACCTCATGGAATTTCCGGGG
>CAJDVZ010000034.1_pt1 | contig 16405 bp, 14 predicted proteins | sample 7391481 | NCBI WGS metagenome assembly CAJDVZ01 (sample SAMEA7055721, study PRJEB34461) | soil metagenome | biome: terrestrial ecosystem; feature: Peninsula; material: soil | place: Antarctica | collected 2016 | reverse complement strand
ACACTCGCTTATCGGCACCCATCCCGCCGACACCCGTCGCGCCGCCGATGCGGCTGTCGCCGCTGAGAAATGGACTTCAGGCTATTTCCTTGATGCCGACCACATCAATATCAAGAATGTTGAGTCCTTCCTCCCCACCAGCGATTTCTTTACCCTTGATGTCGCCGACTTCATCGGTAAGCCAGTAGAGGCTGCCGACTGCGAGGCCTTTGTTAACCAACATGCTGGGCTCATCGGAAAGCTTACGATTGCGGGCATTGACCGCCCACTGGAACTGGACCGCGCGACGCTCGTGGCGGCAGCTCAAAAATATCTCGCTGCCATCCGTGCAGCCGGCAATCTCTACCGGCACATCGCCGCCGCTAAAAAAGGTACACCTTTCGTAACAGAAGTGTCGATGGACGAAACTGCTACCCCGCAGACACCTGTCGAACTCCTCGTCATCCTTGCAGGTCTCTCGGACGAAAAAATTCCGCTGCAAACCATTGCCCCGAAGTTTACTGGCTCCTTCCACAAGGGGATTGACTATATTGGCGACCCTAAAGACTTTGCTCGCGAGTTTGACGAAGACGTCTGTGTGATCCGATATGCCATTGAGCACTTCAACCTCCCGGAGACCCTCAAACTTAGCGTTCACTCGGGCAGCGATAAATTCACCCTCTATCCGGTCATGGCTGAGATCATCCGTAAATACAACAAGGGACTCCACCTGAAAACGGCGGGAACCACCTGGCTTGAAGAGGTGATCGGACTGGCAGTGGCCGGCGGGGAAGCCCTTGATGTCGCCAAAGAGATTTACACCAAAGCGCTCGGCCGGAAAGAAGAACTATGCGCACCCTATGCCGACGTAATCAATATCAACAACAGCCAGCTTCCCACACCCGAAGAGGTGGCCGAATGGAGCAGTGAAAAATTCGCCAACACCCTCCGCCATGTCCCGGGCCATCCCGACTACAACCCCAACTTTCGGCAACTGATCCATGTCGGATACAAGGTTGCTGCTGAAATGGACAACCGCTATACCGACCTGCTGAAACAACACAAGGAGATTATCGGCCGGTGCGTCGAAGAGAATATCTACGACCGTCACCTCTGCCGGCTCTTCAACCTGTAGTGCCATTAATGCGCTCAGTCCAGGACAAGGTTAAAGCGGAGGTCGATGCGGAGCGAAATTCAGTCCGTCAACTGACAGAGGAGAGTTAAGAATCAACCATAACGCAGAAGATCAATAATGGCATGGTTTTAAACCATTTAAGACTCAAGATTTAAGACTTAAGACTATCATGAGCTCATTCATACACGACAATTTCCTTTTGCAGACTAAGACTGCTCAGGAGCTGTACCACCAGCATGCGGCAAAAATGCCGATCTTTGACTACCACTGTCACATTCCGCCCCAGGATATCGCCATGGACCGCCAATTTGCCAATATCACCCAGATCTGGCTTTCCAATGACCATTACAAATGGCGCGCGATGCGCACCAACGGAGTGGATGAAAAATACTGTACCGGGAATGCCAGTGACTGGGAAAAATTTGAGAAATGGGCGATGACTGTACCCTACACCCTTCGTAACCCGCTGTACCATTGGACTCACCTGGAGTTGAAACGGTTTTTCGGAGTCGACAAACTGCTGAATCCGAATACAGCCCGCGAAATCTGGGAAACCTGTAACGCAAAGCTCAACACCCCGGAATATTCGGCGCGCAACATCATCCGCATGGCCAATGTCCATACCATCTGCACCACCGACGACCCGGTCGACTCCCTGGAACACCATCGCGCCATCAAAGCTTCCGGGTTTGAAGTGAAGGTACTGCCTGCATGGCGGCCCGACAGAGCCATAATGGTTGAAAACCCCGCCACCTATAACCAATATGTCGACCAGCTGGCATCGGTAACCGGATTGGAGATTGCCACCTTTCCGCAAATGATGGAGGCCCTCGAGAAAAGACACCAATTTTTTCATGAGAACGGATGCCGTCTTTCTGACCATGGACTGGGAACTGCCTATGCCGATGAGTTCACACCAAAAGAAATTGAAGCCATCTTTGTCAAAGTCCGCAGCGGAAAAACATTGACCGAAGAAGATATTCTTAAGTTCAAATCGTGCATGCTCTATGAATTCGGCATTATGGACCATCGCCGCGGATGGACACAGCAGTTCCACATGGGAGTATTGCGCAACAACAACACCCGTCTGTTCCGGTCTCTCGGACCTGACACAGGCTTTGACTCCATGGGCGACTTTGAAATTGCCCGTCCACTTTCCCGCTTTCTTGACAAACTCGACACCACCAACCAGCTGGCCAAAACCATCATTTACAACCTCAATCCCCGCGACAATGAGATGATTTGCACCATGCTCGGCAATTTCCAGGACGGGTCAATACAGGGAAAGATGCAGTTCGGATCGGGATGGTGGTTCCTCGACCAGATAGACGGCATGAGCTTCCTCTCCTATACCCGCCATGAATACTTCCGGCGGACACTCTGCAACTTGCTGGGAAATGATGTCGAAAACGGAGAAATACCCGCCGACATGGAGCTGCTGGGACAGATGGTGGAAAATATCAGCTTTAATAATGCTTTCAACTATTTTGGATTCTGAATCCTGCCTGAAAGAACAATAAATTAAATTTTAAAAGAGATATAAAACGAACATTGTCCTTCGAACACAAAAAGCTTGGTATATTTACTCCATGCGAGTTCCATGGTCCTGAGGAGCAGGCAACTTTCATAAATTACTGAAGAGCATTACATTAAACAGCAAATAGAGGTATGAAGAAAGTAGTAACATTTGGAGAGATCATGCTTCGACTGGCCACCCCGGGTTTTCTACGTTTCGGACAGTCGGAAACCCTGACAGCCACCTTTGGAGGTGGCGAGGCCAACGTGGCAGTATCGCTGGCCAATTTTGGCATTCCTGTAGAATATGTCACCCGCCTTCCCCAAAACGACCTCGGGGAAGCCTGCATCATGGAGTTGCGGAAATTCGGGGTGGGTGTGGCCCACATCCTCCGGGGTGGTGAACGGCTGGGTATCTATTTCCTGGAAACCGGAGCCGTGAGCCGCGGAAGCAAAGTTATCTATGACCGTGCCCATTCGGCCATCTGCGAAATTCAGCCTGAAATGATAGACTGGGACCAGATTTTCGAAAATGCCGGATGGTTCCACTGGACCGGCATCACCCCGGCCATCTCCCAAAGTGCTGCTGACACCACCCTTCAGGCCATCAAAAAGGCTAATGAAAAGGGAATCCCCGTTTCCTGCGATCTCAACTTCCGCAAAAATCTCTGGAAATACGGAAAAAAGGCTTCGGAAGTGATGCCTGACCTGATTGCCGGCACCGACATCATCCTCGGAAATGAAGAGGATGCCGCCATGGTCCTGGGGGTCCATCCCGAAGGAGTAAACATCACCTCCGGCCACGTAGAAGGGGCTGCTTATGCGTCGGTTTCCCGGCAGATTATGGCCCGCTTTCCCCGCTGCAAAAAAGTGATCACCACCCTGCGGGGATCGGTCAGCGCCAACCACAACAGCTGGTCAGGAGTTCTCTGGGACGGAAAAACCCTCCTGGAGGCCCCTACCTACCAGATTACCCATATCGTCGACAGAGTGGGTGGCGGCGACTCCTTTATGGGGGGACTCATCTATGGGTTACTCACCTGGCCCGGCGATGACCAGAAAGCCCTGAACTTCGCCGTGGCCGCTTCCTGCCTGAAACATACCATCTATGGCGACTTCAACAGAGTGAGCACCAACGAGGTCCTTAAACTGATGGCCGGCGATGCCAGTGGACGGGTCTCCAGGTAGGAAAATCTGTTCCTAACACGACGTCACGAAGTTGATAAGTGAATCACAAACCATTTGAATTTGCTGTCTCTTTTCACGCTTTGAACTATCTGATTGTTAAAAATTTCATCCTATGGCAAGATTTTCAAGAATTGAAGTAGCCCTCAAAATGAAAGAAACCGGCATCGTACCGGTGTTTTACAACGGCGACGCCGAATTATGCAAGCAGGTGATCAAAGCCTGCTATGAGGGAGGAATCCGTATTTTTGAATTCACCAACCGGGGTGATTTTGCCTCACTGGTATTCGCGGAAGTCAACCGGTGGGTGATCAGGGAATGCCCTGAAATGATCATGGGTGTGGGTTCCATCATTGATGCGGGGACTACCTCCATGTACATTGCACTGGGAGCCAATTTCATTGTTTCTCCCCTGATCGACGAAGGGATGGCTTCGGTTTGCAACAAGCGGAAAATCTCCTGGAGCCCCGGATGTGGATCGGTGACAGAAATTGGCCGTGCCCATGAGCTGGGCGCCGAGGTGGTTAAGATTTTCCCCGGACAACAGGTTGGAGGTCCTGAATTTGTCAAAGCTGTTTTGGGTCCCATGCCATGGAGCAGCATCATGCCCACGGGAGGCGTCTCCCCCGATGAAGAGAACCTCACCAAATGGTTCAGGGCCGGGGTTCATTGCGTAGGAATAGGATCACAACTTTTCCCATCGGAAATATTGAAAAATAAAGATTTTGTCTACATTGCAGCAAAATGCCGGGAAGCCCTGGAAATTGTCAGTAGATTAAGAAGCTAAAACCAAATTGAACCAACTATATATTTGAATTAGATGAATAAACTGGGCGAAATCAACGAAAAAATCGGCAAATACCGGTGGACGATCTGCGCGCTGGTATTTTTTGCCACAACAGTCAACTATCTCGACCGTCAGGTGCTCAGTCTCCTGAAGGATCAGCTTGAACTGGAGTTCAACTGGAGTGATTCCGACTATGCCAACATTGTGTCGGTCTTTCAGTTTGTGTATGCCATTTCCATGATGTTTGCCGGCCGTATCATTGACTGGCTGGGTACCAAAAAGGGGTATGCCTGGTCGCTGATCATTTGGTCGGTAGGGGCTATGGTTCACGCCCTGGCCAAAGGCACCGGCGGTTTTATGATCGCCCGTGGGGTTCTCGGATTCGGCGAATCGGGGAACTTCCCGGCAGCCATCAAAACTGTGGCCGAATGGTTCCCGAAAAAAGAGCGTGCCCTGGCCACCGGGATCTTTAACTCGGGAGCCAACGTGGGGGCTATCCTTGCCCCCCTGAGCGTCCCCTGGATCGCCAGCCACCTGGGATGGCAGGCCGCCTTTATTATCATCGGGGCGATTGGCTTCATCTGGCTCTTCTTCTGGTTTTGGCTCTATGACGTACCCGCCAAAATCAAAACCCTGGGTAAAGCCGAATACAACTACATCCACAGCGACAATACCGACGATTCCAACGTCCCCGTGGTAGAAAACAATGAAAAAGTCTCCTGGTTCAAACTGTTGCAATTCAAACAGACCTGGGCCTTCAGCTTCGGGAAATTCATGACCGACGGCGTATGGTGGTTTTACCTCTTCTGGCTGCCCGCCTACCTGAAAGCCCAGTACGGCATGACCGGCATGGATGTGGCTTTTCCGCTGGCCGTGCTCTATACCCTCTCTACTGTCGGAAGCATCACGGGAGGCTGGTTTCCTATGTATTTCATCAAAAAAGGATATGAGCCCTATGCGGGCCGTATGCGGGCCATGCTAATGATCGCATTTATCCCGCTGGTTGTGCTGCTTGCGCAATACCTGGGCGGAATCAGCTACTGGATACCTGTATTGATTATCGGAATTGGAACAGCTGCTCACCAGGCCTGGTCAGCCAATATTTTTACTACCGTGTCCGACATGTTCCCCAAGAAAGCCGTGGCCAGCGTGACCGGCATCGGGGGAATGGCTGGTGGATTTGGCGGTATTGTGGTTACCAAAATCGCCGGCTGGGTTTTTGATGGGTACCGAAGCGCCGGAATCGCTAAATCATGGGTGGCCGCACAGGGAGCCAACCTGGGAGATTTCCTGGAGAAGATCAAATCCATGACCCTGCTGAACAAACATGGCGACATCATCAACCTCGACAAAGTTGAAGTCAGAAGTTTACCTTCGGAAGTGGTTCAGCAAATTCAGGCAGTGGATCCCGTGCTCTTCGAACAGCTTAAAGAATTGCAGCATCCGCTTGTCCTTGGTAATATGACTACCGCCTATACCCTTGTTTTTACTTTCTGCGCCCTTGCTTATCTAATTGCCTGGGCTGTCATGCACCTGCTGGTTCCTAAATTCAAAAAAATCGATATCTGAACCGGCAAAATTCCCGGTTATCGTTAAAGGGTTGGTTGCTACCGGTGCATCCAACCCTTTTTTCTTTATTTTTGCACCCTTATCATCCGTAAAACAATCTGAGATGGAATTATCGTACAACTGGCTGAAAACTTACCTGAACCATGACCTTACCCCTTCTGAACTGTGCAGTGCCCTTACTGACATCGGGCTGGAAGTGGCAGACATGAAACAGGTGGAAAGCATAAAAGGAGGACTTGCCGGGCTGGTCATCGGAGAAGTGGTGACATGCATCCCCCACCCCGGCAGCGATCACCTGAGCAAAACCGAAGTGAATACCGGCGGACCCGGATTATTGCCGGTGATCTGCGGAGCTCCCAATGTGGCTGCCGGACAAAAGGTGGTATTTGCCCCTGTGGGAACAACATTGTTCAAAGGGGAAGAGATACTGACCATCAAAAAGGCAAAAATCAGAGGCGAAATCTCAGAGGGAATGATCTGTTCCGAAATTGAAACCGGATTGGGCACCGATGCCGACGGCATTATTGTCTTGCCTGCTGACGCACCGGTTGGGGTTAAAGCCAGTGACTATTTCCATATTGAAAATGATTGGGTGATCGAAATAGACATTACCCCAAACCGGATCGACGGCGCCTCTCACCTCGGTGCAGCCCGCGACCTCTCTGCATTCCTCCGGAAAACCGGTGTGGATGGATATCAGAAACCATCGGTCAGCCACTTCGCTGTTGAAAACCAGAACCTGACAATTCCCGTCGAAGTGAGAAATACAGCAGCATGTCCCCGCTATTCCGGGATTACCATTACAGGCGTGGAAGTAAAAGAATCACCCCTATGGCTGCAAAACCGACTCCGTTTAATAGGTCTCACACCGATCAACAATGTAGTGGATGTCACGAACTTCGTGCTTTATGAAACCAACCAACCCCTCCACGCTTTCGATGCGGATGAGATCAAAGGAGGAAAAGTGATTGTCCAAACTCTCCCGGCAGGAACAAAATTCACGACACTCGATGGTGCACTTCGGACCCTTGATGAAAACGACCTGATGATCTGCGACGCAGAAGAAGGAATGTGCATAGCAGGAGTATTCGGTGGAATCCGTTCGGGAGTGAAATTGTCCACCAAAAATCTATTCCTCGAAAGCGCCTGCTTCGATCCGGTGTATATCAGGAAAACCTCCAGACGACACGGACTCTATACCGATGCTTCCTTCCGATTTGAAAGAGGCACCGACTTAAACGGAACCCTCTATGCCCTTAAAAGAGCTGCCCTCCTCATCCGTGAAGTAGCAGGCGGAACCATCTCCTCGGAGATCCAGGACATTTATCCATCTCCTGTAAATGGGTTTCCCGTGGAAGTGACCTGGCATAACATTAAAAGACTCATCGGAAAAGAACTGGGAAAAGATACCATCAAACAAATCCTGAACGGATTGGAGATCAGCATTGAAGGGGAATCGGAAAGAGGTCTCTCGCTGTTGGTCCCCACCTACCGGGTGGATGTGAAACGAGAATGTGATGTAATCGAAGAAATCCTGCGGATCTACGGATACAACAACGTGGAGATTCCTACCCATGTGAATGCTTCATTAAACCATGCTGAACATCCCGATCCCAACAAGGTAAAGAATACCATTGCTGAACAGTTGGTCGCCCAGGGTTTTAACGAAATCTGGTCCAACTCGCTCACCAAGGCATCCGATTATGAGCTTATGGAAAAATATCGGCCTGAAAACGTCGTTAAAATCTTTAATCCACTCAGCTCCGACCTGAACGGGATGAGACAAACCCTGCTTTTTGGCGGACTGGAATGCATCGCCCACAATGTCAACCGGAAAAACAATGACCTGAAACTTTTTGAATTCGGAAATTGCTATTTTTTCAGGGGCACCCACTTCAAGGATAATCCCGCAGGAAATTACCACGAAGAGGAGCATCTGGCACTGTTTCTCACAGGCAACCGGGAAACCCCCAACTGGGTAACCACCGGATCACCTGCTACATTCTACCTGCTGAAAAGTTATGTCGACAATATCCTGAAACGTATGGGTTTCAATGCCAATCAGTTTGCCATTACCGAAACCGACAACGAAATTTTATCTTCTGGTCTTCGGTACGATCTGGCAAAAAACTGTGTGGTTGAACTGGGGAGTGTAGCATCCAGATGGCTCAAACAGTCAGATATTGATGATCCGGTGTATTTTGCTGATTTTGACTGGAGTTTTCTGCTTTCCAAACAGAAAAAAATCTCCATCAAATTCACAGAACTGCCGCGCTTCCCGGAAGTAAAAAGGGACCTTGCCCTGGTGCTTGACAGGAACATAAAGTTCTCCGAGCTAAAAGAGGTGGCCTCGAAAACCGAAGGGAACCTGCTTCGGTCAGTGAACTTGTTTGATGTCTATGAAGGAAAAGGAGTTCCTGAAGGCAAAAAATCGTATGCAATCAGCTTCATCCTCCGCGATGACAGTAAGACACTGAACGACAAGACTATCGAAAAAACCATGGAGAAGTTGCTTGCTGCTTTCACAAAGGAGTTTGATGCGCGGTTAAGGTAAAAACCGAATTACTCCCATGCAGGATCAAACCAAAGGAATTATCTACGCTGTCATAACTGCACTCTTCTGGGGCGTCCTTGCAGTAGCTCTGAAAGTGGCAGTGCGCCGGATCGATCCGGCAACCATCGTCTGGTTCCGCTTTTCCCTGGCATTTGTACCGCTCTTTGTATGGAGTCTGGCAAAAAGGCCTTCCCAGCTTGGCATTTTGATCAGACCCCCTCTCCTGCTTGTTATAGCCACCCTGGCCCTTGCCTGGAACTATCTTGCATTCAATCTGGGCGTGCAATACACCTCACCGGGAAATGCACAGCTGTTTATCCAGACCGGACAAATCCTGCTTGCAGTGGCAGGAATTGTCTTTTTCGGGGAGAGGTTTTCGCCCAGGCAAACAGCAGGTTTTATAATGGCTGTTGCCGGACTGCTGCTCTTTTACCGCCAGCAGCTGGGCCATTTCTCCGGGAATGAAACAACCTACCGCTATGGTATTTTCCTCACCCTGACAGGTGCTGTTACCTGGGCATTGTACGCTGCCCTGCAGAAAAAACTGGTAGTAAGGCATTCAGCCCTCTCTCTTAACCTGTTCCTGTTCGGACTCCCTTCGCTGCTTTATCTGCCTTGGGTGAACTTTTCCCAGCTTGCCGGACTGAGCTGGGTATGGTGGCTGCTCATGGCTTTCCTGGGGATCAACACCCTGGTGGCCTATACAACCCTGGCCCTGAGCCTGCGTTACCTTGAAGCCGGAAAAACAAGCATCATCCTCATTATGAACCCCATCATCACATTTGCACTGATGGCCACACTTACCTCGCTGGAAGTCAGCTGGATAGAGCCTGAAAGATTCACACTGCTTTCCATCATCGGTGCGGGCATTGTGCTGGCCGGCGCCATTCTGGTCATCTGGAAAAAAAGAAATGGAGTTACCTTTGTGAAATAAGAGACAGGCCTCAGAATGGTTCAGGAAAGCGCAGCGTAATCATTCAGGCTGTTCTTTCAAAATAGATTTTACCCAACCGGTCATGGTCTGCAGTACCTCCTCCTTTTCCGGTTCGTTATGGAGTTCATGCAATGCTTCTTCCCACATCACAAAAGTACACCGGTTACCGAGCGAAGCTGCAACTGCTTCACTCCCTGATGGGAACGCAATGGAATCTTTTTTCCCATGAAGCAACAACAGGGGCAAACTGAATTTTCCGGAATTTTCAAGTGTATAACGATTGACTCCAAGCATTATCTTTCCGAATCCCAGGGTCATTTTATCATGGACCAACGGGTCTGCCAAATAAGTGCTTACCTCCTGCCTGTTGCGTGAAATTGCCTTGCTATCCAAACCAGAGGAAATAGCTAACCGTGGGAAAAGAAATCCCAGAATTTTTGCTGCTGCTACTTTCAAAGGCTGTTTTTCAAGGGCATTCCGCAATCCCGGACTGGTACTAATAACCCCAATTACCCCGGAGCTATCTTTTAGTCCGTAATAGAGTACGAAAATACCCCCCAGGCTATGTCCGTACAGAACCATGGGAATTCCCGGGTAACGCTGACGCGCCTGGGCCAGGTATTGAGCGATATCGCTTACAATGGTTTCTGCCGAAGGAAGGTGCCCTTTAACTCCTCCGGAAAGACCATGCCCCCGCATATCAGGAGCCCAAAAAGCCATCCCCTTTTTGCAAAAAGCTTCCGCCACATGGCCATAACGACCACCATGCTCTCCAATACCATGTACCAGACAAACCACGGCATCCGGAGAAACCCCTTCCGGCTCCCACCCCCGGGCATGAATGGCAATACCATCACCAGTTTTCCATCCGGTCTCAAAATAAGTCATTCCCATTTTCGTATACATTAATGAATCACAGCAAATATAATCATTTCGATTGTTTCCTGCTTCATCCGCTTTCAACAGACTGGACTCCTTTAAACATTTCAGGATGAGATCCTACACATACCCGGAAAAATATAGAAGAAGCATAAAAGATGCAGGATAAATCTTGCCTTTTCCTGAATAACCCACCGCAAGAAGTTATCTTTGCGTTTTTCAAAATCGGTTTAAATGGCGCCAAATAAAATGCCTGTCGCCCTGGGTACTGAAACCATCAGCAAATTGCTGATACAATATGCCATTCCATCGGTGATTGCCATGACGGCTACATCGATTTACCACATTACGGCAAGTGCTTTCATTGGCCAGGGAGTGGGCCCGCTAGCCATTTCAGGACTTGCCATCACCTTTCCACTGATCAATCTTGCTGCAGCATTTGGTTCGCTGGTAGGTGCCGGAGCAGCTACCCTGATGTCACTGAGGCTCGGACAAAAGGATTACAGCAACGCCAACGACATCCTGGGGAATGTCTTTATGCTCAACCTGATTTTTGGTCTCTCCTATACGGTGGTGATCATGCTCTTTCTGGATCCTATTCTCTATTTTTTCGGGGCCAGCAGCGCGACAATCCCCTTTGCACGTGATTACATGGTGGTGATTACCCTGGGGAATGTGGTGACGCACCTCTATTTTGGGCTGAATGCCCTGCTTCGGGCTACGGGAAACCCCCGGCGCTCTATGATGGCCACCATCTGGTCGGTGGTGATCAACATCATCCTCACCCCCCTCTTCATATACGGCTTCGGGTGGGGAATCCGGGGAGCAGCCCTGGCCACTGTCATCTCCCAGACCGCCATGCTGGCCTGGCAAATTCACTTCTTTAGCAATAAAAAGAATTACATCCATCTGCAGAAGGGAATATTCGGACTTAAAAAACAAATTGTATATGACTCGCTATCGATCGGATTGGCCCCCTTTCTGATGAATGCAGCCTCCAGCGTGATTATTATCGTGATCAACCGCAGCCTGGTCGCACATGGCGGAGATTTGGCCGTAGGGGCCTACGGCATCGTCAACCGCGTATTGTCCCTCTTCGGAATGGTCGTCATGGGCCTTAATCAAGGCATGCAACCCATCGCGGGGTTCAACTTCGGAGCTAAACAACACGAAAGGGTCAACCAGATCCTTAAACTTACCATTCTCCTGGCTCTCGGGGTTATGTCGTTGGGATTAATGATCGGGCAGTTCTTTCCCCGGGCTGTCTCCTCCCTCTTTACCCATGACCCGGAACTAACGGAAATCATTGTCCCTGCCCTGCGAATTATCGTAATCTTCGCTCCTCTGGCAGGATTCCAGATGGTGACTTCCAACTTTTTCCAGAGCATAGGGATGGCCCGGAAAGCCATCTACCTCTCCCTGACACGCCAGATTATCTTTCTGCTGCCGTTCCTGCTGATCCTTCCCCACTTCTTTGGCATTTACGGGGTTTGGTACAGCATGCCCGCAGCCGACCTGCTCTCGGCTACCAACGCCCTGGTGCTCCTGGGTTTGCACTACAGGAAATTCGGGCAAAAAAAAGTAACTTTGACCAACCAATCCATAACTCCATGACAGGAAAATACGTCATTACCATCGGAAGACAACTGGGAAGCGGAGGCCGGGAAATCGGAAAAACGATAGCTGAAAAGCTGGGTATTGCCTTTTATGACAAGGAACTGCTTCAGATCGCCTCGCGCGAAAGCGGACTAGGGAAAGAGTTCTTTGAAGAGATGGATGAAAAAAAAAGCCACTCTATCTTCGGGGGAATGCTTAACCTGCGAGGTAGCTTCTCCGATGAGTTCTACACCAACAACTACCTGAGCACCGAAACCCTCTTCAAAATCCAGAGCGACGTGATCAGAAACCTGGCCGAAAAAGAATCATCCCTGTTTCTGGGACGATGCGCCGACTATGTCCTTAAAGACATCCCAGAATGCCTGAATATTTTCCTCAGCGCTGATACGGCAGACCGGGTAATGCGGACTGCTGCCCTAAGGCAGATCCCCGAGACCAAAGCCCATGAGATTATCACCAGAACCGACAGGAAAAGAGCGGAATACTACAGGTTCTACAGCAACAAATTGTGGGGAGCAGCCGAATCATACCACCTGTGCATTAACTCTTCGGTGCTTGGTATCGAAAAGACCGGGGAATTAATCCTGGACTTCGCCCGGAAAAGGTTCTCCTTGTGACACGGAGAAGCCTTCACCTTGCGCGATCGCTTTTGATTACCTTTGCCTTTCTGAAAAAATGAAGATGGAGGAACAAAAAGAAACCAGGGAAATAAGAAGACGAAAAGCCAGAATCATCAGGATCTTCAGAAAGATTCACCGGCAAACGGCAATTCTGCTTTTTACAGGCTTTTTTATCATGGCGTCCACAGGTTTATTACTGGGCTGGAAGAAGAACAGCGGCGGGATGATCCTGGCTGAGACAGCCCGGGGAACTTCTGCCTCCCTGAAGGAATGGCTGCCTTTGGACAGCCTTCAGAAAAACGCCGTCCTGTTCCTGTATGACTCTGTATCCCCTGCCCTATCGCCGGAAATCGACAGAATCGACGTCCGTCCCGGAAAGGGAGTGGTCAAATTTACTTTCAAAGATCATTTCACGGGGCTTCAGATCGATGGCGCCACAGGAAAAGTGCTTAAAAAAGAGTACCGTACTTCAGATCTGATCGAAATGATCCATGACGGCTCCATTGTGGACCACTGGCTGGAAACCGGCAATGGTATTTTCAAACTCATTTATATTTCTTTAATGGGAGTCGGGCTACTCCTGTTCACCATCACCGGCTTCTGGCTATGGCAAGGCCCAAAAAGGCTGCACACAAAGAATCCAGCAACCCGCACTATATAACCATCTGCTTCCGTACTAAAAGACATCGGACCATAACACCGGCAACCATTACCCGGGCAATTCACACCTGAAATCAGAGATCAGTTGGTGCGGGTTCGTCAAATTCCAGCTCAATACCCCCGGTCCATCCTGCGATCAAGTTGTATATTAAACAGCTTATGACCGTCATAATAAAGCCCATGAACCCGTATAGAAAGGGCAGGACAAAAAAGATGACACCACCAAACCCCGGAATACCAACCGGCAATAATCCGCTTTTCCCGATGAGTGTTACAATCAATCCTATCGGAAGCATAAACACCAAACTAACGCAGAACAAAATGACTGCTGCCACCCAGGAAGTCTGCAAAACACTGAAACGTCTGATTCTTCTCTTCATAAGTCAAAAGTTATTAAATATCAATGAGTAAAAGCAAAGTTATGAAAGCCTTCAAGTGTATCATCTTTATTCTGGTCATCCTCAATCAATAAAACATACCCGATGGCTTGCGTTTCTCTGATTTAGCATTATTACGTTATTTCTCAAATTTTAATAAAGAAAGGAAAACGAAATGATCTATTTTTATCTTTTAGTTATTGCAGTGCTTTTATTCTTTGCCGGAATAAAAATTATCCGGCCTACCCAAAGAGGTTTAATCGAAAGGCTGGGGAAGTATCACAATTTTGCCCATCCCGGGTTTCACTGGATAATCCCGGTCATTGACAGAATGTATAAAGTGAATGTAACGGAACAAATGGTGGATGCTGAACCCCAGGAAATCATCACCAACGATAACCTGAATGCCAGGGTGGATGCACAGGTTTATTTCAGGGTAAAGTCAGAAGAGGAAAGTGTCAAAGGGTCGATTTACAATGTCAACAATTACACATACCAGATTGTCAATCTTGCTCGTACGACTTTACGTAATATCATCGGTACGTTAACCCTTAAATCAGCCAACAGCGAGCGTGGTAAAATCAATGCCGAACTGTATAGAACGCTTCTGAGTGAAACCGAGAGCTGGGGTATTGAGATCGTACGGACGGAGCTAAAGGAAATTGATCCACCCAAGGATGTGCAGGAAACTATGAACAAAGTGGTAAAAGCCGAAAACGAAAAAATTGCAGCCATCGACTTTGCCACAGCTGCCGAAACGGTGGCAGACGGACAGAAACGGGCCAAGATCAAGGAAGCCGAAGGTGGAAAGCAGGCTAAAATTTTACAGGCAGAAGGGGATGCTGAAGCGATCAGACTGGTCAATGAAGCAGCCGACAGATATTTTATCGGGAATGCACAGGTTCTGCGCAAATTGCAAGCTTTGGAAACTTCACTGGGGCAGAATGCCAAAATTGTCGTTCCTACCGGAAGTGATCTGGTCAATGTAATCAGTGAAATGGCCGGAATTTTACCGTTGCCAAGGAAATAGTTCAACCCACAGACTTATCATGCTGATTGTTTTGCCGGAGATGGGAAGTTCCGGCTTCCCTGACCTGTCTTACGGTTGAATAAGTCTATTTTAGGAATATCGGATTCTCAAATATATGTGTAAATGGTTTGCAAAAAGAAATCACACAGGAAGCCAGTGTAATGCATTGGCGAAATCGGTTCTATTCATTGCTGCGATGTTAATTACAGCCTTAATCACTTCCGCCCAAACTAAAATATTTCACGGCAATTCCACCAACTATTCCGATCGCCTGTACACCATCAAAGGTGAAAAGGTATATAAGGGGAGCTCGGTCAACTGGTCCGATTGTTCGTACACCCTAAAAAATGACAAAGTGTTCCGGGGCAATTCGACCAATTATTCCGACTGCAAGTTCACTATTAAAGGTGACAAAATTTTTAGGGGAAATTCAACCAACTACTCCGATTGTCTTTTTACCATTCGCGACGGAAAGGTCTATAAAGGAAACTCCACCAATTATTCCGACTGCCTGCTTACTGTTTCCGGCAAAAGGGTGTTCCAGGGCAATTCTACTAATTTCAGTGATTGCCTGGCCACAGTTGATGGAATTGCAAAATACTCCATATTAGCAATCCTGCTGGGGCCTTACTGACCGGTTTCCCTTCTGTTAAAGGCACCTGCAAAAACGGTTTGTGAAAATCCGGAGATAGGGTATTTACAACCCCACAGCCAAACGAAACCTCGATTTGCAGTTTTTTATATATTATAATTAGTGACTATCTATAAACTTGATATCTAATGATTTGGGATACAATATATTGTTTTCGAGGTGAATGTGGATGTGTAAATCGTCTTCGAATTGTTCCAATAGCTTTAAAGATACTTTGTACGTATTGCAAGCATCATCAGGTATTGCATAATTATTCGTCAATTCATTTATTTTGTCCATTGCTCCACCCACAAACTCGTGTTCACTGCCCATACGGGTAATTTCAGAAGCTATTGTTCTCTTTGCTTCCAATGAACTTGTACGCAAGGCCTCTTTAATTGCCGGAAAAAGAACTTCTTCTTCTTTTTGAAGGTGTTGCACCAATTCAGTATTAATTTTTCCGAACAAATCTGCCACCGCAATAAGTTCAGGGTGATTTGCACTATGAACCGATGCTATTTTTTGTGTATAAAAAACCAGTTCAGGCAATGCCTTTAAAACGAATTTATGATGGGTATTTACAATATAGTCGGCTAAAAAGCCTAAATCCCAATCGTTAAAGTTTTGCGAAGGAGTACCGGTAATTTGTTTTAAAACTTGTAACTCCCTTATTATATCAGAAGTATTTAAAGATTTTTCAGCACAAGCTTCTTGTAAGGTTTTTTTGCCCCCACAACAAAAATCAATCCCTTTTTCTTTAAAAAGCGCTGCTGTCCTGAAGTCTTCTACCACAATCTCTCCCAGAGATTGATGACTGTAATTCTTTTGTACCATCATTGTATAATTAAAAACGTTGGATACAAAAGTATACTATTTAAACCAAAGGACAAAAAGGTCTTTTAGTAATCTTTAAATTACCGACCACATTTACCG
>CAJDVZ010000040.1_pt1 | contig 16438 bp, 11 predicted proteins | sample 7391481 | NCBI WGS metagenome assembly CAJDVZ01 (sample SAMEA7055721, study PRJEB34461) | soil metagenome | biome: terrestrial ecosystem; feature: Peninsula; material: soil | place: Antarctica | collected 2016 | reverse complement strand
CACCGAGCCGGCATCTTTTTCCCTGAATTCGGGTTTGATATAGTTGGAGAGGGTCCAGTAGCGTTTGGTTTTCGCATCGTAGCGGATGGTGAATTTACGGGCTCCCCCGTCGAAGGGGATAAATCCCGTGGCCGGGTTGAACGATGCCATGGAGCCGTTGTGACTGATGGTCACTAGTGCTGCCAAATCGCTTCCCTTCTCTGCAGTAGCTACCCGCAGCATATCGGTCAGGGTTCCTTCCGGGGTAACCACTGCGTTGCCTTCAAGCCATCCCCTGAAATTGCCTTCCAGGTAGGTGGAATCCCAAGGCAGCGCATTCGTGGCTTTCCAGCTCAGGGCGTTCAGCAGGTCGGCCTCCACGGGAGCCGAAATGACCATGGCGCTGTGGCGTTTGCCCCAGGCTGTGGTGTTCGATTTCGCGTTTTCAAGGGCCCTCCATAGTCGCCCTTCATGCTCGATCACCGGCATGGGGGCGGTGTGGTACTCCCCTTCCAGAAGCAGTCCGCTCTTCCCGTCGGCCGGATCACTCCAGGTGACTCCGCCATCTGTGGAGCGGCGAATGATAAAATTGCCATGGTGCTTCCAGGTTCCCATGATGAACAAATCACCCCGGTGAACAAAGAGGTTGGACCAGAACTGCCCGTCGATCACCGAGATCTTGCGCCAGCTCTTTCCTTTATCGGCCGACCGGTAGACAGCTGTCACTGCCTGCTTGTGCTCTGTGGAAGCCGGGCCGAAATGGTCGTGTGAGGCTATGTAACTTCCGTCGGGGAGCACGGCGATGGAGGGTGACCCGATGTAGCACTTCGCCGAAGCAGGAATATGGTTCACAACCACTCCCGGGACTTTCTCCCCCGGGGATCCCTGGAAGAGCATGGCCCAGACCAGACATATCAGCAAAGCAGAAAATTTCCTTCTCATCGCATTAGTATCCTAACTCCTCACCCTTCATTACCGCCGGAATTCCCTTTTCCATCCAGGGAGGGGCGGCTTCTCCCTTCAGATAGTGGTTGAAGAACTGGAACATCCGCTTGTCAAGGTCCATCCGGTTGCTTTCAGCTTTGAGGTTATGAGGTTCTCCGTTATAGGTGAGCATCCACACCGGCTTGTCGAGCCGCCGCAGGGCCGTGAAGAATTCGATACCCTGGTACCAGGGGACTGCTCCGTCGTTGTCGTTGTGCATCATCAGCAGCGGGGTGGTCACCTTGGGTGCATAAAAGAGGGGTGAATTTTCGATGTAAAGCATGGGCTTTTCCCAGAGGGTGCCACCGATGCGGCTTTGCGTATGTTCATACTGGAACATCCTGCTCATCCCTGTTTCCCATCGGATGCCCCCGTAGGCACTGGTCATGTTGCTCACCGGGGCGCCTGCCATGGCTGCCGCAAAGAGGGAGGTCCGGGTGATCAGGTAAACCGTTTGGTAGCCTCCCCAGCTCTGCCCCTGGAGACCGGCACGGGTGATGTCAAACCAGGGCCTCGTCTGTCCCAGGTGATATACCCCGCTCATAATAGCGTCATAGGCGCTCTCTCCCGGATACCCTGTGCGGTACGTGATGTCAGGGATGAAAATCAGGTAGTCGTTGCTGCTGTATAAAGCCCTGTTGATGGTCGACCGCGAAGGGGACGGCTGACTGTACCGATAGACGTATTCGGCATTCCGCTCATAGAAATAGACGATAACCGGATATTTTTTTTGGGGGTCGAAATTTTCGGGTTTGTAGAGAAGACCCTGCAGCCGTTCACCGGTAAAGGAGTTCCACTCCACCAGTTCCACGGTATGCCAATTATAGTCGCTTTGCTGTGGGTTGGCATCGCTGATGCGGCGCTGCTCCCCGAGCCAGGAGTTGCTGCTCCACAGGTCTGGGAAATCGGTAAACGACTCCCTGGTCCAGAGCAGACGGTCACCCAGTCTGGCCTTCCGCGGAGAAGCTAACCAAGCCTTTTCCATCAGCAGTGCTTCCGGCTTCTCCGCGCCATAAAGCCCACCGCGGCAGTATCCCGAAGTCATCGCTTCGGTGTGGAAGGCGCTTAACAGAACCGGTTTACCAGAGGGTATGTACTCCTCTTCCGGATCGGTACGCACATAGCGGAGCTGGGTGCTCTTCTCCCTGCCATAGCCGCCTGTGACACACAGGGGGTCACTTTCACCCTTGAGGTCGGTCTTCCAGATGTCGTAACGGTCGTACACAAAGAGCCAGCGGTCATCCTCCCCCCAGCCGGCAATGCCATACGGTCGCGGATCGTCGGGCATATCGTTCCGTTCGTTGTAAATGGGGTAGGGGATCTTGCCGGTGAGGTTAACCACCGGGGAGTCTCCCGGACGGGTCGATTGAGCCCGGAAACTACTGTCGGCCAGGTTGTACCATACCACATAGTTGCCCCCGGGGGAGAGGCTCATCCGCTCATTGCGGGTGGCTTTCAGCCGCCTTTCACCGGTAAGCATATTCACGATATAGATGTCGGCCAGGTTGTTCCCCGACCAGCTCCGCTCCCGCTGGTAAGCCATGTCATACTCCCCCAGGGCAATGGGGCCACGGGCAGCTTCTACTTTCTGCTGCGACTGGAGGGCAAGGTCCTTCCAGTTCCAGACGTCCACCTTCGGCTTATCCTCCTCCAGTGTGGAGTCGGGAGCCGCCTGTACAGGCCGGGGGGCTGTGCCCATGAAAAGGCGGGTGGCATCACCTGAGAAATAAAGCGATCCGTTTTCACTGGGTGCCCACCCGGAAATCATCCCCGGGGTCGCCACATCAGCTACTTTCTCAGGCTGGGAGGAGAAATCCTTCCCCAGAAAAACGGAATAGAGTTTGGCTTCCACCGTGTCGGCTGAGAAGATAAACGTATAGTGCTGGCCGGTTTCATCGGCTGCCACCTTTTTAATGAACCCTTCGGCAGAGAAAAGCTCCGATACCTTCCCCTGCTGTGTGTCGAACCTTAACAGGGAGGAGAAGGTGGCTACCGAGTCTTTGCGCTGACGCACGAAAAAGAGCGCCCCCCCCTGCTTCGGCCACGAAAATTCGGTGACCTGGTGGTATTGCAGGGTATCGCCGCTGCGGGTGTCGTACAGCACCAGGTCATCACCCGGCTGCTTGATGGGTTTCGTCTTTTTGGCTCCTCCGGTGGTGTCTTTTTTGACAGTCAGGGTGGTGGTGAAGGCTACCCACAATGCATTCTCCTCCGGAATTGAAAAGGACTTCACCTTCGGAAACCTGTCGATGGTTCCCGTATTCCTTTTCAGGATGCCCAGCGTGTCCTGCGGCATATCCTCCTTCTTGACTTTTTTGATTTTGGCTTTTCGGATAGAGTCTTCAGGCTGTGAAATGGAAAAGACCACAAAATCGTCGAGTGGACCGATCCCCGGCCGCTTGCCGCGGGCAATGACCTGACTCTTTCCGTCCTCATGGTTGTAGATCACCAGCCGGCCATCCCCTTTTTGGGGATTGACCTCATAGGCCACCAGTTTTCCCGTGGCCGAGATCACCTGGCTCTGGATGGTGTTCCATTTGGCATAATCCTCTGCGCTGAGGGTTTTCTTCTCTGGTTTACGGGCAAAAAGCAATCCCGGTAAAACAACAAATAAAAGCAGTGCACGAATCTTCATCCTCCTGTAATTTTGAATTTTTACAAAAATAATAATTCATTCGATTGTTAGGGATCAGATCTACAGATTACCTTGAATGACGCACGCAGTGCCGATGACCATTGAATAACGCCCGAAGGGCCAATGACTTTTTTCCGTTCACGAATTTTGCCGGAAACCCTTCGCCCGCTGTGGCCTGTCACAGCTTTTCAGGAAGAGCGAATAATCTGAAATATGCATTCTGAAATTTTCGGAGGGGGCAGGATTATGTTGTTGATTGTCAGATACTAAGGTGGAGATAAGGGGATTCGAACCCCCGGCCTCTACAATGCGAATGTAGCGCTCTAGCCAACTGAGCTATATCCCCGAGGGTTGCAAATTTACTCTTTTTCAAAAACCATTCAAGGCTGAATCTAATTTTTCGTAACTTTATCGGTAGAAGCAGGATGATAAACCGATAAAACGATAAACCATGGAAAGTAAAATCAATGCGCTGTATGAGGAGTACCGCATCGGCAAAACCAGCCGTCGGGAATTTTTGAAAAGGGTGACGCTGCTAACCGGAAGTACGGCTGCCGCCATAACCCTATTACCTTTCCTGGAAAACAACAGCCTTACAGCTGCCGAAAAGCAGAAGAAAATGGCTAAAGTACTGGCAGAAGCGATGACCTATCCGGGTGATCACTGCGAGATGAAAGCTTACCTGGCCCATCCTTCCAAAGGAAATAAATTTCCTGCAGTCATTGTGATCCAGGAGATTTTCGGGCTGAACGGCCATATTGAGGATGTGACGCGCCGCATGGCCGGGGAGGGTTTTCTGGCGCTGGCCCCCGATGCCCTGAGTCCTCTGGGAGGGACCCCTGAAGATACTGCCGTGGCACGGGGGATGATGGGTAAACTCGATCCTGCCCAAACCACCAAAAACTTCGTGGCTGCCGTCAAATACCTTAAAAACCATCCTCTCTCGAATGGAAAGGTGGGGTGTACCGGCTTTTGCTGGGGCGGTGCAATGACCAACCAGGTGGCAGTAAACTGTCCCAGCCTCGATGCGGCAGTGCCCTACTATGGCAGCCAGCCCAGGGAGGAAGAGGTGCCCGGGATCAAGGCTCCCCTGCTGATCCACTACGCCGAAAATGATCAGAGAATCAATGCCGGAATCGAAGCCTATGAAAAAGCTTTGAAGGAGAATAACAAGGAGTTCCAGTCCTTTATCTATCCCGGTACCGGACACGGTTTTAACAACGACAGTGCTCCCGAGCGGTACAATGAGGAGGCGGCGAAACTCGCCTGGAGCAGGACCATCGCCTTCTTCAGGGAAAAACTGAAATAACAGGGATTGTTTTTCAGAACACGTTTTTCATTGAACGAATTTGTGATTCTTGATTTGTGACTTTTGATTCTTTAGTCCAAGGATTTGATCTGCATACGGGGCACTATTTTGAATGACGCGCGCAGCGCCAATGACTATTGAATGACGCACGCGCCAATGACTTTTTCTTATCTCTCATTCCCTTTGAGTTCTTTCAGTGCATTGACCAGCGGCAGGGAGTGGTTGAAGAAGTATTTATACCCTGCGCAGAGGTAATTCAGTCCGGGTTCTCCATCGGGGGTGGTGATAAAACGATTTTTGGGGCATTCTCCGTTGCACATCTCCAGTACGGGACATTCCTGGCAATAATGGGGGAGCGTGAGCGATTTGGATTCCCCAAAGGCTTTCTGCCGGGGAGAGTCGAGGAAAAAGGAGAGGGCATGTTCCCTGATGTTCCCCAGCAAGTGGGCAGGATTCACATAATGATCGCAGCAATAAAAATCACCATTGTGTTCCACCACCGGTACCCCTCCGCATTGGGTCTTGAAAATGCAAAGCGTATGTTCCTGATCAAAGGCACTTCGCAAGGCTTCTTCAAAGGTCTGGATCGTCATCCCTCCGATATCCTTTTCTGCCCATTCGTCGAAGATGGTGGCCAGGAACCGGCCGAAAGCTTCTGCAGGGACCGAGGAGGGAGTCACTCCTGTGGGGGAAGAGGCCATCTGCTCCACCAGGGGAAGAAAGGTGATGTACCGGACCCCCAGGTTTTTGAAAAAGCGGTACACCTCCAGGGGATGGCTCACATTTAATGCATTGACGACGCAGAGGATTTCGGTCGTCACTCCGTGTTGCTGTAAAAGGCGATACCCGTTAAGGGCGGCGGTAAAAGTGCCTTTCCCGCCGGGCCCTTTTCTGTGGAGGTCGTGGAGTTCCGCGGGGCCGTCAATACTTATACCCACCAGGAAATGTTCATCGGCGAGAAAGCGGCACCACTCCTCGTTGAGCAGCGTACCGTTGGTCTGGATACCATTGATCAACCTCTTCCCGGGGGGCAGGTACTTTTGCTGGAGTGCCACGGAGGTTTTGTAAAAATCTATGCCGGCGAGTGCAGGTTCGCCCCCGTGCCACGAAAAGAATACCGTGTCACCGGTGGTGGCGTCGATGTGCTGACGGATATACTCCTCCTGAAGATCTGCCTCCATAAGGGGAAAGACTTCTGCCGGATAGAGCTCACTCCGGGAGTGGTAATAGCAGTAGCTGCAGTGCAGGTTACAGGCTGCTCCCACCGGTTTGGTGAAAATCTGGAATTCTCTGGAAGGCAGGCTCATGGGGTCAGGAACTATTTCGAAAACAACAGCCTTTAGAAAACAGCTTTGGCAATCTCCTTCACATTGTCGGAGATGCCGTATGTGTAAATGTGTAAACCAGGCACTTTAGCCTGGATCAGTTCCCGGGCCTGGTGAATGGCCCATTCGGTGCCTGCAGCCCTTGCCTGTTCGTCGCTTTTGCAGGCATTCAGTGACTTGCTGAGCTCACCGGGCAGGCTGATGCTGAAAATCTTCGGCAGAACTGTCAGCTGGTTTATCAACGCAATGGGCTTGATTCCTGGAATGATGGGAACGGTAATTCCTATGTTCCGGCATTTCTCCACAAAATCGAAGTAGACCTTGTTGTCAAAAAACATCTGGGTGACGATATAGTCGGCACCCGCATCCACCTTTTGTTTCAGATAGTAAAGATCGGTTTCCAGGTTGGGGGCTTCGGCATGTTTCTCGGGATAGCCGGCCACCCCGACGCAGAAGTCGAGGGGTGTGCTGTTTTTAAGTTCAGGGTCTAAATAGAGCCCCTTGCGGAGGTTGGAAACCTGGCGGATGAGGTCGATGGCGCGGGCATTCCCCTTGGGTTCGGGACGGAAGATCGGATCCCCCCGGAGACCATCTCCCCGGAGCGCCAGCACATTGTCGATCCCCAAAAAGTGGAGGTCAATCAGGACATGCTCGGTCTCACTACGGGTAAAGCCGCCGCAAACGATATGGGGCACCACCGGGATTCCGTATTTGTGCTGGATGGAGGCAGCAATGGCGACGGTACCGGGCCGCTTGCGCACTATGCGCCGTTCGATACTCCCGTCGAACCGCTCCCTGAATTCAATCTCATCACGGTGAGTGGTGATGTTGATGAACCGGGGATTGAACTCCAGCAGGCTCTCGATGGTCCTGTAAATACGTGAGGCATCGTTTCCCTTTAGCGGCGGAAGCAGCTCAAAGGAGAGGATGGTGCTGTCGGTCTGGGATAAGGCGTCGGTCGCTTTCATGATATCGGGTTTTAGATTACCGCAATTTTGGCTGTGAGGCGGCTGTACTGCTCAATGAAAATCTTCCTCCCGGAAGTGAGCGTCTCTATTGATTCGTTGGTATAATGCCGGATGGTGATCAGGGTCAGCCCCGTGTTGTATTTTACTTCATACTCTTTCCGCAGGTCGAGCATGATGGTCTCCAGTCCCATGTCCGGGGCATCCACCAGCAGGTTCAGGTCAATAGCCGTTTTCTGAATCAGGTTAACCTTCAGTCCTTTGGCCGACATCATGGCGAAGACTTTTGAGATATCCTCGGAAGTGATGAAGGAGAAATCGTACGGGGAGAAGGTGACCAGCACCTGGTTCCCTTTGGTGATGAAAACCGGGGTGAGTTCCAGCGTATGGTCTACCTGATGGATAAGGGTGCCGGGTTCAGTAGGATTGACGAATGACCTGACATAGAGGGGTATATTGCTGTTGTAGAGGGGCTTCATGGTTTTGGGGTGGATCACCCGGGCCCCGGAATAGGTCATCTCGATTGCTTCGCGGTAGGAGATTTCCTTCAGCAGCACCGTGTTGGCAAAGAATTTGGGGTCGGCATTGAGAACACCCGGCACATCTTTCCAGATGGTCACACTTTCAGCTTTGAGAAGGCTGCCCAGGATGGCTGCCGTGTAATCCGATCCTTCCCTTCCCAGGGAGGTGGTGAGGTTGGTGACGGTCGACCCAATGAATCCCTGGGTGATGTATACATGGGTTCCGTTGAACTGGAAGGTGTTGTTCACCAGCATCTCCGTCCATTTCCAGTTGATTGAGGCATCGCGGTATTTGTCGTCGGTGCGGAGGCTCAGCCGGATATCGATCCAGCGGTTGACCAATCCGATGGTGTGGAGGTATTTGCTCACAATTAGCGAGGAGAGCAGCTCACCGTAGCAGATCAGCTGGTCGTATTCAAAATCGAAAAAAAGGGAGGGGAGAAGCTGCAGTTTGTGTTCGACCTCTGCAAGCATAGTGTGGATCTCCTTCGGAACTTGTTCCTCTCCACCAAAGAGAGCTGTTGCCAGGTTGAGGTGGAACTTCCGGAAATCACCGAAAATCTCCATGGTCTCGTCCCACCCGTTGAAATGGGCCTTTACCAGTGTTTCCAGCAGGTTGGTGGTTTTGCTCATGGCAGAAATCACCACGATCATTTCCTCCTTGCACTGCGACAGGATGGAGGCTACATTCCTGACGCCCTCCGCATCTTTTACGGATGCACCCCCGAATTTAAAAACTTTCATGCGTTTGCTTTCTATTTAATATGTTGTTATTCAATTATATAATATGTCGGAACAAACCCGGGTTCTTCAGGCTTTTGGAACTCGTATGAGCCCCTGCACAGCGCCCAGGGTGTAAACCTTTGTATGCCCGTTTCATTGTTACACTGGTTATGTGGGTACAAAACTACAATTTTTAAGGTTTATCCTCAGTGACTTATTATCCTCAGGAGATTTTTGTTTTTAAAAAAAGTGTATCTTGCTTTAGAAAACCATTTATTAAAACAGTTATGGACATGGATATTCGTACGACAGTCGATCTGAGCAACGGCGTGAAAATGCCGATCTTTGGTCTGGGGGTATTTCTGAGCAAGGAAGGGCTGGAAGTGGAAAATGCGGTAGAAACAGCGCTGGGAGCGGGTTACTGCCATATCGACACTGCCGCGGTATATGGGAACGAGCGGGGTGTGGGCAGGGCGATCAGGCGCAGTGGCATCCCCCGCGGGGAAATTTTCATCACCTCCAAGGTTTGGAATTCTGACCAGGGATATCTGACTACTTTTGACGCATTCCAGGAAACCATGGAACGGCTCGATACCGACTATATCGACCTTTACCTGATCCACTGGCCCAAGGGGCCTCTTTCAGTGGAAACCTGGAAGGCCATGGAGGAGATTTATGCCTCCGGGAGGATAAAAGCCATTGGGGTGAGCAATTTTCTGACGCATCATCTGGAGGATTTGCTTCCCCATTGTAAGGTGGTGCCGATGGTTAACCAGGTAGAATTTCATCCCTATCTCCAGCAGCCGGAGTTGCAGCGCTTCTGCCGTTCACACTCCATTCAGTTTGAAGCGTGGAGCCCCATCATGAAAGGGAAGGTGAATGAGATCCCCCTCCTGCAGGAGCTGGCTGCACAATATGGGAAAACGCCGGTTCAGGTCACCCTGCGCTGGGAAATACAGAAGGGGATCGTTGCCATCCCTAAATCGGTGCACCGCGACCGCATCCTCTCTAATTCTGACATCTTCGATTTTAAAATCACGGCTGTCGACATGGCAAAAATTGACAGTTTGGACCGCAACGTTCGGGTAGGGCCCGATCCCGATAATATTAGTTTCTAGAATATTATTTATGGGCTGACATGCTGCAGGAGTCTTCTGGCAGCGCTGCCTCTATTTCATCCTGAGGTAAGAGACCTCACGGGGAGTGAGGAGTCTCCATTTGCCGCGGGGCAGGTTTTTCTTGGTGAGTCCGGCATAGGAAACGCGGTCGAGAGCCTTGACGCGGTATCCCAGCGATTCAAACAAGCGGCGCACGATGCGGTTTCTTCCCGAGTGAATCTCAATACCGATGGTATCTTTATCCTGACCTTCGACAAAGGTGATGCCGTCGGCGGCAATAAAGCCGTCTTCGAGTTCAATTCCGTCGGCTATCTTTTGAATATCATTCACCGACACGCTTTTGTCGAGGTTAACCTGGTAGACTTTCTCCACCTTGTGGCTGGGGTGGGTGAGTTTTTTTGAAAGCTCGCCGTCGTTGGTGAGCAACAGCAGTCCGGTGGTGTTCTTGTCGAGCCGGCCTACCGGGTAAATCCGCTCCTCGCAGGCCCCTTTCACAAGTTCCATTACTGTACGATCGGCATGGGGATCGTCGGTGGTGGTCACCACATCCCGGGGCTTGTTGAGCAGTACATAGACTTTTCGTTCCGGGGTAAGCATGCGGTTGTCGAAGCGGACTTCATCGTCGGGTGAGACTTTTACTCCCAGTTCAGTGACCACCTGTCCGTTGACGGTGACTACGCCGGCAGCAATAAATTTGTCGGCTTCCCTGCGGGAACAAACCCCGGCATTGGCGATAAACCGGTTCAGCCTGATCAGGTCCCCTTTCTCTGTTGAACGAAGGGTCTCCGTTCTCTCGGTGGTATGACCCAGTTCTCTGAGGAGCTGTTTCCGTGAAGAGCGTTTTTCGCTTTGGAGCACCAGCCTTTTGCCGCCCCTTTCGCTTCCCTGACGGGGGATTGAAAATGATTTTCCAGCTGCTGCCCGTTCGTCTCCCAGCGTGCGCCGGCGAGTCACCCGGGATGCAAGCGTACGGGATCCTGAAGCTGATTTGCGTATCACGCCGCCTCTTCTTTCGCCGCTTGAAAAACTTCCCTGCGGAGAACGGCCCGGAACTCCGGGCCTGCTTCCTTCACCACGGGAAAAAGAGGTGCCTGGCTGCCGTCCACCTTCTCCTGAACTGCGGAGCAACCGCTTTTTGCCTGCGGTAGGCTGCTCCCTGTGGACTGCCCTTCCGGCTGGCTTGCCCCGGCCACTGCTGCCTCTCTGAAAAACTTTACTCATATAGACTCTGTTTGAGGGTGCAAAGTTCACAAAAAAACTGACTTCCATCTATATGCCCGCTTATTTTCTTGCGATTCGCGAGTCGTTCATAGTCATTTGCACTTCGCGCGTCATTCATAGTCATTAGCCCTTCGGGCGTCACTCATGGTCATTCAATTGTCATTCGATGGTCATTCGGTTGTCATTGAAAATTCTGACATTCTAATCCTCTAATATTCTTTCATTTAAAACTGAGTCCACTCCGAGAAGTTTGTTTGATCTCCCTGCCCCCCTAAATGGGGGTTAAGTTCTGTTCCCGTATAAAATTTCGTTTACTCAAAAACATTTTTTGTGCAATCCCCAGCCAAATGAAATTTTGATGCCAAGTCATTGATTATCAGCAAAACTTAGGTCCCCTTTAGGGGAATTAGGGGTCAAACAAACATAGGGGTTGCGGACTTAGGGGTCAAACAAACCTAACGGCGTAGACTGAAGATTTAAGATTATTTTACCCGATATCGGGCAGGCTGATTCCCCTGATCTTGCGGTAGAGGTCCAGCGCATAGACATCGGTCATTCCTGAAATAAAGTCTACTGCCGACTGCACACGGTGGTAAGTCGTCTCCTCCGTTTGTAAGTATTGCCTGGGAAGGAGCATCAGGATCTTCCGGCTCAGCGGATTATCAGGATGAAGCAATGCTCCTGTGAATTCCGAGAGGAGGGTGTCAATAATTTTATAACCTGCAATTTCGATCTCAACTACCGACCGGTGGTTGTATATCCTTTCCAGGGAGACCTCCTGTACCTTGTCCATGGCTGTCAGAAAAGAAGCAGAGATGTTTTTGAGCAGCGATCCGCTGAATTCCCCCCGGAGGATGGAGTCGTGGTTCCGGATAAATACCGAGAAGCACTCCCGGGTGAGTTCCCCGATCACACCGGCACGCAGGTAGCTGATCTGTTCATTGGGGTCCGTTACTTTGTGGAGGGTTTTTTCCGTTTCAAGGATTCTGGTCTTGCTGCTCTCCCGGAAGAAGGAGGATAAAAGCTCCATGGTCTCATCAAAACCGAGGATCCCCAGCCTGAAAGCATCCTCGACATCCATCACCTGGTAGCAGATGTCGTCGGCGGCTTCCACCAGGTAAACCAGGGGATGTCGAGCCCCCGAGAGGGGACTTTCCCCCAGTACGGGGATTCCCGTCTCCCTGGCGATTTTTCGCCAGGTCTCCTTTTCCGACTGGAAGAAGCCGAATTTCTGATGGGTGGCTGCCGTGGATTCAAAGGGGTATTTGACAATACTCGCCAGCGTGGTATAGGTGAGCGCAAAACCTCCCTCCCGCTTTCCGTGAAAAGAATGGGTCAGCAGCCTGAAAGCGTTGGCATTGCCATCGAAATGGGTAAAATCTTTCCACTCTGCATCGCTCATGTCGTTTTTTAGAATTTTTCCTGACCCGGTGGTGAAAAAGGTGGATATAGCTGCCTCTCCGGAGTGGCCAAAAGGGGGATTGCCCATATCGTGGGCCAGACAGGCCGCAGAAACTACAGCTCCCACCTGGTTTAGCAAAATGGGATCCTCAATATACTGCTCCCTGAAAAGCATCTCCGCGATACGGTTACCCAGTGATCGCCCCACGCTGGCCACTTCGAGGGTATGGGTGAGCCGGTTGTGCACAAAAATCCGGCCCGGAAGAGGAAATACCTGGGTTTTGTTCTGCATTCGCCGGAATGCCGGAGAAAAGATAATCCTGTCATAATCACGCTGAAATTCGCTCCGGTCTTCGGTGCGGATGGCGTCTTCACCTGAGAAGCTTTTCCCCAGGCGCTGAGAGGTGAGCAGCTCTTTCCAATCCATTGAGGTTTAATTATTAGATTGTGTCATTCTGTTTGTTGTGGCCAACATGGCCGCTTTGTGCCCTGGTCCGTCTGAAAAGCAAAATCTCCGGAAAAGCAGCAGTGCGAAATGTCGGATTACAATCATCAAAAATATGAAAATAAGGCTATATCTTTGCATCCTGAAACAGGAAACCTGCTCTGTATTATGATAAAAAAACTTTTATTCTGTCTGTTACCTCTTCTATTGGCGGAGGTTACCTCCTTTGCGCAGGAACAGATCATCACCCGGAGCCTGGATACGATCGAGTGCAGGATCATCAGGAAAACTCCCGGAGCGGTCTATTTTGAACAGTTTTTGGGCGATACCCGGACTACCTCCCGAATTGACAGGAAAGAGATTCTTTCCATCCAGAAAAACGGCTTTTCCGTCAGGAAGGTGGATCAACGGATACCTTTCGGACTTGTAGACTTTTCCATTTCCGGAGGTCCGTCTTACCTGGTGGCGAGCACCAAAGATGCTAAAGCGCAGGCCCTCCAGCTTGGACTTACCCGTGAACAGGCTGACAACTATTACCGGCAGCTGAAGCTGGGGTGGTCGGCATCGGCAAATGGTCACTGGTTTATCTCTCCCGGAATGGGGCTGGGGGCCACCTGGCGCCTTTTTACCACTTCCGCAGAAGAATGGGCGACTTTTGACCCGCAGGACGGGCAGAACCTCCTCTACGGACAGATGGCGGAAAACCACCTGATTCAGTATGCCGGGCCATCCCTGAAAACCAGCACTCCAATAAGCAGAAGCGGAAAGCTGACTTTGAACTCAGCGGTATCAGCCGGCTGGATGTTTTACCGCAATGAAGCCTTCACCATGCACAATTACCTGCTGATTACTGGCAACAACTTCGGGAGCACTGTGGAATCAGGTATCGATTACTTCCTAACCCGGAAAATTGCCGTGGGTGCCCATTTTTCCCTCTTTGGTGCCAAATTGAAGAAGATACAAGTGGACACGGGAAGTGCTACTTCCACAGTCGATCTTCCCAAGGGAAAACATGAGAACTTGTCGGCAATAGACTTCCGGGCCGGGATCAGGATCATCCTGTGAAATCAAAAAAAGTGAAATCTCAGTGGATAACCAACGGCAGATCGAAATGAACCATCTTGAAATCGCATTCAACTCAATGAAGAAGATACTCTTATTTTTGCTGGCGACCTGGTTTTTACTGGGCTCCTGCAGTGATGATTTTTTGGAGAAAAACCAGCGCAACCTGACCATGCTTTCAGGGATGGCCCTGGTTTCATCGCAGGTTCCTGATCCCTCCATCGAGATCGAACTGGGAATTGCGGAATCAGAAGCTTTTTACATCGCTTCCTATCCCATTTGGATGGAGTGGGAGTCGATGCACGGAAGGTTCGACAAGGGGGTAACTACCTTAAAATTTAAGGTTAAAAGACCGGAAGGAGAGCCTGAAGCGACTGTGCTATCCGGAATTGTAATCCTCGATATTGACAGGATAGGACTGATCGGGCTGGAGGTGGTGTATGGAAATATCGGGAATCTCCCGGGCGCGAGTTCCCGGATCATCCCGGTATCGGGGAGTGTAAAGGATGCGGCTATGCACAAACCATCGGGAATGTTGGTACTTGCCACCCAGTCACCTGACCAGCTGTGGGTCTATAAACTTGCTTCTGGTGAGTCGTTTACGATTCCGCTTCCCCATACCCCGCAATGCATTGATTTAGCCGGTGAGGGGAAAACGGTGGTGGTGGGGAACACCACGCCCAACCTTTTACTGGTGAACATTGAATCGCGGACGGTTGTGAGAACCTTTCCACTCGACTGTGTGGCTTTTGATGTGGTTGCTGCTGATAACGTGTGGTGTTACATTGCTCCACAGGGAAGTGAATGGACAACGCTGCGCAGTCTGAACCTCTCTACCGGGAAGCTGGTGACCGGCCAGACACCCTGGTCGGGAACGTTTTATAGCAATACCATTATCCGGAAAGTGCCGGGAAAACCATTGCTGATGGGAACCCGTCCCCAGTTGGGTCCCACCGGGATCCTGCTTGTGGATATCAGCAAGGGAGTGGCCAATGACACCATCAACTACTACCACCAGGATCTGGGCAACTTTTGGGTTTTCAATGATGGCAACCGGTTCATCAGCCGAAGGGGGAGCATCTTCCCGATCCCATCCTATTCCACAAAACAGGACTTCAGGCCTGACCCCGTAGAAATTATAAAAATCCAACTGCCCCATGAGGAAGTGAATGATATAGATTTCTCCGATGCCCGAAACGCTTTCTTTGTGGCAAGTGTCAAAGCCTGGCAGACAGGATGGAACCAGGGAGGTCAGAATGTGATTACCCAGTACCAGGCGGGCAACTACAGTCTTACCAGAAGCTACGAGCCTTCCCTGACTGCTATTCCCAACGGCAATGAGGTAATCCTTGCCTATAGTCAGGTTAAGTTTGTTTTCAGCAGTGGTGACGGGAACCATCTCTATGCCGTACGAAGGATGGCACCAGAGTTTGGAGTGGAGAGCTGGAGTATTGAGGAATTTGAGGTCCGGTAAACGGGGTGGAATAATATTTTGCTACCTTTCAGCTTCTTCAATGCCATCAGCCATGTTGCCACGCCGACGATTTCTGGTTTCACTGGGTGCTGTCCTTCCGGGAGTGGCCCTTTCTCCACGGTTAGCCGCAGCTTCCCCTACCGGGGGAGTTGACCCGGCATTTTCCTCCCGGTTAAAACTCAGCCTTAACTGTTACTCCTTCAATACCCCTTTGCGGGCCGGAACCACTGACCTTTTCAGGATCCTCCGTTTTTGTGCGGAACACAACATCGACGGGATCGATCCTACCGGCTATTACTTCCCGGGTTATCCTGAAGTTCCTCCCGATGAATGGATTTACCGATTCAGGCGGGAAGCATTCCTCCTCGGAATTGGCATCAGCGGTACGGGAGTGCGGAACGACTTCACGTTGACGGACCCGGCGAAGCGGAAAGCCGGGGTGGACCTGGTGAAAAACTGGCTTCAGGTAGCGGCCAAACTGGGCGCCCCGACCTTGCGCATCTTTGCCGGCACCTCTACCCATGAAGGAAATACCCGGGATGAGGTGTTTGAATGGATGGCTGCCGACATCCGGGAATGCGCGGAGTATGGCAAATCGGTGGGAGTAGTGGTGGCCCTCCAGAATCACTACGATTTTTTGAAAAATGCAGATGATATTTTACGGATTTTCTCGCTGGTGGACCATCCCTGGCTGGGACTTAACCTTGATATCGGTAGTTTCCGCACCGATCCTTACGATGAGATCCGCCGGACCCTTCCCCTTGCCGTAACATGGCAGATCAAGGAGAATATGGTGTTCACGACAGAGGAGGTAAAAACCGATTACCGGAAGCTCTTTGCTCTGATCCGCAAATCGGGGTACCGGGGATATCTTCCCCTCGAGACGCTAGGTTCCGGCGATCCCTTCAGGAAAATTACTGTAATGTTGGCAGAAGTTAGAAAAGCTTTGCAAACAATGCGATCACACCCCAAATGACAGGTTTTCAGATCGCGATTCCCCTGTAATTCATTGACATGAATTGTTGCTTGGGTTGTTTATCAAGAGTTTGAGGAGAAGTGTTTTTTTTCAAAAGACAACGCACCGCCCCGGCACTTCAGGCTGGTACAGTGCGTTGTATATCAGTTGCCTATGGTAGGTCCGTATGGTGATTAAACTCTAGCAACAGCCAGGCAAGTTAGAATTCCAGTTCCAGAAGGTATTTTACAGGAACGGGTTTACCTCGTTGCGTGCCTGGCTTCCAGGGTTTCATTTCCCTGACGGTGGTGAGTGCCGCCT
>CAJDVZ010000086.1_pt1 | contig 16565 bp, 14 predicted proteins | sample 7391481 | NCBI WGS metagenome assembly CAJDVZ01 (sample SAMEA7055721, study PRJEB34461) | soil metagenome | biome: terrestrial ecosystem; feature: Peninsula; material: soil | place: Antarctica | collected 2016 | reverse complement strand
CTCACCTGATCGTCGCCATCCAGCATAGAGACGAGGATGTGCTCGACCGATACGAATTGGTCGCCCATCTCCTGGGCCATCCCCAGGGCTTTCTGTAAAATACGGTTGCTAACATTGGAAAGATAGGGTTCTCCGCCGGTCACCCGGGGATAGGTCTCAATAACACGCTCCAGTGCCTGCTGCAATACTGTCGTGTTTACCCCGCACTTATTAAAAAGGTACTGGACGATGTTCTCCGCTTCGGTGAACAATCCCTTCATCAGGTGCCCCGTTTCTATGGCCTGCTGGTTGTTGGCTTGTGCAATCTGGAAAGCCTGCTGTATGGCTTCCTGCGATTTTATGGTAAAATTATTCAGATTCATAGCTTTTTCTTTTTCGTATAAGGATGTTGCAAATATGAAACCAGGCCAGGGTACCTGACAATTTGGCATGGGAAAAACAAAAAGCATGAATTATTTACAGCTTTTGTTCCTTAATTGGGTGTGTTCTAATGTACAGGGCAGTATTTCTCAATTAACTGGAGAAAACGGCAGCTATCCAGTTATTTCTTATTTTGTAATGAATGGTTTTTAATCCGCAAGACTCAGCTTCTTTTTGAATATCCGGTAGATCACTTTGGAAAAAACCGCTCACTAACAGCGTACCGCCCGGAAGAAGCGCAGCGTAGTATTTCTTCAGGTCGCTCATTATCACATTTTTCTGGATATTAGCCAGAAGAATATGATATTTTTTGTTTTCTATTGCTGCGGAATCTCCGGCCAAGGGTTTCACATTCAAAGTATGGTTCAGGAGAATGTTCTCAGAAGTCGCTTCAAATGACCAGGGATCGATGTCAATGGCAGTAACTTCCTTAGCACCAAGTTTTGACGCAAGAATGGCCAGAATGCCGGTTCCGCAACCCATGTCGAGCACTGTTTTCCCGTTAAAATCCATTTCCAGCATACACTCCATCACCAGGGAGGTGGTTTCATGGTTGCCTGTTCCGAAAGCCATTTTCGGTTCAATGATAATGCCGATGGGACAGTCGGGAAAGATGGTGTGAAAAGGCGCTCTTACCACTACCTTGTCACGTATCACCAGAGGTTGGAAATAATTTTTCTCCCATACCTCGTTCCAGTTTTGGGCTTTTATGATCTCCGGAAACCAGTTAATCGTGCAATTTCCTTCATGCAGATGAAAGAGGGCTGTGAGTGCTTCTTCCTGAAATTGATTTTCTGGAATATAAGCCTCAAAGCCCTCTTTATCCTCTGCAAACGTATCGAATCCCAGTCCGGCCATCTCTCCTGTCAGCACATCAGCAAACCATGATTCATACGGAGAGAGCGTGACTGTTATTTTGATGGTGTTTACCATGCAGTTTACCCCCTGAACCCATTGATGATGCCCAGGAAGTCGGCCGGGTCGAGCGAGGCTCCACCAATAAGTCCGCCATCCACATCAGGATTGGCAAAAAGTTCGGCAGCATTGGATGATTTGCAGCTCCCCCCGTATAGGATGGAGGTTTCTTCAGCTGTTTCATCTCCAAATTTCGCAGCAATGGTACTGCGGATATACGCATGCATTTCCTGTGCCTGCGCTGAGGTTGCGGTTCTGCCTGTACCAATTGCCCATATGGGTTCATAGGCAATGACGATTTTTCTGAAATCAGCTTCTGACAGCTGGAATACCGTTTCGTCGAGCTGGGTTTTCACATAATCATTCTGTGTGCCTGCCTCGCGGATCGTCAAGGGTTCTCCGCAGCAATAGATGGGAGTGAGTCCCTGGGAAAAAACCTGGACTAACTTTTTATTCAGCGTGGCGCTGGTCTCTCCGTAATATTCCCGCCTTTCGGAATGACCCAGTATGACGAAGGCTGCACCTGTTGATTTTACCATTTCAGCTGAGATTTCCCCGGTAAAAGCTCCTTTGGGTTCTGCTGCACAATTCTGTGCGCCTGCCTTCACCCTTGAGTTATCGATCGATTCCACAACCTTTGTGAGGTGTACAAATGGCGGGCAAACCACCACATGCACATCCGGATCACCTCCTTCAGCGATCGATTTCATTACAGCTTTTGCCAATTCAACTCCTGTCGAAACTGTGGTGTTACATTTCCAGTTTCCTGCTACAATTTTTTTTCTCATTTGTTTATTATTTTCGAATTTACTGTTTGTTCCGGGTTTAATACATTTAAAGAAATCCTCTGTTTCCGATGGTTTATTCTTCGGGTGCAAGCATAGGGAACTTCTTGCTGAATTCTTCCGGCGATGGAATATCGTTGTGGTGATATTTGGCCACAATGGTCCCGTTCTTCAGTACCATTAATCCGGGATTTGAACGGATGATAGTTTTAAGGACAATCTCATCGGTATGGAAAAATTCATAAGGAGCACCTGTCTCTGCGGAAAAAGCATCGCATTTTTCAAACAGGGTAGAGGTAAGGCAAATAAATGACATCTCATTTTCCATAGCCCACTTCGCAAGTGAATTAATCTTCCCCTGGTTTTTTAGTGATGATTTTTCCAGATCGTAAGCCACCAGAATGAAGACATAATTTTCGTCGTACAGAAAGAAGTCATATACATTGTCTTCGTCCCTTGATTCAATGGTAAAGCCATGGATAGGAGGGTCATATCCTTTGAATTTGAGCACAGGTTCATCCATGCTGTGAAATTCCCAGTTAAGGGTATCCTGCCAGGGATAATTCTGTTCTGTAAATTTAGTGACATCACCTGTTTTTCTGTTTTTGTAGTAGAATGTGTTTTCATACACATCCCTTGGTGCATCAGAGGGGACTGACATGGCTTCAGGGATATTCACCCCGACTTTGTAAGGCCTGAAATCGATCAGGGGTTCATGTCTGATGGACCATACCACCGCAGCCAGGTAAACTACTACTGTAATAGATCCCATAATTGCTGCAGCTTTCTGACTGAAGAGGCATTTGATTTTCTGCCGGTTGATGAATACGAAAATGGCAAGAAGGATAAAAAAGATGTTTTTATAAAAAGTTGCCCAGTTTGACAGGACGAGGGCATCTCCGAAACACCCGCAATCGGTAACAGGGTTTTTAATGGCAATCCATAACGTGAGTGGAGTAAAAAAAACCATAAAGAGCAATGCACCCCAGCTGGAAAGCCGCGGAAACAGTGCGAAAAGCAGTCCCACTCCAATGAGAAACTCTGCCAAAGCCAGAATCATCCCCAGGGGATAGGCCGTGGGTTCCATGAACCCAAGTCCCAAGGCATTGAAATAGTCGATGAATTTGTAGGCCGATCCCCATGGATCGATCCCTTTGACAAAACCTGAAAAAACAAAGGTAATACCCAGCAATATGCGGGAAATATGCAATAGAATCTTCATAAATAAGTCATTTTTTTTCTAATTCCAGTTTGATAAGGGCGAAAACAGCATAGTTGACCATATCGAGATAATTGGCATCAATACCTTCTGAAACGAGGGTAACACCCTTATGGTCTTCAATCTGTTTGGTCCTTTTGAGTTTCATCAGGATCAGATCGGTATAACTGCTGATGCGCATGTTTCGCCAGGCTTCGCCATAATCGTGATTTTTGGCGGTCATGAGGGATTTTGCCGTTTCGAAACAACGGTTATATTCTTCAAGGGCAACTTCCTGAATCATTTCTTCTTCAGAGGGTTGTAGCCTGAGCTGGATCACACCCATGATGGCATAATTGATGATGCCGATGAATTCTCCGCGAATGTCTTCTTCGATCCGTTGTACTCCCTTTTCTTCAATACTTCTTATCCTGCGGGCTTTGATATAGATTTGGTCGGTGATACTTTCAGGCCTTAAAATGCGCCAGGCAGTTCCATAATCCTTCATTTTCTGCAGGAAAAGTTCCCTGCACACCGCTGTGATCTTGTCGTATTGCTGAAGTGTTTTGTTCATTCAAAGTCAGTTTTCGGGCCATAAAAGTAAGAAAAAAAGAGCAGTTTAAAGGTTTTCTCTTACATTTGTAGTTGTAATTGTGTCATTTAAAAACTTGATTTTATATGCTGATTACCCAATCTGCCGGAAAATTCCTTAAACGTAAAAGAACAATCAATGTAGGGGGCGATTTACTTGACCTTACCGATCCCTGTATTATGGGCGTTATCAATGTGACACCTGATTCCTTTTACGATGGAAACAGGGTGACTTCAGAAATTGAAATGCTGGAAAAGGTAGAGCAAATGGTCACTGATGGAGTCCTGATTATCGATGTGGGGAGTGTTTCCACACGGCCCGGAGCAGAAATGATCTCCACCAAAGATGAGCTTTCGAGGCTGTTGCCCGCTGTCAAGGCTATTAAAAAGCATTTTCCGGAAATCGTATTGTCAGTCGACACCTACAAATCATGGGTGGCAGTAAGTGTTATGGAAGAGGTTGGCCCTGTCATTGTAAATGATATATCGGGAGGTTCCGTCGTGCATGATGTGTCTGCTGAGCTGAGTGAGTCAGTGCGCCGGCTGATCAAGCTTGGCGTAGCCGATATACTGATTGACCCGGGTTTTGGTTTTGGTAAAAGTATGGATCACAATTACAAATTGCTCAACCGGCTCGATTCTTTCAAGGTATTTCAACTCCCTGTTGTGGTTGGGCTAAGCCGTAAATCGATGGTCTGGAAAGTTCTGGATACTACTCCGGAGAACGCCCTGAACGGAACAACTGTATTAAATATTATGGCTTTACTCGGGGGTGCCGATATTCTCAGGGTACACGATGTGAAGCCTGCTGCAGAGGTCATCCGCTTATTCCTGCAATTAAAAGAATCTATATAGATGCCCGCATTCATCACTATTCGCTTTTTCGACATCATCGACATCATTATGGTGGCTTTTCTCCTTTATCAGGTATACCGGCTGATTAAAGGAACAGTGGCCTTTAATATTGTTATTGGTTTTTTTCTGGTTTATCTGTTCTGGATCATTTTCAGAGCCCTGGACATGGAGTTGCTGAGTTCGATCATCGGGCAGTTTATCGGGGTTGGGGTGCTGGCGCTGATCATCATTTTTCATCCCGAAATCCGGCGATTCCTGTTATATGTGGGGACACAAAACCATATCACGCGGATTTTATCGCTCGACAAGCTTTTTCATTCCGGTAAATCAGAGTATATGGCGAGCTATCTTCCTGATTTGCTGGAAACAGCATTATTTTTTTCACGCACACTGACCGGAGCACTCATCGTCATTGCCCGGACATCGGAGCTGAGTGAGCAGATCGCCACGGGGGAAATTTTGGATGCCCGGGTGAGTCAGCCGTTGTTGAAAACCATTTTCTTCAAGAATACCGATCTGCACGACGGAGCTGTAATCATCAGAGATGAGCGGATTGTGGCTGCGGGATGCATTTTGCCACTCACCCATAAAGAGGTGGATAAGAGCATGGGACTGCGACATCGCGCAGCCGTAGGAATCACCGAGACCACCGATGCGCTGGTCTTGGTAGTTTCCGAGGAAACCGGCAGAATTTCCGTGGTCCGGGGTGGCATTATTGAGCGGAACCTGACACGTGAGCAGCTGGAGGAATTGCTTTACCTTGAACTTTCATCAGAAAAACCTGTCGGGTAGCTGAGCCACCTCGCTTCAGCCTTTCCTTTCGCCGATCTGCTGCCTCCACATGGCATAATAAAGTCCTTTCTGAACGAGAAGATCATGATGGTTGCCTTCTTCAATGATTTTGCCTTTTTCGAGGACGTATATTTTATCAGCATGCATGATGGTGGAGAGGCGGTGAGCAATCATCAGCACAATTTGTTGCTTCCCTGCTGAGATCTCTTTCAGCGTTTGGGTTATCTCTTCTTCGGTTATGGAGTCGAGCGCGGAGGTGGCTTCATCGAAAATCAGGATCCTGGGATTGCGTACCAGGGCGCGTGCGATGGCCAGCCTTTGCTTCTCCCCGCCGGAGACCATTCTGCCCCCTTCTCCCAGCATGGAGTCGAGGCCGTGGGGTGATGATTCGACAAGCTTTAATGCGGATGCTTTCCGCAGGGCTTCGAGAATATCATTTTCCGTGGCATCCTGTTTCACGAACTGGAGGTTTTCGCGGATGGTACCCGAAAAAAGCTGGGTGTCCTGGGTAACAAAACCCAGCTGGCGCCGCATCCTGTTCACCCTGATGTCGCGTGCAGGAATGTCGTCATAGTAGATAGTCCCCTGCGTAGGTGTGTAAAGCCCTACCAGCAGTTTCACCAGTGTCGACTTGCCGCACCCTGAAGGGCCAACAAAGGCGATGGTCTCTCCCCGTCCTACCCTGAAGGAGAGATCCATAATGGCATCGGTGTCGGCATTCTTGTACCGGAAGCTGATGTCGTCGAAGCGGAGGTTGTCAATTTCTCCGATTTCGACGGGTTCCTCAGGCCGGTATTCAGGTTCCTTTTTCATCAGGTCGTTGAAGATCTGGAGTGAGGCTTCTGCCTCCCGATAGGAGAGGATGATATTCCCCAGCTCCTGCAGGGGATGCATGATCCGGGTGGTGATAAACTGCATGGAGATAAGTTCCCCGGTGGTGAGCAGATTACGGAAGATCAGCCATAGAAGGATGAAAAGGATGGACTCTTTCAGGATAAGCAGGACGGAACTCTGCAGGAAGGTGAGGGTTCTGATGCGGCGGACCTTCTCCATTTCCAGATTGAAGATTTTCAGGGTGAAGGTTTTGAGCCGTCGGATTTCGGGGTAGGTGAGTCCCAGGCTTTTGATAAGCTCTATATTGCGGAGCGATTCGGTGATGGCCCCGCTCATCTTATTTGTCTCGGAGATCACCGATTTTTGGACTTTTTTGATCTTCTGGCTCAGGAGGCTTGTGATGCTGCCCAGAACGACCACACCAATAAGGAAGACGGGAATAAGCAGCCAGTGGGTGGTGATGGCATACCAAGTGACGAAGAATATCCCCACGATCGATGAAAAAAGTACGGTAACGAAGGAGCTGATAAAGCGCTCGTTGTCCTGACGAACCTTCAGAAGAACAGAGAGCACATGGCCGCTGCTGGTTTCCTCGAACTCATGAAAGGGAAGCCTGAGTGTTTGACGGAGGCCCTCATCAAAGATCGAGAGTCCGAATTTCTGTACAACCAGGCGGGTGACATAATCGGTGAAAGCCCTTGCCAGACGGGCCATCAGAGCAATACCGACTGCTATAGCCAGCCACACAAGAACTCCCCTGACCAGTTCATCCTCCCCTAGTTTATTGGGGTTTATGGCGTACATGTCAATGATCTTCCCGAATATAACAGGGTCAAGAAGAAGAAAGATTTCGGCTATGGCAGCCAGCCCCAGGGCCAGGAACAGCCATCCCTTGAAGGGTTTAAGATATTTCCAGATGATCCTCATTCGTTTATTTGCTGGTTAATGGTATTTCTTCAATGAAATTCCAACGTATGGTATTCATAGATTTTCAGGCCCGGAAAATACGTATAATTCCATTCGTACATCCTTTTGTGTAAATTGTTGCATATCCGTTTTATAGAGCGGTTGCGATCTTTCCTGTTTTGCTAAGCCTGGAGGAAAAGGGCGACGGTTTCATGCCGTAAAGTTGTAATTTTGCAGACTCCTGATGGCACCGTGAGGTGCTGTAATTATTTAACAGATGGTAAAATTAAAATAACTTTTAAAATGAACAGAGTTTGTGATCTCTTTTCCATCCGTTATCCGGTGATTCAGGGGGGGATGGTTTGGTGTTCGGGATGGCGGCTGGTTTCAGCGGTAAGCAATGCCGGGGGGCTTGGTCTCCTCGGGGCGGGATCGATGCATCCGGAGACCCTTCAGGAGCATATCCGGCGCACCCGAGAGGCCACCTCCCTTCCTTTTGGGGTGAATGTGCCGCTGATGGTTCCCGAAGTGGAAACCATCATGGAGATCATTGCCGGTGAGAAGGTGCCTGTGGTTTTTACCTCTGCAGGGAGTCCGGCGAAATGGACCCGGTGGCTGCAATCGCGCGGGATCATGGTGGCTCATGTGGTGTCGAGTGCTGTTTTTGCGCGTAAGTGCGAGGAAGTGGGAGTGAATGCCGTGGTAGCCGAGGGTTTTGAAGCGGGGGGTCATAATGGCAGGGAAGAGACCACTACCATGGTGCTGGTGCCTTCCGTCAGGAAGTCGGTTTCGTTACCCCTTCTGGCGGCAGGAGGTATCGGTTCAGGGGCTGCCATGGTGGCTGCCATGGCCCTGGGGGCTGAGGGAGTTCAGGCAGGCTCCCTTTTTGCCGTGGCTGAAGAGTCTTCAGCCCATCCGGACTTTAAAAAACTGGTAACAACCATGGGGGAGGGTGATACCCTGCTGGCCCTGAAAAAACTGATTCCGGTAAGGCTTATCAAAAACGGCTTCTTTCACAAAGTAGCCGAGGCTGAAGCGCGTGGAGCCCCGAAGGAAGAACTTGCAGCTCTCCTGGGAAGAGGAAGGGCCAAAAAGGGAATCTTTGAAGGCGACCTGGAAAACGGAGAGCTGGAAATCGGCCAGATTTCCTCCATGCTCAATGGTGTGGAACCCGTGGCAGTGATCATGGACAGGCTGATCAGGGAGTTCGAAGAAACCCGGAAACGGATTGGAGTCTTAAATCTTAAATCGTAAGTCTTAAATGATTTGATTCACATCATATTAAAGTTTTCAGTCTTTTAACTGAGCTGACATTCCAATCCTCTAATATTCTCTCACTCAAGACTTAAGACTAAAGATTTAAGACTATTTTTGACTTAAGATTCAAGATTCAAGACTATTTTTGAATCGCGAATCGAGATTGAAATACTGGAAGGCCAGAAAGAGGTAGCCGAAGATAGAAAAAAGAGAACTGATAGCCAGGGAGGCTCCCATATAGATCCATTGCCAATTCTCAGTAATGGGTACAGCAGCATTTCCGGCAGAGGCTGCTCCTAACGCTGTGTGGGTGGCGGAAAGCGGAAGCGTAAGAAGAATATTGACTCCCCAGAGAATAAGGATTCCTGTAAGATTGATTACCAGGGTTTGCCACCATGCCTTGCGCGTAAGGGTAAAAGAGCGCATCAGGGCGGGGTAGATCCCTTTTCTCTCATAAATGGCAATAAAAGGGGCTAGCGAGAGGGAGTTGGCCAGAATAAGGCCCGGGATAATCAGCAGGAAAAGCCCCCATAAGGAGGCAAAAGTGACGGCCAGCACCGCTCCTAGGGCCACCAGGGCGTTGGAGGAGAGGTAAGGAACAACGTCGGCCATGGTAAACCTATTTCTTCCTTTGGCCATGTAAACCTGAATATAGGAAAAGAGGGCACCCATAAAGAGCGACTGCACGAAGAGATAAAAGAAGAGGGTGATCAGCAGGTTTTTGTAAATGGGACCGACTTCCCGCATCAGTTTTTCGGGCTCCAACTCCCTGATCATCTCTGCTGATCCGGCAAGTTTCATCTGCATAAACGCTTGTGCAGCGGCATAGACAAGGATGAAGGGAAATACATAAATGGCAATAAGGCGCGACAGGGGTTTCCATTCTCCTTGGATAAACCTCAGGGAATCACGGTAAATCTCTCCTGTTTCCCTCCTTTGGGGGAATTCTACGGGTGTTTCCATGAATTTTCCGATTTTATACGGGATTAGCGTCTTGCGTAACTTCTCCTGTCCTGGTTTCGATTTGGTAAATGTTTCTTCCCGGGGAGGTTCGGGAAACCATTTCAGCGATAAAACCAGTGAGAAACAGTTGTGTACCCAGGATCATCGCCACGAGTGCCAGGTAAAAATAGGGATTGTCAGTGACAAGGGGTGCACGGATTCCTCTCGACAGCATGTTGATTTTGTGGACACCAACAACAATGGTGGCCACAAATCCCAGAAGGAACATGAAAGTACCAAGGAGGCCAAAGAGGTGCATCGGCTTTTTGCCGAATTTGGAAATAAAGGTGACGGAAAGCAGGTCAAGGTATCCGTTGATGAACCGTTCGATTCCGAATTTGGTTTTTCCGTATTTCCGGGCCTGGTGCTGCACCACTTTTTCCCCGATGCGTGTGAAACCGGCATGTTTGGCCAGAAGGGGAATATAGCGGTGCATTTCGCCGTAGACTTCGATACTCTTGACCACCGCACTGCGGTAAGCTTTGAGTCCACAGTTAAAGTCATGGAGCTTAATGCCTGACGCCAGGCGGGCGGTTCCGTTAAAGAGCTTACTGGGTAACCTTTTTGTAAAAGGGTCGTATCGTTTCTTTTTCCATCCCGACACCATGTCGAATTTTTCTTCCCTGATCATCCGGTAGAGCTCAGGGATTTCTTCCGGACTGTCCTGTAAATCGGCATCCATGGTGATGACCACGTTCCCTTTGGAAGCCTCAAACCCGCAGTACAGCGCGGCCGATTTGCCGTAATTTCTGCGGAATTTGATTCCTCTGATGGCAGGGTTTTCCTGACTCATTTTGTGTATCTCCTCCCAGGAGGCGTCAGAGCTCCCGTCATCAATCAGAATGACTTCGTAGGAAAAATGATTTTCCTCCATGACCTGGCGGATCCAGCGAACCAATTCAGGCAGAGACTCCTCTTCATTGAAGAGCGGAACGACTACGGAAATATCCATAAAGATGCAGCGTTAAAGGCTATTCGAAAATTATATCGGGTGACTGTTTCTTGATGAAAATGGAGGAGATCAGTCCGATGATGACCCCCATCAGGGGCAGGTTAATGAAACTTGACAACGAGATAGTGGTGGGAGTTTGAAATTTGGAGGAGATGGACATGGCCATGTTGATCTGTTCCTCCGACATACCTCTTTCCACCAGTACTTCTTCTGCTGCCAGCTTAATCTGATCGAGGAGTCCCGGATCGATAAATTTGTAGAGACAAAAGGTGTAAATAGCAATGGGCACAGCCGCCATCAGCATCGAGAGTACGGCAATACCTACTGATTGTCCGTAGGAGATGAAACCGCCCAGGGTTTTGCGGTAATGAAGCTGGATGAGTACCACGGCGACAATCATCACCACCGTGGTGATCCACTGGACTGGTTTGGCAGTCATACTGCCTGTCATGTAAACGATCACCGAGATTACGATACTGAGCGCTGCATAATAAAGCCCGTAATTGATGGCATGTTTCCACATGGGCTGGGCAGGTTCAGCCGTTCCCTGCACATAGTTGGCCGATTGTTCTTCCATTTTGTTTTTTTTTAAGGTATAGTTCTGCAAATATACATCATTTTTGCTATTTTTGTGCCGGGTAAGTCCTGCACGATCAGCTCCTGCTGAATTCCCCCAGGGTTGGAAAGCAGCAAGGGTAGGCGGTTGTAGCGGTGCGATGCAGGTAGCTTACCCACTTTTTTTGAAAAGTTCTTTGATCCGATTTTTATGATGTCAGGTATTGCAGATTAAGAAAAATATCTTTTTCTTTGCGCCGCGTTTCATAGAAACGGAATCTCGGGGTCGTCAGTTCGAATCTGACATCCGGCTCATAACAACTGGGGGGTTTCCAGAGTGGCCAAATGGGGTAGACTGTAAATCTATTGGCGACGCCTTCGGTGGTTCGAATCCATCACTCCCCACCAACAAAAATTAACCGTAATTGATAATCAATCAGTTGCGGTTTTTTTTATGGCCCTCCCTGTTCCAGTAGGAAGGACAACGTATATAGAGGGCAGGTATCTTTCCCATTTGTAAAATGAATTGCAACGATTATATTGCCATCACATTGTTGGTTAAAATATAATCATGTGCCGTAAATTTATTCTTGCCAGTAGTCTGGAAACCATTGAAAGGAAATTCAGTATCGTTGCATCCACTCGTTTAGATTGGGATCCGGGGATTGTGGTTTCCCCGGGGGAAGAATCTCTGATCATTACCCAGCAAAACCCAAAGGAACTTACCCTCTCCAAATTCGGTATGACGCCAGTCTGGGCAAAGCAACCCATGAACCTGATCAATGCCAGGGCAGAGGGAAATAAGAATCCGGACAACAATCCATTGTACACCGGGGGTAGGGCAATCTTCATGAAGCCAGCCTATAAAAGACCGCTGGTCAATCAGCGTTGTATTGTAATTGCTGATGCCTTCATTGAATGGTCGTCTAAAACGAAACAACCTTACCTTATATACTTGAGAAACCGTGATAGACCTTTTGGAATGGCAGGGCTGTATGACATCGGGGTAAATCCGGTGACCCGGGCAGAACTTCACAGCTTCACTATTGTCACTGTTCCCGGGAATTCACTTATCCATCATCTGCCAGCCACCAGGATGCCTGTAATCCTTTCAAGGGGAGAGAAGCTGACTGGCTCAGATCATCAAACCACCTGACTGATATTCTTGGAATGTTGGAGCTTTTTCCGGCAGAAAAGATGAACGCTTATCCGATAAGCAGGGATATTGATCTTCCAGGTTCCTATTCAAGCGAAATACTGAAACCGATAGGAGAGAGGCTCTATTCAGAAGTTGAGCAGAAATTCATCCCACAGCGTCGTTACGGACCTAAACAGAAGGGTACCAGTGGTACTGCATGGGGCGGAAATGTAGAGTTTACAAACAACGGATAGAGCAATGGGTGAAGCGCCATAATGTGAAGTCCGCTTAATGGCTACCCTATACCGGATTGTTTAATCCAAGGCAACGCCAAACCTACAAGTGTACGGGGTTTTTTTTTCGCAGGAACAACAGTGCCAGCGCATAACAACGGCTAAATTTAACCGGGGGTTACATTGAAGCGGGAAATAAGGTATATTTGGGATATTACACTGTCGGGTTAAATAAGGTGGCCTAATACCCTCCCAAACTTAGACATCTTTTTGACAGGACAGTGCAAATTTGATGGAAATTTATTTTGTTTTTTTCTCCCAACCGCAAAAAGAAGAAGGAAACCCCACCCACATTGCACACATAGGCAAAGCCCCACAAGCCAACGCTGAAACTAAAGCTTTGCCAAAGAGTGCAATCTTGCCAACGCACCCATGCAAATTTATTACATTTGAGTTTTAATAGACTTTTGATTAAAAATATAAATGAAAAACGAAAAACTGACAAGGAAAGAAATCATTGACAACCGCTTAAAACAAGCGGATTGGAATGTTACTGACCGAACTCAGGTAATTGAGGAATTTGATATTCATTTGACAGTTGTTGAAGAACCGACAACTCCATACGCTGGACATCAATATAGCGACTATGTTTTGTTGAGAAAGGACGGCAAACCTCTTGCGGTTGTTGAAGCTAAAAAGACTTCTGTTGATGCAGCACTCGGACGAGAACAAGCTAAACAATATTGCTTCAACATTCAATCAACGCAAGGCGGAGAATTACCATTTTGCTTTTACACTAACGGGCACGACATTTACTTTTGGGACTTAGATAATTATCCACCAAAAAAAGTTTACGGTTTTCCGACACGAGACGACCTTGAACGCTATTCATATATTCGTAAGGCAAGAAAACAATTAGCAGGAGAACTTATCAATACCAAAATTGCAGGACGTAATTATCAAATTGCTTCTATTCGTGCAGTAATGGAAGCAATCGAAAAACGGAAACGCAAATTCTTGTTGGTCATGGCGACAGGAACTGGCAAGACAAGAGTATGTATTGCTTTGGTTGATGCTTTAATGAGAGCAGGTTGGGCTGAAAGAGTTTTATTCCTTGTTGACAGAATTGCACTTCGTGACCAAACTTTGGAAGCATTCAAAGAGCATTTGCCCAACGAACCACGCTGGCCAAAGCAAGGCGAAAAAGAAATTGCGACCGACAGAAGGATTTATGTTTCAACTTATCCGACCATGTTGAACGTTATTCGCAACGAGGACAAATCTTTAAGTTCGCATTTCTTTGACTTGATTGTGGTGGATGAAAGCCATCGCAGCATTTACAACACTTATCAGGAAATTCTTGATTATTTCAATACGATTACGCTTGGCTTGACAGCTACGCCAACCGATGTAATTGACCACAACACCTTTCAATTATTTGAGTGCGAAGATGGCGTTCCAACTTTTGCATATTCCTATGATGAAGCGGTAAATCATATTCCGCCATTCCTGAGCGATTTTCAGGTAATGAAAATCAAAACTAAGTTTCAGGACAAAGGAATAAGCAAACGGACAATTTCACTGGAAGACCAACAAAAACTAATGTTGGAAGGAAAAGAAATTGAAGAAATCAATTACGAAGGAACCGAGATTGAAAAGAAGGTAATCAACCGAGGAACAAACGCTTTGATAGTCCGTGAATTCATGGAAGAAAGCATCAAAGATGCCAACGGAGTATTGCCAGGAAAAACAATTTTCTTTTGCATTTCAAAAGCTCATGCAAGACGTGTTGAAGAAATATTCGATTCGCTTTATCCTGAATACAAAGGCGAGTTAGCCAAAGTATTGGTAAGCGAAGACCCACGGGTTTACGGTAAAGGCGGCTTGCTCGACCAGTTTGTACACAACGACATGCCACGCATTGCAATTAGCGTGGATATGCTTGACACGGGAATTGATGTTCGGGAATTGGTGAATTTGGTTTTTGCAAAACCTGTTTACAGCTACACCAAGTTTTGGCAAATGATTGGCAGAGGAACCCGTTTGCTCGAACCTGAAAAAATAAAACCCTGGTGTACCCAAAAAGACAATTTTCTGGTTCTCGATTGTTGGGACAATTTTGAATATTTCAAACTCAATCCAAGAGGCAAAGAATTAAAGGGGCAGATTCCTTTACCTGTTCGTTTGTTTGGTGTACGATTGGAAAAAATTGAAGAAGCCCAAACACAAAGTAAATCTGAAATTGTAAACAAAGAAATTCAGAAAATCAGAAAGCAGGTTGAAGCACTTCCGAAAAATTCGGTGGTTATTATGGAAGCCCGAAATGAACTGCAACGATTGGAAGATGAAAACTTCTGGAATAACCTGACATCTGACAAAATGGAATTTTTGGAAGCTGTTGTAAAACCTTTACTTCGCACGGTTTCGGATGTTGATTTCAAAGCCATGCGATTTGAAAAAGACATTGTGGAAGTTTCGTTGGCTCATTTGAAGGGAGAAACAGAAAAATTTGAAACGCTAAAAGAAAGCATCATTGAAGAAATTGGCGAATTGCCTTTGAGCATCAACATTGTTGCAAGAGAACAAGAATTGATTCGTCAGGCACAAAGCAATCATTATTGGTCAACCATCAATGAAGACAAGTTTGAAGAACTGATTCAGAAACTTTCGCCTTTGATGAAATTCCGTGAAGCTGTTATTCCTTTAGCTCCTGCCAAATTCAATTTCAAAGACATTGTTGCTGAAAAAGAATTTATTGAGTTTGGTCCGCAACACGAAGCATTGAGTGTAGCCAAATACCGTGAATTGGTTGAGAAGAAAATCAATGAATTGGTTTCGAGAAGTCCGATTTTACAAAAACTAAAACAAGGGCAAGAAATTACCACTGATGAAGCAGAACAATTGGCCGAAGAACTTCACAACTTTTATTTCAAAACACAGTTACCTTACCAGCCGGCAACTTCAATTTCTTGATTTGCTCAAGAATTTTGTATTGGAAAAAGGTGATGTGAGCAAGCGCAACCTGATTGAATCACCATTTACCATGCTTCATCCCGAAGGCATTAGAGGAATTTTTAATCAAAAAGAGATTACTGAAATTTTAAGTTTAACCGAAAAAGTATTGGCGGCATAATGACTAAAACCAATAAAATTGAAGTTCAAGGCATCGCTGTATCGGTAACCCGATTAGATCAAGATGATTACATTTCGCTTACCGATTTGGCACGGCATAGAGATGCTGAAAGAAGCGACTATATTTTACAAAATTGGATGCGCAATCGGAGCACTATTGAGTTTCTTGGACTTTGGGAGCAGCTCAACAATCCAGTTTTTAAATCCATCGAATTCGATGGATTTAAAAATATGTCAGGCTCCAATAGCTTTAGCATGACTCCCAAACGCTGGATAGAAACCACAAACGCTATTGGCATAATCTCAAAAGCCGGAAGATATGGTGGCACCTATGCTCATAGAGATATTGCCTTTGAATTTGCTTCTTGGTTAAGTGCAGAATTCAAGCTCTATCTAGTCATAGAATTTCAACGGCTCAAAAAACAGGAGAATGATCCAGCTCAGCTAGAATGGAATTTCCAACGTACACTGGCCAAAGTAAATTATCAGATTCATACCGATGCGGTGAAAGAGAAGCTGATTCCCGAAACCTTGAGCAAATATCAAATCGGAATTGTATATGCGTCAGAAGCAGACCTATTAAACATGGCTCTGTTTGGAAAAACAGCTAAACAATGGCGAGAAAACAACCCAGAGAAGGAGGGCAACATCAGAGATTATGCTACCATCGAACAGTTGGTAGTACTTTCTAACCTGGAAAGCATCAATGCCATGCTCATTCGCCAAGGACTGGAACAACCTATCAGACTGGTGCAATTAAACGCTATGGCCATTACCCAAATGACTTCATTCATTAATTCAAAGAATATTCAGAAACTAAAATAATGTTACAAAATAACGCACAATTACAATCACTTATAAAAAAGCTTTGGCAGAATTTCTGGGAAGGTGGCATTGCCAACCCATTAACCGCCATTGAGCAAATTACCTATCTTATTTTTATGAAACGTTTGGACGATTTGGAAGCCAAACGTGAACGGGATGCAGAGTTTACAGGAGA
>CAJDVZ010000072.1_pt1 | contig 16894 bp, 13 predicted proteins | sample 7391481 | NCBI WGS metagenome assembly CAJDVZ01 (sample SAMEA7055721, study PRJEB34461) | soil metagenome | biome: terrestrial ecosystem; feature: Peninsula; material: soil | place: Antarctica | collected 2016 | reverse complement strand
GTCACGGCATCGGTCATCATGGCCCCGAGTTCTTCCTTCCCTTTCATAGGGCTGAGGGCCGTGGCCAGCACCCGGTTCATCTCTTCGTTGTCATTGTAACGGTCAATGGCTGCCTGCACGTCAGGGTCCTGACCTGCCAGGGCATCCAGAGATATCAGCTCATAATTAATACTGGCGATTTTTCCACCTTCAATGGTCAGGGTGGTCTTACCCACACTCCTGAGCTGAGAGCCTGTCTGAACAATCGTAACGCCGTTTTCCACACGGGGAACCTCCATGACCGTGTGGGAATGACCGCCGATGATCAGGTCAAACAGAGGATATTTCTGTGCCAGGGAAATATCTCCGTCAATCCCCAGATGGGTGAGGCCCACCAACATGCCGTATTTTTCCTTCAGAAAGAGATAGCTGGCAGCCTTCTCATCCGCCGGGGTAAAGGTAATCCCTTCGAGACGGGAAGGGTGGGAATCGGGTAAGCCGTTCTTTCCCAGCTGGATAAAGGAAACCACCGGAATCCGGCATTTCCCGGCTTTCAGAGCTACCCAGGGTTTGAATTTTCTGAGCTTAGTGTTGCTGACATCCAGGTTGGCACAGATAAAGGGAAAGTCAGCATCCTTTCTCCTGTGGGCCAACTCCTCCTGCCCCATGTCAAACTCATGGTTACCCATGGCCGAAAGGTTAAAACCCGCCTGGTTCATCAGGTCCACCATCGGAAAACCTTTCCGGGGATATATGTCGACAATGGGATTGCCGGTGAAGTTGTCACCGGCACTCAAGAGGAAGAGATAGCGGTATTGCTGCCGTAAACTGTCAGTCAGATAAGCCAGTTTGGCCATATTGTCGATTTTGGAATGCATGTCGTTGGTGTGCAAAATCACCACTACCGTGGTGTTCCTGCATTTCCTGCCAGCCTGCGAAACAGTAGGTATAACCAAAAAACTGACTAGAATAAAAAACAATATGCGATTAGCTTTCATAATCTTAATAACATTAGCAGGGTTGCGTTTCCTTTACTTTATACGATGATGCCAAAGTTCGGCAATTCGTCGACCAGGTACCACAATATCAATTGTGTTTCAGTTTTCTGTTGCGGTGAGGTTTTGCTAAATTATGCCGGGCTAAAGCTGAATTGGGCACACTCACTGATGCTGATTGGCTTTCACAATCGGAGCATTATGGAAAAGAGCAGTAATTACAGGAGGCTGTTCTATTTCGTCTCCTGGATTGCCTGCTCGGTGACCGTTCCTTTTATGATAAGAATTAACGGAGAATTTTTGGCATTCGATATCACACTCACAGACTTTGTAAAAGGACTGACAATCATAGTGTTGTATTTCACTTTTACTATTCCGGTTTTTCCCGGTTCAACAGGTTCGCGCGTCCACTCCGGAACCGTACATCCACAGGAAGCAGACACATTGTTTACAATAAGTGGTGTTTTTCCTGCATTTTTGAAAACAAACTCACAGAGACCATTACTCCCTTTTAAAATGGTACCGTAATCGTAAACCAGAGAATCGAACTTAATGACAAGCGTTGTGTCGATCACTCCTTGCTGCGCATGTGAATGAATGGTCAGTGTTAATAACACTGCGGATAATAATAGCAACTTTCTCATAAATAACAGTATTCAGTAAATGACAAAAAACACATAATAACTTAATTATTAATACCTGCAAATATTTTGCCAGGAACGATGTTTTTAAATATTTTAATATGTTTCTGATATTCAGTTGAATGGAGTCATGTTAGCCCTACAATTTCTTACAATGAACACCAGGAACAGGAACAAAATTAACGTTTTGTCAGATACATTAGCCGGGTTCTTCGAAGAAATAATAAACTTAGTCCAAAAAAAAAATCTTTGGCCTATTTATCATTGCTTTAGAGAGAGTACAAACAGTTTGCTTTGAGAAGCTTGCAGCAGCCAGCAATCTGTCATCGCGTAAGCCTGTCGCGACCGGAAATTTTGCCGTTTGTCGCACTTAATTTTGTTATCTTAGCAGTTATGAAAATTGATTTTGTTTTAAAGCAAATCGTTTAATTTAGGCTAATAAACAATGAAACATCAAATAAAAAACATTCTGAATCTCTTTTTTTTGTTATTTATTATACAAACTAAAGTATTTAGTCAAGTTCCTACCCCTGCACTGATTGGGTACTTGCATAACTGGAATGATGCAAATGCCGCATATATACAACTTGACCAGGTAGATTCCAGATATAATGTGATAATTATTGCATTTGCAGTACCGGCTTCAATAACTGATATGACTATGATTTTTAAGCCAATTAATGTTTCTCAATCAATTTTCATTAATAAAATTCAAGCACTTAAAAATCAGGGGAGAAAGGTGTTAATCAGCGTTGGAGGGGCTAATGCTACCATTGATTTAACCACCACTAACAATAAAAATGCCTTTGTTACATCTATGACAGATATTTTAAATACCTATGGATTTGACGGAATGGATATTGATATTGAACATGGCAGTTCAATTATGGCGAGTACCGGAACTATTGCAAATCCAACCAATGCAGCCGTTACAAATTTAATAAAGGCTATTCAAAGCATTATGACAAGCTTTGATACCAAAAACGGACATAAAATGATACTTACCATAACCCCAGAAACAGCCTATGTTCAAGGAGGACAATCTTCCTTTAGTGGAATATGGGGTGGCTACCTCCCTATTATTGATGCTTTAAGGAATGATTTAGATATTTTACAAGTTCAACTATACAATAGTGGGTCTATGTATGGAATTGATAGAAAAATCTATACACAAGGAAATGCTGATTTTATAGTTGCCATGACTGAAGCTGTAATCCGGGGTTTTAATACAGCAGGTGGTTTATTCAAAGGTATTCCTGCAAACAAAGTGGTTATTGGGTTACCTGCCTGTTTTTATGCTGGCGGTGGTTTTATTGATACAACCAAAGTTAAATCTGCCTTAGATTATTTAAGAGGTAAAGGCACTAAACCAGGAAGTTATACATTATATCAAACCAATGGGTACCCAAATTTAGGAGGAATGATGACCTGGAGTATTAATTGGGATGCAGTTTCAACCTGTGGTACAACCTATGAATATGCGAAAAACTTTCAAAAAATATTTACCCCGCCAACATCTATATATAAAATTGACGAATCACCCACATTAATTCAAGTCTATCCTAATCCAGTACAAGATATAATTTACTTCAAATTCTCAGAACCCAATATACAGACACATAGATTGAAGATAATTAATTCTGTCGGAGAAATAATACTAACAAAGATCCTGAATAACAATGACAACATAAATATTGAAAATTTTCAAACAGGATTATACTTTTTATCCATTGATAATAAATACAATATTAAAATAATAAAAAACTAATTGCTCAACTTAGGTTTTACTTTTACCGGCCACCCGCAGGTAATAATGCCCCCCTTCCCTGGCCGGTCCGTCCGATTCCGTCCTGAACCCGTAACGGTCAAATAAGGCCAGATAGCCACTCTCCAATTTTTTGGCACTCATTCTGGAATAAGCCCTGACTGCATCCAGTAGTTTGGCACCCTTAAAAATCGTCAATTCTTTTTTATTTATGGTAATTCTCATTTTCGTATTAAGTTCAGTAAACAGGTTCAAATATACTCATTTTAAATAATTGTCATTTTCCACTTTTCCTCAGAAACACCATTATTGCATCAATTTAATATATTTGTTCTACTCTAAAGCCAGGAATATGATTGCTCAGCAGGAATTTGAATCATTGAAGTCCACCCTCGAAGGTGATTTGTTTACAGACAATGTTCAGCGGATACTTTACTCCACTGATGCCTCCTCCTACAGGGAGAAGCCGGCAGCCGTGACGCGGCCCAAAAACAGCGGTGACGTTGTGAAGATTATCAGTTTTGCCGCAAAAAACGGGTTGTCGGTGATTCCCCGGGCAGGGGGGACTTCCCTGGCCGGACAGGTTGTAGGACCCGGAATCATCATGGATGTGTCGAAGTATATGAACCGAATACTGGAGTTCAATAAAGAGGAGCGGTGGGTATGGGTGGAGCCGGGGGTGGTTCCCGCGGAACTCAACAAATGGCTGGCGCCCCATGGTCTCCAGTACGGCCCGGAGACCTCTACTGCCAACCGCTGCTGTATCGGCGGTATGGTGGGCAATAACTCTTGCGGGCTTCACAGTATCATTTACGGCAGCGCCCGCGAACATATTCTGGAGGCTGACGTGATCCTCTCCGACGGATCGGAGGTGACCTTCAGCCCTCTGACCAAAGAGACGTTCAGGATCAAATGCGAGGGGGACCCTACCCTTCTTGAAACCAAAATATACCGCAATATCTGCGAGGTCCTTTCTGACCCGGAAAATCAGAAGGAGATCAGGGATAATTTCCCCGATCCACGGGTGACCCGCCGAAACATGGGATATGCCATTGACGTACTGCTAAACAGCGGGGTGTTCACCCCGAAAGGGGAACCTTTCAACTTCTGCAAGCTGCTGGCCGGCTCGGAAGGAACCCTGGTTTTTATGAAGCGTATCAAGGTCAACCTGATCCCCCTGCCCCCGAAGCACATGGGACTGGTATGTGCCCATTTCCATACCCTGGAGGAGTCGCTGAAGGCTAACCTGATCGCTTTGAAGCACCAGCCCCGGGCGGTAGAGCTGATGGACGATGTTATCCTGGAGTGTACCAATCAGAATATTGAACAACGGAAAAACCGTTTTTTCGTGGAGGGGAATCCCGGGGCTATCCTGATGATCGAGCTGGCCTTCGACAAAGAGGAGGAGCTAATGAGCCGCTGCAATGCCCTGATCAGCGACATGAAGGACGCCGGACTGGGTTATGCCTTTCCGCTGGTAACGGGAGATGAAAATATTAAAAAAGTGTGGGCTCTGCGTACGGCCGGACTGGGCGTTCTATCCAATATTCCGGGAGAGCGCAAGGGAGTGCCCGGCTTTGAGGATACGGCTGTCCACCCTGAATACCTCCCCGACTATGTGGCTGAATTCAAAGAGATCCTTAGAAAATACGGTCTTTCGAGCATTTATTACGCCCATATTGCCACCGGGGAGATCCATTTCAGACCTTTGCTCAACCTGAAAGATCCAGGCGATGTGCAGATTTTCCGCGACCTGATGACCGATCTGGCTACCCTGGTCCGCAAATACCGGGGATCACTCAGCGGGGAACATGGGGACGGACGCGTCCGGGGCGAATTTATCCCTTTCATGTTGGGAGAACACAACTATCAGCTGATCAGAAACCTGAAATACACCTGGGACCCCCGTAATCTCTTCAACCCGGGAAAAATCGTTGACACGCCGCCCATCACCGACAACTTCAGGTTTGAACCGGGCACGGTGATTCCGAAGTTCGACACCATATTTGACTTCTCGGCCAACCGGGGATTTTTTGCATCTATCGAAAAGTGCAACGGCTCGGGTGACTGCCGCAAGTCGGAGATCATCGGAGGAACCATGTGCCCCACCTATATGGCCACGCGCGATGAGGACAAGACCACCCGCGGAAGGGCCAACCTGCTTAGGGAACTTCTCTTCAAAGCCAATGGCGGCAATCCCTTCGATCAGAAAGAGATTTACCAGATCCTCGACCTTTGCATCTCCTGCAAAGCCTGTAAGTCGGAATGCCCCTCCAATGTCGACATGGCCAAGCTGAAAGCTGAATTTTTGCAGCATTACTACGATATCCACGGAATCCCCTTCCGCAGCCGGCTGGTGGCTTACCTGCCGCGTCTCGAGCAACTGGCCATGGTGGTGCAACCCCTGGCCAACTTTATGATGAAACAAGCTTTCTTTAAAAGGATCGTGGGATTCCACGTCAAACGGAATTTGCCACCCCTCTCGCGGATTACCCTGAGCCGCTGGTTTAAAAACGGGGCTTCCCTGCCCGTGGAGAATCCTATAAAGCAGGTCTATCTCTTTAACGATGAATTCACCAACTTCAACGAAAGCGATATCGGCATCAAGGCGATCCTGCTGCTTACCCGCCTGGGCTATGAGGTGCGCATTCCCTTGCACAAAGAGAGCGGCCGCACCTGGCTCTCGAAGGGACTGGTCCGCACAGCCCAAAAAATTGCCACTGACAATGTGTTGCTGCTGAAGGAGCTGATCACGGGCGATACCCCGCTGGTGGGCATAGAACCCTCGGCTATCCTGGCCTTCAGGGATGAATATCCTGAGCTGGTGAAGGAAGAGTTGAGGCCCGCCGCTGCCCGGCTGGCAGAAAACGCACTCCTCTTCGAAGAGTTCTTCTGTCGCGAAATAGAAGCCGGAAACATTCCCAGAGAGGTTTTTACCAGTGCGAAAAAGGAGATTCTCCTACACGGCCACTGCCAGCAAAAAGCGGTGGCCTCTACCCAGCCCACCCACAAAATGCTTTCCTGGCCTGAGAATTACAACGTCAGGGAGATCCCCTCGGGCTGCTGTGGAATGGCCGGCGCCTTTGGCTATGAGAAGGAGCACTACGACCTGTCTATGAAAATAGGTGAAATGGTGTTGTTCCCCGAAGTCAGAGCCGCCGCAGAAACAGTTTTGGTCTCTGCACCGGGCACCTCCTGCCGCCACCATATCAAGGACGGGACCGGCCGCGATGCCCTCCACCCGGTGGAGATCATGTACCAGGCACTCGCCTGACAGGAGTGGGTTTGTTCAGAAGATCTCCGGGTCTGACCGACTGCCTGAATGCCAACGCCCCATTTTGTGTGCCTATTGCAGCACGAAGCTGATGGGTACCGTGTAGGAGACATTCACGTTTTGGCCTCTCTGTTTGCCGGGTTTCCAGCGCGGCATCAAATAGACCACCCTGAGGGCTTCCTGGTCGAGAATGGGGTCTACTCCGCGGGCAATCTTCGCATTCTTCACACTCCCGTCGGCAGAGACCACAAAAGTGACGTACACCTTGCCCTGGATCCCATTCTCCTGAGCAATCGGGGGATAGCTTACATTTTTTGCTATGAATTCGCGCAAGGCCACTTCCCCTCCCGGGTATTCGGGCATCTCCTCAACAATGAAGAATACGGGGCTTAGTTCCTGCTCTGATGCACTTTTCTTGAAAAGGATGTAACTCTTGTTCTCTTCCTTGTCGGTCACGATGGTCATTTGGTAATCCCGGGAACGAAGGATGGAGTCCACTTTCAGGACGTCCTCCGGGGAACCTGAAATCTTCATAAGGGAATCGGTACTTTCGATAGCCAGGATGCCAGCCGGGACGGTGGCACTCGTTGTACTGTTTTTCTTTTCGCAGGCAAACACGACCACCAGGGCCAGGGCAACCAGCAAACCAGTGAGAATTTTAATGCCTGCAGCCTTGCGGGAGGGTAATTTTGTCATCATAGCAAAACGGTTTTTTAAAAGTGAATAATTAAAATGATGGGCCGCATAAACCTGGTTTCCCACGGCCCCTGATAAAAGCAGATTCTTGTATTCGGTAGCAGTAATCCCCGAGCGGAGCACAGCCCTGTCGACCAGGTACTCATGGTTCTCACGGACCGCCCTCTTCAGCAGCCATATGAAAGGGTTGAACCACTGGAAAACCAACAGGATGTCCGGTCGTAACCAGGGATGTTTACATACTCTTCCGGAACAAAGAGGTAATTCAGGAAGGAAAAAGGATCACTCCCCTTTCCGGTGAGAACCATCTTGAAGCCCCCGCCATCGGTGACCTTTCCCTGGCGGATAATGCGTAGGATCTGGGCCATCCGCAGAAGGGTGATCAGGGCCATCACTACCACTCCCGATAGCCAGAGGATGACCACCAGGCGAGAGGAGATGACAAACCGCGCGACATTTCCCGAAAGGTTCTCCCGCTCCACCAGCACCGTTTCCAGAAGGTTGCGGTAAGGAGTCACAGTCACCTCCGGAAGGATCACCGGTCGCGGCGCCAGAATGGGTATGGATATCAATGGCAGTATCAGGGAGAATAGAACGGAAAAGAGGAGGAAAAACCGGTTGGTCCCGAAATAGGTCTCCTTCTGCAGGAAAAGCAGGTAAATCAGGGCAAAGAGCGTCAGGCTGATCCCCGATTCCAGCAGGTAATTCACCAGATTATTCATCTTGCGGCTCCCCTTCAGCAACCATATCTTCCTTAACCTGTTGCATCAGCTCATTCAGCCCGGCAACCGACAGGTTATCCTCCCTGGCAAAAAAGGAGACCATTTCCCGGAAGGAACCACTGAAATAATTCCGCATGAAATTTTTCATGAAAGTCCGGGTATAGTCGCTTTTGGCTACCAGTGGAAAATATTCATGGGTCTTGCCATAGGCCGTGTGCCCGATAAAACCCTTCTGCTCAAGGATCCTTACAATGGTCGATACCGTATTGTAGGCCGGTTTTGGCTCAGGAAAACGGCCGACCATATCCTTTACAAATCCCTTTTCCAGATCCCACAGAATCTGCATGATCTGTTCTTCTGCCCGGGTCAGTTCTTTTATCATTTTTTTCTTCATTCAGTTACTCGTTTAATGGGTTAAACAGAATTTCGGATCAAAGTTATAACTAATGTTTTAGTTATGCAACTAACTTGTTAGTTATTTTCGAGTCCTGGGCTGAAAATCAGGAAGGCAGACAGTAGTTCCAACAGGCTATCATCGGGATTTTGCTAATTTTGCAGAAAATTTTTTTATGATCCCATACCTGCAGGCTGAGAACCTCACCAAGCGATACGGAAGCTTGTTGCTTTTTGAGAACATTTCTTTTACCATTTATAAAGAGCAGAAGGTGGCTTTGATTGCCCGGAACGGGGCGGGCAAGAGTTCTCTCTTTGACCTGCTGGCAGGTAAGGATTCGCCTGATGGAGGAAAGATCACATGGACCAATGATTTAAAGTTGGGTTATCTGGAGCAGTCCCCGCAGCTCCAGCCCGGACATACTATTTGGGAGGAGATTTTTACTGCTGACAGTGAGAAGTTGCGGTTGGTCAGGGAGTATGAGTTGGCATTGCTGCACCACAATCAGGAAGAGATTGCCCGGTTAACGGAAAAAATGGAGCATCTGGAGGCCTGGGATGTCGAGACGGAGGTGAGGCAGATTCTCACCTCTCTGAAGATCAACGATCTGGAAGTTCGGGTGGAGGAACTCTCCGGGGGGCAGAAGAAACGGCTGGGACTGGCCAAGGTGCTGATCAGCCACCCCGACTTTCTGTTGCTGGATGAGCCTACCAACCACCTCGATCTCGATATGATCGAATGGCTCGAGAATTATCTGGAGCGCACCCCCACCACCCTGCTGATGGTCACCCACGACCGATATTTCCTGGACCGGGTTTGCGATGAGATCCTGGAAATTGAGAACAATGAGATTTTTCGCTATGCGGGCAACTACAGCTATTTCCTTGAAAAGAGGGAGGAGCGGATGGAAACCCGGCAGACAAACATCAACCGGGCACGCAATCTGTTGCGAACTGAGATTGAATGGATGCGCCGGATGCCCCAGGCCCGCTCCCACAAAGCCAAATACCGCATCAATGCCTTTTCCGGCCTTCAGGAGAAAGCCCGGATACGCGGCGATGACAAAACCGCTGACATGAATGTCCAAACAGCCCGTCTTGGAAAAAAAATCATGGAGATTGAAAATCTGTCAAAAGCTTATGGAGATCTTAAGCTGATCGAGGATTTCACTTACACCTTCTCCCGTTTTGAGAAGGTGGGTATCGTAGGCGACAACGGAACCGGCAAGACCACTTTTCTTAATCTGATCACCGGAATGACTGAACCCGATTCCGGAAGTATCTCTGTAGGTTCAACCATCCGGTTTGGCCACTACCGCCAGTCGGGGATCGAATTCAATCCCCGAGATAAGGTGCTCGATGCAGTGACCAAAATCGGCGAAGTGATCGGCTTTGAAGACGGCAGTCAGGCCACTGCCCAGCAAATGCTCACCCGTTTTCTCTTTCCCCCTTCGGTACAGCACGACTTTGTTGAAAAGCTGAGCGGCGGGGAAAAACGGCGGCTTTATCTCTGCACCGTGCTGATGCAGAAACCCAATTTCCTGATGCTCGACGAGCCTACCAATGACCTCGATATCCTCACGCTGAACGTCCTGGAGGAATACCTCCGCGAAATAGAAGGATGCGTGATCATCGTTTCCCATGATCGTTTTTTTATGGACAAGATCATCGATCATCTTTTCATCTTCGATGGGAAGGGTAATATCACTGATTTCCCGGGTAATTACACGCAATACCGCAATTCGCTGGAAGAGGCCCAGGCCAATGTTCCAGTATCCAAAAAAGTGGAGGTTTCCGCCATTGAAAAATCCACCCGGAAGGGAGACAGCAACAAACTCACTTTTAAAGAGAAGAGGGAACTGGAATTGCTTGAGGACGAGGTTTCCTCGCTTGAAGCCAGGAAAAGAGAGCTGGAGGAGCTGCTCCAATCGGGAACCCTTCATCATGAAACCCTCTATGCCACTTCCCAGGAGATCGGCCAGATCGGAGAACAACTGAAGGAGAAGGAGTTTCGCTGGCTGGAGCTCAGTGATAAGGATGGTTAGTTTCCTTGTAAACGAAAGGTTGTTTTACTTCCGTCGGTGCACAAAAAATCCCGCAGATCCTGCTTTTGCTGACAGACCATTTTGAAACGGCTGCACAGCAAAACATCATCTGCGGGATGAGGGGGTTCACTCCCCGGAGGTTGCTGTAATAGAACAGAAGCCTCCCTCTGTTTTATCCCAGGGTATACCCGTCGCGATACTGGTAGTGGAGCAGGGCTGCAGCTGAACCATCATCGTCGACCAGGGTTTCGGTGGCCGGATCCCACTTAATAGTTTTTTTCAGTGCGCAGGCAATGTTACCCAGCGTGCAGACCGTGCAGGTGCGATGACCAACTTCCACGGGAACTGTAGGATCTTTGCGCTCCTTCACGGCTTCAATAAAGTTGGCCTGATGCGGAATTCTGGTCTCATAAGGCGTCTCGTCGGTTTTCTCCGGGATTGCAGGGATCCATGAAGGATCAGAGGCTTCAAAAGCGCCACGTGTAACCATAATCCATCCGTTTTCTCCAATGAATTTCACTCCCTTGGTGAGTTTTTCATCGAAGGGCTCGGAAGTCATCACCGCTCCGTTGGCATATTTGAATGTCATGAATTCGGTGCCATCGCCCACAGGAGAGATTTCTACCGGTCCACTCTCATCCATTCCAAAAGCCCACTGAACGATATCGAACATATGGGCGCCCCAGTCGGTGGTAAAGCCACCACCCATCTCCTTGTACCAGCGCCAGGCACCCCAGATGGTCTCATTCTGTTCGGGGTCGAGGGTGATCAGTGGATCCAGTTCGTTGTTGTAATGGATTGTTTCAGGAAGTGGTCCCAGCCAGAGATCCCAGTTAAGATCAGCCGGAAGGGTTTCCTCAGGAAGATTATAAGGTTTCGGGGGAGCTCCCACATAAGCATGAGCAGTAGTGATCTTACCCAGGGCACCATCCTGGACCAGTTTCACGGCATGTTGGAAGTTCGGGTCGGAGCGCTGCTGGCTGCCCACAGCCAGAATCCTGTTGTTCTCACGCACCGCTTTCCGGAGTTCCTGCCCTTCCTTGATGGTGAAGGTCAATGGCTTCTCCAAATAAACATCCTTGCCAGCTTTAACTGCGGCAATGGCAATGATGGCATGAGAATGGTCGGGAACGGCAATAACCACGACGTCAATGTCTTCACGTGCCAGCAAATCCTGATATTTCTCGTAGGTCTGGACTTCCGTCTCTTCGCCCTTTTCGGCATGGTGGGCTTTCACCCTCTTTTCAAACCGTTTACACTTGATGCCATACACATCGGAACCTGCCAATACCTTCACTCCGGGGATGTTGATGAAACCTTTCAGCAGGAACATGGACTGACGTCCCAACCCTATGAAGCCAAGCCGCAAATCGCCACTGGGCACCACTGTGGGCTTACATCCGCCCAATCCGGGCATAATTGCCATTCCGGCCAATCCAAGCGCTGCAGCTCCTAAAAACTGCCGTCTGGAAATACCGTTTTTAATTTGTTTTTGCATTTGTTTGATTTTTTTAGTTTCTATAATTTTAGTTTAGTAAATATGTTGCAAAACCTTTAATATGCCGTGAAATTAGAGATATTTTAACAAAAATAGGGAAATAGGTTGAGTTTTTAACGAAAAAGAATTACAACAGACAAATGGGTATATCCGAGACCATCCATCTGCTGTTAGTTGAGTGGTGTCTATTTCACAGTAAAAACACAAGCACTCCTGGAAACATGTTGTACAGCATACCGTTTTAACTCTTTTTTGCTTCCGTGTCCGTACACGGAACTGAAAAAAAAGCTATTTTTGGTTTTGAATAGGTATAATCCAGCAGAAAGGAAAAGTGGAAACATCAAAACAGATACGCATCAAAGATATTGCCAGCAGGGCAAATGTTTCCATTGGGACTGTGGACAGGGTTTTGCATAACCGGGGTGAAGTGTCAGAAGAGACCCGGCAAAAGATCCTTACTATAATTGACGAACTTGAATATCAGCCCAACATTCTGGCCAGCACCCTTGCTTCAAAAAAACAGTTCGTTTTTGCCACGCTTCTTCCCACTTCGCTATCCAGCGAAGGATACTGGACAAAACCTGTCGTGGGGGTAAACAAAAGGATTACGGAATTGAAGCAGTACGGAATTACCCATAAATCTTTTACTTTCAGCCAGTATGACCCGACCGATTTCAAAGAGAATGCTACCCTGCTATTGTCATTAAATCCTGATGGAATTGTTTTTGCTCCTTTCTTTTTCAAAGAGTCGTTGAACTTCATAGCGGGACTCAAAGAGAAAAATATTCCCTTTTGCTTGCTTGATTCCAACATTCCCGACCAGGGACAACTGGCATATATTGGTCAGAATTCATTTCAGTGCGGGATGTTGTCAGCCAAATTGCTCTCCATCGTTACCGATCATAAGGAAAACCTGATGGTTATTCACTATGCCAAAGAGATGGACAACCAGAACCATTTGGTTCAACGGGAATTGGGATTTTATGAATGGTTCAGACAACAAAAGGATAACCGGAATATCAGGACTTTTGAGATCAGCGACGGAGAACCTTCAGCCTGTAACAGTCAATTATCCTTTTTAATTGAAACATACCAACCTGTCGGAATTTTTGTAACCAATTCGAAGGTTTATCTGGCAGCCCGGACTTTGGAAAAGGAGGGAAAAAGTCATATCCACCTCATCGGCCACGATCTGCTGAATGAAAATGTAAAGTATCTCAAAAAAGGAGTTGTCGACTTTCTGATTTGCCAGCGACCGGAAGAACAGGGATACAATGCGGTGGATACCCTTTTTCAGTCCGTAATTCAGAAAGTTGCCGTGGAGGAGTGCAACTATACACCCATTGACATCATCACCGAAGAAAATCTTGAGTTTTATAAAGAATTTAAATAATACGTATGAAATCACTATCATTTAATGATCTAAGAGGAAAAGTATGTGTGATCACCGGCGGAGCCGGCGTGATTGGCACGACCATGGTGAAAGCGCTGGCAGCTGCCGGTGTGAAAGTTGCCATTGCAGACATCAACAAAGAAGTTGCTGAGAAAGTTGCAGCTGAAATCGCTGCTGAGTTCAATGCTCTAGTCATTGGGGTTGAAGCCAATGTGCTCGACAAGGAGTCACTTTTAAAGGCAAAAGTGCTTATTAATGAAAAACTGGGCAGTATCGACATCCTGATCAACGGTGCCGGTGGCAACAGTCCTCAGGCCACCACCAAGGTTGAACAGATGGAAGAAAAAGATCTCGACCACCTGGAAGATACTTTTTATGGGCTACAGATGGATGGATTTGACAAGGTATATGCCCTTAATTTCAAAGGGACCTTATTGCCATCAATGGTATTCACCACAGATATGCTGAAGAGCAAAAAGGGCGTTATCCTGAATATCTCGTCGATGAATTCCTATAAACCCCTTACCAAAATTCCGGCTTATTCGGCTGCCAAGGCTTCTGTGAACAACTTTACGGAATGGCTGGCGGTTCATCTGGCCAAGGTGGGCATCAGGGTAAATGCAATCGCACCAGGTTTTTTCATTACCAACCAGAACCGTTTCCTGGTGCTGGATGAAAAGACAGGGGGATATTCGGCACGTGGACAGAAGATCGTCAACAGCACTCCTATGGGGAAATTCGGTGAGCCGGAGGACTTACAAGGTGCCACGCTTTTTCTGCTTTCCGATATCTCTTCTTTTATAACAGGAATCGTCATTCCGGTTGACGGAGGATACAGCGCCTATGGCGGCGTTTAATGCTGTGAAGGTTCTTGTTTAATAGTTTAATATTTAAATCGATATGAGTATTCAGTTAAAAAAAGAGTTTAAATACTCCATGTTGGTTCCCACCAGCATGGGAGTTAGAATTACACCTGTGAACGGCCAACCGGTTCACAGCAGCACCCTTTTTGAAATGCAGGCTACCAGTGCCGAGACCAACGTAGCGAGCATCGCATCCTTCCTCGGTCTGCCCGTGAAGGTGCTGACCACCTTCGTGAAGGATAGTCCAATTGCTGCCTTTATCAAGAGTAATCTCCGGAGTCGAAATATGGATTATGAAGGTCCTGAGGTGCCCCAGGGGGGGCCATGGGGTTACCGCCACCAGTTCAACATTGCTGACAGTGGTTTTGGAACAAGAGGCCCCAGGGTGCAGAATGACCGCGCCGGCGAAGTGGGTCGTACCCTGAATGTAAAAGATTTCGACCTGGAAAGGATCTTCGGTCAGGAAGGGGTTCAGATCGTCCATCTCTCGGGATTGATTGGTGCCCTGTCACCCGATACCAGTCAATTTTGCCTTGAGCTGGCCCGATTTGCAAAAAAATATGGCACACTGATCTCTTTTGACCTCAATTACCGGGCTTCTTTCTGGAAAGGAAGGGAAAAAGAGCTGCATAACATCTTTACGGAAATTGCATCAATCACCGACATTCTGATCGGCAACGAAGAAGATTTCCAATTGTGCCTGGGCATTCAGGGACCGGAGGCTGGCGGCAAGGGAATCACATCAGAAATTGACGGTTTTAAGGAGATGATCGGTCGTGTAAAAACTGCTTTTCCGCATGCTTCAGTGTTTGCCACTACGCTTAGGCAGGTAATTAGTGCCAATGAGCACCTATGGGGTGCCATTATGCTCGAAGGAGGCAACTGGCAGGTTGTCGAACCCAGGAAAATCAATGTCCTTGACCGGATCGGCGGTGGTGATGGCTTTGTGGGGGGACTGCTGTATGGCATCCTTAGGGGATGGGATCCCGAAAAATGGCCTCAGTTCGCATGGGCTACCGGCGCACTGGCTACCACTTTTCTTACCGACTATGCCCAGCCAGCCGACGAAGAGATGGTGTGGAGCATATGGAAGGGAAACGCCAGGGTGAAACGATAAGCCAGGGCTAAAACTTAAAATAATTACAAGATGATATTCTTTGAAAGCGGGTCAATCAGCCACAATATGAGTGCTGATGACTTTAGAAAAGGCCTTTTTGCGGCCTTTGAAAAAATCGGAGCCAGGAAAAAAGTACTTGTGGTTCCCCCCGATTACACCCGTTTACCCAGCCGTGCCGGAGAGCTGACTGAGATGAGTTGGGAATACTTCGGCGAGAAACTCACCGATATTTTGCCCGCTCTGGGCACGCACACTCCGATGACAGATCCCCAGATCAGCCATATGTTTGGGAAAACTCCCCGCAATTTATTTCGGGACCATGACTGGCGCAACGATGTGGTGACGCTGGGCTATGTACCCGGAGAATTTGTAAAAGAGGTCTCTGAGGGTGCCGTTGACTATCCCTGGCCTGCCCAGGTCAACAAATTGCTTGTGGAGGGCAATTTTGACCTGATCCTTTCAATAGGACAGGTAGTCCCCCATGAAGTAGTGGGGATGGCCAATTATAACAAAAATATCTTTGTCGGAACCGGGGGCGCTGAGGGAATTAACAAAAGCCATTTCATCGGGGCAGCATACGGTATGGAAAAGATGATGGGCAGGGCTGACACTCCTGTGCGAAAAATTTTCAACTATGCTTCAGAGCATTTCTCATCACACCTCCCTATCATCTATGTTCAAACAGTGGTGGGTGTGAATAAGCAGGGAAAATTGCAAACTTACGGCCTTTTCATTGGTGATGACTTTGAAGTGTTCGACAAAGCTGCGAAACTCTCCCTGAAAGTCAATTTCGAGATGGTTGAAGAGCCCCTGAAAAAAGTAGTTGTCTGGCTTGATCCTTCCGAATTTAAGAGCACCTGGCTGGGGAACAAAAGCATCTATCGCACCCGGATGGCACTTGCCGACGGCGGGGAACTTATTGTGCTGGCTCCTGCCCTGCGTGAATTCGGGGAAGACAAGGAGATTGACCGGCTTATCCGCAAATATGGCTATTTCGGCACTCCCCACACACTGAAGATCACTGCAGAAAATGAAGAGCTGCAAAACAACCTAAGCGCTGCTGCTCACCTGATCCACGGTTCTTCTGAAGGACGCTTCTCGATTACCTATTGTCCGGGTAAGGGAAAGGAAAACCTCACCCGCCAGGAGATCGAAAGCGTAGGATTCCAGTGGGCCGATTACGACAAAATCGTTGCCAGCTACAATCCCGGGGAACTGAAAGATGGCTATAATACCCTACCCGACGGCGAAGAGATTTATTATATCTCCAATCCGGCATTGGGACTATGGGCCTACCGTGACCGCTTCAATTTATAATGGCCAGATCACAGATTACTGATCACAGATCACAGATTACAGATCACAGATCACAGATTACCGATCACAGATTACAGATCACAGATTACAGATCACAGATCACATATTACAGATCACAGATTACAGATCACAGATTACAGATCACAGATTACAGATCACAGATTACCGATACAAGAACTTATGGATGACATTAGAT
>CAJDVZ010000011.1_pt1 | contig 17333 bp, 12 predicted proteins | sample 7391481 | NCBI WGS metagenome assembly CAJDVZ01 (sample SAMEA7055721, study PRJEB34461) | soil metagenome | biome: terrestrial ecosystem; feature: Peninsula; material: soil | place: Antarctica | collected 2016 | reverse complement strand
AAGCAGGGATTCCATGATGCTGAACCACCTGACCAGCAGGAAAGAGACAGCCACGCCACCTGCCAGACTTCCGGCAGTCTCAACTGCATAAATGAGGGAAAAGCGGTGGTTTCCCTTCTCCCCGGCTGCTACAAGCAGGGCAAAGGCATATCCCGACAAAAGGCACAACGGTGCCAGGAGCACCACCAGAGCGGTGATAAACCACAATGGATGCACAAGGACTCCCGGCAGGAAAAAGAAATTCCGGCCCCAATTCATCAGCAGTACGGTCAGCGGGGGCAGAAACGCTATCAGCAGGAAAATGCGGTTTATAGCCAGTGCGGGTGAATCCTTCTGAAAGGAGCGCCCCAGCCAGCTTCCCAACCCAGTCAAAAACATCCAGGCAGCCAGCGTCCATGCCATCATCACTTCGTTTCCCTGAAAGACAGCAGTAATTTCGCGGATCAGCAATACCTGCACGACCATGGTAATGAATCCCAGCAGAAGAGCTTTTACGATCAGGCTGTTACCGGCAGGAGCATGGATGACTTCCGGGGTGATTAATTTATTCCTGACGGAGGGTTGTTTCGTTTTTCTGAAGATTTTTCTGTAATAGGAGAGGTGCCAGCCCAGGTGGATGGTCGCCACCGTGGTCATCATGATGCCGGCATCGACATGCCATTTTATCATGGACTCAAGCCAGGGCCAGTCTAACTTGTAATTTACCCTTACCGCCAGCAGGATGCCCAGTAAACAGGCCACAATGAAGGAAACCAGAAGCAGCGAATTCCATATCTTTCGGTGGGTGGCCTGCGTAAGAATCCCGGCTTTTACGAGGGTGACCGTACCCAGATAGGATACGAGTGAGAAAAGCAGAATGGGTATGACAAGGTAGGGTGCCTGCATCATCCCCCTTTTAACCACAGTGGCCGGAGATCCTGCTTCCCCGAAGATCAGTGCCTGATAAGTATAGAGTTCAGTATCCTTCTCTTTCCAGCTCTCCCAACCCAGTCCGGCTTTATCCCTGGAGCAGTGACCCAGAAATTCCTCGGTAGTCCAGCCGGTCTCCTCCGCCACTTGTGGCAGAAAAGTACCCGACCGGCTCCCCTTGCGAATGTAAATTCCATCTTTTCCCAGCCGGAATTCACTGATCGACCTGATCCTTTTCAATGGTGTGAGAACCGATATTTCAATGTCGATCTGGTCCATCTCCCGCAGGGTAACAGGCGAAAAGCGGGTATCCCTGAAGGCTGCCGCCAGGGCCATTTCCTGAACAGTCTGGCAGAGTGGATCCTGTGAAGAAAAATTGCCGATGCAACCTCTGAGTTCTCCTTTTTTTCTGAGGGTCACAAAGGCTCCAGCTTCCATGGTTAGATTTGAATGAAGAGACTTCTCCGGCATCCGGGGAAGATTACCATGGTTCAGAGAAGCGATGATGGATGAGCGCGCCAGCTTCAGCAGTTGCAGTTTGTCGCTTGCAGGAAGATCAAAATCCGGGTTGTTTTCCACATTTGTTTTCCTGAAAACAGCGATTGTCTGGTATCCAACCACTTTTTTCTTGTCGCCGTAAGTTGAGTGACCACTGTTGCGGTACATTATTTTCCGGTATTCTGTACCCGGGATCTTTTCGGTGATTTTCAAAAGGGTAAGTGCAGGAAGCCATCCGCAAATTGATGTGACCAGCTCCGGACCGAACATTTCCCCGTTGAGGCGGAGGGTTTTCAGAAAAAGTGCGGGGTTGTTGGAGATGATGGCATCCCCGGTGATCTTATCAGCTTTGATGGCGTTCTCCATGGAAGGGTAATGCGAAAAATCGGCACTGATGATAAAGAGATTTTCCGGGGTAAAATAGGGGGCCAGCACCTTAGCCAGCACTTCTGCTGTTTGTTCCGATTCACCCCCTACCAGGATGGGTATGAAGGAAAAGGGTTTCCTGAGCCAGTACTGAAGAAAGGGAAGCTGCACTTCGATGCAGTGTTCCTGTTTGTGAGGCAGGGAATTACTGGTGATCAGCTTGTGTTGTTGAACCAGTTCATTGGCAAGGGGATCAACAGGAACATGACCCAGAGGAGTGATAAAATCACCCTGTGTATAGAGGGCAGCTCCATTGAAATAGGTTCTGTGAGCAGGACCGATGATGAAAATGTGCTTGTAAACTTTGTCCCTGTCAATCATTCGGAATCCGGCCGCTGCCACCTCTCCCGAGAAAACATATCCGGCATGGGGAACAATAAGGGCAACAGGATCTTCTGAGGAGCCACCGGATTCCTTTTGGAAATAACCATCCAGCATATGCCGAAGCTCTACGGGGCTGGCAGGATAAAACGATCCTGCGACTGCGGGGGTACGGTTTACTTTTTCTTTTCCGGCAGGCTGTCCGTGTGCGGATGCGACAACTGTCCACATCAACGCCAGGGTGCAAAACACTTTAACACTCCTTTTCATAAACGCTGATTTCAGGGTGATCTTCATATACTTACAAATATAAGCCAAAGATCTCAAAAAGCCGGCCATGTCGCACGAAGCTTTTTAAACTACAGGATAAAACAGGTCATGCGGTTATTCCCGGTTTTCCAGCCACTCCCGGAAGCTGGCATAGTCGCGGCCAATTTCAATCGACTGTTTTTTTCCTTTCATGAAGGCTGCCAATCTTTCGGGAAGCTGAATGATCCCCTTGCCCAGGATCTCTTCCATGGTTCCGGTGAATTTGGCGGGATGGGCGGTTTCCAGGAAAGTGCCCGTTTCTCCCTCACGGAGATCATCCCGCAGGGCGGCATATCCGCAGGCACCGTGGGGATCACATATATACCCTGTTTTCTGGTATACTTCACTGATTACCGATCTGATTTCTTCGTCACCATAACGATATCCCCTGATCAGGGAAGTGATGGTTTCCCAAGAGTGGCCGTAGAGGTCGAGTATCCGGTCGAAGTTGCTGGGATGGCCTACATCCATGGCATTGGCGATGGTTTCCACAGATGGCCGGGGTTCGTACCGGCCATTTTTCAGGTATTGAAATACCACGTCATTGAGGTTGTTGGCAGCAATGAACCGGTTCACGGGTAGTCCCATCTCCCGTGCAAACAAGCCTGCCGTGAGGTTGCCGAAGTTGCCACTGGGAACGGCTACTACCCATGCTTTTCCGTCCAGGGCGCCTTTCTCTCTGAGTCGGGCGTAAGCATTAAAATAGTAAAAGGCCTGGGGCAGGAAACGGGCGACATTGATGGAGTTGGCCGACGTCAGTGCCATCTTGCTGTTCAGGGCATCATCGGCAAAAGCCGCTTTTACCAGCCGTTGACAGTCGTCGAAAGTGCCGTCCACTTCCAGGGCAGTGATGTTCTGTTCCAGCGTGGTGAACTGTTTTTCCTGAATATCACTGACTTTTCCCTTTGGATAGAGCACCACCACGCTGATGCCTTCAACCCCCAGGAAACCGTTCGCGACGGCGCTTCCCGTGTCGCCCGATGTGGCCACCAGAACCGTAAGCCGACGGGTTTCACCTTTCAGGAAATAGCGCAGCATACGGGCCATAAAGCGGGCTCCCACATCTTTGAAGGCCAGAGTGGGTCCGTGAAACAACTCCAGCGACCAGATGGTTTCTGTAACCGGCACAACCGGACAGTCAAAGGAAAGGGTGTCGAATACAATGGATCGCAGATCTTCCAGGGGAATATCCTCACCGAAAAAAAGCTTCGCTACCTCCAGAGCTATCTCCTGAAAGGAGAAATGGTGTATGGTGCTGAAATAGGAAGGGTCAAACCGGTGAATCCGTTCAGGCATAAACAACCCTCTGTCAGCTGCCAGTCCGCGGATGACTGCTTCGCTGAGCGATACGGGCGGGGAGGAACGGTGGGTGCTGAGATACTTCATATTATTTCACAATCAACAGTTGTTTCATAAAATCTGCCGCTTTCAGGAGTCCGTAATGTCCCTGACGTGCCGAGAATTCATCATAGACAGCCACACTGTCGGGTTGACTGCCCGGTGCATAAATGACGAAAGGCACGGCATCGCGGGTGTGGGTTTTTAAAGCACATGGGGTGGGGTGGTCGGGCAAAAGGGCGATGGTCACCGGCTCTTTCATCTTTTCGCAAGCCTCAAGGATTGGTTTTACTATCCGATGGTCGAGGTACTCAATGGTTGTAGTCTTAAGCGTGGGATTTCCTTCGTGTCCGGCTTCGTCGCTGGCCTCAATATGGAGGTAAACCAGGTCGTGGTCCTTCAGGGCATCGATGGCTGCCCGGGCTTTCCCTTCGTAGTTGGTGTCATAAAGACCGGTAGCTCCCTCCACTTTAATAACATCCATACCCGCATATACGCCAATGCCCTGGATCAGATCGACAGCCGAGATGACGGCAGAACGTTGAATGCCGTAAAGATCCTGAAGTGTGGGCATCTGGGGCCGGTAACCCGGTGACCAGGGCCAGATGCTGTTGGCAGGATCCTTCCCCGCGGACTGTCGTTCCAGGTTGACGGGGTGATCGGAAAGTAACCATTGTGATCTTATTATCAAATAGTTGAGGAGACTGGCAGTTTTTTCGGCTACCTTTTGCTGTGGCTCGATCATCACCTCCCTGAAGGGTGTGCCCATCACATCGTGAGGAGGTGTGCAGCTGAGGTGCTTGTCCCCCCCTTTGATCACCAGCAGATGACGATAGGAGACACCCGGATAAAAACGGATCATGTCATTGCCCAGCTTTTTGGAGAGAAAAGCGATGACCTCCGCGGCTTCTTTCGTGGTAATATGGCCTGCTGAGTGATTTTTGATCCTTCCCTCCTCCAGGCTGATGAGGTTGCAACGCAGGGCCAGGTCTCCGGGCAAGAGTTTCACTCCCATGCTGGCGGCTTCCAGCACGCCGCGTCCTTCAAAGACCGACGGCACATCGTATCCCAGAACTGCCAGGTTGGCAATTTCGCTTCCCGGGTGCATTCCTTCAGGGATGGTGTCAAGCATGCCACACCTGCCCCGGCGTGCCAGCTCATCTATGGATGGTTTGCGGGCTGCCTGCAGGGGTGTTAGCCCCCCCAGTTCCGCCAGGGGCTCGTCGGCCATGCCATCTCCCAATATTATGATCCACTTCATCTGTTTATTTTTTCTTTATTCAGAATTCTTTCAACCCTTCAATAATGCAGCGGAGGATTCTCTCCCGGCCTCAGATGTTGGAGACCTTGATGAGGTCGGCAAAAACACCTGCGGCAGTTACAGCAGCTCCGGCACCATATCCCTTGATCAGCATCGGGAATTCGTTGTACCTTTCTGTACGGTAGATAATCAGGTTGTTGCTCCCTTCCAGGTCATAAAACGGATGGTCTCGTTCGATTTCCTGTAAACCTACCTCTGCGTTCCCTTCCTCAAAACTGGCCACAAAGCGCCATCTGCGGTTCTTTTGAACCAATAGCCTGCGCTTTTCTTCGAAAACAGGATCCAGCTCAGGAATTTTTTTCCAAAAATCCTCCATGGATCCGCTGAAGAATTCTTCAGGAATAAAGGAGTTGATCTGAACATCCTCCTTGTCGAGCCGGTACCCCGATTCGCGTGCAAGAATCAGCAATTTCCGCACTACATCAGCACCGCTCAGGTCAACCCGGGGATCAGGTTCCGTATATCCCGAATCCCTGGCCATACGGATCGTTTTGCTCAACGGATTTTCTTCTGATAGGGTGTTAAAGATAAAATTGAGTGTTCCTGATAATACAGCCTCGATTTTCAAAATTCTGTCGCCTGAATTAACCAGGTCATTCAGCGTGTTGATGATGGGCAGTCCGGCTCCCACGTTGGTTTCAAACAGGAATTTAATTCCTTTTCGCTTGGCAGTCCGTTTCAGACTTAAGTAATTGTCATAATTGGAAGAAGCGGCAATTTTATTGGCCGCCACAATCGAAATATTTCCACTGAGGATGGTGTGATAGGCTTCAGCTACCTCTTCAGAAGCAGTACAATCCACAAAAACAGAATTGTAAAGGTTCAACGAGATCATCTTTTGAATAAACTCATGAGCCGTACTGGGTTCACCCATTTCTTCCATTTGCCCGCGGTAATTGGTCACATCGATCCCCTCGCGGTCAAATAGCATTTTCTTCCGGTTTGCAATGCCGGCAAGTTTGATTTTCAGATGGCTTTCGCGGAGCAGTTTTTCCTGTTGGCCGGCGATCTGGGCAAGCAGATGAGATCCGACGAGGCCTGTCCCCACGAGAAAAACATTGAGTTCGGCATTCTCCGACAAAAAGAAGGATTCGTGGACCACGTTGAGGGTTTTGCGAAGGTCCCCGTTTCGAACTACCCACGAAATATTGAGTTCGGATGCGCCCTGCGCAATTGCTATCACGTTGATGCCGTTTCTGCCGATAGTGCTGAAGAGCTTTCCGGCTACCCCGGTAGTTTGTTTCATGTTTTCTCCGACAATGGCCACAATTGAAAGCTCTCTTTCAACCAAAACCTTATTGACCAAATCGAAGGCAATCTCTTTTTCAAACTCTTCCCTGATGGCTTTTTCAGCCCTCAGGGCCTGGCTCTCTTCGATGGCAAAACTGATCGTGTTTTCCGAAGAAGCCTGGCTGATAAAGATGATGTTGATATTTTGCCTGGCAATAGCAGTGAAAAGCCGCATAGCAATACCGGTAACACCCACCATTCCGATGCCCTGGATGGTGAGAAGGGCTATTCCGGGAATCGAAGAAATTCCTTTGATCGGCCGCTCATTTCCGTTTACCGGAATTCTCGTGATCACTGTTCCCGGAGCCTCCGGATGCATGGTGTTCCTGATGTGAACAGGTATCGATTTCTTGTATACCGGCAGGATAGTAGGCGGATAAATTACCTTAGCCCCGAAATTAGAGAGTTCCATGGCTTCGGCGTACGTAAGCATGGGAATGGTATACGCCTTGCTGATCACCCTGGGATCAGCAGTCATGAATCCGCCGACATCGGTCCATATTTCCAGGGACTCTGCGTCGAGGAGTGCTGCAAAAATGGCCGCTGTGTAATCAGACCCCCCACGACCCAGTGTTGTATATTCACCCGATAGGTTGCGGGCAATGAACCCGGGTACAAGCACCCTGCATCCGAAAAGCTCAGAATCCTTTTGTAGCCTTTTTTGGGTTTCGGGTAGATCAACGATAGCCTTTCCAAAATGGCTGTCGGTGACAATAATTTCGGAGGAATCGTGCCATGCAACTCCCAGAAAGCGGGAAATGATGACCGAAGAGATCCTTTCTCCCATCCCCAGTATCCGGTCAAGGGTTTTTATCGTTAGCTCACCGACCAGCGCAATTCCCGTCAGTACCTGTTCCATCTCTGTTAGAAGGAGAGTTACCTGTTGAAGCACAGGGTTTTCCCCCGGGAAAAGATCTTCCATCAATAAAAGATGGCGATCCCTGATTCCTTCAAAACCAGTTCGGTAGGAATTGCTGCCAATGGCTGCAGTCTGTCCCGTTTGCCAAATCAAGTCGGTAATTCCTCCGAGTGCAGAAACCACAATAAGGAGATCTCCTTCCTGTGCATCAACGATCGCTTTTACCTTGCGGATATTATCGGCAGTGCCGACCGATGTTCCTCCAAATTTTAATACTTTCATAGACCGGTTCATAGAAAAACCGGATGGGCCTAAGGGCATGCAGCATCCGGTTTCTCTGTTTTTATTCTGTGTTATACTTACTCTTTTGAAGAAGGGGTGGTAATCGCCTTCATAATTTTGGTTTCCAGTTCCGCAGCCAGTTCGGGATTGTCCTTGATCAACTTTTTAACCCCGTCACGGCCTTGCCCCAGTTTGATTTCCCCATAACTGAACCACGATCCGCTTTTTTTGATGATGTTGTAGTTCACTCCCAGATCAACAATTTCACCAGTCTTGGAAATACCTTCCCCATAAAGGATATCAAATTCAGCTTTACGGAAAGGAGGAGCGATTTTATTTTTTACCACTTTAACCCTGACATTGTTGCCGGTTACCTCTTCCCCATCTTTGATCTGGCCTATTCGGCGAATATCCAGCCGTACCGAGGAGTAAAACTTGAGGGCATTCCCCCCGGTGGTAGTTTCCGGATTGCCGAACATCACTCCAATTTTCTCCCGTAACTGGTTGATGAAAATGCAGCAGGTACGGGTTTTGCTGATGTTGGCAGTCAGCTTCCGCAGGGCTTGTGACATGAGCCTGGCCTGTAATCCCATTTTATTATCACCCATATCGCCTTCCAGCTCAGCTTTGGGGGTCAGCGCCGCTACAGAGTCAATCACAACGATGTCAATTGCTCCCGAGCGAATCAGGCTATCGGTTATTTCAAGTGCCTGCTCCCCATGATCAGGCTGCGAAATCAGCAGCTCTTCAATATTGACACCCAGTTTGCGGGCATAATAGGGATCAAAGGCATGTTCGGCATCGATAAAGGCAGCAATCCCCCCGGCTTTCTGAGCTTCAGCAATGGCATGAATGGCCAGGGTAGTTTTCCCTGAAGACTCAGGACCGAATATTTCGATGACTCTTCCTTTCGGATAACCGCCGATACCGAGGGCTACATCCAGACCGATGGAACCGGAAGAGATGGCAGCTACATCCTCTACAGGCTTGTCACCCATGCGCATGATAGAACCTTTTCCAAAACTCTTTTCAATTTTGTCAAGGGTAAGCTGCAGTGCTTTCAGCTTTTCTTTGTTAATGGCAGTTTGCTCTTCTTTTGTCATGATTCAGATTGATTATATGCTTAGTGTATTTTCGATCTGCAGGGAATGGTTTTTTGTGTCTACACTGGTGATAATGTCGCTGATGAATCCCCTTTCATCAATCACGAAGGTTGTCCGTAATACACCCATGTAAGATTTCCCGTACATCTTTTTCTCTCCCCACACCCCATATTTTTCCAAAATAATGTGGTCGGGATCGGAAATGAGATTGAATTTTAATTCATATTTCTGAATGAATCCCTGATGGGAACGAACGGTGTCGGGACTGACGCCCACTACGTCATATCCCCTGGATATCCATCCGAAGTAATTGTCATTCAGGTTACATGCTTCGGCGGTGCAACCAGGGGTGTTGTCCTTGGGATAAAAATAGAGAATCAGTTTCCTGCCTGCAAAACTATCCAGGGAAATCTCATCCCCGTTCTGGTTAATTCCGGTGAATCCCGGAGCTTTGTCTCCTTTCTGCAATGTAATCATGATGGTAAGTATTATGATTTTTACAAAGATAACCCATTCCTCGTTTTATTCCCGATTTCTCCTGCATTTGGTTGACATGGTTATCCAAAATTAAATAAAATGGAGAAATTTGCACAATTATTGTAATTTTAAAGTTTAAATGAAAGATATAAAAAATTGATGATTCCCAATAAATTTATTTTTCGCATTTTCATGCTGATGGTGTGTATGCTGATCCTTTTCCCAAAATACGGATCAGGGTTTTTTTCCGCTCCCCAGAATCAGCGGGAAACTGCCATCAACTTGTTTCAGGAAGGGCAATATGAGAAAGCATTGCCTTTGTTTACCAAATTGACCTATGATTTCCCTTACGACTTTCTGTTGAAATATTTCACGGGAGCTTGTTTGGTCGAAACCGGTGACTATGGAGTGGAGGCTGAGAAAAATCTGATTCTGTCATCCTCGAAAGAAGTTCCTTCCACAGTCTTTTATTATCTGGGAAAATTGTACCATGCCCGCGGAAGCTGGAACAGTGCCCAGCGCTATTATAACCGGTTCACGAACAATTCCGACACCCTCCAGGTGAAGGATCTGAAGATAAAAGAACTTTCAGATCTGTGCTATCGTCAGATCAATCCGTTTGCGCCTGCCGGAAAAGCTGAAGCTTCACCTCAGGAGAACGAAATCAAGGCAGATGTTCCTGCGGAGATGGAACCCGCTTCCGGGCATGCGATTGAAATTATACCGGCGAAGCCGCAGGAAAAGGAAGAAGTTGCTGTGACAGCTCCCGAAATTTTGCTACCTGAACTTTCCTCTCCGGAGGAAGAGCGTGACACCCTTTTTCAGAACAGCAGCACAGTTACTGTGGACGAGCCAACTTCCGGGGAGCCCCTGACTCCTGAAGTGCCGGTATCCCGGAAGTACATCCATTTCAGGATCAATGACAAGGTTACCTATCTGATTGAGGATATGTTCCAGGAGAAAGAAGCCCTGAAAGAATTCATTTTGGCAGAAGCCGGTAAAACAGAGCTCTATTCGCTGCTGGATGAAATGGAAGGAATGAGGAAACGCTATCATGAAGCCATGAATCCTGTACTCAGGGACTCATTGGCACAGGGGATCAGGAAGGCCGAAAGCCGCTCTTTACTCCTTAAGGGTGAAGTAGATACCCGCTATCGCCAGGCTGCGGCTTTGGAAAACGAGTGGTGGAAAGATGCAGATTACACAGTTTATCAATCCTTTGCCCTGATCAGCGATTCGGTCGAAAAACTCAGGATGCAGCCACCTGCGCCAGTTGTCCTCCCTGAAGCCGTGGTTGCTGAAGCCTCCGCTGACTCCATCTCTGCCGGGGAGGTGGAACCGGATCTGGAAGATGCGGAGGCAGAAGAAGATGCCATCACTTACAGGATCCAGATTGGGGCCTACAACAAAACCATACCTTCCCAGCGGAAGATTTTGTTTGATAAAATCGCAAAAATCAGAGTAATTGAGACCTATATCAATGACGAAGGGGCGACAGTGCATACTACAGGAAACCTGACCAGCTTTGGAGATGCGGTTAAGTTGCAAAACCAGGTGAGGCTCGAAGGAGTAAAAGATGCATTTGTAATAGCCATGAAAGGAGGAAAAAGAATACCTTTACCAAAATAAGTGAAAAAGAGATGACATCTGAAAAAATCCATAAACAACCTTCCGGGAAAGGTGAGGAGTCGGTGGCCAATGATAAAATACTCATACTCTACAATGATGATGTTCATACGTTTGACTATGTGATTGACGCACTTGTGGAGATATGTGACCATGAATATTACCAGGCATCACAGTGTGCTACCATCGTCCATTATAAGGGAAAGTGTGATATCAAAAAAGGAAATTTCTCCAGCCTGAAACTGATGAAAGATGCACTTAGTGAACGGGAACTTTCTGTAACCATCGACTGATATGACCATTATCACCATCGTTTTTCTGATCCTGATCGGAATGTTGCTGCTGATTCTTGAATTTGCCGTAATACCGGGGATTACCATTGCAGGGGTTGGCGGGGTAGCCATGCTCATTGGCAGTGTGTATCTTGCCTTTTCAGTATATGGAACCTGGGCTGGTTTTCTGACCCTCCTTCTTATCATCATGTCGGCGCCGCTGATTTTTAGCTATTTTTTCAAATCAAAAGCCGGGAGAAAGATGGTTCTCGACACCCAGATAGAGGGTAAAGTGGAAACCTGGAATACAATGAAACTACAACCAGGCGATACGGGGGTTACCCTTGGACGGCTTGCCCCATCTGGAAAGGTCAGGGTAAATGGCGAAACAGTGGAAGCCCATTCTACCGGATCGTTTATCGACCCGCAGCAGCAAGTGAGAATTGTAAAAATATTGCCCAATAAAATTATTGTTGAATTATTAAAAATTGAATGAAATGGAAATGGTAGAATCAGTCGGAGTTTTCGGAATGATAGCCGGGATACTCGTCCTGCTAATTGTGTTTTTATATTTTGTGCCCGTCGGTCTGTGGTTCTCGGCACTGGTGTCAGGAGTCCGGATCAGCTTACTACAATTGTTCCTCATGCGCTTCCGGAAAGTCCCTCCGGGTGTGATTGTCAGGGCAATGATTGAAGGTACTAAAGCTGGGATACCCCTGAACCGGGACAGTCTGGAAGCCCACTTTCTGGCAGGCGGACATGTGGCCAGTGTGGTGCATGCCCTGGTGTCGGCCTCTAAGGCAAACATCCAGCTTTCCTTTAACATGGCTACAGCCATTGACCTGGCAGGACGTGATGTTTTCGAAGCCGTTCAGATGTCGGTGAATCCCAAGGTAATCAACACCCCGCCGGTGACAGCCGTTGCCAAGGATGGAATTCAGCTGATCGCCAAAGCGAGGGTGACCGTCAGAGCCAATATCCGTCAGCTGGTGGGAGGTGCCGGTGAAGAAACTGTGCTGGCCCGTGTAGGAGAAGGCATCGTTTCCAGTATCGGTTCGGCCCACTCCCACAAGGAAGTACTTGAGAATCCGGATTTTATTTCCCGGACAGTGCTTGAAAAAGGATTGGATGCAGGTACAGCCTTTGAAATTCTGTCGATCGATATTGCAGATATTGATATAGGAAAGAACATTGGCGCAGCATTGCAAATGGACCAGGCCGAGGCTGACAAGAATATTGCCCAGGCCAAAGCGGAAGAAAGAAGGGCTATGGCAGTTGCCCTCGAACAGGAGATGCGCGCCAAAGCCCAGGAAGCCCGTGCCAAGGTTATTGAAGCCGAAGCCCAGATCCCGCTGGCAATCTCTGAAGCTTTCCGCACAGGAAACCTCGGCGTGATGGATTATATGAAATATAAAAACATCATGGCCGATACTTCCATGAGAGATTCTATCTCTACGGAAGAACAAAGCCGGAAAAAGAAATAGAACGATTATTTTCATAAAAAAAAGAGTGCCCGGGTTAGGACACTCTTTTTTTTATACGTCCTGCATAAATCTGCTGAGAACCAGTGTTTATAAAATTAGCTAATAAGTATTTAAGGCTTTCAGAAATTATAGATGAAAAATCGAATGTTAAGGAAATATTAAAAAATGTTATTTAGCATGTTTATGAGCTCCGGGAATTTGGAAACAAGGCTTGACGGATGTATCTTTGTGACGGTTTTAGTTTCATAGGTTTAGGTTTGATTAGTTTTATTGGTTTAGTTAGTGAAAAGAACGAGTGATGACTCGTTCTTTTCTTTTATGCCTATATCCGATCTCCAAAATTCACTTCTTTATATATTGCCTTTCCAGGAAGCTTATTTTCCTTCCCTGATTTCAACCCTTCTGATTTTCCCCGAGATGGTTTTGGGAAGCTCTTTCACGAATTCGATGATTCGGGGGTATTTATAAGGAGCTGTGGAGTGTTTGACATATTCCTGAATCTCTTTTTTCAAAGCTTCATTTCCCGGGTAATAATCAGGTGCCAGCACGATAGTGGCTTTGACCACTTGTCCTCTTATTTCATCGGGAGCGGCGGTTACGGCGCATTCCACGACGGCCGGGTGTTCCATCAGTGCGCTTTCCACCTCAAAAGGCCCGATACGGTATCCTGAGCTTTTGATCACATCATCAAGCCGTCCCACGAACCAGTAATATCCCTCTTCATCTCTCCAGGCCAGATCCCCGGTATGGTAAATGCCGTTTGACCAAACCGAGGCTGTTTTTTCCTCATCGCGGTAATATCCGCTGAAGAGCCCGGGTGGAGTTGCGTTGCCCGTTCTGATAATGATTTCTCCGGTTTCACCCTCTTCGCAGGATCTCCCGTCGGAGTGGAGCAGGGCGATATCATAAAGAGGATTGGGTTTTCCCATGGAACCGGGTTTAGGCTCCATCCATGGCCAGGTGGCAATGGCCACCACCATATCAGTTTGTCCGAACCCTTCCATCAGTTTCAAACCGGTCAGTTGGAGAAACCGGTTGTATACTTCGGCATTCAGCGGTTCTCCTGCCACTGTGCAATACTTCAGCGATGAAAGGTCAAAGCCTGAAAAATTCTCCCTGATCAGGTACCGGTAAATGGTGGGCGGCGCACAAAAGGAGGTGATCCTATACTGGTCGATGAGCCTTAATACGTCGCTGGGAGCGAATTTGTCGTGTTCGAAGACGAAAACGGCGCATCCGCACAACCACTGGCCGTAAAGTTTGCCCCATACTGCTTTTGCCCATCCGGTATCAGCCACTGTCAGGTGGAGTCCGCCTTCCTTCACATTGTGCCAGAATAGCGCGGTGATGATATGGCTTAAGGGATAGGTAAAGTCATGGGCCACCATTTTAGGATTTCCCGTGGTGCCCGATGTAAAATAGAGCATGGAAATGTCCTTGTTATCATTGACGGCTTCCGGCTTTTGGAAAGGGAGTGCTTCTGAAATACCGGCATTGAAGTCAAGCCAGCCGGAAGGGACTACCGGTCCGATGGAAATCAGTTTTTCTACGGAAGGAGAGAAAGGGAGGGCGAGTTCCACTTCCTGCATGATACTCTCTTCTCCTACAGTCACAATGGCTTTTACCCCTGCTGAATTATTCCGGAAAACAAGATCTTTCTTTTTCAAAAGGTGAGTGGCTGGAATGCCAACAGCGCCCAGCTTATGAAGGGCCAGAACTGAAAACCAAAACTCATAACGCCGTTTCAGGATTAGCATCACTTTGTCGCCACGGCCGATGCCGAGTGACTGAAACCACGAAGCAGTCTGGTCACTGAGAATTTTGAGGTCGCCGAATGTGAAAATCTTTTCTGCACCCTTGTCATTCGTCCACACCAGGGCAATCTTCCCTGGCTCAGTACGTGCGTATTCGTCTGCCACGTCGTAGGCAAAGTTGAAACTTTCGGGAACGATCAGTTCCAGATTTTGCTGGAAGTCGTTGAGCGAGTTGAAATCACTCTTTTTTAAATAGTGGCTGGCAAGCATCATGCGAGTTCAGATAATAAGGGCTAAAAATTTTGTCTCTTTTCCGTCAAGTGCCTTCATGCCGTGGGGGAGTCCTGAATCAAACCAGAGAGCGTCTCCCTCTTCAAGGATGAGTTCTTTTCCGTTGATAGAAACCATCAGTCGTCCTTCAAGTACCAGGTTGAATTCCTGGCCCTCGTGGTGATAGAGTGGCACCGGTACTTTTTCTGATCCGGGCGTGACGGTAACGATAAAAGGGTTTGCTTTCTTGTGAATGAAGCTTTCGTTAAGGGCCTGGTAATTATATTCCTTTCTGCGCTGCACCATCGTTCCCCTCCCTTTCCGGGTCACTGAATATCCGTGCAGTTTGGGAGATTCACCGGTAAGTAAAGTGGTCAGTTCGATATTGAATTTTGAGGAAAAGGTCATCAGGAAGCTGACAGGGATATCCTTTTCGCCACTTTCATAGGAGTTGTAAAGCTCCGGAGTGATGCCACAGGCAAGGGATATGTCATCAGGGCTTAAGGCAAGGTCATCCCTGAGACCCTGCAGCCGCATGGCAATTTGTTTGATTTCCGAGTTCATATGTTATACTGTTATACTTCTATTAGTAAGCCACTGCAAAAAGCACCCGTCCGGTTGAAGGTTTCCCTGAATAGATGCATTTCCCCTCTTCGGCTTCCCCTTCGAGTGGTATGCAACGGATCGTTGCTTTGGTTTCCTCCTTGATTTTTAGCTCTGTTTCCTTTGTGCCATCCCAGTGGGCCGAGATAAAACCTCCTTTTTCATTGAGGATTGTTTTAAACTCATCCCAGCTGTCGGCCTTGCGTGTATTTTCGTTACGGAAGGCGAGTGCTTTGCGATAAATGTTCTCCTGGATTTCGGCAAGAAGCTTTTCAATCCTTTCTGCGATACCCTCCACTGGCATAACCTCTTTGGTAAGGGTATCGCGGCGGGCTACTTCCACTGTGCCGTTCAGGAGATCGCGGGGACCTATGGCCAGCCTGACAGGAACGCCTTTCAATTCATATTCTGCAAATTTCCATCCCGGTTTCTTGCTGTCTTTGTCATCGTATTTCACCGAAATTCCCCTGGCTTTCAGCAGTGGAATGATCTCATCCACCTTACTGGAAATGGCACTGAGCTCCTCGCTTTTTTTATAAATGGGAACGATGACCACCTGGATAGGGGCCAGGTTGGGAGGAAGTATCAGTCCGTTATCATCGGAGTGAGCCATTACCAGGGCTCCCATCAGTCGCGTGGATACTCCCCAGGAGGTAGCCCACACATACTCCAGTACACCTTCACGGTTGGAAAACATGACATCGAATGCTTTTGCAAAATTCTGTCCCAGGAAGTGAGACGTACCGCATTGAAGCGCCTTTCCGTCTTGCATCAGCCCTTCGATACAGTAGGTCTCTACAGCTCCTGCAAATCTTTCATTTTCCGATTTGATTCCTTTGATAACCGGAATACCCATGAAATTCTCGGCAAAGTCGGCATAGAGATTGACGATCTTAAGCGTTTCTTCCACTGCTTCTTCTTTGGTAGCGTGAGCGGTATGTCCTTCCTGCCAGAGGAATTCTGCCGTACGGAGGAATAACCGGGTACGCATTTCCCATCGTACTACATTGGCCCACTGGTTGATCAGCAGGGGCAGGTCGCGATGCGACTGTATCCAGTTGCGATAGGTACTCCAGATGATGGTCTCCGAAGTGGGACGGATGATCAGCTCCTCCTCCAGCTTGGCATCAGGATCGACTATCACACCCTTTCCGTCAGGGTCATTCTTCAGCCTGTAATGGGTTACCACCGCACACTCCTTGGCAAATCCCTCCACATGGGCTGCCTCCTTGCTGAAAAACGATTTCGGAATGAAAAGTGGAAAGTAGGCATTCACATGTCCTGTTTCCTTGAACATCTTATCCAGCTGTGCCTGCATTTTTTCCCAGATGGCATAACCATAAGGCTTGATAACCATGCATCCGCGGACCGCGGAGTTTTCAGCCAAATCTGCTTTATTGACCAGATCGAGATACCATTGCGAGTAATTTTCGCTGCGTGAAGTTAATTCTTTCGCCATTTTGCTAATTTTGGTATAAATTTTGCTTCTATTTTAACATATATTAATGTGCAAAATAAATAAATTAAATCATAATTGTAAAGAGGGAGGAAATGAAATGAAAAGCAGGATTTATTTAACGGTTGCTATTGCCCTGTTAATCAGTGCGTGTACAACCGGATCGTATGTCTCCACGGGCTATGTGGACGACATCTATTTCAATCCGGGAGATGTTCCCCCGCCAGTTGCGCTGGAGGCAACTCCCCAAAAAGAAGCCAATGCTACTCTGAATTCGAGAGATCGGCTGGTCATCAGCGAGATAAAGGAGAACAATGAGGGTAGCAGAACCATGAATAACTACATCTTGGACGACCAGGATGCAGGTGGGTATACTGATGCCCAGCATTATAATATGGGTCAGATGCAGCCCGATGGATCGGATACTACCATCTATTATGATGACAGTGAAATAAAGTATGTGATCAATAATTACTATGAAGGGTCCGACATTGATTTTGAATACCGCATTAACCGGTTTCACAGGCCCTATTCCCGTTTTTACGATCCATTCTACTGGGATGACTGGTACTGGGACGGATATTATTCTCCTTATAGCTCGTTTTCCTGGGGCTGGGGAGGATATTCACCCTGGTACGGGGGGTATTCATCATGGTACGGGGGTTATTCACCCTGGTACAGCAGCTGGTACAGCCCTTGGTATTATTCACCATACAGCTCCATGGGATGGGGAAA
>CAJDVZ010000007.1_pt1 | contig 17815 bp, 16 predicted proteins | sample 7391481 | NCBI WGS metagenome assembly CAJDVZ01 (sample SAMEA7055721, study PRJEB34461) | soil metagenome | biome: terrestrial ecosystem; feature: Peninsula; material: soil | place: Antarctica | collected 2016 | reverse complement strand
TCCCAACCGTGGGAAGAGGTTTGGCCCCGTGTGAATGAAGGTTCTTTTGTAGTGAAACACAAAGGTGCCTATTTCATGACCTATTCAGCAAACAGCTATGAAAGTCCCTTTTACGGGATCGGTTTTGCCACTGCCTCCAAAATAAAAGGGCCCTGGGTTAAATATGATAAAAATCCCATTTTTCAAAAACCCGGTAATCTGGTTGGCGTAGGGCACAGCGCCATGTTCACCGATAAGAAGGGAAAGCTCCGGATCGTGTTCCATGCACACAACAGTCAGACCAAAATCCATCCAAGGATCATGCATATCAGCACCGTCACATTTGAGAATGCGGAAGGAAAAGAGATTATGGTGATTGATGAAAAATACATCACCCCTACCCTGAAAAGCAATTAACAAGGATTTCCCGAAAAGAATATGATGCCCTGGTGAATCAATTCGGTATTGATCCATAAAACAGAAGTGTACGGGAAAAGAAACCTCCTTGTGTGGAATTATAATTTCATCCATGTTACATTTGCAACCTGTCAAAATGCAATCAATTTCAAACAACCAAAAACAAATGAAGAAGCTTTTTATTCTAACACTCATTGCAGGAATAATTGCGATCACCTCCTGCCAGAAAAAAACGGAAAAGAGTTCTGAAGTGACTCCGAACATATGGACAGTCGAACAGGCCAATGCCTGGCAGGCCGAAAACGGATGGCTGAGGGGATGCAATTTTAACCCAAGCACCGCCATCAACCAGCTGGAAAACTGGCAGGCTGAGACCTTTGATACCGTGACCATTGACCGGGAGTTGGGATGGGCCGCCGCCATTGGCATGAACTGCATGCGGAATTACCTTCACCATGTGGCATGGGAAACAGATCCGGATGGATTTAAAGCCAGAATGGATACCTACCTGGAGATTGCCAGCCGGCACGGGATTAAAACCATATTTGTCTTCTTTGACGATTGCTGGAATCCCACCTACCAGGCCGGGAAACAACCCGATCCGAAACCCGGAGTCCATAACTCCGGGTGGGTACGTGATCCGGGCGATCTTATCCACCAGGACTCAGCGCTGGTCAACACGCTGGAAAGCTATGTGAAAGATGTGCTCACTACATTCAGAGATGATCCGCGCATTGTAATGTGGGACCTCTACAACGAACCGGGAAACTCGGGATACGGCAATAAATCGATGCCCCTGCTGCAAAAAGTGTTCGGGTGGGCCTGGGAAATAAGGCCCTCTCAACCCCTGACTGTTGGAGTGTGGAACCCCGGCCTCACTGATCTGAATGTTTACCAGCTGGCCAACTCCGACATCATCACCTATCACAACTACAACGATCCTGAGAAGCATCAGGCCGCCATCGATACCCTGAAAAATTACGGGCGGCCCCTGGTCTGCACCGAATACATGGCCCGCCGTAACAACAGCTATTTCCAGAATATCATGCCCATCCTGAAAAGGGAAAACATCGGGGCCATCAATTGGGGACTGGTAGCCGGTAAATCCAACACCAAATATGCCTGGGGCGAACCCCTCCCCGACGGTTCCGAACCGCCCCTCTGGTTCCATGAAATTTTCTACCCCGACGGCACGCCCTACAGCCCGGAGGAGGTAGATGCGATTAAGGGTCTGACCGGGATTAAAGAATAATCAGGGAGATGAGAATAGTCTTGCACCTGCTCTGTTTGCTGCTGGCCTTTACAGCCTGTGGCAGCAACAGCAAAGAGAGTCCCGTAAAAGAGCCCCCCGGGGAGGATGAAGGAAAATACAGCAATCCGGTTGTGGATTACAGCCTGCCCGATCCTACCATCATTAAGGGTTCCGACGGGAAATTTTACCTCTATGCCACGGAGGACATCCGGAACATACCCATCCACCGCTCTTCCGACCTGATCAGCTGGGAACTCATTGGTACTGCCTTTACCAAAGCCACCCGGCCAACCTTTGAACCCAAAGGAGGATTATGGGCACCCGATATCAATATCATCAACAACCAGTATGTCCTCTACTATTCGATGTCAGTGTGGGGGGGCGAATGGACATGCGGTATAGGGGTAGCTGTGAGTGAAAAACCGGAAGGACCTTTTTCCGACCAGGGTAAACTCTTCAGGAGCAACGAAATCAACGTGCAAAATTCCATTGATCCCTTTTATATGGAAGAGGGGGGCAAAAAATACCTTTTCTGGGGCAGCTTCAGTGGTATTTATGCCATTGAGCTTTCCAATGACGGATTAAGTCTGAAGCCAGGCGCCGAAAAACGGAAAATTGCCGGAACAGCCTATGAAGGGAGCTATATTTTCAGGAAAGATGGCTGGTACTACCTGTTTGCCTCCATCGGATCGTGCTGCGAAGGGATAAAAAGCACCTACACCACAGTAGTCGGGCGATCAGAGAAATTGTTTGGCCCCTACCTCAACAAAACTGGGGAAAGCATGGATAACAACCGGCATGAAATCCTGATTCAGAAAAACAACCGTTTCGTGGGTACCGGTCACAATTCGGAGATTGTTACCGACAACAAAAGCAGGTACTGGATCCTTTACCATGCTGTAGACACGAGCAACCCCAAAGGAAGGGTACTGATGCTGGATGAGGTCCAATGGAAGAAGGGGTGGCCGTATGTCGAAAATAATACCCCCTCACTGAGCTGGAAAAAACCTTCGTTTTGACAACCTGCAGGTTTGGATATTGCAGCGGGAACGCTTATTTTTGAAAAAATAACCTGATCTTCACTTCCTCTGCCTTGATTATTTAGACTTCATGGGCCGGGAAGGAAAAGAGAATTTCAAATAAATTGTATGAGGTCATGAGAAAAAGTGTTGTAGTCATCTTCTTTCTGGCATCCCTTTTTGCTGCCGGGAATAATCCCTGGCAGCCAGCCGGAGACCGGATCAAAACCCCCTGGGCTGAAAAAGTTGATCCAGCCAATCCGCTTCCCGAATACCCACGGCCCCAAATGGTCAGAAACGACTGGCAAAATCTGAATGGATTATGGGATTACACCATCGCCCCAAAGGGGAGGTATCTTCCCGACAGTTTTGAAGGAAAAATACTGGTTCCCTTTGCCATTGAGTCCAGCCTCTCCGGAGTGCAGAAAAAGGTGGGAGAGAACAATGAATTGTGGTATCACCGGACTTTCACCATTCCGGCAGCCTGGAAGAATAAAAAAGTGTTGCTCCACTTCGGTGCCGTAGACTGGAAAACCGATGTGTGGATCAATGACATCAAAACAGGGTCCCATTCCGGCGGGTATACCCCCTTTTCATTTGATATTTCACCCTATCTGGTAAAAGGCGGGACCCAGAAATTAGTAGTCAGGGTATGGGATCCTAGCGACCGGAGTTTCCAGCCAAGGGGAAAGCAAGTTGAGATGCCCCAAAGAATCTGGTACACCTCTGTAACCGGAATCTGGCAGACCGTCTGGATGGAACCGGTGAGTGAATCATTTATTGCAGCGCTTAAGGCAGTCCCCGATATTGATGGCAGTACCCTTACCGTCAATGCAAATATTACAGATGCCAGGGCCGGAGACCTGGTAGAAGTAACTGTAATTGAACAGGGGAAAGTCATCAGTCAGGCTAAAGCCGCTGCAGGCCAGGAAGTGCTTATTCCTGTCCCTTCATCCAAACTCTGGAGTCCCGAAACCCCATTTCTGTACGATATGGAGGTTTCCCTCACCAGGGGAGGTGTGGCCATCGACAAGGTAAAGAGCTATTTTGGTATGAGGAAAATTTCAACACACAGGGATAAAAATGGCATAGTCAGGCTTCAGCTCAACAACAAGGATTATTTCCAGTTTGGTCCGCTCGACCAGGGATGGTGGCCCGATGGGTTATACACGGCACCAACCGACGAAGCGCTGCTTTACGATATCAAAAAAACAAAAGATTTCGGATTTAACATGATCCGTAAACACGTTAAGGTTGAACCAGCCCGCTGGTACTATCACGCCGACAGAGAAGGTATCCTGGTATGGCAGGATATGCCCAGCGGCGATCGTTCCCAGCAATGGCAAACCAGAAACTACTACAACGGAAAGGATCTGCAGCGAAGCGTCCTTTCTGAGGAAAATTTCCGAAGGGAATGGAAAGAAATCATGGATCTGACCTTTTCCAACCCCAGCGTGGTGGTTTGGGTCCCCTTCAATGAAGCCTGGGGGCAGTTTAAGACCGAAGAAATTGCGGAGTGGACAAAGAATTATGACCCCTCCAGACTGGTAAATCCTGCGAGCGGCGGAAATCATTACGATACGGGTGACATGCTCGATATGCACAATTACCCCGAACCGGTCATGGGACTTTACGATTCCAAGAGAAGTTGTGTTCTGGGTGAATATGGTGGCTTGGGCCTCGTTATAGAAGGCCACCTCTGGGAAAGCAACCGCAACTGGGGATATGTTCAATACAAAACCCCGGAAGAGACAACCAATGCCTACGTTGAACTCGCTGAAAAGCTCAAGAAACTGATCCCCATGGGGTATTCAGCAGCTGTTTACACACAAACTACGGATGTGGAAATTGAAGTCAACGGACTGATTACTTACGACAGGAAAGTGATCAAACTGGATGAAGCCCGTGTTAGAAAAGTGAACCAGGAGGTGATAAAGTCGCTTTAAAACTTCTTCATACATGAAAACTGGGAGAGATAACGCTCCCTGGCCTTCCCGGGATCCTCTCCCATGGCAATATATATTCTTGTCCGGTGGTCTATAACAACCTCCTGCATCTGCTTTAAATCGGGTGATTTGAATACATTCGGTTTCTTTTCAATCATTTTTTTATCCTTTCACTTAATAGATGTAAGGCACCTCTTTACAATGGATGTGGCTATGGGATTGTGTGAAAATCTTTAGTTGAGGTTTCTGGCAGTACCTTCTCCTGAAACCTGAAATGTGAGTATTTAATCCTGACGGTTTATAACCGGAATAGTCACAAACGTTCAAATATAACAAAAAAAATATTAATATTCAGCTTATTACGAACAATAAACGAAATTATAAGAATATTTAACATATCTGGTGAGGAACATCAGGCAGGGGGAATACAAAATTTTAAAAGAATCCCAGCTCCAGACGGGCTTCTTCACTCATCATTGATTTTTCCCAGGGCGGGTCAAATGTGAGTTCCACCACGGCATCTTTCACTCCTTCGACGATCAGGGCTGATCCTCTCGCTTCTCCGACAAGCATGTCGGCCACAGGACATCCGGGTGCAGTCAGCGTCATAATGATGTGTGCAATGTCGTTTTCGTCGACATCCACATTGTACACCAATCCCAGGTCATAAATGTTCACCGGGATTTCAGGATCATATACATCCTTCAGATTGGCAATAATCTGATCGATTCTCTTGTCCATTTCACTTCTCCTCTAATCTATTGTATGCAACAGCATAGAGCCTGACTTGTTTAACCATAGCGAGTAATCCATTGGCACGTGTGGGTGAAAGGTGCTGGGTAAGCCCGATTTCTTCGATAAAATGCAGGGGATTGTCCAGCAGTTCCCGTGGCGACCTTCCGGAGACCACCTGCAGAAGCAGCGCCACCAGGCCTTTGACAATCACCGCATCGCTTTCTCCCCTGAAGAAAACCAATCCATCGCGATATTCAGGCACCAGCCAGACCCTTGACTGACACCCCTTAATCAGATAGGTATCAGACTTTTCCACAGAATCAAGCGGGAGAAGGCTATTCCCCAATTCAATCAGGTAACTGTACTTCTCCATCCAGTCGGTATAAGCTGAAAATTCTTCCGTAATTCCCTGCTGGACCTCTTCAATGGTTAACTTTGTCATACTCCAAAAACAAAGGGACAAAGGTCGGAAATTTTCAGTTCAATACTATCCGGATAGGAAAAAAGGGTTGCCCTATTTTTCCCCCCACTCCATTTATCGGGCTGTTTTTAACAATTCTAAATTAGCAGGTGGCTGGAGATTAACTCCTTTAATACTTATTTTTAGCGCTCTGTAACTATAAAAACAAACAATATGGAATCAATAGCAGGAACAAGAACAGAACAGAATCTTTTAAAAGCATTTGCAGGGGAATCGCAGGCCCGTAACCGGTATGAGTTTTTTGCCAAAGAAGCCCGCAAGGAAGGGCTTGAACAGATTGCGGCGCTTTTTGAGGAGACAGCTTTTAACGAGAAGGCACATGCCAAAAAGTTTTTTCGCTATCTGGAAGGTGGAATGGTTACCATTACCGCAGCCTATCCTGCAGGAAAAATTGGCAATACCCTTGAAAACCTGCAGGCTGCAGCCGAAGGAGAAAACGAGGAATGGACAATACTCTATCCTGAATTTGCACGGATTGCAGAGGAGGAAGGGTTCAAACAAATTGCCGTCACTTTCAAAACCATTGCTAAAGTGGAAGCTGCGCATGAAAAAAGATTCCTGAAACTATACAGTAATCTGGAAGAAGGAAAAGTGTTTGAACGGGAAGGCAAAGTGATATGGAAATGCCGGGTATGCGGATTCCTTCATGAAGCTTCCCGCCCACCGAAGAAATGCCCCGCCTGCGATCACGATCAGGCCTACTTTGAATTGGAATGTGAAAATTATTAGAGGCGTTTACCCTCTTTTATACTGAAATCATCCTGGCTTATCCATACTTCTGATTTATCTCCTAAATTTGTTCCGGAATAAATCAGAAGTATCCAGGATGAGACCTTTTATCATAACCCTCTTCTGTCTGGTGGCTGCCTATCTTCCATTAGCAGCACAGACACACAATACGCATCCCAACGATATCGTTGAGTTTGAGGGGCAAGGTTTTATGCCCTATGCCGAAGGGGTCAACTCATTCTCCCTGTCGGTTGAAACCGGAGTTTCAAAAGCGTTGCAATCACAGGTAAATCTTTTGAAGAAAAAACTGGTTTTATTCGCTGACCTGTTCCAAAGCGACACCCTCTTCCTGAATATCCAGGGGTTAAAAGTAGCCTTTGACGCGAGGATCTCACCGGTTACAGGAAACAAGGAACAGGGACGGTTTCTGACAGCCAGCTTCGAAACGGGGATTTACACCACGCTGGCCATCGATTCCCTCCCTTCATGGGAAACCACTCCGGATGCATGGGCCACCGTTTATTTCAACAATCCCCGGATACTGGCAGGAAATCCGGTGATCAACGACATTTACATTGAGCCGCGTGTAACCGGGAAATTTTTTAGCTATGCGGAACTTGACCGGATTTCTTTACCCAACCGGGTGATTGCCATAACCGACAAGAATTTACCGCTTTTTGAGCCTGTCTCACGCGAAGATTTCATCCTCACACTCATTGCCTTTTTCCAGGGATCGGTTGAAAAAGCTGAAAAACAGGGAAATCAGCCACCCCACCAACCTGGTGAAGTATCCGCGACCACCCCTGGATACAAAGAAGCTGAAAAACAAAAATTCGCTGCCGACCTGGAGAAAATTCGGAAAATTGACCCGGAACTGGCAGAGAAACTGATGCAGGCATATATCGAAGCAGGCTTACCTTCCGCCGAAAACGGGACCTCCATTAAAAACGGTACCCCTGTCGACCATATTATCGTCCTCAATTCCTGGCGTGAAGCCGTCAGAAAACTCAAAACTGAAATGAATGCCATGTCATCGGCTGAAAGGAAAACCCAGGCGTGGTGGTCCAATACCGAAGAATCCAATGTATCAGGACTCACACCGGCAGGGTACAGCGGATCGCGACCCCTGGTAAAAGTTAATAAAAATCTGATCGACAGAACAAAACCTGCATCTTCCATCCAATTGATGATCGTGGAATGGTCCATGATTCCCGGTACCGAAATCAGTGAAACCTCAGGCTATAATCTGGCCTTTGACAAACTATCGCGACTGAGTCAGCGGAAGGAGCTGTGGACCCGGGTTTTTGAATTAACAGACCCCTAGAAACCTTCCTCCGCATATGCCTTTATAAAGGTCCTATACCTGGAAAATTATTCTTTAAAAGGACACGATGTGATGATCAGTTATTTCTATATTTGTTATACCTTGCAATAGATATCCCATGATTCACAAATCTGTAAATCTTTAAATTTTAAATAATGAAACGCATTTTCGTATTTACACTACTGGTGATTTTCTCACTTTCACTCTCCGCACAGAAGCTCTTTTTCCCTTCTAAGGAAGGAACAAAGCTGACCTACGAGACCTATGACGCCAAAGGAAAGACTACCGGAAAAATACTCTACACCATCAAGGAAGTAAAAAAGATGGGCGACGACATGGACATCACCTATAAAATGGAGATGCTGGATGCCAAAGATGAGCAGAAGTTTATCGATGAGGTAACCATTCAGAAACGGGGTGACCAGATGATTATTGATATGAGCAAGTTCATCAACAAAGCAGCCTTTCCCCAGCAGGAGGGAGCTGAAGCTCCTTCCGTTGAGGTAACAGGGAACAACATGGAGTTACCCCTGGTTCCGATTCCCGGAATGTCTCTTCCCGATGCCAACGTTATGATGTCCATGAAAATGGGATTCATTAACCTCAAGATGAGTGCGAATTTGACCAACCGGAAGGTCGAGGCCATTGAAAATATTTCCGTTAAGGGTAAATCTTTTAACGCTTTTAAAATTTCAGGCGATATGAGCACCAATGTTCTTGGGATGAAAATCAATACCCATAGTGAAGAATGGAACGCCTATGGCATCGGCGTGGTCAAATCGGTCAGCTACAATAAGAAAGGGAACATAGAAAGTTCAATGGAGCTGGTTGAGATCCAGGAATGATCAGGAATGCTCCTGTAAACGTCCCAGTCGTCGGGCTACAATGCTGATATAGAAAAGCTGGAAAGCATGGTATAACATAATGGGCAGAAGGAATAACCCTGCTCCGTCATAGCCTGCAAACAACAGGGCGGCAAACACAGATCCATGTACCAATGATTTTTTAGATCCGGCAAACTGGAAGGTGATCCTGTCTTCCCTGCTGAAATGGAACTTATCGCTTAGAAAAGCGGTGAGGTAAAAAACAGTAAAGAACAAGCCAACGACAAGGGCCAGCAAGACAACAAAGACCAGGGGACTCACCGTGGCAAACATCCCCGACATGAACGATTTGCTGAATGATTCATACACGATCAGCAGGATGATGAGCTGGTCAAATCGGGACAACTGTTTCATTCTTTTCCGGATCCAGCCGGCAAAAAGGGGGTGAAGAAGCAAACCCAGGATCACTGGCAGGATAATCTGGGTGACCAGTTGCAGAAAGATCCCGGAAATATCGGGTAACCCCCCGCTTCCGGAGAGGCAAAGCCCCATCAGGAAAGGAGTTGCCAGGATACCAATCATACCCGAAATGCTGGCATTGAAAATAGCCCCCGGGACATTCCCTCCCGCCATGTTCACCATTACCACTGAGGAAGAGACCGTAGAAGGAAGTACCGCCAGAAAGAAAACGGCAATCCAGTAAACCTCATACACTGTTCCTTTCACCAGGGGATAAAAAGGGAGCACCAGCAAGGGAAAAAGGATAAACGTGGTACCCTGGATGGCCAGGTGCATTTTCCAGTTCCGCATACCCTGTCTGACTTTTTCGGGGTCGAGTTTCAGCCCGTACAGAAAGAAAATCATAAAAACCCCCGCATCGATCAAGATACCCAGGTTGGGCATATAATCACCCATTCCTATCCCTGGAATGAGCCATGCCAGGAGGATCATAATGATTAATCCGGGAATAAAAGGATCGGGTATAAAACGCGGTTTATTCATGAAACGACATCTCCCTTAACGAAATTCATTGCTCGTCTTTGCTACCCCAGCATTGTTTTCACCCTGGCCAGTGCTTCGATGAACCTGTCGACCTCTTCCAGGGTGTTATAAATCCCAAAACTTGCCCTGACAGTCCCGGGAATTTTGAAATGATTCATGACAGGATCGGCACAATGGTGGCCTGTACGGATGGCAATCCCCATTTTATCGAGCAACATGCCCGCATCATAGGGATGGATCCCTTCGAGGTTAAAAGAAACAACCCCCGATTTATGCAGGCTGTTGCCATACAGGGTGACTCCTCCCATTTGCTGCAGCTGTAGGGTAGTATAGTCAAGCAATTGCGTTTCATGGGCTCCGATATCGCCGAAACCAGTATTTGTGAGGAATGACAACGCCGCTCCGAAGCCTGCAACCCCTGTAATATGAGGGGTTCCTGCCTCAAATTTGAAAGGCAGTTCATTGAAGGTGGTCCCTTCAAAACTTACCTCAGCGATCATTTCTCCCCCGCTCTGGTATGGAGGCATGGCCTCCAGGAGCTCCTTTTTCCCATAGAGGATTCCCACCCCGTTGGGGCCATACATTTTGTGTGAGGAAAAGGCATAAAAATCAGCATCAAGTTCCCGGACATCTACCTTCCTATGCTGAACTGCCTGGGCACCGTCGACCAGTACCTTCACCCCGCTGGCATGGGCTATGGCTATGATTTCCTTAACAGGATTAATGGTTCCCAGAACATTGGAGACATGGCAAACAGCTACCAGTCTGGTTCCCGGGGTGATGAGCGATTGCAGCGTGGCAAGATCAAGCTCCCCGTTATCGGTGAAAGACCATGGAACTATACGGGCTCCCAGCCGCTGCGCCATCATCTGCCAGGGCACGATGTTGGAATGGTGCTCCATCTCCGAAACGATGATCTCATCTCCTTCCCCAATAAAGGCCTCACCGAATGAGAAAGCCACCAGATTGATACTCTCGGTGGTTCCCTTGGTAAAGATAATCTCCTCTCTGCTACCCGCATGGATGAAATCGCGTACCTGGTCACGCACCGCCTCGAACACCTCTGTGGTTTTGTCGGCCATGTAATGGGCAGCGCGGTGGATATTACCGTAAAAGTCGATGGTCACCCGCCTTTCGGCCAGTAACACATCAATATTTTTCTGGGTAGAGGCAGCACTGTCGAAATAAACGAGCTGCTTCCCATATACCTGTTGTTTTAACACAGGAAACTGATTCCTGATTTTTTTGATATCTAACATAGGTCAGCATTCACATTGGTAGGCACATTCATGGCAGCGCGCCACATCTCCCCGGAGACGCTTGTCGACCAGCTCGCTGATCCTTTCGCGAAGAGGTTCAATCCTGATCCGCTCGACAACCTCATAGCTGAAGGCATTCATCAGCATCAGCCGGGCCTGGGGTTCTTCAATACCCCTCGAACGGAGATAAAAGAGGGCATTTTCATCGATTTGCCCCACCGTAGCTCCATGGCTGCACTTCACATCGTCAGCTTCAATGATGAGCTGGGGCTTGCTTTGCATAAGCGCCTTATCGGTTAACAGGATGCTGTTGTTCCGCTGGTAGGCATTGGTCTTCTGGGCATCGCGCAACACATGGATCCTCCCCGAAAAAGCTCCGGAGGCTGCATCATCCAACACATTCTTGTAATGCTGATTACTCAGACAGTTGGGACTGGCATGGATCACCTGCAAATCATTGTCGACATGCTGTTTCCGATCGAGGAAGGCCATGCCATACATGTTGGCCTCAGCATTCTCCCCGCCGAGAATCACCTTCAGATTGTTTCTCATCATTCCACCATGAAGGGTGATGGAATGGGTGGTAAGGTGGGAATCTCCCTTCTGGTGATGAAAAACGGAATGAACAGCAGCAGTCAGGTTGTGCTGGTTCTGTATCGAACAAACATCGACCTCACCGTGTTCCTCCGTAAAAACCTCAGTCACTGTATTGGCAAAATAATTGTTCAGGTTAAGGGTATGGTCGCACACAATCAACTGCAGCCGGGCCCCGGGTTCCGCGATCACCATATTCCGCTGGGTGACAAAGGTATCCTTGTCTGACTCCAGCATGTTGATGACCTGAATGGGTTTTTCAAGTCTCACCCCGGGGGGAACATAAATAAAGAAACCGTCCCTGGTCATTGCCGTATTGAAGGCTACCATGGGGTCTTCTCCGGTATCGGCCAGTTGTCCGTACCTGGCGTTGAAAAGTTCAGGGTGACTCAGCGCCATCTCCTCAAGGCCGCCCACCAGGACCCCTTCAGGAAGTGGGTTTCCCTGAAAATTTACCGAGTGAAACCATCCGTTGACCATCAATAATAAAATGGTGTCGAGTTGGGGAATGTTACACTCGAACGCCTCTTTAAGCTTGAAAGCAGCATGGTTCCGTGTAAACTCAAATGCATAGTCAGGCGAGAGAAAGGGTTCCAGCCGGGTGTATTTGTATGCTTCACTTTTGCGGCCGGGAATCCCCATTTGTATAAAATCGCGGATAGCCTTTTCGCGCAGACCATGAATAGCGGCCGGCGATACTTCCGCGAAACGGAGAGCCTCCTCCCTGTACCGTGCTACGTAGCGGAGCGTCAGCTCCCTGTTGTCGGTCAAACTGTTCATGATCAATCCCCGTTCTCCATTTTTATCCATTCGTACCCTTTTTCTTCCAGAAGCAGCGCCAGTTCCCTGCCTGCCGACTTCACAATGCGTCCCTTGTAGAGCACATGAACATGATCGGGAACAACATAGTCGAGCAAACGCTGATAGTGGGTAATCAGGATGGTAGAGCGTTCGGGAGACTTCAGGGCATTGACCCCGTTGGCCACGATCTTCAGGGCATCGATGTCGAGGCCTGAGTCTGTCTCATCAAGAATCGACAGGCGCGGTTCGAGCAAAGCCATTTGGAAAATTTCATTTTTCTTTTTTTCGCCCCCCGAAAATCCCTCATTCACAGAGCGGTTGGTCAACTCGGTGTCCATTTCCACCAGCTGTTTTTTCTCGCGCATCAGCTTCAGGAATTCCCCGGCTGTCAGGGGAGATTCTCCCCGGTACTTGCGGTGCTCATTGACAGCTGTCTTCAGAAAAACGACCATGGGAACCCCGGGAATCTCCACGGGGTACTGAAAACTGAGGAATATCCCCTTACGGGCCCGGTCTTCAGGAGACATCTCCGCAAGATCTTCCCCTTCATAGGTAATTTCCCCGCCGGTAATCTCATACTCCTCCTTACCGGCCAGCACATTGGCCAGGGTACTCTTTCCGGAACCGTTAGGGCCCATGATGGCATGTACCTCCCCTGGCCTTATCTCCAGGTTAATCCCGCTTAAAATCTCCTTTCCCTCTACGGAAACATACAAATCCTTAATTGACAACATAGTTATGGTTATTCTGATCTCCAGTCATTCTAATATTCTAATCTTCTAATATTCTAATCTTCTAATATTCTAATACTCTTTCTACCCTACACTCCCTTCCAGACTGATTGCCAGCAGTTTCTGGGCTTCCACGGCAAATTCCATGGGCAGTTTGTTCAGCACTTCACGGGCATATCCGTTGACAATCATACCGATGGCATTTTCGGTGCTGATCCCCCGCTGGTTGCAGTAAAAGATCTGGTCGTCGCCGATCTTTGAGGTCGTCGCCTCATGCTCGACAATTGACGATTTATTGGCCACCTCGATGTAGGGGAAGGTATGCGCCCCGCATTGGTCTCCCATCAGGAGGGAATCGCATTGCGAGAAGTTGCGGGCATTCGTGGCTCCCGGCAACACCTTAACCAGACCCCGGTAACTGTTGTTGCTCACCCCGGCAGAAATCCCCTTGGAAACGATGGTGCTTTTGGTGTTCTTCCCGATATGGATCATCTTGGTTCCGGTATCAGCCTGCTGATGATGGTTGGTGAGGGCCACCGAATAAAATTCCCCCACCGAGTTATTGCCCAGCAGAACACAACTCGGATATTTCCAGGTAATGGCAGATCCGGTTTCCACCTGGGTCCAGCTGATCTTCGAAGATTCCCCGCGGCAAATACCCCGCTTGGTCACAAAATTGAATATCCCTCCCCTCCCCTGCTTGTCGCCGGGATACCAGTTCTGCACCGTGCTGTACTTGACTTCGGCATGGTCGAGGGCAATGATCTCCACCACGGCGGCATGCAACTGGTTCTCATCGCGCATGGGAGCGGTACACCCTTCCAGATAGCTGACATAACTCCGCTCATCGGCAATAATAAGGGTCCGCTCAAACTGACCGGTATTGGCCGCGTTGATCCGGAAATAAGTGGACAGCTCCATGGGACAGCGCACTCCTTTGGGTATATAACAGAAAGAACCGTCACTGAAAACCGCCGAATTGAGGGCTGCAAAATAGTTGTCTCCCACAGGCACGGATGTGCTGATGTACTTTCTCACCAGGTCAGGATGGTCACGCAGGGCTTCATTGAAAGAACAGAAGATGATTCCCTTTTCAGCCAGGGTATCTTTGAAGGTGGTTTTTACTGAAACACTGTCGATCACCGCATCAACGGCCACTCCTGACAGGTACTTCTGCTCCTCCAGGGGAATCCCCAGCTTGTTGAAGGTGTCAATCAGCTCAGGATCAACCTCATCGAGATTGGCATATTTTGGTTTTTTAACCGGAGCAGCATAATAACTGATGGCTTGAAAATCAATGGGGGGAATCTTCAGATAGGCCCAGTCGGGCATCTCCATCTTCAGCCATTTCCGATAGGCATTCAGCCTGTATTCCAGCATGAAATCGGGCTCATTCTTTTTCTCCCAGATAGTACGTACCACCTCTTCATTGAGCCCCTTTTCAATGATGTCGGTCTCAATATCGGTGTAAAACCCATATTTATACTCTCCCTGGGTTACTTCGTTCAATATTTGTTCCTGATCTTCCATTTTAAAGTTTCATTACCAGCAACTTGTTCAGGATCATACCAGAACCCATTGTTGCGAAAATGTTGCAAAGATATAATTTTAAGGATATTTTTGCAGGAAAAACCTTGCAATAAATACCTTTTTATCTTAAATATAATGACCTCAAAAAAAGAAAAGGAAACCATCGCCTCACTTGGGGAATTCGGACTGATCAACAAACTGACGGCTGATCTGGTTTACCAACAGGAAAGTACACTGAAAGGAGTAGGTGATGATGCCGCGGTGATTTCCTGCGGTGACCACTGTATGGTAGTGACTACCGATATGCTGATTGAAGGAATCCATTTCAACCTGATGTATGTTCCGATGAAGCACCTTGGATACAAATCGGTGGTTGTCAACCTTTCAGACATTTGTGCCATGAATGCCACCCCACGTCAAATCACGGTCAGCCTTGCAATTTCGGCCAAGTTTACGCTGAGCATGATTGAGGAGCTGTATGAAGGGATCAGGCTGGCCTGTAATAAATACGGAGTGGACCTTGTCGGTGGAGACACCACCAGTTCAATTACCGGAATGGTTATCAGCATCACAGCCCTTGGGACAGGCCGGCGGGAGGAGCTCACCTACCGCTCAGAGGCAAAGCCCGGCAATCTGCTCTGTGTGACCGGTGATTTAGGAGGTGCTTACATGGGATTGCAGCTGCTGGAAAGGGAAAACGAAGTTTTCAAGGTGCATCCGGGCATACAACCCAAACTGGAAGGGTATGACTACATTCTGCAGCGCCAGCTTAAACCGGAAGCACGGACCGATATCACGGAAGCTTTGAAAAAGATGGGGATAAAGCCTACATCCATGATCGATATATCCGATGGGCTCTCCTCTGAAATTCTGCACCTCTGCATGGCATCCCATACAGGTTGTCAACTGTATGAGGAGAAGATACCCTATGACCAGCAGACCCGCGATATGGCCCTTGAATTCAACATAAATCCGCTTGTGGCTGCACTGAACGGAGGCGAAGATTATGAACTGCTCTTCACCATCCCTCTTAATGATTACGCTAAAATCAAAGATGATCCCGATATCTCCGTCATCGGGCATATTACCCCGCCTGAAGAAGGGGCCATGCTTGTTACTTCAGCAGGATCCATGATTCCCCTTCAGGCGCAGGGGTTTAATCACATGCCGGACCAGGAGTGAAGGGAAGGGAACTACTGCAGGATAATTTTTTTAACTTCTATGGGAATCCCCCGCTTGTCGATGATATAAACCAGATACAACCCTTTTCCTCCCCACCCTGCCAGATCGATCGTATAGGTAGGGTGCAGAACCTCCGAAATAAAGACCTGTTGTCCCAGACTGTTTTTTACCTGCAGTGATAATCCGTTTTGACGGGCAAAATCACTGAGTAAAACATGCAGTACAGTCCGGGCAGGATTGGGATAGAGGGTCACCAGGTTCCGGGTTACAGCTCCTTCCGCACGGGTAAGCAACCCTTTGATCACAAGGGTATCGGCAACCATTGCGGAACGGGTGATCAGCAGCGTATCATACACTGTACAATGGGTTCCCGTCGTGTCGTAAACTACTATGGAATGCGACACCCTGGCAGCACAACCCGCATCGCTGGTAAGAGCATATGTCAGTGTTGTCTTTCCGAGTCCTGCCTTCATGGGATTGAATTTTCCCGACTGGAATCCTTCTCCGCTGAAAGTGCCGCCTGCAGGAGTGGCCACCAGCGGAATGGGGTCAGCCTGTATGGAAATAAATTCAGCCGGGATTTTAAATAAGATGGAAGGTAAAGGGTTAACCGTCACCTTCACCGATAATTCCGCACCGCAGCTCCCATTCATCACCATCACGGTATAAGTTCCACTTTGGGAAACCGCAAGCTCAGATGAAGTGTCACCCGTATTCCAGCGATAAGCCAACCCTCCTCCTGCTGTCAGAATGACACTTCCTCCTTCACAGAAAGCTAATGGTCCCGAAGCCACGAGCGTGGGTACAGGCAAAGGGTTCACCTTTACTTCCAGCGGGTCGCTGTTGCTGCTGCATTCTCCCTTTGAAATGGTTACCGAATATTTCCCGCTTTTCATAGCCACAAAAATGGTATCCACAGCACTGGCAATAAGCGTATCGTTCCTGAACCACTGGTAGGTAGCCCCGGGTTCCGTATTCGTCCGGAGCGCTACCGAACCTCCCTGACAGAACTCTGTAGCACCCGATGCAGTGACCCTGGCAGTAACAAAATCAGGGCACGCCCTGTAAAGCGCCTTTATCTCCCTTTCATTCAGCGCCCTTCCCCAAAAACCCACATCATCGATCTTCCCCTTGAAATACCAGTTTGAGGAACAGGTAGGCATACCTCCGGCAATCCGGCCTATCTCCAAATCCTGTTTATAAACCGGGATGTTGCCTGAAGTGCGTTTCGAAGAGACCATTTTCCCGTTCACAAACAAACGGGCGGTAGCGCCATCATACACTCCCACGTAATGATTCCACCTGCCGTTGTTGTAAATAATACTGTCCTCTGCCGCATGTACGGCAAAATTATCTTTGGTCTTGACATTGAAATTCAATCCCTTGTTGGTATCTGAAACATCAATCGTGAATTGCTCATGGTTATAGGCCACGGTACCCCCGAAATTATTCCATTTGCCAATTACCCCGGCTGATCCATGCGGGGCATCGGTAAGTAACCAGATCGAAATGGTAAGAGCCGTTTCAGGATTCAGCATTGCAGTATCTCTCACATCCACAAATTCTGAGGTGCCATTCAGGCTCAGGCTTCCATTTTCAGCTCCAAACCGGTCGGCAGTGAAACTCCCCCCGTGCATTCTGCCATGATTACCATGTCCGCTTGCATCACTGGCATTTCCGTTAAACGGGAACCAGAGTGCCAACCCATTCCGGGGAACACAGGAAGGTAACGTCTGCGAGAATCCCGGCAAAGCCAGGACAAAAAGAAAGAAAAAGAAAGCGTATTTGCGCATGGTATAAAATCTTACAATCATTCTGACTGATGCATTGAAATCCGGAACAAATAAAAAACTAAAACAACAAGGAGGCGGAGTATGTTCAAATTTAAAGAAAAGGCGGCAATCCGGGGATTAATCATGTTCACGATTGACTTTTCCACGGTTCCAGGAAAAATAAATACCCGTTGTACTGATCAGGGCAAAAACTGTAAACCCCCATTTCATGGCTTTC
>CAJDVZ010000046.1_pt1 | contig 17827 bp, 9 predicted proteins | sample 7391481 | NCBI WGS metagenome assembly CAJDVZ01 (sample SAMEA7055721, study PRJEB34461) | soil metagenome | biome: terrestrial ecosystem; feature: Peninsula; material: soil | place: Antarctica | collected 2016 | reverse complement strand
GGTTACCCACCTATTACAAGACCATGTACGGGAATGAAGGGGTTTTACAATGGGCCAGTGAGTGGAAGGCCGATGCCATCATTGCAAGCTGGGATCATGAAGGCTCCAGTTTCCTGGCCAGCCTGGGAATTCCCGTCATTCTTCAAAACTACAAGGAAAGGAGTCCCCATTTTTCTAACTTTACGGGTGACTATATGGGTACAGGAGCAATGGCCGCCCGGTTTTTTCTCAAACGGCGCTTTCACAATCTGGCGTTCTATGGAAACAAAGGTGTGGTCTGGTCGTTTGAAAGAGCCGAGGGGTTTCGCAAGGAAGTGGAAAAGGCAGGTGGAAGCTATTATTATTTCGAAAGTGAAAGCCTGGATGGAGATGAGTGGAGCGCCAGCCATGTTCAGCTGGAAGAGTGGCTGATCTCGTTGCCGAAGCCTGTGGGCCTTTTTGCCTGCGATGACAGCTTTGCCCTTCAGGTTTCTACCATTTGCAAGATTAATAACATTCCGATTCCGCAAGATATCTCGCTGCTGGGAGTCGACAACGACGAACTGATCTGTAATCTCTCAGATCCTCCCATTTCATCCATTGTATTGGATGTGGAAAAAGGGGGGTATGAGGCAGGGCGGCTTATTGATCAGTTGATCAGCAAGGAGAAGGCTGAACCTTCTGATATCATCGTTTTGCCTGTACGCTTCGTACTCAGGCAATCCACCGAACGGTACAATATTTCCAATGAATACATTTCGAAGATCGTCCATTATATTGAGGATAATTTTACCCGGGGTTTACCCATTGAAGCACTTACGCGACTGGTCCCTCTGTCACGCAGAAGCCTTGAAGTCAAATTCAAGAAAGAGATGGGTACTTCTATTTATCAGTTTATTCTTCAGTGCCGGATTGAATACCTGGCTGATCTGCTGGTAACTACCGATCTGCCGCTCCTGGACCTGGCCCTGCAGTCGGGATTCAACGACTGCAAGAATATTTCCAGGATCTTCAAGAAACTGAAAGTTTTTTCTCCGATTGAATACCGCCAGAAATTCCGGTATGTCGATATATCCAACGTTAATTGAGGAATGTGTTACGTTTTTGGAGCAGGCAGCCATATATCCTTGATTTATATTTGTATTGTCAGGGTAAGTGTTGTGAAGGCTTTGAAAATTCCCAAAAGGAAGTTTTTACCCTGAAAACTGTATGGGTTTAATAAATAGCTGTTTATGAAAAAGATAATTGTTTTTGGTTTACTGTTTTTGTTCGCACAGACTTCCTTTTCTCAGGAGGTTTATGAGGTAGGTGCATCGCAGGTCACTATTGAGCCGTCGAAAGAGATGGTTTCTCTGGCCCTTGGTGGTTATGCCGCCCCATGGGAGGGTCGTTTTACGATTCAGTGGAAAGAAAAGGGAAAATGTCCTTCCTATACGGCCATAACCGGGATAAACGACCAGTTATTCAGGGTTTCCGACAATCTTTTACTGAGAAGTAAACTTCCGGATGTCAACCGGTGGGAGAAGGTGGGTACGGCAGACCATATCGCCGGAATAGCAGGATCGGGTAACACGATCTATGCAATTACCCAGGAAGGTCTGATGCTGAAAACCGATCTGGAGCAAGCTGTGGTCAAATGGGAGAAAGTCCAGTCAGCCCCCATCCCTTTCCGGGCAATTACTTCAGCCGGGAAAAAGCTCTATGCTTTGGATAACGAAGGGGAATTCTGGACTGGGACCATCCTGCAGAATAAGGTGGAATGGGTAAAGAGTGGTTTCCAGCAGTTGCCCGATGTGGTCAGCCTTGCAGCAGTGGGGGAAAAACTGGTCGCATTGACCAAAGAGGGTGTGTTGTACCATTGTGGAGGGAGCTATCACGACAACAAGTGGATTAAAATCGGATACAAAAACGGAGTTACAGTCCGTGAGGATATTCAAACGCTTTTGGTGCTGGATAATGATTTGTATGGTGTTGACCATCAAAACATCCTCTATGCCAGTGAACACAGGAGCAAGGGAGATCTTTCAGTGAATGCACTTTCCATAGGGACAGGGAAGAGTCGGGTTATTATCGTGGGGCTGGACGTCACGGGATTTAATGATAGTTTTGCTACGCTGGTTAAGGAAGAACTGTTTAAAACAAGGGGAATCTCCCCCTCCGCGCTGTTTTTGAATGCATCTCATACACACTTTGCCCCGGTAGCCCAGAAGTGGCCGACATGGCAGGAAAGCAACCGGCAGGCAGACAGCTCCTGGTTATATGTCACGGTAAAGCAAGCCATCGTGAAGGCGGTCAATGAAGCGCTCGACAATGCACATCCTGCGGAGCTCTTTTTTGGCAGAGGAGATGCCCAACTCGGGTTCAACAGAAGTCTGAGTGATCATCCGGAACTGGTTGACACCAACGTGGATGTGATTCGTTATCAATACAGCGACGGAAAACCAGGGGGTTTTCTTTTTATGGCAGCCTGCCATCCTGTTCACAGTACGGCTGGTGAACTAACCTTTACTATATCGCCCAATTTCCCCGGGGTGGCCCGCAAGCTGATTGAGGAGAGGACCGGTGCCGGTCATCTGTTGTTCCTGCAGGGAACCGCCGGAGATATTAATCCCCTGGATAATTCAGAGCTCATTACCGGAGATAAACTTGCTACTGAGGTGGTGGCAATTGCCAACCGCCCGATGCAAAAGATCAGCGGGCCTGTTACCTTTTATCTCGACACCGTCGGTTTTATGGTTGATCTGAAAAGCAGGGAAGAGATTGTAGCTTTCACCAAAGACGAGAAGGAGAACCCTAACCAGATGCTCATTGAAAGAAACCAAACATGGGGTGATATCATGCTGAAGGACCATCAAAACGGAAAATCCAACTATTCGATGCCGGTTTACGTTCATACGGTGAATATTGGTAACTGGAAACTTGTTGGTTTTTCGCGGGAAGCAACTACCCCCTACGGTTTCAGGATCAAAAAGCTTTGGCCTGATAAGCTGGTGTCGGTTGCCGGGTATACCAACGATGTGTCGAGTTATTTGCCTACCCGGCTGCACATTGAGCAGAAAAACTATGAAGGCCTGGGCTCCTTTTATTGGTATGGAATGCCTGACACTTTCCCCATTGACGTGGAAGAAACCATTTTCTCACATATTATTAAAAATAACCGCTGATAGGATTTCAGCAAATTAATTAATGAAACATGAGTACATTGAGAGTTACAGAACAATCCTCTTTATACCGGCATTTGGAGACCCAAAGTGTCGAAGAACTTACTACGGGATTGCTTACCGAGTATAAAAAAATAGCGCTGGCCCTGGAAAAGGCAAAACCCCAGCTCGACCGGTTGCTAACGGCAGTGGTTGAAAAAGTAAAAGCCGGCGGAAGAATGATCTATCTGGGGGCCGGGACAGGTGGCAGGCTTTCTGTGCTGGATGTAGTGGAACTTCCCACCACATTTGGAATGGAGGATGACACAATCATGTCAATTCTGGCAGGAGGAGTCGACAAACTTGTACTGGCGCTGGAAGAGAAGGAAGATGATTTTGACGAATCGTGGAGTATGCTCCTGGAAAAGAACGTATCGGTCAAGGATATCGTGGTGGGAATCTCAGCCAGCGGAACCACTCCGTTTGTGCTCTACGGGCTGGAAAAGTGCAAAGAGAATGGTATTTCAACCTGTTGTATCGTAAATAATTACGACTCTCCGATTGCCGGAGTCGCCGATTATCCCCTCGAAATAATCACCGGTCCCGAATTTGTAACCGGCAGTACCCGGATGAAGGCCGGAGCTTCTCAGAAAATGACCTTTGATATGATCAGCACGGTGGTCATGATTCAGTTGGGAAGGGTACTGGACAACAGCATGGTGAATGTACTGCTGATCAACAAAAAGATTACCGACAGGGCTGTGCGGATACTGATGGATAAATCAGGTATTACCGACTATGAAAAGGCAAGCGAAATCTTGCTTCAACATGGCAGCGTGGCCAAAGCCCTTAAATCGCTGAACGGTTCTGAAAATTAGGAAAACGGATATGATATTAATAGCTGATGGCGGATCCACAAAGACTACCTGGTGTTTGCTGAATGCTGCCGGTGAAGAATCTCAGTTTGAAACCGAAGGATATCATCCTTTTTTTGTCAATAGTGAGTATATCTGCCACTCCTTGCAAGAAAGCCTCCCGTTACAGATACTGGAAGCCTCAGAAAGGGTGAGCCGGATTTTTCTTTACAGCGCTGGAGGAGGCTATTCCGTGGAAGCTGACCGTATACTGGTTGATGGCTTGTTGATGGTTTTCCCCTCTGCTGATATCACCATAGAGACAGACCTGCTGGCGGCTGCCCGTTCGCTATTGGGAAAAAAAGCAGGGTTTGCGGCTATCCTGGGTACTGGAACCAACACCTGCCTGTTTGACGGGGAGAAAGTGACGCTGAACATTGAATCTCTTGGTTTTTTGCTGGGTGATGAGGGGAGTGGCAGCTATATCGGCAGAAAGATTATCGGGGATTATGTGCGCGGCTTCATGCCTGAACCTGTCAGAGATCGTTTTTATGAAACTTTTAAACTATCGCCGACAGAATTGCTGAACAAGGTGTACGAAGATCCCCTTCCCAACAGGTTCTGTGCCACCTTTACCCGGTTTGCCGGTGATCATTTGCAGGACGATCCTTACTGCTACAACCTGGTGTACAACTCTTTCATGGATTTCTTCAGAAACCTGGTTATGAACTATCCCGATTACCAGGCATATCATTTCAATTGCGTGGGATCGGTAGCTTATTATTTCAAAAGTGTGCTGGAGCAGCTCCTTCATGATGTTGGGATGAAGATGGGGAAAATTGAAAAAGATCCGCTAAAGGGATTGATGGAGTATCATAAAAGCCTTTTATAAACAGAATGTCTGATCAGGGAGGCCATTTTAAACATCTTCTTAATACTTGATTGACTATGGAAACGAATTTTAACCGCAGGGATTTTATCAAAAAATCGGCACTTTTGGTTACATCCGTCGGACTGGGAAGCCACTTTCAATCGGGAGCCCTGGCAGCACCCTACCTGGCTCCTTTTCAGGGAGAGCGGGGGATTTATCCACCCGATATTCCATTCAGGCCACGAAGGGTTGCAAGCTGGTGGAATACCCTTGACGATTTGCTGTGGTCCCAAAAGGTTATCAGGGATAAGGTAAAGCGAAGGGCTGAAGGATTTGCCAGTGCCCATATCGATACAGCGATGAATTATGGGTTCCACGTTCGGTTTGATTTTGCCAACTACTTCGGTCAGTTGAATGAATATTTCCATGCTATCAAAGAGGAGTTGCACCAGTACGACATTAAGTTTATCGAGCACTATTCCTGCAACCATGTTGAGCGTCCCCGGGGAAAGGAGGAGTTTGACAAACTGCACCGCACCCAACGTCACCATGTATTGCTTTTCCACGATGCAATAGCAGCAGAACATGCGCAGTATGAGGGCCATCTCTTCCGCGATATTTTCGAATTGGATATTTTCGACGGAACCCGGGGATATGCAAGGCAGTACCAGATGGAGGCTTTTTGCCACAATAACCCCGCATTTCTGGATATGCACAAGAAATATCTGGAACGGCTGATCAGGGAAGTGGATTTCGACGGCTACGAGATCGATGATATGTGCGACTATGTCGGATTGCGGGCCTGCGGATGCAAATATTGCCGCGAAAGGTTCAGCAGGGATTATGGACATGAGATCCCACCGGTCACCGATTTGAGTTTCTGGGGTGATTTGTCAAAGCCGATGCTCTTCTGGGGTAATTATGACAATCCCGTATTCAGGGACTGGATTAAGATGAAGGATGACGTCATTGCTGACCATGTGGATATGGTAAAGAAGGTGATAGGAAACAAGCCTCTCTTCACCTGTTGTTCCGCTACCGGGCCTGTCCTTCTCAATTCCATATCGCTTAATCTCGAACGTATCGCTGATAAGCTGGACTTTTACATGCTGGAGAATGTTGGAATCAGTCTCCGTTCAGTGAACTGGATGGAAATGGATGCCGAAGCCTTCCAGCAGAAGGACATTGCACGCCTGCGGGGCAATTCCCCGGCGATTGCGCTGAGCTATACCATTTATCCCGACGGAGGATACCTGGGATGGAGCTTAGCCCGCTTCTGGGGTGTAGCCAACTGGGCAAGTACGTTTCAGCATAGGGTGTACGAGGAAGACCCGGCGGATGGCATTGAAACAGAAGATATGATCAGGCCCTTTAACGACTGGGAGGTGAAACACAGTGACCTGAACCATTATGAAACCAAAGATTTTCCGGAGGTCAGGCTTGTATACAACTATTACTGCAGAATAAACGGCTGGCACGACGAGGAAGGAACGGAGCACTGGAGTAAAACCAAGATGTGGTCGAAACAGTTTTTGGAACACCAGATCGGATACAGGATTCTGCGATATACCGAGCTGGAGGATGCAGGCATGCTGGCATCTGAAAAGACCCCTTTGGTGCTCGATGGCGTAGCATGTGTGTCTGATGCGCAGTTCAATGCCATACGGAGCTATTCTTCAAAGGGAGGTACCCTCTGGGTTTCCCTTCCTTTCGGTACCCATGATGAAAAGGGATTTGTCAGAAAAACACCCTTGTCGGTGGAGTTGCTGAAAAGGAAAACTAAAAACCTCAGGGTAATCAAGTCGATTTCGAACCATCCCGGAGTGCTCAGTGAGCTTATCGAAAGCGGAAAATTCTCTCCTGCCATCAGGCAGACCGGAGGAGATAAGGGATGGATCGTACGGATACGGGAATATGGAGGAAAGAAAGTTGTTCATTTCATGAATTCCGGGTTAAAAGCTATCCCGCATCCGACGGTGAAGGATGTTAGCCAGTCACCGGTTTTGATGCGTATTGAATCGGTGGTGTCAAATAATCTCCTGGAATTTCAGATCGATGGAAAAAAGTTCAATATGGCAGACCTCCGTTTGTACAGTCCGGAAATTGGAGAAAACAGCAGGGAAGTTACATTTTCGGTAAACCGGGATAAAATCAACCTGAAGGTAGACCTGTCAGGTATTTCGGTGTATGCAATAGCTCAGTAAACGTGTAAATCTTGAAATAAAGCTTGAAAATTAAACTTAACCATTTTGCCGCCCGTCTGGCTATGCACAACGAAGTGAAAGAGGAGGCAGCATACTAAAACTGTTCAATATGAAACGATTGCTTTTTCGTACATCAGGTTCCCTGCGGCCGGTGGTTGCCGGAATCTTCGGCAGTGCCCTGGTTTTGTCTTTACTGGTGCTATTTTTGGGTTCGGCGTGCAAGAGCAGCCGGGAAGCATCTGATGCTTCCGGCAAATTTAAAGTGCGTGCGCTTTGGGTAGACCCCCCCGGGTTTGCGAACCGGGAGACCGTGGACCGTTTGGTAGAAAAATGTAAATATGCCGGGATCAATATGATCATTCCCGATGTGATGCTGCGTGATGATATATGGTTCAAATCGGAGAACTTTGTCGGTAAGGTGAATGTCAGTGAGGAGTATGATCCATTGGCTTACCTGATTGAAAAAGCACATGCGGCAGATATTGAGGTGCATCCCTGGAGTTGTGTTTATTTTACCAAGCCAGGGGCCCCGGATTGGATAAGCAAACCCATTGTGCCCGACAAGTATGACCATGTATTTCTGTCACCGGCACATCCCGAAGTGAATCCATACCTGTTATCCGTACTGAAGGATCTGATGAATTACGATATCGATGGCCTTCATCTCGATTACGCCCGGTACTGGAATGCGGCGTTTGACTATTCGGAAACGGCTTGTCAGCGTTTTAAGGAGTCTTACGGTTTTAATCCGAAGGATTTTATCGACAATCCCGGAAACATAGTCCCACCCGATCAGGATCCCTATCCGGTCAGGGTGCTATACCCGGCTACGATGTTAGAGCGGGTGTGGGATAATGGAACTATCGAACGGTCGATGAACCGGACTGAAACAGGGTATGCCTGGATACCCGAAAATGTGCAGTCAGTTGACCAGTTGCGCACACCCGGACTGTTAATTGTTTCCCATTATTCTCAGGTTACTGCTGAAATGACAGGGGCATTTCAGCGGTTTGCGGAGAGGGGAGGAGATCTGCTCTGGGTTTATCCGGCCCCCTCCCTGATCACCCAATTCCCTGTGTGGGCGAAGATGTCGGGATTGACGGGGATTGCTTCCCCGCAAGCCGGACGCCGGCTGCTTTCACCTGCCACCGGAGATTCCCCTCTCTCCTCTTTTGAACCTTTTGAGTCCAACTCAACCTGGTCTCCCCTGGTTCCGGGAGATGCCGTGGTCGCCAGTAGTTTTGGGAACGGGGAACCTGCGATTACCGTTAACAAAATAGGAAAAGGTAGTTTTACCACTTTGGGTTTTCGGGTAATGGACAGCCAAGACCCCCTGATGATGAAGTTCTTCAGGAATCTGCTGCTTGGTTTCAGGGAGAAAGCGGGTGTGTCGGGGCCTGACCTGATGGCCGAAAAGAGAAAGGATTGGATGGAGTGGAGAGCGTCTCATATCCTTGACTTTGTACGACAGGTGCACCAGATGGTAAAAGAAAAGGATCCGAAGTTAAAGCTATCTGCTGCAGCAAATTTAGGCCCCCAGCAATACTACGGGGTATACCGCGACGGGGCTCAATGGTTGACAGAAGGTTTGTTTGATTTCATTTTTCCAATGAATTACACCGAAAATCTGGATGACCTCCATGAAATCTTTGATGAACAGAAACTTTTTACGCCCGATGGCATGACAAACAGGATATATCCCGGATTGCGGCTATATACGAAAAGTGAGAATGGCTTCGGATCTGTTCAGGCCCAAAGCGTCCAACAACAACTGGAAATCGTCAAAGAGGAGGGATATGAAGGATTCTGCCTGTTTGCCTATTCTTATTTTTCCGATGAAATTGCAGAAATGCTGCGGAATTATCTGAAGGCCGAGGAGAAGTAAAAGGATTTCTCCCTGATTTCGGGAGTCAGACACCAGGGGCAGGCTGACTGTTAATTTGGTTCAAGGGGGGGCTTCTTAAGCCGGTTTTTGTTCAAATTAAGTTTTTTGCACTATAAATAAATTGTATTTGCGTATTTTGAGGATTAATTTACGTGAATAGAAATTGGTTTTATGCGGTGGAATTTTAACTTTGTTTGGTAGAATTATGATTTTTTTGTTATGGCCTTCATCAACTGAGAAATGACCCCATGTAGAGTTCTTTAATTCCGGGAATCTGAATGCAATTCAGCTCAACATGCAAGACAAATAAAAACTGCTTAAATTATAACCTAAATTCTGACCTATGAACAGGCCCAACACTCAAGGATGTGTGCAATTAAAGCTATCCGGCTAGATGTTTGCTTTTCCTTAAGGATTACTTCAATCTGAAAAAATGTATGAAAAAACTATCTAAATCAATTAAATTTGTGAATATGAATGAGTTTTTAAAAAGAACATTGCATTCCGCGGTCTTTTTTTCAAAAATGGCCGTGATCTTCAGCGCATTGCTATTCCTATTACCTTACTCTGTCTATTCGCGTGATGCCCATGGCAAAAACCGCGTGAACGGGGTTGTTGAAACGGGCATTGCGAAAAGTGAAAATACTGCCAGTTCCATGATGCAGCAGAGGGTGACCATTACGGGTAAAGTGGTGGACCAGGATGGTTTCCCATTACCCGGTGTAACCATTGTCGTGAAAGGAAAATTAGGAGTGGGGGTAATCACCAATTCTGAAGGATCCTATACCATCACTTGCGACAGGGAGGAAGTGCTGATTTTTTCCTTTGTGGGTTTCAAATCGAAGGAGAGAAAAGCCTATGAGGTGGATAAGGTTACCCTTTCTCTCATTGAAGACAGCGTGTCGGTCGATGAGGTGCAGGTAGTGGCTTTTGGAAAGCAGAAAAAGGAGAGTATTGTAAGTTCAATATCGACAATTACCCCAGCGGAATTGAAGGTTCCTTCAAGTAACCTCACTACCGCATTTGCCGGAAGAATGGCTGGAGTTATCTCTTATCAGCGATCAGGTGAACCGGGATTGGACAACGCCGAGTTTTTCATTCGGGGAATTACGAGTTTTAGTACCGCGGGCAAGAAGGATCCGCTGATTTTGATTGATGGTATTGAAATGAATAGCCAGGACCTCGCCAGGATAAATACGGACGATATCGCCTCTTTCTCCGTGATGAAAGATGCCAATGCCGCCGCTTTATACGGAGCACGCGGAGCAAATGGTGTGATTTTGGTAACTACCAAAGAAGGTAAGTCAGAGGGAATCAAAATCAACATCAGAGCTGAGATGTCCAGGTCAAACAATACAGAACTGGTAGAGCTGGCAGATCCCGTTACCTATATGACACTGCACAATGAGGCGGTGAGGACACGTGACCCACTGGTTATTAAGCCCTATTCTTCAGATAAGATCAGGAGAACTGCGCTTGGTGATGACCCACTCAATTATCCATCTGTTGATTGGTATGACTATCTGATTAAGGATTACGCTTCCAACAAGCGAGTTAATATGAACATCACCGGAGGTGGGAAGGCTGTGCAGTATTATTTGGCGGCCAACTACCAGAACGATACGGGTATTTTGAAGGAGAGCAAAGAAAACTTGTTTAACAACAACATTGATGTCGATCGTTTACAGGTTCGTTCCAATGTTACCATTAAGTTTTCACCCAATACCACAGGTATTGTGCGTGCATATGGAACATTTGATGACGCTACCGGTCCGAGACTGGGCGGGGCTGACGTTTTTAATGCGGCGCGAAATGCATCACCTGTGAGGTTTTTACCCTATTATCCTAAAGATGCAGCAAATGAGTTTACCAACCATATTCTCTTTGGTATGGGTGATGAGTTGGGTCAATATACAAATCCATTGGCTCAGGTGGTCAGTAGCTTTAAGGAATCAAGCAAATCCATGATGCTGATACAGCTGGAAGTGGACCAAGTGATGGGTTGAGAACAGTTCTTGCTACACAATATGGTGAGTTCCGCTTAGGATATTCTAAAATGTTTAATGAAGTTCACGATTTCAATGCACTCCTCGTGGGTTCTATTAGAAACGAAACTGGTGCAGCAGCCCTTAATTTAAATGTTTCTGACCGGCTTCAAGCTTCCCTTCCACAAAGAAATATCTCTACTGCGGGAAGGTTTGCTTACGGGTACGACTCCCGTTATTTTCTCGAATTTAACTTCGGCTACAACGGCACCGAACGTTTTGCGAAAAACAACCGTTTCGGATTTTTCCCCTCTGTAGGTGCGGGATGGCTGGTAAGCAATGAGGATTTCATGGCTGGGATGAAGGGTGTGATCTCTACGTTAAAATTGAAAGCTACTTACGGTAAGGTGGGTAACGACCAGATAGGTTCACAGTACGATCGTTTCTTCTATCTCTCTCAAATCAATATGTCGGGTGCAGGATACGCTTTTGGTATAGACAAAAGTAATAGTAGGTCAGGAATTACCATTGGGAGATATGCCAATGACCTGATTACATGGGAAATTGCAACCAAGTCTAACTTGGGATTTGAACTGGGGTTATTCGATGATCTGACACTGTTGGGAGATTACTTTACAGAGACCAGAAGTAATATCTTGCTGACCAGGGTCGATATTCCCACCACGATGGGTCTTCGTGTTTCCCCACAGGCAAACGTGGGTGTGGCCCAGGGCCAAGGTTTTGAGTTAGAACTGAAATACCAGAAAAACTTTAACAAGGATTTCTGGACTGTCGTGAATGGCAATTTTACCTACGCCAGCAGTGAATATAAAAAGTTTGAAGAGCCTGATTACAGCGATGTGCCATGGCGTTCACGAATTGGACTGAAAATCAACCAGCCAATGGGTTATATTGCAGAACGTCTCTTTATAGATGAAGAGGAGGTAAACAACTCTCCCCGTCAGACATTTGGTCCTTACGGAGCAGGTGATATCAAATACAAGGATATCAATAAAGATGGTCAGATCAATTCTGACGATGCGGTGCCAATTGGGTATCCAACGGTACCTGAAATTATTTATGGAACCGGATTTTCTGTTGGTTATAAGGCGTTTGATTTCTCCTGTTTTTTTCAGGGTTCCTCCAGGTCATCTTTCTTTATCAGCTCTGCCAATGTTACTCCCTTTCTCAACAGAGGGCAGAGAGGTCTGCTGAAGTATATCGCCGACGACCACTGGTCAGAAAACAACCGGGATATCTATGCTTTCTGGCCCCGTTTATCTGAATTCACGGTAGCAAACAACAACGTAGCCAGTACACATTGGTTGCGTGATGGAGTTTTTGTTCGGTTAAAATCGGCTGAATTTGGATATACCCTGCCGGAAAACCTGACGAAAAAGGCCCGTGTTAATATGTTGCGGTTCTATGTCATGGGACCCTGAAATGGCCGGTAATGGTTTGGGATACCCTGTGCAAAGAGTTATAAACCTCGGAGTTAATATCAATTTCTAAATATAAGCAAAATGGAAAATTTATTGAAGACAATTTTTATATCATTCTTCCTCTTGCTGGCGGTTGGTTGTTCGGATTTTTTGGACGTGGTGCCTAATGATACGGCAACCCTCGATCATGCCTTCTCAAACCGATCAGTAGCAGATAAGTTCCTTAGAACCTGCTACTCTCACTTACCAGATCCCACGGATCCTGTAACATCTCCTGTTTGGTGGACCAGTAGATACGAAATAGATTTTGGTTATGAAACCAGAGCCCGTGAAACATCGGCAGGAAGAATATCTCAGGGACTTCAGAATACGAACAACCCTTATCTGAACTACTGGTCCGGACAAAATGGAGGCCACGCCATGTATATCGGGATACGCGACTGTAATATATTTCTTGAAAATATACATATTCCCAGGGACCTCATGGAGGAGGAAAGGCAAAGATGGATTGGAGAAGTGACGTTTCTGAAGGCCTACTATCATTTCTATTTGATGCAATTGTACGGACCTATTATTCTGATTAAGGATAATTTGCCTCTTTCGGCTTCTCCCGAAGAAGTTCAGGTTTATCGGGAGCCGCTTGATGAGTGTGTAGACTATATTGTGGAGCTGCTGGATAAGGCGATAGCCACCCTTCCTGCCGTACTGCCTGATCCTACAGATGAACAGGGAAAAATTACGAAAATCATTGCAATGGCTGTTAAGTCGCAGGCGTTGGCATGGGCTGCAAGTCCTATTTTCAATGGCAACCCCGATTATGCGGGATGGGTAGACAATCGCGGTAAGCACTTGATCTCCGAGACTTACGACAAATCAAAATGGGAGAGAGCTGCAGCAGCAATCAAAGAGACATTAGATGCATGTGATGAAGTAGGTATGCGCCTCTATGAATTCAATAAATTTGCCGGAGGTCCGCAAACTTTCAATATGAATGATACGGTGGCAACCCTGATGACCATCCGAAAAGCGATTACCGAAGATGTGGAACGCAACCCGGGTGTAATTTGGGCCACACAACAGTCATTTGCTCCTAATAAAGGAGGTATTTCAAATGCAGATCTTTCGGATTTAAAGAAATACCTTTTCCCTAATCTTTTTACAGAAGATCAGCCATCCTATGTTGGTTATTACTTTGTATCATATCATATGGGAGGCCTCTTCTATTCAAACGGCGGGGTGCCTATTGAGGAAGATAAAAATTTCGATTATAATGGCAGATTCAATCTTCGCCGTGCAACACCTGGAGCTAATCATCAGTCATACATCGCCACTGGTGAAACTACCATTAATCTGCATTTTGACCGGGAACCCCGATTCTATGCCGATATGGGTATTGACAGAGGTTATTATGAACTTGCAACCACTACCAAAGACGGAGGGGCCACTTTTTCTCCTTATCTAAAAATGCGGAATGGAGAAATACAAGCAGGCAACCATGTGGGGTATGTGTGTAAAAAGATTATTCCTTTTGAAGAATCAGCAAGCCAGGGTGATATCAACAAAAGATACACCAGGTATGATTATCGTTTTCCGCTGATCCGTCTGGCCGATATCTATTTGCTCTACAGTGAAGCACTCAACGAAATTAAAAGCCAACCCGATAATGAAGTTTATCAATGGATCGATCAGGTCAGAAGCAAGGCCGGACTCAAAGGCGTGGTAGAATCATGGGCTACTTCCTCTAAAATTCCAAACAAGCCGATGTCCCAGGATGGAATGCGCGAAATCATCAGAAAAGAGCGGTTAATTGAATTGGTGTTCGAAGGACAGCATTTTCATGACTTGCGCCGATGGAAAATTGCCGATCAGTATTGGTCACTTCCTATTGTTAGGTATAACTATAGTCGCGATATTGAAAAGACCTATACTACCGAATTATATTCTGATGCGGTTCGTGAGGTAACGTCCAGGGACTACCTTTATCCGATAAGGGATTATGATTTAAGAATCAACAAAAATCTGGTGCAAACTTATGGTTGGTAATTATCCGGTAAGTGTGCTTTACAAGGTTGACAATTAAATAAATGAAATTATGATACTGATAGCTGAGTTTATTACAAAAGAGAAAAAGACTGCTCTCATCAGTTTCATTAACCACAATAAAAAATCGTATTGTATGAAAAAAATTAGTTTTATCATCGCATTGGGTTTGTTTGTATTCTTTTTCTTCTCTTGCTACGAAGAACTGGATACTAAAACGACCATGGGGGATTGGAATTCCGGACCGATTACAGAATATACTGTAACTCCAATCAATGGAGGTGCAACCATTACCTACACGATTCCAAATGACCCGGATATAATGTATGTAATGGCTGAATATGAGCGAAATGGTAAGTTTTTCACTGACAAATCATCCATCTTTAAGAATGAATTAACCCTGGAAGGTTTTCACAAACAAAATTTAGTGAAAGCTAAAATCTATAAAGTAAATCGAGATAATCAAAAATCAGCACCAGTTTCTATAGAATTTGAGCCTTTAGAATCAATTGTTAGTATGGCTCAAAAAACGTTCGAATTAATGCCGGGATTCGGGGGTATTATTGCAAACTGGGATAATCCTTTAATGTCAGAACTTGGGGTTAGTGTGTTAGTTGAAGACTCGATTGATAACTCTAAGCTGATTCTTAAAGATGTGTACTATTCCGCGATGGAAAAAGACGCTCATTCATTCAGAGGTTTTCCGGCCAAAGAAACTGCTTTTGCGTTTTATATCGAAGACAAATGGGGTAATATATCCGATACCATCAGGTATATCACTACTCCTTTTTTCGAGACAATGGTACCTAAACCCTATGCTGATTTTAGAGCCAGTGTTCCTTATGATAATGCAACCGATTACGATGCTACCCGCGTTTTTCCTAAACTTTGGGATAATATTGTAAACACAAGCGCTCATGGATGGTTAACTAAACCTTCAAACCCTGGTTTATCAATCACATTTGACATGAAGCAGGTAGCTAAACTGAGTCGGATTGTGATTCATAATTACCATATAAATTCTATGTGGGGTCAGGCCAATGCGTCTCAATGGGAGGTTTGGGGTATAGCCAAGTTCGATAATACGAAGATGGCAGACAAACCTTATTGGTTAGATGAATTTAGTGTACGTATTGGCGCGCTTGAGAAAGCGGGTGTTATGCCAACAACAGTGCTTCCTGAAAGAACTTTTAAAGATGATTGGGAGTATTTGGGCCTTCACACCTTACCCCTGCTGAAAGATGTGAATTCCGAGTTTCAATTAAATGTCTATAAAGATGGAATGGAATACATAATGCCTATTAATGCAAAACCTGTAAGGTATGTTCGAATGTTCGTGAGAGCAGTAACAGCAATTTCCCCTCCCCCTGCCAATAATTATTGGTCAATGGGAGAGATTACCTTCTATGGAGATAATACAGTTCCACAAAACTAATAAGATAAAGACATGAAAATAACTAATAAAATAGCTATAGGAATATTTAGCTTACTGGCTATCTTCCTCCTTGCAATATCTTGCAATGATATGAATGATATTCAAAGTAAGTTTGCAGATCTTGATGAGGCAACCTACCTGGGTAAAGTGGATTCTATTAAGTCATTTCCCGGTCAGGGTAGAGCCAAGATAACATGGTATATAGGGTCTGATCCGAAAATTGAGAAGACGATCGTTTACTGGAACATGAGAAAAGATTCAATCGTGAAGGATTTTGTTCGGCAAACACCGGGTATACAGAAAGATTCTATATACGTAGACAATCTGCCCGAAGGAAGTTCTTTGTTTGAATTTAGAAACATAAACAGCAAAGGTGAGACATCACTCTATTCCAAAGCTTCGGTCACTTCATGGGGAAAGAATTTTGCACTAAAATTATCCAAAAGATCGATTACATCTCAGGAATTTGATTATGCCTCTTCAAGCTTTAAACTGGGATTATCTCCAACTTACAAGGGCGATAGCGTGGTTTACGCTGAATTAAACTTTACTGATGTTAATGGACAGAAGCAGAATGTCAGGATTAATCGGGACACCACTTCATTGGTTCTAACCGGATTCCCTGATGGAGGAGAGCTGCAATTCCGTACAGTGTTCTTCCTGCCACAGGGTATTGATACGGTATACAACGAATTTGAGGTCATTAAAGCTCCGAAGGTAACTTTTGAAAAAGGAGAAAAACTATCTATTAGTGGAAATATGGGAAGCAGATACTCAGAACATAGCTTCAATAGTTTTTATGAGTGGAATGTTGCCGGCGACCTGATATTGTATAAATTGAATGAGGTTGGACAATTTACTCAATCCGAACTCTATCCTGGACTGGTTCCGCGGGCCACTTATCGTGACTTCTTTTTCTACGATGATGATAAGTTTATTTCTGTAGCTACTGCTGGAAGTAATTTAAGGATGCATCGGGTTGTTGATGGAGCACTTGTTTTAGTTAAACCTCCTACCGGAACACTTGAGTATTTTGGATCTGGTTTTGTTTTTCCGGATTTTATTCCGGCTAAAGGATTTTTCTATTCTCTCAATTTAGGAGAATTGAAGACCTGGTTGGCCATTAACAATGCTACATTTGGTGCTCCTAACGGAACCACAGTATTTAAAACCTTTTTTTACCCAACTTTTGCACTCTTCAAATATCGCTATTTAATTGGGGTTGATGCAGAAGGTGTTTTGTGGAGTTATCCCATCTCTACAGCTGGTATTCTTGGATCCAAAAGTAAAATTGGAACTGGTTGGAATCGATTTAAAAGATTTGTGTCAGTTGGAGATTTATTGTTGGCTATAGATGAAAACGGAGATTTTTATAAATTCAATTTTTCCACGAGTAATTTTTGGGTTGTCGATTAACCCTAGTGAGTGACTTCTGAAAAGGCTTCCTGCTTTTGCAGGGAAGTTCCATAGAATACAATGTGTTCATTGTCATTCGTCAGCATAGAGAGGATTCATTTTCTCTCTATGCTTTTTTCGGGAGTAGGGTATGCGATTTTTGAGGATTGGCGTGCGGAATGTTAAACCATAATATGATTTAATCTTTATTAATTTGTAAGGTTAATGATAAGTATGATGAGGTTCAGGCTTTTCCATTCCTGTTTCCATCGGCTACATGAACAATAATGAAAAGGTTGCGTTGTATAGTCATGATTACTGGGAACTTGTCGCCATGCAAGCTGAAATAATGGCCTCGCACCGGCAGAATGTACACCGGATTTATCTTGTGTGGCATACTTCCTGTTACAGAAAGGTCAGGAAAAATATGATTGAGTTTTTGTCAACAAATAATTAGATACCCATGAAAATCAGGATTTTTACATTTTTCTTACTCTATGCGGTGGCTATTCAGCTGTCGTTTGGCGCTTCTCCCGTTTTTCCCAATCATCCGGAGAACAGCGGCGATCCGCAGATTGCAGAAAATTCAGGAATTAA
>CAJDVZ010000010.1_pt1 | contig 17921 bp, 13 predicted proteins | sample 7391481 | NCBI WGS metagenome assembly CAJDVZ01 (sample SAMEA7055721, study PRJEB34461) | soil metagenome | biome: terrestrial ecosystem; feature: Peninsula; material: soil | place: Antarctica | collected 2016 | reverse complement strand
GCCGATCCCTGTTCATTCCGCATCAGCCAGGGAGAAAAGAGCATTGGTGTTTTCACCGATATCGGCGTCCCCTGTGAACGGGTAAAAAGTGCGTTGAGGGAATGCCATGCTGTATTCATGGAAAGCAACTACGATGAAAAAATGTTATGGGAAGGGTCTTATCCCTGGCCACTTAAAAAAAGAGTTGCTTCAGATGTCGGCCATTTGTCTAACGTCCAGGCCTTGCAACTGGTGCAGGAACATGGCCATCCCCAGCTGGAGTGCCTCTTCCTGAGCCACCTCTCAGAGCAAAACAACACTCCCGCGATAGCTTTCTCAGCCTTTGAGCCGTTGCATACCAAAATGCAGGTCAAACTGACCAACCGGCACGATGCCAGCGAAGTTTACCGCCTGTAATCATAAAGAGGCTGACTCAATTCTTTGAGACAGCCTCCTTGTGTTGTAGATAGCGGAACAATCCGCCTTTATTTTAGAATATCGTATAGGTGAGACCAACGGCTAACCCCAAGGTGGTTTTTCCGAAGGTTTCCGAATACTTACCCACGTCGGGATCGGTAAAACTTACAGTTTTATCCTCATAAAAGGTATTCATCACCCCGGCATCGAGAATGAAACGATTGGCAAATTTCCACTGAAGACCACCGCCAAGCGTATAGGAAGGGTTGCTGTAGCTGAAATCGCTCTGATAGCTGTCGGCAATGCCCGGCTTAGAGGCAAGCGCGCCCACACTGAGAGCAAACTGATCGCTGAGGTTGAACTGAAGACCCAGGGCCAGTTCATAGTAGTTTTTATCGATCTCCCTGGTTTCACCGCTTCTAACATTCTTACCCCAGCCAACATTCTTATCAAAGAAGAGATTATAGGAAACCTGGGTTTCCAACCAGTCGGCAAGTTTATAACCCACACCCACCCCGAGGATGGCCGGGATGTTATAGCTGTCTTTTTTACCATCAGGGAAAACGCCCAAATCATCGACCGGGGTTTCGTTGGTCAGTGACAGTGCAGTCTGGAATTCGTATTTCACGCCGATGTTGAGTTGCTCTCCAAGATTGAAGTTTGCGCCGATGATAGGAGTCCATCCGGCACCGGTCTGGGTCGTTTGCACCGCTTTGTCGGCAAGGCCGCTGCCGGTTGCTCCCAGGGAAGCTGAAGTAGCATTCAACTTTGTCGCTTGAGAAGCATAGGTGGTGGCAGCCGTGGAAAAAGTACCCTGCACCTGGGCGACGGTCATGGCGCCAATTTGTGCTGTAGAAAGGCCGAGCTGCGCTAATCCGCCTTCCAGCTGCGCCCTTTCAGCGACGGAGATATATCCGCCAGCCTGAACCTGGGCAAGGGTGAAAGTTCCTGCTCCCGCGGTGATCAGCGGCTGCATGCTGGTGGCCGTCCCTGACAGCTGTGTGGAACCAGCACTGGCAGCAGTGGCGATACCTTTTACCGCCGGAGATGCTACGCCGGTCAGCCACTCTTTGGCGTTAACATTGGCGCCATCCACCGTCAGCTGGATGTTTTTGATTGTTCCTTCATAGGTATTCTTTGCAGGAGTATACCTTACACCGGCAAAACCCGAAATCATATCATTGAGCTTGTAAGTTGCACCCACCTGGATACCATAATATACGGAGCTTCCGTTGAAGTACAACTCGGCATCATACCCTGTCACATTATAATTATAGGGTGCAGGGAGCTGCTTGAGGCCAGCCATTCCTGGTACCAGTTTGGTCAGGGGGATCTCAAAGGAAGGAAGTCCCCTGTCAAACTCCGCGGAACCACCGCCGCCCACAGGACCAAAGCCAAAGGAGAGGGCCAGCCTGTCCATTTTATACACGGCATACACATCAGGGAACAACGGCGCTGTCACCTTCCCGACATATTTACCATCATTCAGAAGAGGGAAAGCACTATTGACCGGCTTGTCCTGGAAAATACTCTGGTTGTGTAACGCAAAATGCCATCCGTCTTTCAGATTGGTCAAACCAGCGGGATTAAAATAAACCGCATCGATCTGCGTCGATGCATTACGGCTGAGCATACGCACAAACTGTGCACTCTGGTTCGTATTGGTTACCAAACCTCCGGCAAATGTGGTCAGCGCCAGAGCGACAACCATTGTCATAACAAGAAAACTTTTCTTCATAGTTAATCGATTATTTATAAACGGTGCAAAAGTAAAATTAAATATGATTAAACAAAATTTTCATCTTGATTTTCAATACCTTATAAACTTTTCAAACGGATTTTCCGAAAAGTCAAAAAATACTTTTTGCCATTACTGACTGGAATCTGACTGCTTTTTACCACTGCATCTCAAATATGTATCACTTCCCCGTAAGCTGCGGCGGCTGCTTCCATGATTGCCTCGCTCATGGTGGGATGGGGATGGATCGACTTGATCAGTTCATGGCCCGTGATCTCCAGCTTCCTGGCTACTACCAGCTCTGCGATCATTTCAGTAACATTCCCGCCAACCATGTGGGCTCCCAACAGCTCTCCATAACGGGCATCAAAAATCAGTTTTACAAATCCATCCTTTTCTCCAGCCGCACTCGCTTTCCCGCTGGCCGAGAAGGGGAATTTGCCCACCTTGACCTCATAACCTGCCTCTTTGGCCTTGGCCTCGGTCATTCCAACCGATGCAATTTCGGGATTGGTATAGGTGCATCCTGGAATATTATTGTAATCGATGGGCTCAGGATTGAGTCCGACGATTTTTTCAACACAGGCGATCCCTTCGGCTGAAGCCACATGTGCCAGAGCAGGTGTAGCAATAATATCGCCAATGGCATACACCCCTTCCACATTGGTACGGTAGAACTCATCCACCTTGATGCGGCCTTTTTCGGTGGCAATACCCATCTCTTCAAGGCCAATGCCCTCTATATTGGGTGTAATCCCCACTGCAGAAAGCACTACTTCCGCATCAACCAGCTCTTCTCCTTTTTTGGTTTTGATGGTCACCTTGCAGAGGTCACCCGAGGTGTCTACCTTTTCAACCGTTGAGCTGGTCATCACCTTCATGCCCAATTTCTTGAAGGAGCGTTCCAGTTGCTTGCTTACCTCTTCGTCCTCAAGCGGTACGATGTTGGGCAAAAATTCGACCAGCGTTACCTGCGTACCAATCGACTGATAGAACCAGGCAAATTCGCTGCCGATAGCTCCTGATCCCACGACCACCATTGACTGAGGTTGTTTAGGTAGGGTCATCGCCTTTCTATAACCAAAGACTTTCTCATAATCGAGTGGAAGGTTGGGCAACTGACGTGTACGCGCACCGGTAGCCAGGATGATGTGGCTGGCAGTAACCATGGACTTGGCTCCAGCCTCATCGGTCACCTCCACTTTACCCTTTCCGGCCAGTTTGCCAAATCCGGTGATGGTCTCAATTTTATTCTTTTTGAAAAGATACTGAATTCCCTTGCTCATTCCTTCTGCTACTCCGCGGCTGCGCCGAACTATCGCCTCAAAATCGGGTTTGACCTCTCCGGAAATGCTGACACCGTAGTCAGCCCCATGGAGCACATATGCATAGACCTGGGCGCTCTTCAGCAAGGATTTTGTAGGAATACATCCCCAGTTGAGACAAATGCCTCCAAGATTTTCCTTTTCCACTACTCCCACCCTGAATCCCAGCTGGGAAGCCCGAATGGCAGCCACATACCCACCAGGACCACTTCCGATTACTAAAACATCATAATTCATACGATTTGTAGTTTTTGATTTATACTGACTTAAACACGCTTCTCAAGAAAAGGTTGAACAAAGATATTTATTTTCATTAACCCTTTCAAATTAGTTACTTTACATCCTAATTCAAGCGGGGATGCTCAAAAAATGGTTATTGACCTTTATTCTTGTCTGGATATACACAATGAAACTGTGCGCCCAGGATCCTGAGTATTCGCAGTTTTTCGCGAATCCACTAACCTTGAATCCTGCATTTGCGGGGACTTCAGAATTAGGGCGTACCATTGTCAACTACAGGAACCAGTGGCCTCAGAAAGGGGCTACCTACACCACCTATGCCGTTTCGTACGACGACTTCTCTGACCGGCTGAATACCGGCTGGGGAATTCAAATGAGCCATGACCGGCAATTAAACCAGCTGATCAGGGCAAGTTCAGTCTCACTCCATTATGCTTATCACATTCCGGTTGGGGATTTCTCATTTCTAAGTGCAGGATTGCAGGCCGGTATGGTTTATAAACAACTGGATCCTTCCAGTCTGGTATTTCCCAACATGATCAACCAGCTTACCGGTGTTGTCTCCGGGAGCCTGCCGGCGAACATGGAATACGCCGATCTGTTCTATCCTGATTTCGCCTTCGGAGTCGTGGGCCAGGTCCGTGAATTCTTTGGGGGCTTCTCCGTCCACCACCTGAACCAGCCTGCTGAATCCCTGCTCGAAGGGGACCAGGAAGGCAAACTTCCTCTGAAGTTCACCTTGCACCTGGGAGGACGCATCCACCAGCTTCACAGGGAACTTCTGTCAAGGGAATTCACACTCTCCCCCAACCTGATATACCAGCAACAAGGCCCTTTTAAGCAGTTGAACACGGGAATATACATGATTGAGCATCCGCTTCTTCTCGGAATGTGGTACAGGAACAACCTGTCGATCAGACCCGATGCACTGATCTTCCTGCTGGGGATCGCATTCAACAGGTTTCAGCTGGGCTACAGTTTTGACTATACCCTGTCAAAACTCTCCGCATTCAGTTATGGTTCCCACGAAATTTCCCTTGCTTTTTATTTCGGAAAACTAATCGGGATGCCCAACCCAAGGCGCCTGCTGATCCCCCCAATATAAAACCCCGCTCCCCTATTGATAATCACTCCCGGGTCCCCAGGTAACGGTGGATGATCTCAAAAAACTCAGGAAAGTAATTTCCACTGGCAGCAACAATTTCACCGCCAAAAAGCCAATTGTCATCCCCGTTGAAATCCGTAACCCGTCCACCTGCCTGACGAAGTATCAGCACTCCTGCAGCTACATCCCAGGCATGAAGGGCATGCTCGAAGAACCCATCAAAACGTCCGGCGGCCACGTACGATAAGTCAACAGCAGCCGACCCCATCCGCCGCAGTCCGCGGGTTTTCCCCATCAGTTCCTTCAAAGCCCCTATGTAGTTATCAATCCGGTCAAAATCATAATAAGGAAATCCTGTGCCAATCAGGGTATCCACTGAATGGACCGATTCCGACACCCTGATCTCTTTCCCGTTCAGAAATGCAGCACTCCCCTTCCATGCGGTGAACATCTCATTCTGTCCCAGCTCATAAACTACACCCACCACAATTTCTCCCTGCTCCATAAGGGCAATGCTCACCGAACAGGGGTAAATCCCATGGATGTAATTGGTGGTTCCATCCAACGGATCGATGATCCACACCGTTTTTTCGCCCCTCTGGCCAGCGGTACCTTCCTCCGTCACAAAACCAGCCCCGGGTAAAAGTCCCCTCAAAGCCTGAACAATCATCTGTTCAGCTGTTTTATCAACATACGTAACTAAACTGGCCTGACTTTTGGTTTCCACATCCAGGCGGGTAACCTTTTCCCGTTCAATGCGAATGAAATTACCGGCTTCCCGGGCAATCCCCGCTACCTGTAAACAAATCTCCTGATACTTCATATATATATATATCTATTAAAATCATTCTACTCCATCCACCCGCCACCCATATCACCACCGGGTAGAATCTCCGTCAACCTTACCTCTGCTACCTGGTTGATCATGTCATCACGAAAAGAGAGCATGGTCCGGATATAATTCCCGGTAAACCCTGAAATACCCACCTGTGGATTTCCCTCTTCAAATAACACCATCCCGGTCATACCCCGGTTTTTTTCATAAAATGCCCGCAACTTCTTATCAGAGAGGTTAATATATTGTCTGGTCCTCAGTTTTCGTTCGGTGACTACAACTTTCCCCGGAATTTGGAGGGCCTGTGTACCGCTTCTCTCCGAATAAGGGAAGGCATGAAGCTGCGAAATATCCAGTCCGTTAAGAAAATCGTATGACTCCCTGAAGAGGCTTTCACTTTCGCCATTGGTTCCGGCAATCACATCCACTCCGATAAACGCAAGAGGCATCGTCTCCCTGATTTTTTCCACACGGGAGGCAAATAACCCGGAGCTGTACTTCCGGTGCATCAGCCGGAGAATCTCGTCAGAGCCTGACTGAATCGGGATATGGAAGTGAGGCATAATCACTTTTGAAGCAGCAACCAGTCCAATAATCTGATCGGTAAGCAGGTTGGGCTCTACCGACCCCATGCGCAACCTTTGCAATCCTTCCAACTTTTCAAATGCCCGGAGCAGGTCCGGAAATGTTTCTCCGGTTGACTTACCAAAATCACCGATATTCACGCCTGTAAGTACGATTTCCCTAAAGCCAAGTGACACCGCTTTGCGTGCCTCTTCTATTGTCTGGGATATCGATTGGCTTCGGCTTCGCCCTCTGGCAAAAGGAATGGTGCAATAGGTACAGAAATAATCGCATCCATCCTGGATCTTCAAAAAACTACGGGTGCGGTCTCCCCTGGAAAATGAGGGGTAATATTTTCGGAACTGCGACAAGGAGGAAGCAAGGATTTCAGGAGTTACTCTTTTCTTCAGATCACCCAGAAAGGAGGGAATATTGAACTTCTCTTCCATTCCCAAAACCAGGTCAACTCCTTCAATCCGGGAGATCTCTTCCGGTTTCAGCTGTGCGTAACATCCAACTACTACCACAAAAGCTTCCGGATTAAGACGAATTGCCCTGCGGACGGCATTTCTGCTGCTTTTATCCCCGGCATTGGTCACCGAACAGGTATTTATCACATACAAGTCGGCTTTTTTGTCAAAATCCACCCTCTCGAACCCAGCTTCCTCAAGGGAATATGCAATGGCCGATGTCTCAGAAAAGTTGAGCTTACAGCCCAGCGTCTCAAGTGCTACCTTCTTACCCTGGTATGCCATTTTTGACATTTTAAGGTACAAAGGTAAAAAAGGAAAACGGAGAAATAAAAGGTTTGCCCGGTTTCTACTTCCGGGGGCCGGTCAAAGCAGGTCGCTGGCCAGTTCGGCCAGAAAACTGCGTTCTCCCTTCAACAAGTTGATGTGGGCAAAAACATCCTGACCTTTCATCCTTTCGGTAAGGTAGGCCAGTCCGTTCGATTTGATATCGAGATAAGGTGAATCTATTTGCTGCAAATCGCCTGTAAAGATCATCTTGGTCCCTTCGCCTGCCCTGGTGATAATGGTTTTAATTTCGTGAGGAGTCAGGTTCTGGGCTTCGTCGATGATGAAATAGACATTGGAAAGGCTTCTGCCACGGATATAGGCCAGAGGTGTGATCACGAGCCGGTCTTCCTTCTGCAGTTCTTCAATTTTCTGGTATTCAGTACTGCGAGGGTTAAAAACGTGTTTGATCACCCCCAGGTTGTCGTACAGGGGTTGCATATAGGGGTTGATCTTCTCCATGGCGTCACCTGGCAGGAAACCCAGATCGCGGTTGCTCAGCGCCACAATAGGCCGGGCCAGGAGGATCTGTTCAAACTGCTTGTGCTGTTCAAGGGCAGCGGCCAGTGCCAGCAGGGTCTTTCCCGTACCGGCTTTTCCGGTCAGAGCTACAAGCTTGATCTCCGGATCGGTGAGCACATCAATGCTGAAAGTCTGTTCCGCATTTCTGGGTTTGATACCGTACACCGTCTTCTTCTCCAATCGCCGCACTGTCTTGCTCTGGGCATCATATCTCGCCAGAACACTCGAATTACCACCCTTCAATATAAAACATTCATTGGCTTCAGGCTGATACGACCAGTTCACAGCCAACATACTGAATGAACCTTCATGATAAAGCTTGTCGATCAGTCCGGCATCAAAATTGTCAAAACTGGCCACACTCTTTTCCAGAATATTGATATCATGAACCTGATCCGACTTGTAGTCTTCAGCCTGAATCCCCAGCGATTTGGCCTTCATCCTCAGGTTGATATCCTTTGAAACCAGAATGGTTTTGCGATCCTTGTTTTGTTTTGCAATAAATTCAGCAATAGCCAGGATGTGGTGATCGGGGATATCTTCATGAAATGAATTTTTCAACTCTTCAGAGTAAGGTTTCCCGGTTTCTATCCTGAGCTTTCCCAATCCCGGTCCCAATGATTTACCTCCATTGAACAACTCATCACCCACGATTTCATCGAGCAGTCTTACAAATTCACGAGCCTGGTAATTGATCAGGTCGTTCCCTCTCTTGAATTTGTCAAGTTCCTCAAGCACCACGATAGGCAGTACGATATCGTTCTCTTCAAACTGGTAAATACAGGTATGATCATGAAGGATCACATTGGTGTCGAGTATAAAAATCTTACTCGTTTGTTTCGTCTTAGCCATTCTGAAATATTTTGATTTTGGTAAAAATAAAAAAACATTGCACATATCCTCTACACGTTTCAGGAAATTAATAAACTTGCAACGGTTAATAAGTTTATGATGGATCGGTATTCTTTTACCCTCGATTACCTCTACAACCGTCTTCCGATGTTTCAGCGGACCGGTCCGGCGGCTTATAAGGATTCGCTGGAAAACACCCTCCGTCTGGATGAGATGTACGAATCGCCGCACCGGCACTATCCCACCCTTCACATTGCAGGGACGAACGGAAAAGGATCGGTTTCACACATGCTGGCGGCACTCCTTCAGTCGGCAGGTTACCGGTGTGGGCTTTACACTTCCCCCCACATGAAGGATTTCAGGGAAAGGATCAGGATCAACGGAAAAATGATCCCCCGTGCAGAGGTGGTCCGTTGGGTGGAGGCCTTCAGAATTAAAAACCTGGCTGTCGGGATCGAACCCTCCTTTTTCGAACTGACGGCCGCCATGGCTTTTGATTATTTTGCCCGTAAAAATGTAGAAATTGCAGTGATAGAGACCGGACTGGGTGGCCGTTTGGATTCCACCAATATCATCACCCCCCTGATAAGCCTCATTACCAACATCAGTTACGACCATATCCCCCTGCTGGGCACAACCCTGGAGCAAATCGCAGGAGAGAAGGCAGGGATTATTAAACCTGGTATTCCAGTGGTGATCAGCCAGTTTCAGCCTGAGGTAGCAGGGATTTTCAGGGAAAGGGCCGGTCTGGCAGGGGCACCTCTCTTCTTTGCCAGCCAGGAATACCACGCTTCCTACAGCATGACCGGCATCGACGGAAAACAAATTTTCAACTTTCGCCATCACTATAAGGTGTGTTACAAAGATCTGAAAACCGATCTGTCTGGATTGTACCAACGACTCAACATCCCTGCGGTGCTAAAAAGTGTGGATATCCTCCGGGAATCGGGCTGGAAGATCCCCGACAAAGCCGTTTACCAGGGGCTTGCACAAGTCACTACACTTACTGGCCTGCAAGGGAGATGGCAGGTTATCGGGCACAACCCCCTGATCGTTTGCGATACCGGGCACAATGAAGACGGGATCAGGGAGGTAGTTTTGCAAATCAGGCAGACACCCTATAAAAAACTCCACTTCGTTGTAGGCGTAGTCGCCGACAAGGATATATCCAAAGTCCTGGCACTGCTCCCTGGTGAGGCTGTATACTATTTTACGCAAGCCAATATTCCAAGGGCTCTGGAAGCTGTCCTTCTCCGGGAACAAGCAGAAAAATACGGTCTGAAAGGAGAAATCTATTCCAGCGTTCGGGAAGCCTTCAGTGCTGCCCAAGCTGCTGCTCAAAAAGATGACCTGGTGTTTATAGGTGGCAGCAATTTCGTAGTGGCTGAAATATTGTAACTTTTTTTTGGGGAAATCTTTTTTTTTTGCAGAACTGAAAATAGCTTCTATATTTGCAGCGCTTTTTCACAAGGGCGGTTAGCTCAGTCGGTTCAGAGCATCTGGTTTACACCCAGAGGGTCGTGGGTTCGAATCCCTCACCGCCCACCAATTGTCATCATCAACACCCTGGCCAGGCCTGTCACTTACAGCTTCTGCGGGCTGCCGAAACTGGCATTATACATCTCCAGCAACTGTCGGGCAGCCTCAAAGGAGCTGATCTCTGCCTGAAGAACCTTCTTTTCCATGCCGGCTACCGCATGTTTCAGCACAGGGTTGTTATAAAAACTCTGGCGAAGCTGCTCGTTGATGGTTTCAAACATCCAGTAACGGGCCTGCATATTGCGGTTTAGTTCAAAAAATCCGTTGGAAGTGATCAGCGCATGGTGGGCCTCAACTATTTGCCAGATTTCAGCAATACCAGTTTTGGCTATGGCAGAACAAGTCAGCACCCTGGGGTCCCATCCCGATTCCTTGGCCGGGAAGAGATGCAGTGCATTTTTATACTGGATTTGTGCCAGCTGAGCCTTTTCCACATTCAGCCCGTCAGATTTGTTAATGGCCACCACATCGGCCATTTCCATGATTCCCCGTTTGATTCCCTGCAACTCATCACCTGCACCGGCAATCATCAGCAGGAGGAAAAAGTCGGTCATGGAATGGACAGCAATCTCACTTTGCCCCACTCCAACCGTTTCGATGAAGATGGTATCAAAACCAGCAGCTTCGCAGAGTATGACAGATTCACGGGTTTTCCGGGCAACTCCTCCGAGCGATCCCGCGGATGGACTGGGTCGGATGTAGGCATTGGAATCCGCTGAAAGCTCTTCCATCCGGGTTTTATCCCCGAGGATGCTGCCCTTTGACCGTTCACTACTAGGGTCGATGGCCAGTACAGCCAGTTTGTGCCCCTGTCGGGTAAGCAGTTTTCCCAGGGCTTCGATAAAAGTGCTTTTGCCGGCACCGGGAACACCGGTGATCCCAACCCTGACCGACCTACCGCTGTGGGGAAGACAAAGCCTGATAATTTCTCTTGCAACCTGCTGATGGTCAGTTCTGGAACTCTCCACAAGGGTAACTGCCTTGCTCAAAACAGGGATATCCCCGTTTAAAATCCCTTCGGTATACATTTCAGCAGAAAGTGGTTCTTTTCGCCTTTGCAGAAACCTTTGAACTGAATCCTCACTGACCGATGGAGGTTTAGCAATCCCTTCATTAACCTTTAATCCCTTGAAATCGGGGTTATTTTCAATATGGTGAGCATCGTACTTCATTTGAAAAACAGTTTTACTTTTAACAACAACCTGCCACGACTGATTCGCACTCCATTTCGATTGCGATCCGACGATCATAGTTCTTTTGTATAAAATACTTCGGGTATAAAGGTAATTTCAATTTCAGAATGAATAAACAGCATCATGAAAATTTAACCTCACGGACACCTGGCAAAAACAGAGAGGACACAACTTAACATTGTGTCCTCCATGCCATCTTCATGTCATTGTGGCTATTTACCACATGATCTGAGGATTAACCCTTCCTACATGATATTGGTCGATATCCGCAGAGTGGATGTTGAGTTCTTCGGATCGTTGGTGATTACGGTAACAGTTTTGCTCTGCCGTCCTTTTTTTCCAGTTGAATCAAACACAACCTTAATCGGAGCAGTTTCTCCGGGAGCAATCACATTCTTGGAAGGTGACACAGCCGTGCATCCGCATGAAGAGCGGACGTTGCGGATAAGCAGATCGCGTTTTCCCTTATTAACCAGTTCGAAGGTGTACTCTTTCTTATCCCCCTGTCTCATATCGCCGAAATCATTGGAGAGCGTATTAAAGAAAGCCACGGGAGCATTGGCAATCTCCTCAGGCGAAAGCACCGAAAAATCTTCTTCTATGGTGGCGCTTACACCGACCGAATTTTTGTAGTCACTGCTGCCGTCCAGAGAAAGATAAATGCGGTGAGAGACAAAACCGAAGGTATTGGCAGCCTTGGCGTCGTAAGCCATGGTCAGTAATGCCTTACTTTTTGCAGGTATGGTAGCCGGCTCAATACTCACCTTAATGTGCGAAGGAACTGTCTTAAAACCAACGACTACAGGTTTATCGGTGTCGTTATACAGTTCCAGGGTTTCGGCCCTGATTTCGTTGCTTCGGATAGTCGGGAATGAAACATGGTTCAGCACTGCCCTCAGGCTGCCGATTTCACGGGGATAGATTTCAGCGATCGTTCTTTCCCTCTCTTCCACCTTTCCACTGATGATCAGCATCACATTCGAATTTTCAGCATTGGTCATAACCGAAACAGTTTTGGCAAAAGCTCCCGGGCGGGAGGCCGGATTATAACTGACTTTGACCATTCCCCTGGCACCCGGCGCAACAGGCTGGCGGGTCCAGTCCGGAGTAGTGCAGCCACACGATGCATTCACACTGTTAATAATCAGCGGAGTGGTCCCCTTGTTGGTGAATTCGTAGGTGACGACCTGAATACCGGCCGACTCCAGGAAAGATCCTAAATTATGTTCAGTTTTGTCAAAAACAATTTTGGGCTGAGCCTGCACAAGCGCCAGGTTTGTAAAACCAGCAATTAAACAGACCATGAGTAAAGTTGTGACTCTTTTCATTGTTTTAAAATTTTATTTGTTAATTTTCGATTCTATTTAATTGTACAAATTTAGGGCAATGTTTGATTTGAATTGTTAACTGTTAACTACTTATTGTTAATGATTTGTTAAACAACGATTTCAGGAAGATCAACACCTCCCGCCAAGGGAACTAAAATATAGCATATTGAACAGAAACGCGCTGAAATATTTTATTGTACTGGCAATATTGTCTGTAATCGGGATTTTCCTGATCCAGTTTGCCTTTTTGAAAAACAACTTTGAAATTACCAAACAGGAGTTCCGGGAGACGACTACTGTCGCTCTCCGGGAAGTAGCCTGGCAACTTCTGGAGGCTTCGGGTGAAACCTCTAAATTTGATAATATCGATCCTGTTGAACAGGTGACTCCCAACTGTTTCCTGGTTAATGTCAATAATATAATCGATCCTGAAATTCTGAAGCTCCAGCTCAGGGAACAATTCAAGCGGCACAATATCCGTCTCGATTATGAATATGCCATTTTTGATCCGGAACAGCATGTAATGACCGAAGGGGGATTTGTCTGTGCACATGGTGATTCCTGTAAAAAAGTTTTGTTGCCCGATTTTCCCCGAAGCAATAAATACACCTACTATTTTGGTGTCAATTTTCCGAACATGACTCCTTACCTCACCTTTCGCATGCAGGGCTGGTATTTCATCACCGGATTGTTGCTTTTTGTACTGTTGTTTTTCGGATATGCCCTCTGGGTAATTATCAGACAGCGGCAACTTACCGACATCCAGAAAGTATTCATCAACAACCTCACCCATGAATTAAAGACGCCCATCTCCTCCATCAGCTTATCGGCCCTTGTCCTGAGCGATGAAAAAATCCTCGAAAATCCGGCAAGGCTTTTTGAATATACCAGAATCATCAACGAACAGAGTAACCGGCTGGCAAAGAGTGTGGAAAAGGTATTAAGCCTTTCTGCGCTGGAAAAAAACAAACTCCAGCTGGTCAATGAGCAAATCGATCTGAATGAATTTGTTAACAGAAACGTTACCCGGTTTCAGGAATCTGAACTGGGACAAAAAACCAGGATCACCCTTACCGGATTCCTGGAGCATCCCCGGATTTGGGCTGACCCTTTCCATTTGGGAAATATCATGCAGAACATCCTCGAAAACGGGGTCAAGTATTGCAAGGAATTGCCTAAGATTGAGATATCGCTGAAGGAAAAAGGGAAATATCTCCAACTTGCCATTTCCGACAATGGGATCGGCATTCCAATGGAAGAACGCCAGAAAATTTTCAGTAAATTTTACAGGGTTCCCACCGGCAACATCCATGATGTAAAAGGGTTCGGGCTTGGTCTCGACTATGTCAGCAGGATTGTGAAGGCACATCACTGGAAAATCAGTGTGGACGGGAACAAGAACGGAGGAAGCACATTTACGTTATCAATACCAAAGACCAATGAATGAAATACATTACAGGATACTTCTGGTAGAAGATGATTCTGCACTCGGTTTCATTATCAAGGACAATCTGATGATTCAGGGTTATGAGGTTGACTGGGCAGAAGACGGGGAAAAGGCCCTGAAGCTTTTCAGAATCCACCCCTACTCCCTGCTGATCCTGGATGTGATGTTGCCAAAAATTGACGGATTTTCAGTGGCCAGGGAGATCCGGAAAGAAAACGAACAGGTTCCCATTATATTTCTTACTGCAAGGTCGATGAATGAGGACAAAATTACCGGGTTGACACTGGGAGGTGACGATTATATCACCAAACCCTTCAGCATGGAAGAGTTGCTGCTGAAAATCAAAATCTTCCTTCGGCGGACCCATGCCACTCCTCCCAAATGGAATGAACAAACGGAATCTGTCACCAAAATTGGCAAATACCTGTTTGAGGAAAACGACCTGGTGCTGAGTTGCGACGATTTCCGGCGCCAGCTCACCCTAAAGGAAGCTGAGCTGATAAAATTCTTTGCGGCCAATCCAAACAAGGTCCTCAGCCGGGATGAAATTCTCCGGAATGTTTGGGGATCAAACGATTACTTCCTCGGACGCAGCCTCGATGTTTTTATCTCCCGGCTAAGGAAATATTTCAGCCATGATCCTGAAATACGCCTTGTGAACCTTCACGGAATCGGATTCAGATTTAATGTAAAAACTTAAGAATCACCGCAACAGGTTAACCGAAAACTGCGCTTTTTTATTTTCTGTTACAAAACAAGCTTCATCCTCTTGGAAGTACCAAAAAAAAATCTACTTTTGCAGTCCAAAAATGAGGAAAAACGTAATTAATTGAGATAAAAATGAAAAGGACATTTCAGCCATCGAACAGGAAAAGAAAGAACAAGCACGGATTCAGAGAAAGAATGTCGACTGCGAATGGCCGGAAAGTGCTGAAAGCCCGCCGCGCCAAAGGAAGAAAAAAACTGTCGGTTTCTGACGAGCCACGGCACAAAAGATAATTCAACGCCACGTTTTTGTTTTCCGGGAAGGTAGGGATGGATCAATCCTTACCTTTTCGTGTTTATACAAACCAAATTATTCCTGATAAATCTTCTACCGATGACATCCGTCCTCTACCAGTCGCTCCCCCCTGCCATAGCGGCAATAGCAGACAAAGTTGAAAAGGGCATCCGGATCACTCCTGAAGAGGCATTGGAACTGTACAACAGCAATTCCCTTGCTTTCCTGGGAGTTCTGGCCACACAGGTTAAGAAAAGGTTAAGCGGCGGGTATGTCTTTTTCAACAAAAACTTCCATATAGAACCCACCAATATTTGCGTGAACCACTGCAGGTTCTGCTCTTACCGCAGGAACAAAGGCCATAAGGAGGCCTGGGAATGTTCCATTGAGGAGATGGTGGAACTGGTGAAATCACATGCTGACAGTGCCTGCACTGAAATACATATGGTAGGCGGTGTTCATCCCGACAGGGATATCAGGTTTTATGCCGACTTGCTAAAAGCAATCACGAAGGAAGCGCCGGGACTGCATATCAAGGCATTCACTGCGGTCGAAGTGGATCAGATGTGCAGGATGGCGGGGGTTACCGTAGAAGAAGGACTTATGCTGCTCAAAGAAGCAGGACTAAAGTCGATGCCCGGAGGGGGCGCCGAGATCTTCGATGAAACCCTGCGCGCAGAAATCTGCCCCGATAAAACCTCCTCCACAGAATGGCTACAGATACACGAAACAGCTCATCGGCTGGGGATTCCCACCAACGCAACCATGCTGTACGGACTGAAAGAGAACTATATGCACCGGATTGACCACCTCAACCGGCTCAGGGAGTTACAAGACAGAACCGGAGGGTTCAATGCCTTTATCCCGTTAAAATTCCGGAAGGCTAACAATGGTTATTCCTCAAGGGAGGAGACCACTGTGGTTGAAGATCTGAAAAACTTCGCCGTCAGCCGGATATTCCTTGACAATATCCCCCACCTGAAGGGATACTGGCCAATGATCGGAAAGCCGATTGCCCGCCTCTCCCTCGATTTTGGGGTCGACGATCTGGATGGCACCATTGATGACTCCACGAAAATTTACTCCATGGCAGGGGCTGAGGAACAAAATCCGTCGGCTACTACTCCGGAGCTGATCCAAATGATTAAAGATGCCGGTTTTATTCCGGCTGAACGGAATACCCTCTATGAAATCCTGCGGACTTTTTAATCCGGCTGATGTTGTACTATTCGGTAAACTCAACACCCTCACTTTAATTTTTTAGATAATTTTGCATCCAATAAAAGTGTTGATCATGAGCCTGAAAGAATTTCTGACCAGTAAAGTTTTCCTGAAGCATTTTCTTGCTTTAATAGCATTGACATTTGTGTTGATCATTTTTGCGCTTTTAAGCCTCCGCTTTTACACCCACCATGGGGAAGCTTTTCTGGTCCCCAATGTATACGGGCTTACTGAAGGGGAATATTCAAGGGTTCTCAGCAAGGCTAATCTCCATTATACTGTCGTTGATTCAACCTACAATGATCAGATAAAACCCGGAGGGGTTGTAGATCAGGTTCCGGAAGCCGGGCACAAGGTGAAACGTAAGCGGGTAATCTACCTCACGCATTGGGACCAGAAATCGTCCATCTTCCCAGGGTCACCGATATCAGCTACCGTCAGGCAATTGTTCAACTGGAAACCGCCGGTCTGCTACCGGGAAAAATCACGTATGAGCCCTCCGAATACCAAAATCTGGTTCTGAAAGCCAGGCTGAACGGCAAGGAGATTCTGGAAGGAGAGTTCGTGACCAAAGGAACCATGATTGACCTGATACTGGGATCAGGTGCAAGAGGAGGTAATGCCACCCTTCCCGACCTGAGGGGACTTACGCTTGCCGAGGCCAGGCATGCCCTCAGCAGCGCCACCCTGAATGTCGGTACCCTCTTTTATGACGAAACTGTGGAGAGCCAGAGCGATTCGCTTACGGCTCTTATCACCAGGCAGCACCCCAGTCCTGAATTTTCGTACCAGACCTCCGTCGGCTCCGCAGTCGATATTTGGCTTAGCACCGATCCCTCCAAAATCGAACGGAAAAAAGCAAACACCCAGGACGAATCATTTTTTTGATAACCGATGGATCCATTCACTGAAGAAAACGAAGGATTAGACGAGAATGCCCTGTATGAGCATTATCGGTTGGTGGCTGATCCGGGCCAGGCCTTGCTCAGAATCGACAAATTCCTCTCCAACCTGCTGGGCCAGACCTCACGCAGCAGAATACAAGCTGCCACGGAAGCCGGAAGTATCAGGGTGAACAATATCCCCGTCAAATCGAATTACAAAGTTAAACCCGGCGATGAGGTCACTGTCCTTTTGGAATACCCTAAAAGAGAACTTAAACTTACCCCGGAAAATATCCCGCTTGATATTGTATATGAGGATGACGACCTGGTTGTTATCAATAAAACCCCGGGAATGGTGGTACACCCCGGTCACGGAAATTATGAAGGAACCCTGGTAAATGCTTTGCTATACCATTTTAGGAACCTTCCCCTCTTCAATCCTGATGATCCCCGTCCAGGACTTGTTCACCGCATCGATAAAGATACCTCTGGATTGCTGGTAATTGCCAAGACCGAAGAAGCCAAACTCAACCTCTCCTTCCAGTTCTCTGAAAGAACCACCCAGAGGAGATATGTCGCGCTGGTTTGGGGTGATATCAAACAGGAACAAGGGATCATTGAAGGAAATATCGGGCGGTCACTCAGCAACCGTTTAATTTTCACAGTTTACCCTGAAGGAGACCAGGGAAAAATTGCTATTACCCATTACCGGGTGATTGAACGCCTGGGTTACGTTACCCTTGTGGAATGCCAGCTGGAGACAGGCAGAACCCACCAGATCAGGGTCCACATGAAACACATCGGGCATCCTCTGTTCAACGATGCCACCTATGGAGGAGACCAGATCCTCAGGGGTACCACATTTACCAAATACAAGCAGTTCATTCACAATTGCTTCAAGATATTGCCGCGACAGGCCCTTCATGCAAAAAGCC
>CAJDVZ010000022.1_pt2 | contig 18375 bp, 20 predicted proteins | sample 7391481 | NCBI WGS metagenome assembly CAJDVZ01 (sample SAMEA7055721, study PRJEB34461) | soil metagenome | biome: terrestrial ecosystem; feature: Peninsula; material: soil | place: Antarctica | collected 2016 | reverse complement strand
ATAATAAATAGGACGCTGAGCGGTCGGCATCCCGATAGAATTTGGACAGCTGAAACTTTGTGCCGGAAAGTGATTATTCCTTATGCCAAAAAACACCAGCCTCCTGTTTAACCACAAACTCGCCGAAGTAATCCTCAAAAAATTCTATAAATTTGTATAAGCGAACCGGAAGGCCAGGGTGAATCTATAAATCGCTCAATTTAGGTTGAATGAAAAGGATAAGAGTCAGTTCAAAAAAGATTGCCGTTGGAGTAGACATAGGCGGGAGCCATGTTAGCAGTGCTGTCTTCGATTTAGCGGCCAAAAAATATTTGGAAAAGACTTTCGCCGAAACCGATCTGGACAATCATGCCGGGGCCGACGAGATTATCGATGCCTGGGGCAAAACCATTCGAAAAACCATGAATTTGGCGGGCAAAGAGAATGTCGCAGGCATTGGTTTTGCCATGCCGGGTCCTTTTAATTACGTGAAGGGTATCCCGATGTTTGAAGGCGAAAACGACAAGTATGAAAATATCTACGGCCTGGATGTGCCCGATTCCCTCCGTAAATACCTGGAACTACCGGATGATTTCCCCATTCGTTTTATAAACGATGCCACTGCCTTTGCCATTGGTGAAGACTGGGTGGGAAAGGCTTCCGGCACCAATCGTTCGTTAGCCATCACATTAGGTACCGGCTTTGGCTCGGCCTTTCTGAAGGATAGTTTGCCTGTCGTAACTGGTACTGAGGTGCCTTATCATGGTTGCGTATGGCAACTTCCGTTTGAAGGAGGCAGTGCTGACGAATATTTTTCTACCCGCGGGCTGATAAAACGTTACACCCAACGTACCGGCAAACCAGCCTCAGGAGCAAAAGAGGTAGCTGATGCAGCAAAGACCAGCGAGGATGCCAAAGCCATCTTCGAAGATTTCGGGGTTAAATTAGTTGAGTTTTTAAAACCCTGGCTGTCGTCTTTCGGCGTAGAAGTTTTGGTGATTGGAGGCAAAATCTCCCGGGCATTCAATCTGTTTGGGCAGGCTATGAATAATCAACTTAAGGAGGAAGGATTAAAGTTGAAGGTGGAGACCTCCGGGTTAAAAGAAACTGCGGCCATCATCGGCAGTGCCCGTTTAGTGGAACCTGGGTTTTGGAGCCGCGTTTCACCCCTTTTGAAAGAAATGTAAAAGGATTGCCAAAAAAGATAGATTATATTCAAATTAATTAATTTATAATGAACAAAATTTCTATAAAACGAGTAGCCCCGGTGCTGATGGCCTTTTTCGTGATGAGCTTTTGCGATATTGTAGGAATTGGGGTCGACCGGGTTAAGATGGATTTTGACCTGAGCAATACGATGGCACAATTAATTCCCTCCGCCGTGTTTTTCTGGTTTCTTGTATTATCAGTTCCGGTGGGTATATTGCAAGACCGACTGGGTAAACGCAATGTCTTGAATCTGGGAATGTTAATTACCCTGGTTGGTCTGTTGTTGCCCTTTTTCTTTTATACTTTTACGATGGTGCTTGTGGGGTTTGCCTTTCTTGGTATTGGTAATACTATCGTGCAGGTCTCAGCCAATCCGCTGTTGATCGATGTGGTTACACCCGCCCGTAGCTCCAGCTTCCTTAGTTTTTCGCAATTCGTAAAGTCAGTGGGTTCCATGTTGGCAGCCCCGTTGGCCGGCTGGTTTGCATTGCAGTTTGGCGACTGGAAGATACTGTTTATCGTATTTGGTGTTATTTCCTTACTTACTGTGGTATGGTTGGGGTCGGTTAAAATTGAAGAAACTCAAAATACCGAAGGGCGTGCTACTTTTGGTTCATCGTTTAAATTACTGGGTAACGGTTTTATAGCCTCTATGGTCATTGGTATCTTTCTGGTAGTGGGAATTGATGTGGGGGTCAATGCGGTGTCGGGGCAATTCCTGTTGGGGCGGTTTGGGTCGGCGCAAACCCTGGCCGAATCGGGCCGCAGCCTCTATTTCTTCGGTAAGATGTTGGGTACTTTCGGAGGGGCGATTTTGCTTACAAAGATACCTTCCTGGAAGTTTTTCTTTTGGTCGTCGGTGGGTGGATTGCTTTCTATTCTTCTCCTTTTGATTGCCCCATCCGAGCTGGCAGCATTGATCATTATTTTTATGATTGGACTGGGCATTGCCAACATCTTCCCCTTGATCTTTTCGCTCACAATTGAGAAATACCCCGCTCGTGTCAACGAGATTTCCGGGCTGATGATCATGGCCGTTTCCGGAGGTGCTGTGTTGCCTCCCCTGATGGGATGGATTGGAGATAGGGTGAACATTACAGCCAGTTTTTTAGTCCTGGTAGCCGCCGTCTGCTATCTGCTTGTTGTCTCTCTTTATGGAATTCGTCAAAAGGCTAAATAGTAGTTATTTAAAAGCATGAGCAGTACCCTTAGGAAAACCGGTCAATATCTCTTGCCCGCAACAAAACCCCTTCTCACACGGGGAAAATACGATATCTACCCATCTTATAAATTGGCAGGCGGAAAAATCCAGGAGGGTATTGTATCCCTGGCTCAAAGGCTTTCCCGCGAAACCACGGTGGTGATTGACGGATACGTGGGCGTTTTTTACAACGATTTCAAAGAGGCCCTGGATGCAGCACTCAATAAACTGGGAAAACAACCCCAGTGGCACGATGTGGGGCAGGCCATGAAATTCCCCAGGGATGTGGAAACCCTGGTAAGCCCTTTTCTGGGGGGGGATGACCCTATTTTCGGTACCCGTGCTACCATTATTCTGCAGGACTTTTTCGACCGTGAGAAACTGAACAGCCTGGTTCCTGAACCCGGGGCTGACATCAACATTCTCATTGGCCCCGGTGCTGCCCTGGCCGGCTGGGAGGGTAGCTTGCTGGTTTACATCGATCTGCCAAAAAGCGAACTTCAGTTCAGGTCACGTGCCGGGAGTGTTACCAATCTGGGCACATCCGAACAAACCAATAGATATTACCCGCCATGTGCAAGCACTGGATTCTTGCAAGCACGATCTGTTTCTCATTCCTCCGGGCACAATTCACGGCGCAGGAACAAACAATCTGGTATTGGAGGTAAGCACCACGCCCTACATCTTTACCTTTAAAATGTACGATTGGGTGCGCCTTGACCTGGACGGTAACCCACGTCCGCTCAATATTGAGCGCGGCATGGACAATCTCTGTTTTCATCGCAAAGGTGATTATGTGGCCGGGAAACTGGTAGCGCATCCTTATCTGTTGGATGAGGGTGACAGCTGGCAACTTTACCATCTGCCCACGCACCATAAGCACTCTTACGATTTACACCGGTTTCATATTCAACCGGAAGGAGAAGTTTCGGTGGAAACCGGCAACAAGTGTCATGTGCTTTCTTTGGTGGAGGGTTCTTCCATTCTTGTGGAAACACAAAACGGCATGAAACAGCGTTTCAACTATGCAGAAACTTTTGTTATGTCAGCGGCGGCTGGCTCCTATCGCATTCTTAACGATTCGGAAGAGAAGGCTTTTGTAGTGAAAGCATTTATGAAGTAAGGTTAATCATGGCCTTTTGTGTTCGAAGCACCTTGCCTATTTCAATAAAAAAACCTCAAGTAGATGGTAGTCCGTTACTTGAAGTTTTTAATTTTGAGGTTCCTGGCGGAATCGAACCGCCGTACGCGGTTTTGCAGACCGCTACCTAACCGCTCGGCCAAGGAACCTTATGGTTATGGCGGGCAAAGATAGCAATTTTCATTTATCCTTCTCCAGGGTAATGCTCACTTTTTCAATTTCTCCACCCATGGAAGGATTCATCTTTGATATTTTAACCCGGATATGGCTGATGGGTTTTATCTCGGAGAGTATGACCGTGGTAATTCTTTCCGCTACATGTTCGAGCAGATGAGAAGGAATCTCCATTTCCTGTTTTACAAGCCGGTATAGCAATTGGTAATCCAGGGCATCTTTCAGCCTGTCGCTTTCCAATGCATCAAGCGCAGTGGTTTCAGCCAGCAGACTGACCAGGAAGTGGTTCCCCACTTTCTGCTCCACTTCATAATGACCGTGGTAAGCGTAGAATTTCATATTTTCGAGTTCAATGGTCATTTTATTCTTCATGGTTTCCTGGTATCTGTTGCAAAATTAATAATTTGAATCCCGCCAACCACATTTTTGAAGTGCTTCATGCAGGACGAGCAATCATTTTTTAACTTTGACCCGTCGCTGTACGGTGACTTTTGCCGGGTAACCGGAGAGTTTTATGATAATCTGGATTTGAAGGAAATAAAATGAGTGAAAAAGAAACCAACGGACAGGAAATTCCCGAGAAAAGTAATTTTATCCACCAGCTGATTGAAAAAGATCTGAGTGAAGGGAAGAACAATGGACGGATGCTTACCCGCTTCCCTCCTGAACCCAATGGCTATCTCCATATTGGCCATGCCAAGTCGATCTGTCTGAATTTTGGCACAGCCCTCAAATACGGAGGATTGACCAATCTCCGGTTCGACGATACCAATCCGGTAAAGGAGGAGGATGAATATGTCCATTCCATCATGGAGGATGTGCGTTGGCTAGGTTTTGACTGGGGTGACCGGCTTTATTACGCCTCCGACTTTTTCGGGAAGCTTTATGAGTTTGCCCTCAAGCTCATCAGGGAGGGGAAAGCGTATGTGGATGACCAGGATGCCGGAACCATCAGCAGCCAGAAAGGGTCGCCTACCCGCCCGGGTATTGAAAGTCCATTCCGTAACCGCAGCGTGGAGGAGAATCTCCTCCTTTTTGAAGCGATGAAAAGCGGGGAGCTTGATGAAGGGGCCGTGCCAAAATTGACATGACCTCCCCCAATATGCATATGCGCGATCCGATTCTTTACCGGATCATGAAGGTCTCTCATCACCGTACCGGCGACAAGTGGGTGATTTACCCCATGTACGATTTTGCCCACGGTCAGTGTGACTTTTGGGAGGGGATCACCCACTCGTTATGTACGCTGGAGTTTGAGGTGCACCGCCCCTTGTATGACTGGTTCATCGATCAGCTCAAGGAGGGGGATTATCGCCCCCGGCAAATGGAATTTGCCCGGCTTAACCTCACCTATACCGTCATGAGTAAACGGAAGCTCCTTGAACTGGTGAAGGAAAAGTATGTCAATGGCTGGGACGATCCCCGGATGCCCACTATATCGGGGATGCGGCGCAGAGGATATACGCCGGCTTCAATCCGCAACTTTGCCGAAAGGGTGGGGGTGACAAAGGTAGAGGGGATCAGTGATGTAACCCTGCTGGAGCATAGTGTACGTGAGGACCTTAATAAAACTGCACAACGGGTAATGGGAGTCCTTGATCCCCTGAAAGTGGTCATCACCAATTATCCTGAAAACCAGACAGAAGAACTGGAAGCTGTCAATAATCCCGAAGATCTTTCTGCGGGCACGCGAAAGGTCCCCTTTACCCGGGAAATTTATATCGAAAGGGAGGACTTCATGGAGAATCCTCCCCACAAATTTTTCCGTCTTGCCCCCGGCAGGGAGGTCAGGCTCCGGTATGCCTTTTTCATTACCTGCAACGAGGTGGTAAAGGATGACCAGGGAAATGTCACAGCCCTGCTCTGTACCTATGACCCCGCCACACGGGGCGGCAACGCCCCTGACGGACGGAAGGTGAAAGCTACAATTCACTGGGTGTCGGCAGTACATGGTCTCCCTGCCAGGGTAAGGCTCTATGACCGCCTCTTCCTTATCGAAGATCTCTCAGAAGAGAAAGAACGCGATTTTAAGGAATTTCTCAATCCCAACTCCCTGGTCGTCAAAGAGGGATGCGTGGTGGAACCTTCCCTGGTGGATGCACTACCGCTTTCCCATCTTCAGTTCGAAAGAGTAGGCTATTTTAATGTCGATCCTGATTCAACGCCCGGCAGGCTGGTTTTTAACCGCACGGTGGCACTAAAGGATTCGTGGACAAAGGAAAAGGAGAGGCAATAGGCTCCAGCCAGCCCTGATTCACCGGTATTTTCAGGAGATTAGCCGAATCTTCGGCCTGAATTATTGTGCTTCTGGTTACTTTTGATCAACTAATAGATCTGCTTTATGGAGAATAGTAAAAATCAAACGGAAGACCGTTCAAAACTTGTCCTGGCCATTATCCTGATCGCTGTGGGTTTGATATGGTTGCTCCGGCAGTTGGGAATCCAGATGCATCTCGAAAACCTGTTTCATCCTTTTTACCTGTTTTTCGGCCATATTGGCAAGATTGTATTTTCATGGCCCATGATCCTGGTTGTCGTGGGATTGGTGATGGCTGCGGGTAAACGGCAGGGTGGATGGATCCTTGTTGTGCTGGGAGGTGTGTTCCTGATTCCGAGAATCCTTCAGGTCGGGGATTTCTCCCTATCGGTGGTTTTTCCTTTGCTGATCATCATTGCAGGTATCGCCCTGATCATCAGGCGGATTTAATCCGGGTTATTTCTGCTTTACCGGCAGAAGAATTGTATTTACCGAAACAGATGGGAAAATCACTCCATTTTGTTATACTTTTATGGAAGTTAAAATTTGAAGTCATGGAATTCGAACACAGCAATAACAAAAGGTTTTTATTCGGGATTGTGCTGATTGTTTTCGGCACTCTCTGGATGCTCGAGAAGCTTGGTGTATTTCCCAAATCGGTCAGCGAATTGGTTATTTCATGGCAGTCGCTGCTGATCGTCATTGGCATTATCTCTCTGATCAACGGGAACGAAACATCGGGATGGATACTGATCCTGATAGGCGGAGTTTTTGTGGTTCCCCAACTGTTTGACATTCCATGGGCATTCAGAAGACTTACCTGGCCTGTTTTGCTGGTGGCTGCAGGAGTGGTGATTCTTCTCAGGCACAACCGTCCTGTTAAAGCCCTTCCTGAAGGAGGACCCCAAAATATCAACTACTTCGACGATTTTGTCATATTCGGCGGAAAGGAAATGATGATCAATTCCCAAAATCTGGTAGGCGGGAAAACAACCTCTATTTTCGGGGGTTCTGAATACGACCTGAGGAGTGCATCGCTCTCAGAAAATGGTTCCGTAGTGGATTGTGTGAGTATTTTTGGAGGAGCAGGATTTAAAGTTCCCCCCGACTGGTCCGTAAAAAATGAAATTACCACTATTTTCGGATCATTTTCCGATAAACGCGGATCGGTGATCCCGGATTACCAGAATCTCAGTAAGACATTGATTATAAGAGGATTTACTGCATTTGGCGGCGTGGAAATAAAGAATTTTTAAATGAAACACCCCCTGCTTTCAAATTCCAGGTTGCTGGCCGTTTATGGTCTTTTTTGGCTCCTGGTATCGACAGCTAACTCCCTGATCCAATGGAACTACTACGATATGCTCGTCGACCAGGCAGTGATTAGCTCTTTTGTTCAGTACATGCTCTTCTCGCTTCTTGCTCTCAACATCTGGTATGTGGTTAAATACAATTCCATCGAAACCAATTCGTGGTGGAAGCTGGTCTTTTTCCATTTGATTGCCGCTACCATTCTGATCCTTCTCTGGGTTTACCTGTCCAATTTCATCATTGGTCTGATCACCAGGAACCTTGCAGAATACCTTACCATCAGTTTCCCTTCCAGACTGCTATCAGGCTACCTGCTCTATGTTTTTTATGTTTTCTTTTTCATGGCCATTGTTTATTACCAGAATTTCAAGGAGAAGGTAAAACGTGAAAGCGAGCTGAAAGCACTGATCAGAGAGGCTGAACTGCAAGTCCTGAAATCACAGATCAATCCCCATTTTTTGTTTAACAGCCTGAACAGTATCTCCTCCCTTACCATGTCTGATCCCGCCAAGGCACAAGAAATGGTCATCAACCTGTCAACACTGATGAGATACTCCCTCAGGCACGGACAGGATGAGAAAGTAGCCTTCGGTACCGAACTGGAAAACAGCAAACTCTATTTCTCGATCGAAAAAGTACGCTTCGGGGATAAAATGCGACCAGTTTTCAAGGTAGATGAAAGTTGCTACAAATCGGTAATCCCCAATATGATTCTGCAACCCATCTATGAAAATGCCATCAAATACGGAGTATACGAAGCTACAGAACCGGTGGAGATCATCACCATTGCTTCCTGTAATGGGGAATTACTGGAGATTTCGGTAAGCAATATCTATGATCAGGGTGTCAAGAGTAAAAAAGGAGAGGGGATTGGCTTGCGGAATATCCGGGAAAGATTGCAGATCATCTATGGAAACCCTGGATTGCTCACTATAAAGGATAACCGGAAAGTCTTTACCATCACATTATCTATACCGCAAAAATAAAGCATCGTGAATACAGAAAAAATCCGCACCCTGATTATAGAAGATGAGGAGCTGGCAAGAAAGCTATTACGTTCTTATCTGGAGATGAATGATGATCTTGAAATCGTTGGTGAATGTGAAAACGGTTTTGAGGGGGTTAAAGCCATCAATGAGCTGAAACCCGACCTGGTTTTTCTCGATATCCAGATGCCAAAGATCACCGGCTTTGAGATGCTTGAACTGATCGATCATTACCCGGAGATTATTTTTACCACTGCCTATGATCAGTTTGCACTGAAAGCTTTTGAATACAATGCTGCCGATTATCTGCTGAAACCTTTTTCCAGGGAACGGTTGCAGGATGCACTGCAGAAGGTAAAGGAACGTTTTGTCAAGCATACGGGTACTGAGGATATTGTGGAGAAAATCAACAATTTCCCCAGGGAAGAGTACCTCGACCGGGTTGTAGTCAAAGACCGCCATAAGATTCACATTATCCCCACCGACCAAATCCGGTATATAGAATCGCTCGATGATTATGTACTCATCTATTGCCAGGAGGGGCGATTTATGAAACAGAAAACCATGCGCTATTTTGAGTCGGTCCTTGACCCCCATCATTTTTCACGTATTCACCGCTCCTACATTGTCAGGGTAGATCAGATTGCTCAGTTGCAGCAATATGAGAAGGAATCCTATGTGGCAATTCTGCACGACAAGACCAAACTGAAGGTCAGTAAATCAGGATATAAGAACCTGAAAGAGATGCTCAATTTTTGATTATCTAAATGTTAAGTGGCTTCGGCGTATTCCGGTAAAAGAATGACCAAATGGAAAATCAATTATATTTGCAATCCATTTGAACAAACCGGAGATTCGTGCGTATTAAATTATAAAAAGCATTCTCATGAAAGTTACAGTTGTCGGAGCAGGAAATGTCGGAGCTACCTGTGCACAGGTGATCGCGCAGAAGAATATTGTACAGGAAGTTGTTTTATTGGATATCAAGGAAGGTATTGCTGAAGGTAAATCGCTGGATTTATGGCAGACCTCCCCGGTGAATTATTATGACACACGGATTACAGGTTCCACCAATGATTATTCCAAAACCGCCGGCTCTGAAGTGGTGGTGATCACTTCGGGAGTGCCGCGTAAACCGGGTATGAGCCGCGATGATCTGATCTCCATCAATGCCGGGATCGTGAAGAATGTAGCTGAGAATGTGGTGAAGTACAGTCCCGATGCCAAGCTTGTGATTGTTTCCAATCCGCTTGATGTAATGACGTATGCTGCCTTCGTCAGTTCTCAACTTCCCCGGAACAAAGTAATCGGGATGGCAGGAATTCTTGACACAGCGCGCTACCGGGCTTTTCTCGCCGAAGCTCTGGATATTTCCCCGCGTGATATCCAGGCACTGTTATTGGGTGGGCATGGTGATACCATGGTGCCACTGCCGCGTTATACCACAGTTTCGGGAATACCCGTGACGGAATTGATAGATGCTGAAAAACTCGAGGCTATCGTGAAACGGACGATCAATGGCGGTGGGGAATTGGTGAACCTGATGGGTACCTCTGCATGGTATGCACCTGGTTCGGCCGCAGCCCAGATGGTGGAAGCCATCGTCCTCGACCAGAAGAGAATCTTCCCCTGTTGTATCAGACTTGAAGGGGAGTATGGTTTGGAAAATATGTTTGTCGGCGTTCCTGTCAAACTCGGGAAAGCAGGTGTGGAAAAGGTTATAGAAGTTTCCTTGAACGATGAAGAGAAAGAGCTGCTCAGCAATTCCGCCCATGCTGTGAAAAAAATCATGGACCTCCTCGACGGAATGAATATACTTTAATTCACACACATCAGACGAAGACTGTTCTGACAGGTGAGGTGCCCGGTACCGGTTTGGCCCGCTTCTTCAGAACACTCTTTTTTTATGAAACACACTATTCCACTCGAATTGATCGAACTTGAGGAAGGTAATTATCACCTTGCCCTGAAATCCGTATTTGACGATGGAACGGTTATGACATGGGTGATCGATACAGGTGCCTCTAAGACTGTTTTTGACAAGTCGCTCGAAAGTCAGTATGTCCTTGTACCACTGGAGGAGGGAATGAATGTCAGGTCAGCAGGAATAGGCGCCGGACTACTGGAAACATCACTGGGCAGGCTCCGGGATTTTTCCCTGGAGGGATTCCGGATTCCTTCACTGAATGTGGCATTGATCGATCTTTCACACATTAATGACCTCTATTTTCATGCTACATCCCGAAAAATCTGTGGATTAATTGGCAGTGATTTACTTCTGAAATTCAAGGCTGTGATCGACTATTCCCGGCTTGAGCTCACGCTCAGGTCCCGGAAGAGAAGGGTGGATGTTCCTGAAATATGAGGGAGCTTCGTGAAGCCACTCTGCAAAATATTTCCTTCTCTTTTTGGCAATTTGCTCATAAGCTGTATATTTGCGTCCGCCAAAAGATAAATAGTGAAGCTTTCAAAATATATATCCAAAGAGGGGCTGGTCAGGTTGGGTCTTTTCCTGGTCTTGCTGGCAGGCGCATGGATTTTTGATACCTTTCACCAGGCCAATCCCCCGCAGCAGGAAAATCATGCTGATGCCGGTCAGGATAAAGAGGCCACAGCTTCCGTCCATTTCTTTTGTACCTTCCAGGGTAGCATGAGCCTGAAAGCCCCGGTTCAGAAAATTGTACTGAAAAATTCGTTTCAGGAGAAACTGAACCAACAGGTTTTAGCCCAGCTAAAGGCACGGATCGCCTTTCTGCTGAAAGCGGAAGTACAGGAACAACCCCATGCTTTCTTCAGCTACCGGAATCTTCTGTATCTCCGGTACTCTCATTCCGGTACTCCCGACGACTTCCCACTTTCCTGACTGCGTGACAGCTTCCGGCAGTCGAAGTACCTCCCGGATTGTGCAGTGGCACACGCTGTCATAGGACATGTAAGCATCTTTTTACAAGAGGACTGACATGCTTACACCGCAGAAAAGTATCAAGGATAATTCTATTTTTCATTTATAAATTGTATTAAAAATTCATTACCATGCAAAACAAAGGTGCAATTACCACATTTGCAGTTTTGCTTGCTTTGATCTGTGTCTACCAGCTTTCATTTACTTTTAAGGCACGACAGATTGAGAAACAGGCAAAAAAGTATGCCCAGGGCAACACCGTCAGGGAGAATGACTACCTCGACTCCATTTCAGGAGTGGAGGTGTATAATTTCTTAGGGTTGAAGAAATTCACCTTCAAAGATGTCAAGGAACTGGAGATGAACCTGGGTCTTGACCTGAAGGGCGGAATGAACGTGACCCTTGAAGTTTCGGTGGTTGACGTCATCAGGGCGATGACGAATTACAACAACGATTCCACTTTTAACGCCGCACTGGCAAGGACAGTTGAACTGCAACGCAACAGTACACAGGATTTTGTAACGCTTTTTGGTCAGGCATTTCAACAAATCGACCCTAATGCCAGACTGGCTGCCGTTTTCAACACCCTGGAACTTAAAGACCGTGTAAAGTTTGATTCTTCCAATGAAGATGTATTGAAGGTGATCCGTGTAGAAACGGATGCTGCCATTGACAATTCCTTCAATGTGCTTCGGACGCGTATTGACCGTTTTGGGGTAGCCCAGCCTAACATTCAGCAATTGCAGACACGTGGCCGGATTTTGGTGGAACTTCCCGGTATTGATAATCCGGAAAGGGTGCGTAAGCTTTTGCAGGGGACTGCCCAGCTTGAATTCTGGGAGACTTATGATAATCAGGAGGTCTATCCCTTTATGCTGGAAGCCAACCAGAAGATGAAAAATATAAATCTTGCGCAGGTACCGGCTGATACAACTGCTGCATTGACTGCTGTTTCCGAAACTTCCCCGGAAGTTGCACAGGCGATTGCCGACAGCGCAAAAACAGCATCCCTGCTGGATGAACTGAAAAGCGATACGACTGCCACAGCAGAGGGCACTACTCCAGCCGACCTGGAAAATTTCAGAAAAGAGTATCCGCTTTTTGCACTGCTGACACCCAGTACTGACCAAACAGGTAACCTTTATCCTGGTCCCGTGGTGGGAACTGCACATGCCAAAGATACCGCTGATGTGAACGATATTCTTGCCACAGAGCAGATCAGGAATGTTTTCCCGAGGAATATGTTGTTCCGCTGGACGGCCAATGCGATGGATAAAGGAGAAACCTATTTCCGGCTGATTGCCCTCAAGTCGACATCGCGCGACGGAAAAGCACCGCTGACCGGAGATGTGATCACCGATGCACGGCAGGATTATGACCAGATGGGTGGACGGCCCGAAGTCTCCATGTCGATGAACAGCGAAGGCGCCAAAACCTGGGCACGTATGACCAAGGAAAATATCGGCAAATCCATTGCCATTGTGCTCGATGGTTATGTGCGTTCATTCCCGACCGTACAAAATGAGATTACAGGCGGCCGTTCAAATATCACCGGCCTGGAAAGCGTGGAGGAAGCCACTGACCTGGCCAACATCCTCAAATCAGGAAAGATGCCTGCCCAGGCACGGATCATGCAGGAAGATATTGTAGGACCGTCACTTGGAAAAGAGGCCATCAACTCAGGACTTGCTTCATTTGGCATTGCTTTTCTCCTCGTACTGGTTTATATGCTTTTCTTTTACAGCCGCAAGGCTGGTCTGGCGGCTAATATAGCCCTGCTGTTCAACGTATTCTTCCTGATTGGCGTGCTGGCCTCGCTGGGGGCTGTGCTTACCCTCCCGGGAATTGCAGGTATTGTGCTCACCATGGGTATGGCAGTCGATGCCAACGTGCTGATCTTTGAGAGGGTACAGGAAGAAATCTGGGCTGGAAAAGGCCTGAAACTAGCCATCCAGGACGGGTATAAAAATGCATATTCTGCCATTATCGACGGTCAGGTGACTACTCTCCTCACCGGTATCGTATTGTATGTCTTCGGTTCCGGCCCGATCAAAGGTTTCGCCACCACGTTGATCATTGGTATTCTGACTTCCCTCTTCACAGCTATTTTCATCACCCGCATTATCTTTGAGTGGCAATTGAAACATAATAAGAATATTACGTTCACTTCGAAGATCACCAGCAACTGGCTGCGCAATACCAAAATCAAATTTATTGAAAACAGAAAGTTTGCTTATTACATTTCGGGATTTCTGATTACAGTTTCTCTGGTTTCCTTTGCAGTACGCGGATTTAACCTGGGTATCGATTTCCAGGGAGGCCGTACCTATACCGTACGTTTCACGGAGAATGTAAAGGTCGCTGAAGTACAGAAAGCGCTTGCAGCGGTGTATGGCTCGACTCCGGAAGTGAAAACTTTTGGCGCCAATAACCAGGTGCGGATCACTACCAAATACAAGGTGGATGACATGAGCGAGAATATCGACAATGAAGTGGAACAGTTGCTCTTTAAAGGATTGACTGATGGCGGATACCTGAATGAAGTCAGTTATGAGACTTTCGTGTCGAACTACAGAATGAGTTCTCAGAAGGTAGGACCGACTATCTCAGACGACATCAAGAAAGACGCAGTCATTGCGGTCTTCTTTGCCCTTGCAGCCATTTTCCTTTATATATTGGTGCGTTTCAGCAACTGGCAGTATGGTCTGGGTGGTGTGATTTCACTGGCTCACGATACGATTATTATCCTGGGATTTTTCTCCCTGTTTCATGGTATACTTCCATTTTCACTGGAGATCGACCAGGCTTTCATTGCTGCTATTCTCACCGTGATCGGTTATTCGATCAACGATACGGTGATCGTGTTTGACCGTATCAGGGAGTATATGCACCTCTACCCGAAGCGAGATGAAAAGACCAATATGAACCAGGCAATAAACAGCACTTTACGCCGTACTTTTAGTACGTCGCTGTCGACCCTGGTGGTGGTTATCGCAATCTTCCTATTCGGGGGAGCCAGCATTCGCGGATTTATTTTCGCCTTGCTGTTAGGTGTTGGAATCGGAACTTATTCTTCGATTTTTGTGGCTACTCCGATTGTGTATGAAGCCAAAAAAAGAACGGCAAAAAAGCTTGTTAAAGTCCAGGCTTAATTTAATCTTCCCCATAAAAAAACCCGGCGTACATCCGGGTTTTTTTATGGGGAATTATGCAGGTTTCAGAATGTAAATGAGTGAACTGCACCTTTTTTTTTCAGACAGGGCTTTCCACCACGATACTTTTCCGTACCAGATTCCCCTGAGCAGGGGGAGGGTGGATTTCTTATATTTTTCACTCAGGATAGAGACGTAAAAGCTGTCGAAGGGCATCCGGAAGGTTTTGTCGAGCCGGAAGCGGAACTGTTTTGCGAGCATCTCCAGGTTGGATGGGGTGAAATGCCACAGGTGCCTCGGTGTATCCCATGCTGCCCAATATTCCCGGTAATGGCCGGCATCCCAGGAGCCGGGATTGGGAAGAGCAATGACCAGTGTTCCTCCGGGTCGCAGCAGACGGGTGAACTCCTGCCAGAATCTCCCCTGATCGTACAGGTGCTCCAGTACATGCCACAAGGTGATGACATCGAAAGAATGGTCGGGCAGGGTATAGAGCCCGTCGGCGGCTAGGAGGTGTAATCCATGCTCTGCATCTGCCACACCGCGTGCTGTTGCGTTGACCTCCGTTCCGGTAACCTGCCACCCTTTTTTCTGCATGTAATGAAGAAAAAAACCAGTTCCTGCCCCGATATCGAGGAGAGATCCGCGGCAGATGCCTGCACTTTTCCGGACCACCGAAGCTTTTCGGGCAACCATAAAACTCCTGACCAGGTGATACACCTGGCTGACAAGCCCTTTGGAGGTATCGCTGTGGGAGATGTACGCTTCGGACTGGTAATATCGCGCTATCTTCTCTTCGGGGGGAGGAGAGGCCGTGAACCTGAAGCCACATTCACTACACCGGTACAACGGAAATAATTCCCCGGTGACAAAATAATCAGTACACCTGAACTCTTCCCGGAGATCCTGAGATCCGCAAACCAGGCATTTCCCGGTTGACGGAGTTGGTCGTGTGCTCATCTGGTAAATGCTCAACTCAAATGATCATCATGGCATCGCCATAAGTACCGAAACGATACCCTTTTGCCATGGCTTCGCGGTAGGCTTCCATCAGGTGATCATAACCTGCAAATGCAGCCACCATCATAAGTAAGGTAGATAACGGGAGATGAAAATTGGAAATCATCCGGTTCGCCACGTTGAAATCGTACGGCGGAAAGATGAATTTATTGGTCCATCCCTCAAAGGGTTTCAGGAATCCATCGGTTGAGACTGAACTTTCAATGCTCCGCATAACCGTAGTTCCGACGGCACAGATATTTTTGCGGTCATCTTTAGCCTGGTTAATGGCTTTGCAGGTTTCCTCGTAGATCCAGATCTGTTCTGAATCCATTTTGTGTTTGGTAAGATCCTCCACCTCTACATTCCTGAAATTGCCCAATCCGGCATGGAGAGTTACATAAGCGAATTTGACCCCTTTGATTTCAAGCCGTTTCATCAGTTCACGGCTGAAGTGAAGCCCTGCTGTAGGGGCTGCCACTGCCCCTTCATTCCTGGCATAAATAGTTTGGTATCGCTCCTTGTCTTCAGGCGTGACCGGACGGTTGATAAACTTGGGCAGTGGAGTTTTTCCGAGACTGTAAAGGGTCTTTTTGAATTCATCATAGTTCCCGTCAAAAAGAAACCTCAGGGTGCGGCCTCTGGAGGTGGTGTTGTCAATCACTTCCGCAACCAGAAGGTCATCTTCCCCAAAATAGAGTTTGTTTCCGATTCTGATTTTTCGTGCCGGATCAACCAGAACGTCCCATAACCGCTGCTCCCGGTTTAGTTCGCGAAGGAGAAAAACTTCAATTTCTGCCCCGGTTTTTTCCTTGTTTCCGTAAAGACGCGCCGGAAAAACCTTGGTGTCGTTGAAAACCAATACATCATCATTGACAAAATAATCGAGCACATCCTTGAATTGCCGGTGTTCTATTGACCCATTCCGGCGGTCAAGCACCAATAATTTTGACTCATCCCTGTTCTCTGAAGGGTGGAGTGCGATATGCTCGTCAGGAAGTCGATACCTGAATTTTGATAATTTCATTTCAGCCATAACTTATGCAGAATTACTATTAAATACTATTTGATCATCATAGACGAAAAATCACCCCTGAAGGTTTCAAAAGTGAATGCCTTTTCTACGTAAAAATCACCACTTCGGGTACGCCTGAGTGCAGTTAAATATGCCCCGGATTCTAATGCGGTTCCGATATCACGAGCCAATGCTCTGACGTAGGTCCCTTTACTACAACTAATCTTCAGCACCAACCCGGGCATTTCGAATGATACCAGTTCAATGGCGTGGATTACGACCTTTTTTTCCTGCAAAACAGGATCAGTACCCTTCCGGGCATGTTCATAGGCCCTTATACCGTTGATTTTGACTGCTGAAAATGCAGGAGGAAGCTGCTGCAATGTGCCTGTAAACTGTTGCAGAACTGTCTGAATGCGATCATGCGTAATGTGATCGGTAGGGTAATGCCGATCTTCCTCAGTTTCCAGGTCAAACGAGGGGGTGGTTGCTCCGAGCCTCAGGGTGGCCAGATATTCTTTATCGCCCGATTGTAACCTCTCTACCTGTTTGGTAGCCTTTCCTGTGCAGATAACCATCAATCCGGTAGCCAACGGGTCCAGCGTTCCGGCATGTCCAACCTTCAGCTTTTTGATCTTCAGCTCCCTGCAAAGAAAACTCCTGACCTTGTTAACCAGATCAAAGGAAGTCCATCCATACGGCTTGTCAAACAACAATATTTCGCCATTGATAAAATCGTAAACTCCTTCAGAAGCGGCCATCAACAGGAATGTAAACAGAAAAATTAAACCTGAACCTTGATTTTCAGGCTGTAAAGATAGCAATAAGGCCAATAAAAAGACAGTAGAGTGCGAAATAAATCAGCTTTCCGTTGCTCACAATTCTGATCATCCATTTACAGGCAAGTAATCCGGCGAGAAAGGCTGTTGTAAAACCTATCAGAAGGGGGAATATCCCTAATTCGTGGCTGACACTCCCGTGGAGAATATCCAAAAGGTTGGCGCCCAGAATGGGGATCAGCACCATCAGGAAAGAAAAGCGTGCCGTTTCTTTCCGGTCATTCCCGAGGATCAGCCCTGTCGCTATGGTCGAACCACTTCGTGAAAGCCCGGGCAGAACAGCCAAAGCCTGTGCCAGGCCAATGAAGAAACTGTGGGACCACGAAATCTCTTTATTAACCGGGTTTTCTTTTTTAAAATGGGCAAAGGTAAGCAACAGAGCGGTGCCAAGCAGGCATATTCCGACCAGGATCAGGTTTCCGGTGAAAAGGGATTCTACCTTTTCCCTGAAGAAAAGCCCGACAACAGCGATCGGGATGGCCGAAAGCAGGAGTTTGAGCAGGTAGCGTGATTCCTGGTTATTTTGGAGTTTTATAGCGTTTTTAAAGAGGTTAAGGATATCTTTCCTGAAAACGACGAGGGTGCTCAGTACGGTGGCAGCATGAACTGTGAGTGAAAAAGTGAGGTTTTCCTCCCCTGCGATATGCAGGAAGTGATATCCTAGCTCAAGATGACCACTGGAACTGACAGGCAGGAATTCAGTTAATCCCTGGAGTAAACCCAGGAGTAAAGCCTCAAATGGAGTCATGTGGAGAAAGGTAAGAGAGTCGCCCTATTTGGATTTTTTCATGATGGCATAGATCTCAAAGAGAAAGCCCGAAAGAAGGATTAGCGGGGCCAGGGTAATTCTGCGGAAACTGAAAATTTCTGGATTGAAAACGGCAGGATCTTCGCTTCTCCCTCCTGCTATGAGGATGAACCCGATGATAATGATGGCAAAACCGATTGCCATTAACCGATAATTTCCGGGACTCAGGGCGAATTGAGGATTGTCTTTAATCTCTTTGAACGGTTTGTCCATGTTTTATCATTTTGAAGGCCAAAGATAGAATTTTTGAGGCTAATAGAATAATTCGTCAAATTTCATTTTCAGAAAACGGTTTACAGCAATCCGGGTAGAGAACCATGAAAGTAAAATCCCCAGGCACAGGACCATTAGAAAAACAAGGCTCAGTATTTTGAAATCGTAGATGTGGATTATGCCACTGAG
>CAJDVZ010000006.1_pt1 | contig 19117 bp, 10 predicted proteins | sample 7391481 | NCBI WGS metagenome assembly CAJDVZ01 (sample SAMEA7055721, study PRJEB34461) | soil metagenome | biome: terrestrial ecosystem; feature: Peninsula; material: soil | place: Antarctica | collected 2016 | reverse complement strand
CACCTCTTCCTGGACGCCCCCATCGGAAATGAAGGTATAGATTTTATGGGTCATCCACTCCCCGAAGCGGGCTGCCAGAAAACGCTCAGCAATGGCTGCTCCTACAGCCATTGAATGGCCCTGACCCAAGGGGCCGGAGGTGTTTTCCACTCCCCGGAGTACATCAACTTCGGGATGTCCGGGTGTGATACTTCCCCACTGTCTGAAACTTTTCAGATCGTCCATGGAGTAAAATCCTGCCAGGGCAAGCACTCCATAAAGCATGGGTGACATATGTCCGGGATCCAGGAAAAAACGGTCACGGTTTTTCCATGTCATGTCCGAAGGATCGTATTGCAGAAATTCACTGTATAAAACATGGATAAAATCGGCTCCGCCCATAGCGCCTCCGGGATGTCCCGACCGGGCCTTCTCAACCATTGCAGCTGCAAGAATGCGGATGTTGTCCGCAGCTTTTTCTGATAAATTCTTATTCATTTTCTCTTATTTTGTGAAATTGTATTCAACATCAGATTATTCCAGTATCCTGGCCATGAAAACTCCGTCAATGGCCTTAATTTCTTCTAAGGTTGCCGGATCAACCTCTTTTTGTTCAATGTCGATGATGTTATAAGCGATCTCGTTTTTGTTCCGGTTAAGCATATTTAAAATATTGATCCCCTGATTGGCCAGAATGAAAGAGATCTGGTTTACCATTTTGGGAATATTCTTATTGGCAACCACGATGCGTAACCCGCCGCTTCGTTCCATTTCCGCATTGGGGAAGTTGACAGAGTTGATGATGTTCCCCTTTTCAAAGTATTCCCTGAGCTCGTCAACCGCCATAATGGCGCAATTGGTTTCCGATTCTTCGGTGGATGCGCCCAGGTGAGGAATACAGATCACATTTTTCATTTTCAGAGTCTCCTCATTTGGGAAGTCGGTTATGTAGCGGAAAACTTTGCCATACTCCAGCGCTTCGGCCATGTCGGCATTATTTACCAGTTCTCCCCGGGCGAAATTGAGGATCTTAACCCCGTTTTTCATCTGCCTGAGCTTTTCCTTGTTGATATATCCCTTTGTTTCAGGTGTCAGGGGAATACTCAGTGTGATAAAATCGGCATTGGCGATGGCTGACTCAAGGGTACGTGCCAGCTGGATCTTGTCGCTAAGCTTCTGGGCCTGCATGACAGAGATATACGGATCGTATCCTGTAACGACCATCCCCAGCATCTGGGCTGCATTGGCTACCAGTACCCCGATGGCCCCCAACCCTATTACACAGAGGGTTTTCCCCACAATTTCGTTCCCGGCAAAGTTCTTTTTTCCTTTCTCTATCAGGGCAGGAACTTGCTCTCCCTGGCTGGTAAGCGTTTTTGCCCATTCAATACCTCCGCTGATGTCACGTGAGGCCAACAAAATTCCGGATAGGACGAGTTCTTTAACCCCGTTTGCATTGGCTCCGGGTGTGTTGAAAACAACGATCCCCAATTCCGTACAACGGTTGAGAGGTATGTTGTTTACTCCGGCTCCGGCACGCGCAATTGCTTTTACCGTTTTCGGAAATTCCATGTTGTGGATGTTACTGCTCCTCAGGATAATCGCATTAGGAGAATCCATGTCCGTTCCCGTTTCATATTTTTCAGAGGGGAAATGACTTAGCCCCAGTGGGTCAATTTTGTCAAGTGTAAGAATCTTATACATGGTAATTCTATTTTAATGAAATATGAGAAGTATAGATATGCAAATATTGGAATAATTTTTTAATTTTTTCTTCTGCCAATATTCCCTATCTTGTTTCGTTGAATTTAACAATCAATTATTGAGGCTATGAAGATTTACAATGATCAGTCTTTCAGCTTGTTGAAGTTGAAATTTTTAGGAATGAAGCTTTTTATTTTTGCAGTTGCTTTACTTCTGGTTCTGGGAGGGTGCAAGAGAAGAAAAGGGGATTTGCTTCCTGATCCGGGATTTTCAAAATATATTTCTTCTTTCACTTCCGGTGAAATTTCCGTTGAAGCTGCTGTCAGGGTTAGGCTGGCAGAGATCCCACCCGTTTCGGAATCGGGGCAGTTACCGATACCAGAAGGGCTTTTTGAGCTAACACCTGCAGTGAAGGGTGAGGTGACGGCTGATGCTGCCGGAATGGTCACTTTCAGGCCAGTGGAGCCACTTCTGCCTGGTACCCGTTATACGGTCTCTTTTCAACTCGGCAGGATGTTGGAGGTGGAAAAGCCCTTTCGCGTGTTCCGGTTCAGTTTTACTACGAAGTCCCAGTATTTTACCGTGGAGGAGGGAGCTTTATTTACTGATGCTACGCTCGATTACCGGGGAATGTCCTATTCAGGTACAGTGATCACTGCTGATGTGGCAGATCAGGCCCTTACTGAAAAAGTGGTGGAAGTGCGGTACAACGGAAAACCGGTACCGCTTTTATGGAGTCATTCACCTGATAAGCTCAGGCATACTTTTACGGCTGACAGCCTCATGAGGGACGAGACTGATGTCCGGAAACTGATGATTTCCTGGGAGGGAAAGCTTATGAAGGTTAAGCAAAAGGGAGAAATGGTTGTTGATGTGCCTCCTGTGAATCAGTTCACGGTGATCGGCGTAAAACAGCAAAACGCTCCTGAACAGCAGATAGCAATAATTTTCTCTGATCCGTTGACTCCTGATCAGGCAGTGGAAGGGATGGCCGGTTTAGGAACCCAGGGAAATTTTACCTGGCAGATCGATGGAAACAGGTTGATTCTGTGGCCCGTGGAAAAGATTATCGGGGAAAGTAAACTCACACTTTTCAAGGGTATCCAAAGTGTGGACGGCAAGCGATTGGCAGAGACCCTGACCTACACCCTTTTCTTCAGAAATTTAAAGCCGGAAGTCAGGTTATTGGGAAAGGGTGTGATCGTTCCTGAAGAGGGATCGCTTTCCCTGCCTTTTGAAGCAGTGAGTCTGAATGCCGTGGATTTGCGGATAATCAGGGTTTATGCCTCCAATGTGAGACAGTTTTTACAGGAAAACCAGGTGGATGGTGATAACGACATCAAGAAAACCGGACGGTTGGTGTATTCCGGAAAGGTGGATCTGACCCCCGACCGGCCTGAACAGCTTTACCAGTGGAATACTTATCGCATTGACCTGAACCGCCATGTAAAGCCGGAGCAGGGAGCCATTTACCGCGTCGAACTGCGGTTCCGGCAGGCTTACTCCTTGTATGAGTGTCCCGGTCAGGATAATAACTCCCTGCCCGTGGCGGAGGAAGAGGAAGAGGAAGATTGGGATTCACCGGGTTGGTACAGTCTTTATTATTATCCTGCCGGATATGACTGGGATGAAAGGGACAATCCCTGCCACCTCTCCTATTTTCATTCGGGGCGTTTTGTCTCCAGGAATATCTATGCTTCCAATCTGGGAATGGTGGCTAAAGAGGGCAAAGGATTCAGGTTTACGATTGCCATTACCAACCTTAAAACAGCCCAACCCGAAGAAAAGGTAGAAGTTACGCTTTATAGTCTGCAGCATCAGTTGCTGGGCAAAGCCTATACCGACAGCAGGGGTTTTGCCACCCTTGAGCCAGGACAGAAGCCGTTTGTAGCTGTAGCCGTTAAAAACGGGCAGACCGGATATCTCCGTATTGATGATGGGTCATCATTGTCGCTGAGTAATTTTGATGTGTCGGGAGCGGAGGTCAGTGAAGGCATCAAAGGTTTTATCTATGGAGAAAGAGGGGTATGGCGTCCGGGAGACCAGCTCTGGCTGACATTTATCCTTGATGATCCTGAAGGCAGGATTCCCCCCGATGCCCCTGTTTTGTTCCGGCTTGCCAATTCACGAGGCCAGGAGGTGGAAAAACGGATTGCCACGCAAGGTGTAAACGGGTTTTACCAGTTTTCTGTTAAAACCCGCTCTGACGATCCGACGGGGAACTGGTATGCCCGGGTTCAGGTGGGGGGTGCCACTTTTGAGAAAAGGATCAAGATTGAAACCGTTAAACCCAATCGGCTGAAAGTAGACCTCCAGCTTCCTGATCCTATCCGTTCGGGGGTTAAACAACAGGCACGTCTCCAGGCTAAATGGCTTCATGGTGCAGAAGCTTCGTCGCTGAAAGCTGTGGTTGAAACTGAAATGTTCCCCGGGGAGACTACCTTCTCCGGTTATGAGAAATATACCTTTCACAACCCGACTGCGGTTTATTCTTCGTCGAAACAAACACTTTTTGAGGGTCGGCTTGATGAACATGGGCAGATTCTTGTGCCGCTTGAATTTCCCGTCAATACGTCGGCTCCGGGTAAGCTGAAAGCCTGGTTTACAACCCGGGTTTTTGAAGAGGGTGGTGATTTCAGTACTTTTGTGCAGGAGGCTGAATTTTCGCCTTATCCCCGTTATCTGGGGATCAGAATGCCTGAAGAGAAAGATGGCTGGTATCAGACCGGTAAATTGTATCAGCCTGATTTGGTGGCGCTTTCTCCTGTAGGAAAGGAGATGCCGGTTGGAAAAGTGGAAATAAGCCTTTATAAGATCGATTGGCGCTGGTGGTGGGAAGCAGGTGACGATTACCTGGCCCGATATGTGAACGGAAAGCAGTACAATCCGATAAAGCATTGGACACTGAATAGTTCTGCCCTGAAAGAAAAGATTGACCTGCAAGTAGATTACAACGACTGGAGGGACAATGGACGTTACCTGCTGTTTGCCCGCGATACGGAAACTGGTCATGCGACAGGCGTCACTTTTTATATGTCGGAATGGGGAGGATGGCGAACCGATGCCATGCCGGAAGGAGCAACCATTCTCGCGCTGCAAACCGACAAGGACAAGTATGTCCCGGGGGAAAAGATCCGTGTTACCCTTCCGTCCACATTAGGAGGAGAGCTCCTGGTTAGCCTGGAAGACGGCAAACAGGTTAAAGATATTTTCTGGGTGAAATCGGGAGAGAATGAGACTGTCTTTGAGGTGGAGGTAAAACCAGGGATGGCACCAACCCTCTATATCCACGTCACCCTGATTCAACCTTATGGCTCAACCAGCAATGATGCTCCCATAAGGCTTTACGGCGTGCAGGCCGTCAGGGTGGAAGATCCGGGTACACTTCTTCAGCCTGTGATAAATATGGCCAATGAACTGGAGCCGGAAAAAGATTTTCAGGTGGTGGTTCGTGAAGAAAAAGGCAATCCCATGACCTATTCACTGGCTATTGTGGATGAAGGTCTGCTTGACCTTACCGGATTCCGAACTCCCGATCCACACAGCCATTTTTATGCCCGTGAAGCCCTGGGCGTTAAAACGTTTGATCTTTTTGACTATGTCGCAGGTGCATATGGAGCCAGGATTGAAAAGGCATTTGCCATCGGAGGTGATGAAGACCGGCGGATTGCAGGCAGTAAGGAGGTAAACCGCTTTAAGCCTGTGGTACTCTTCGCAGGGCCTTTTACCCTTTCCAAAGGAAAAAGTATGACGCATCGTTTCCGGATGCCTGACTATGTGGGGTCAGTAAAGGCAATGGTCGTTGCTGGCAACAAGGGAGCATATGGAAATGCTGAAAAAACCGCTGCTGTACGAAAATCGGTGATGCTGTTGGTCACGCTTCCGCGCGTTACCGGGCCAGGGGAAGAATTCGCTCTTCCAGTGGAGGTATTTGCAATGAAGGACGCTGCACGTAATGTGGCTGTAAGCGTTGAGGTTGAAGGAAATCTGTCCGTTTCGGGAGAGAAGACGAAACAGCTCACTTTTGCCCGTCCGGGCAGCCAGCTGGTATGGTTCCGTCTGAAAGCATCCCCGGCTACCGGTATCGGGAAAGTTAAGGTCACAGCAACCAGTGGAAATGACGTATCCACCCATGAAACCGAACTGGAGATTCGTAATCCCAATTCGCCTGTGGTAGTTGAAAAATCTGCTCTGCTGGAGTCAGGGAAATCGTGGTCTGAAACGGTTGTTACACCGGGATTACCCGGGACACAGGAGGCATATCTGGAGCTTTCTTCGATTCCCGGACTCAATCTCTCCAGGCATCTTGACAACCTGGTCAGTTACCCTCATGGCCGCACTGAGCAAACTGTTTCCACAGCGCTCGGACAACTGTTCCTTGAAAATCTGGTCCAGCTTCCGGCTGCTGAAAAAAGCCGCATTGAGGAGCATGTCCGGCAGGCACTGCAACGACTTCTCCACATGCAAACCAGTACCGGAGGATTTGCCAGCTGGCCGGGACAGAACAGTGCGAATGACTGGATTTCCAGTTATGCCGGTCATTTCATCACGCTGGCAGCACAAAAAGGATATACAATTCCTGCAGGAATGAAGAATAAATGGCTGACCTATCAGTTGGCCGCAGCCCGTAACTGGAGATCTTCTCCTGCAGCCGATCCCTTTGTCAGGAGGGAGGAGGCGCTGATCCAGGCGTATCGTTTGTATTCCCTTGCGTTGGCCGGTTCTCCGGAGGCAGGGGTGATGAACCGATTCAGGGAAGAAGTCCGGGATTATCCGCAGGCCCGCTGGAGACTTGCTGCTGCTTATGCGCTTATAGGACAGCCGGCAGCAGCCCGGCAACTGCTGCTACAGTTACAACCCCGGGCGGAAGAATATCCCCGCTACGGGTCAACTTTCGGGAGTGGACTTCGCGATAAAGCCATGATTCTGGAAACCCTTCTGCTGCTTAACGACCGGAAACAGGCTTTCACCCTGCTGGCAGAAATGGCTACTGAAATCAGTAACAGCAGCTGGCTCAGTACGCAGAGCGCAGCCTGGAGTTTTTATTCGATTTCCCGGTTTTTCTCCGGGGGTACAGTTCCGGGGAATTTTGAGGCAAAAGTTGTAGTGCAGGGAAAGGAAGAAGTGATCCGGTCAGCTTCACCGGTAAGGAGAATTCCGGTGAAGATTCCCGATGACGGGAAGATTCGTGTGAAAGTTGAAAACAGTGGCACCGCACCCCTGTATGTCAGGGTTGCTGCCCGTGGTGTTCCCCTGGAGGATACCTCCGGAGTGGTGAGTAACAACCTGCAAATGAAAGTCTCCTTTACTGGAAAGGCGGGAATGCCAGTCGATCCCTCCGCGCTTCCCCAGGGCACCGACCTCTTTCTGGAAGTGACAGTGACCCATCCCGCAACACGCGGGCCTTACCGGGATCTGGTGCTGACTACGGTATTCCCCTCCGGATGGGAAATTCTGAACAACAGGCTGACCGGTATCCCCACCGGCCCGGGCGGGTTGTTTGTATACCAGGATTTCCGTGACGACAGGGTTTATACTTATTTCAACCTGGAAAACGGGGAGTCTAAAACATTCCGGTTTGCATTGAATGCATCCTATGGTGGACGATTTATCATGCCTGCCCTGGTGTGCGAAGGAATGTACGACCACTCAGTTTATGCACGTCATCCCGGTCAGTGGATTACTGTTTCCGGAAAATAACTGATCTGTCGATGCGACACTGGTTTCATAGTGAATCTGATCGCTGGCAGAGAAGGTTCTTTTATCTTTTGGTTATTCTGCTTCTCTTTGGATTGTTTTACAGGAGTGTTCCCCGGCCATTGTTCCAGGTTACATACTCCACGGTACTGGAGAGCAGCGATGGCCAGTTGCTGGCGGCACGTATTGCGGCAGATGGTCAGTGGCGATTTCCATCACCCGACTCCGTACCCCGGCGGTTTGAGACCTGCCTGCTGGCTTTTGAAGATCGTCATTTTTTTCACCATCCCGGGATCAATCCCTTCAGCCTGATCAGGGCAATGTCCCGGAATATCCGGAAAGGCCGGATTGAAAGCGGAGGAAGCACCCTGACCATGCAGGTGGCCCGTCTTGCCAATCCGGGAAAAAAGAGAAGCTACTTCCGCAAGGCGGTGGAGATGGTGTGGGCGCTTAACCTGGAGCTCCGTTTTTCGAAAAGGGAAATCCTCCGGATGTATGTCAGCCATGCTCCATTTGGCGGTAACGTGGTTGGCCTGGAAGCAGCATCTTTCCGCTATTTTAAAAGACCACCCCACCAATTGTCATGGGCGGAATCAGCTACGTTGGCAGTCCTGCCTAACGCTCCCTCCCTGATTTTTCCCGGTAGAAATGATACGCTCCTGCTGAGAAAAAGAAACCGCTTGCTGGACCTGCTGTTCACCCTTCACCGGATCGATGAACTCACGCTTCAACTGGCAAAAGCAGAGCCCATACCCGAAAAGTTGTATCCCATCACTGACCATTGTTACCACTTGCTTGAATATTCAGCAAAAACAAAAAGAGGAGAAAGGATCAGAACTACCCTTGATTTTCAACTGCAGAATTTAGTCAACCAGGCTGTTATTTCCCATGCAAAGCTTCTGTCGGCCAATCATGTGTACAATTGCTGTGCGCTTGTTGCTGAGGTCAGGACCGGCCATGTGCTGGCCTATACCGGAAATGTTCCGGTTTTTGTTGATCAGGAGCATGGGAATCATGTGGACATTATCCGTTCGCCCAGGAGCAGCGGGAGTATTCTGAAACCCTTTCTCTATGCTGCCATGACGGAAAAGGGAATAATAGCCCCCAATCTCCTGGTTGCCGATGTGCCGGTCCGGTTTGACGGATTTACACCCCTGAATTTCAGCAGGGAGTACGATGGTGCAGTACCGGCAGCAGAAGCCCTGGCCCGTTCTTTAAATGTTCCTGCCGTGAAAATGCTTCAGGAGTACGGGGTTGAACCATTTTATTATTTCCTGAGAAAAGCGGGGTTGTCGACACTGACAAAACCAGCCGGACATTATGGATTGTCGCTGATACTGGGAGGCGCAGAGTCCACCCTTTGGGACCTGGCCGGGATGTACGCTTCCCTGGGGCGCATCGTTACAACCTATGCCGAAAAAGATGGGTTCTATCCTGTCACCCAGTTTCAGCCCCTGGAATGGCAAGCCGGCGTTTCAGAGAAAAAAGGAGAAGAGCGCGAAGCAGCACGTCCTTTCATGAAAGCATCTTCAGCCTGGCTGACACTGGATGCACTTCAGAATGTAAATCGGCCAGGGGAGGAAACAGGATGGGAGAATTTTGCAGGGTCTTATCACATCGCCTGGAAGACCGGAACCAGTTTTGGTTTCCGGGACGGGTGGGCTGTTGGTCTGACCCCTGATTATGTCGTAGCCGTATGGGCAGGGAATGGAGATGGTGAAGGGAGGCCGGGACTTACCGGAACCTCCATGGCAGCCCCGCTTATGTTCGAAGTGTTTGGCTTCCTTCCCCGGGGAAACTGGTTTAAAGCCCCTTCCGACGAATTGGTGCCTATGCTTTTTTGCCACGAAAGTGGCTATTTCCCTTCCCCGGCATGTCCTGAAAAAGATACCCTCCTGGTACCTTTCAATATCCGTATTCCGCAGTGTCCCTATCATCGCTTTATTCACCTGGATTGTGAAGGCCGGTATACCGTTAACGGAAAATGTTACTCCGTAACCTCCATGTTGACTCAAAACTGGTTTGTGCTACCCCCGGCAATGGAATACTATTACAAGAGAATACACCCGGGATACAAGCCGCTTCCCCCGCCTTTGCCCGGATGTACCCAGGAAGAACCGGTGATGGAAATGATCTATCCCCGCGAAATGGAGCGGTTGTTCATCCCCCGGCAGCTCGATGGAACTACCGGAGAAATCGTTTTTGAAATTGCCCACCGTTTAGGCAACAGTGCTGTTTTGTACTGGTACATCGACCGTGAATATGCAGGCATGACCACCTTTATCCATCAAATGGGATTACACCCTTCACCCGGCTGGCATACAGTTACCATTACTGATCAGGAGGGTAATCTCCTGGAAAAAAGGTTTTTTGTGGTGGATGACAGGGAAGCGGGAAACCAGAAGACGGAGCTACAGGGTTCTGGTAACCGGTAATTTTAATCCTTGAACGATCCGCAGGGCACAGGGAGCAGAGAGAGGGAACTGCTGTAATTTGTTTTTGTTACATTTGCGTACCTTTTAATGATAATGAAAACCATCGCAGAGAATATTCAGGCTTTCAGGAGCAGCCTTCCTGAAAACGTAAGACTGGTTGCGGTTTCAAAAACAAAACCGGTGGAAGTTTTATTGGAAGCTTATCATGCCGGGCAACGGATTTTCGGGGAAAATAAAGCCCAGGAGGTGGCCGCGAAGTTTCCTGTGTTGCCCTCTGACATCGACTGGCATTTTATTGGTCACCTCCAGACCAACAAAGTGAGGATGATAGCGCCTTTTGTAACAATGATCCATGCTGTGGATTCGTTAAAACTACTCAAGGTTATCAACAGGGAGGCTATGGCCTGTAAAAAGGTGATCTCCTGCCTGCTCGAATTCCGTATTGCCAGGGAAAATACCAAATTCGGACTCACCTTTGAGGAAGCGTGTGAGCTCCTGGAGAGCACAGCCTTCAGGGAACTTGACCATGTAACAATAGCCGGGGTAATGGGAATGGCGACCTACACCGATGATACGGAGCAGGTCAGACATGAATTCCGGTCACTCAAGCTGATTTTTGACCAGATCAAACAAAACTATTTTGCTGGTTCAGCCGGCTTTCGGGAAATATCAATGGGCATGTCGGGTGATTATCTGGTTGCCATTCAGGAAGGAAGTACCATGGTGCGCATCGGTAGCAGCATATTTGGAGAACGATAGTGTACCGGGGATAACCCGGATGAGCTGCCGGCTTCCTCAGTAGGAATTCCTGCCCCCGGATTTGCCAGATTCCGTTTTCCTTTTTACATTTGCTACCTTCCGTATGGGTTCGACTACAACAGACTAATAAGGTGATATTATGGCAAATCTGGAAACCACTTATCTTGGTATCAAATTAAAAAATCCCCTGGTTGCCGCAAGTTCGGGGCTGACCAGCTCAATTGACAAAATCAGGGAGCTGGAGCAGGCAGGAGTGGGTGCAGTAGTGCTGAAATCGATCTTCGAGGAACAGATTAACGGAGAAATTGGCGATATGCTGAAACATACCGGTCGCCCGAATGATTATCCCGAAGCTGAATATTATATTGAGCACTATGTAAGGAGCCACTCTATTATCCGGCATACTGACCTGGTTGCAAAGGTTAAAAAGGAAACGAATTTACCGGTGATTGCCAGTGTAAACGGGACTTCTTCATCGGGATGGACCTCTTTTGCCAAAGACCTGGAAGATGCCGGTGCTGATGCCATTGAACTCAATGTATTTTATCTTCCCATTGACAGACAACAAACTTCGGCCGAAGTAGAAAAGATATATACCGATATTTTAAAGGCTGTGGTTTCCTGCACCAAGGTGCCCGTTTCCGTAAAAATCGGAAGCCATTTCACCAATATCATAGGGATGGCTGAAAAGCTTAAAGCCAATGGGGCAAAAGGATTGGTTCTGTTTAACCGCTTTTACGAGCCCGACATCAATCTCGAAAAACTGGAGCTGGGTGCTTCCGATGTCTTCAGTTCCCCGGCTGAATTGCGCCATGCCCTTCGTTGGGTGGGGCTGGTCTCTTCCCGGGTATCCAATGTGGATCTGGCTGCCTCTACCGGGGTTCATGATGGAAATGCGGTGATTAAGCAGCTCCTTGCCGGCGCACAGGTTACCCAGATTTGTTCAGCCCTCTATCTCCACGGAACTTCAGTAATCAGCCGGATGGCCGATGACCTGCTCCGCTTCATGGAGCATTGGAATTTTGAAACCATCGGCGCCTTCAGGGGCCGTCTTTCTGCGAATAAGATTGCCGACCCGATGATGTATGAACGATCCCAGTTCTTGAAGTATTATTCGAACAGGTCTTAGAAATCGCTGATGAGATATCGGTTTTTGCCGGTTCTGGCACTTTTTTTCGGATACCACTCCTTTTCCGGGCCAACTGGTGGAGAGCTCCGCATTTTCAATGACCCTTCAGGATATACCGATATCTTTTACTGCGATGATCCTGTCAGAGTAGCTCCAAAAACCATTATCGAACGGTCCAAACCCTTTCTCCCCAGCGAAGGGGTAAAAATCTCCATTTCCAACTACCACGTGGGTGAGGATTTGCTGACATTTACCCTTTCTGCCTCGCCGCTTGTCTGGGCGTGGAATGGACAATATGGCTATGGTACACTGACCGGAGCCGGCACAGCAAAGGATTATATGGAGGCGTTATCGGCAGTCTATTACCTGAATAAATCCGGAAATCCGGTCAGAGATACCCGGTTTGTATCCGTATCACCCCTCGATGCCGATTATCTTCCCCACACCGGCCATTTTTACAAATTTATTTCAAGTCCGGGAATTACCTGGTCTGCAGCCCGTGATGAGGCCGCCTCCATGCAATATTATGGATTACAGGGATACCTTACTACTATCCTTGACCAGGTGGAAAACGATTTCATTACTTCCAAGCTGGTAGGTGTCGGTTGGATAGGTGCATCTGATCTCGAGGTGGCGGATGTATGGAAATGGGTGACAGGACCTGAATCAGGAACCGTTTTCTGGGAAAAGGGGAACCCCAACGTGGGATACAGTAACTGGAGCTCGGGGGAACCCAACAACAGTGCTTCGGGTGAATGGTGTGGTCATATGATGTATACCCCGGAGAATCGCGGGAAATGGAACGACCTGAACAACAACGGCAACAGCAACCCTTCCACCAATTATTATCCCTGGGGGTTCATCGTAGAATTTGGCGGACTTGAAAGTACCCCGCCTGACCTTTCAGCCAGTATCCGGATCAATCTGGTTGAGCCGCCTGTGCTTCGCTTTCAACCAGCCGATACCCTGGTGTGTGGAAAACTCTCCCATCAAATGGGCTTTTCCTTGTCAGCCGGCACTTTTCATATGGAGGCGCTATCCCCCGGAGTTGTTGTTACTGCTTCAAACTCCCTGAGTCCTGTGATCACTGTGCCAAAATTTGGAACGTACCATTTCAGAATCTCCATGACCAATGGATGCACCTTCGATTCTTTGATCCGGATCTCCTTTCGCCACCAGCCTACTATGCAGCTAAATGTGGATGAAACCACCTGTTATGGCTATAGCCTTCGCGTAAAATACCAGGGTGAGGTGGAGAATGATGCTTTTTTTGAATGGTATTCTGCAGATACACTATATTCCTCAGGAATCAACCTTTATAGTGACACCATTCCCCTTGGCATGGGGAACGGTATCAACCGGTCTGTCATGTTGAAGGTTAATGAACAGGGATGCCGGAGTACGTCCCCTGTCGTTCCGGTAAAAGTGATCCCTGATCTGGGATTCAGTTTGGATCCCAAATCGGGGTGCTCCCCCCTGAAAGTAAATTTCAACGGTGGAAACAAACCCTCGATCAAAAAATGGAGCTGGGATTTCGGGGATGGCGCGCACGCTGGTGAAGCACATCCCACCCATATCTATAGCAATCAGTCTGCCGATATAAAGGTTTTTAGCGTTGGACTAGCCATCGAAGACCAGAACGGTTGCAAAAACAGTGATCTTCTGAAAGATGTTGTGCAGGTATTTCCTGAACCGGTGGCTGTTTTTACTTTTTCACCTGAAGAACCTTTTATTACGAATCCACGGGTCCGTTTAGTAAGTCATAGCAAGGACGCTGACCGGTATGCCTGGAATTTCGGGGATGGTTCCCCCATTGTCTACAACCAGGAGACAGCAGATCATTTTTTTACCTCACTGGGATTGTTAAAAGTTACGCTGGAAGCCTCCAACCGTTGGGGTTGTGCCGATACCGCTGTTTCCATTGTGAAAGTCAGGTTTGAAAAACTCTTTCCTCCCAATGCATTCTCCCCCAACAGCCAGGAGGAAGAAAACAGGATTTTCAGAATTCATGCGGATGGGATTTTGCAGGAAGGGTATGAACTGACTATTTTTGACCGTTGGGGAAAACTCCTTTTTATCAGCCATTCGCCTGAGAACGGATGGGATGGCAAAGCTGCCGGTGACAATTTTGTGCCCCCGGGTCTCTACACCTGGATTCTTCACTACACCGATTTCAATGACCAGAAACATACCCAGAAGGGAACCGTTACACTGGTATTCTAACTGCCAGGGTTTTGCAGGTTTTAATTTTTATTGATATTTTTGCAGCATGATGCTGTTGAATGTCTGTTGAGATGGAAGCCGGAAGAATACTTGCAATTGACTATGGCAAAAAAAGGATAGGTCTTGCAGTCACTGACCCGGAGCAACGGATTGCCACCAGGCTGACTACGGTCAGTTCCGGTGATATCTGGAAGTTTCTCGATACCTATTTCAGTGCGGAGAAGGTTGTGTTGGTGCTGGTAGGATATCCCCTTCAACTCAATAACCAGGCTTCCGAAGCAGTGGCATTTATTAATCCTTTTTTAAAGGCTTTTGTTAAGAAATACCCTGAGATCAGGGTAGAACAGGCTGATGAGCGCTTTACCTCCGTACTGGCACATCAGGCTATGATTACCGGAGGATTGAAAAAAAAGGATAGGCAGGATAAATCCCTGGTTGACGGGGTGAGTGCAACAATTCTGCTTCAGTCCTATCTTGAACGAAAAAAGTATATGTAATGATATTTCCTGTTACCGTATATGGGGATCCCATTCTGCGAAAAATGGCAGATCCTATCGGACCCGATTATCCCGATCTGGCACAATTTCTTGCCGATTTTTGGGAAACCATGTATTCTGCGGATGGGGTGGGGCTGGCAGCACCCCAGGTGGCCCGCTCAATCCGGCTGTTTGTTATCGATGCCAGTTCCGGGGCAGATGAAGACCCTTCCCTTGCTGGTTTAAAAAAGGTATTTATAAATCCGCAAATTCTGGATTATTCAGGTGACCCCTGGAGCATGGAAGAGGGTTGCCTGAGTCTTCCTGAAATAAGGGAGAATGTGATTCGGCCTGACTCAATCAGAATCATATACCAGGATGAGAATTTCACAAAACATGACGAGATTTTTTCAGGATTTGCGGCCCGGATCATCCAACATGAATACGATCACCTCCAGGGGAAAATGTTCGTGGATTACCTCTCTCCCCTGAAAAAGAAATTAATCAGAACTAAATTACTGAATATTTCCAAAGGCAAGGTTACTCCCCATTATAAAATCAGAGTACCGGTATAATGACCTGTTTTTTTTGTATATTTACCTGACAGGACGCCAACTTCTGACAGGTCAATGATTGATTTTCTCCGTAAGACCCCATTTGCGAGAATATTATTCCCTTTTATCTGTGGAATTGTTCTGGCTGAAAGCTTCCCTTTCATACCGCTGAAATGGCTGTACGCTTTCTTGCTGCCAGCTATTGCACTGCTTTATCTTGTGCTCTGGAAAGCAGGTTATTACAGGGATCTGGCCGCCGGGCTCCTTTTTAATCTGTTCTTTTGCCTTTCCGGAATTCTTTTCTCCCTTGATCAGAATAAGCCGGTGCTCACTTTACCCGGTGAACGGTATATGGCCACTCTGCTGGAGAGGCCCTTTGAAAAAAATAACAGCCACAGGGCTGAAGCCATCCTGACTCATATCAGACAAGGGGATTCCCTGCTTGCAGTAAAGGAAAGGCTGCTGATCTATTTCGGAGAAAGTGAAAGAATCGGTTGCCTGGGTCCGGGTTCCAGAATTGTTTTTGGGAAGACTCCTGAAATAATACGCAACAAGGGCAATCCCTTTGAATTTGATTACAAAAAGTACATTAACCGGAAAGCCATTTTCCGGCAAGTTTTCCTGGGACCGGAGTTTTGGAATGATGCAGGTTCCGACAGCCGGTTCATGATCCTCATCACCGCTGAAAAAACAAGGGATTATCTGCTTGATATCTATGTCAGGAATGGTCTGGAAGGGAGTGAACTTGAAATTCTGTCGGCACTTACGCTGGGTTACAGAAAGTCGATTGATCCGGATATCCGGCAGGTTTTTTCCGTTACAGGGGCCACGCACATTCTGGCTGTCTCAGGTTTGCATGTCGGAATTGTGTACCTGGTTTTTTCCCTGTTATTTGGTTTTTTGAAAAAAGGAAAGATGACCAGGTATCTTTTTCTTATCCTCTCCGTGTCATCCCTTTGGTTCTATGCATTCATCACGGGCCTTTCTCCTTCAGTGCAGCGTGCTGCATTGATGTTCACCGTGATTGCAATAGGGGAAAACCTGCACCGGCCTTCCAATATTTACAACACCCTGTCAGCGTCTGCATTTATCCTGCTGGTATTTAATCCCAACCTCCTTTTTGATGTAGGTTTCCAGCTCTCATACGCAGCAGTGCTGGGAATAGTCTATTTTCAACCCCTGCTTGCCTCCCTCTATCATCCCAAAATCCGATTGGTCTCCTATTTGTGGGGATTATTGACAGTTTCGGTGGCTGCCCAACTCACTACATTTCCACTTTCAGTTACTTATTTTCACCAGTTCCCGGTTTATTTCTGGATGTCGAACCTCATTGTCATCCCTGCAGCTTTTCTGTTCATTGTAATGGGAATACTTATCCTTGTTACCTCCCCGTTTGCGGCAATCTCCGGGTTTATTGCCACCGTTGCGGCTTTTCTGGTCAGAGAAGTATATTTCCTTCTTCAGCAGATCGGATCGCTACCCGGTTCACTCGTTTCAGGAATCCGTTTCTCCTCTTCTATTGCAGTTACTTCCATATTCCTGTTGTTGTTCCTTCTTTTTTTCATTGAAACGAAAAGAAAGGGTTATTTTTTTCTGGCATTTTCTTGTATTCTGGTTTTTGTGTGGATAGGTTCTTTTCAGAAATTCATTAATAACCAGAAAAAAGAGATCATCGTTTACAATTGCAATCATCCCCTGATTCATCTTATTGACGGTAAAACCAATTATATAATGGCTCCCGCCGGAATCCTGGAAACTGCATTCCCCTCCCGGGAGATCACACCGGTTTTGTTGCAGTACGGGCTGAACGAACCCATTCCCGTACCTTTAGAGGACGACTATTCTGATCACACGCTGCTGAAGCAAAATATGTTCATTTTTTTCGAGGGAAAGAGACTCGTTATAGATCTGGGAAAATCGATGCATCTGCCAGATGTTGAATGGGATGCGGTCATTATTCCTTTTAGAATTCCCGCATCTCATCCATTGCCACTTCATTCCTGTATTGTATGTTGCAGCTATTGTCCTGAAAATAAGAATGCAGACGGAAGGTATTTCAGCGTCAGGGAGGATGGTGCATGGCGGATGAGAATCGACGCATTTGGGTTCCGGAAATTAAAGTGGCCACCAGCGTTCTGATACCTCAATTTTTTAGTTTAATTTTGTACCTTCTATGCCGGTAGACGGTGTGACCTTTGTTTGTTAGTATGGCATTCATTGTGTCGGCATATGCGAGGTTATTAATTGTCTGGAATTTATTGTTTTATCAATGAAGATTGTAATTGCGGGAGCAGGCGAGGTGGGAACACACCTTGCAAGAATGCTCAGTAAAGAAAATCACGATATTGTTTTGCTGGATAATGATCCCGAGAGACTGGCGCAAATCAGCCGGGAGGTAGATTTGATGACGATTGTCGGTTCTGCGCATTCATTTGCAGATCTGAAGGAAACCGGAATGAACAAGGCTGAGCTTTTTATTGCCGTAACCACTTCTGAGGAGCGGAACGTGCTGGCCTGTTCCATGGCGACCTATCTGGGTGTGGGGCGGACTATTGCGAGGATTAACAATGCTGAATATCTGCAGCAGACTTACCGCGAAAAGCTGAAAAATATGGGGGTGCATGAGCTGATATACCCCGAAAGCCTGGCGGCCAAGGAGATTGTTTCCTCTGTGAAATTGACGGGTACCCGGCAGTATTATGAATTTTCGGGTGGAAAGTTGATCCTCGTGGGGATCAAGATCAGGGACAATGCCCCTATTGTAAACCATACGCTTAGTGAACTTGGACCAGCCCTGAAAGAGATCAATGCCGTTGCCATTGCCCGGGGGAAGGAGAATATTATTCCCGGAGGAAAAGACAAGATTGTGAGTGGCGATATCGTTTATTTTGTCACCAACAGGGCTACCCAGAAACATCTGTTTGATCTGGCAGGGAAGGAACTATTTGAAATAAGAAATATCATGTTCCTGGGAGGAAGCAGAGTTGCCCAAAAGACAATTGAAAAACTGGGTGACAATTACCGCATCAAAGTGATTGAGGAGAACCGGGAACGTTGCAACTTATTGGCCGACAAGTTTGAAAATGTTCTGGTAATCAATGGGGATGGCAGGAATCTTGATCTGTTGCAGGAAGAGGGGCTCGCAAGAATGGATGCCTTTATTGCCACAACGGGAAGTTCAGAAGTTAATCTGTTGTCGTGTCACCTGGCAAAATCGATCGGAATTAAGCGGACTGTTGCCGAAGTAGAGAATTTTGCTTTGATCAATACTGCGGAAGGAATGGATATTGGAGCAATCATCAACAAGAAACTGATTGCAGCCAGTTACATTTACAGGTTCACGCTGAATGCGGAGATCTCCAATGTGAAATGCCTCACTTCTTCTGATGCTGAAGTATTTGAGTTTATTGCCAAGGCAGGGGCCCGGATTACCCAAAAGCTGGTAAAAGATCTTGACTTTCCGGTTGATGCAAAACTCGGGGGAATCATAAGAGGAGAACAGGGATTCGTGGTTTCTGGTGACACTCAAATTCAGGATGGTGATAAAGTTGTTGTGTTTACGCTTCCTTCCGGGATCAAGAAGCTGGAAAGATTTTTCAAGTAGAAATGGGAGATTCCCCTTATGAATTTCAGGATAGTAATACGAATAACCGGTCTTCTTCTTCTGGTAGAGGCTGCAGCTCTTGTGATTTCTCTGCTGGTGTCGCTTTCCACCGGGCTGACCTTAAATGCACCCCGGACGGTTTCCAGAAAGGAAGGATTTTTGATTGTGACCCTGGTTTGGCTGGTTTTTTCGCTCTTCGGGGCTCTCCCTTATCTCTTCAGCGGAACCATTCCAAGGTATACCGATGCCTTTTTTGAAACCATGTCGGGTTTTTCCACCACCGGGGCCAGTATTGTGGATAATTTAGGCACTTTTCCCCAGGGAATTCTCTTCTGGAGATCGATTACCCACTGGCTGGGAGGGATGGGAATTATTGTGCTTTTTCTGACGTTGATGCCGGTATTTGGTATCGGGGGAATGCAGCTCTATGACGCGGAAGCGCCTGGCCTTACCGTTGAGAAAATCAGCCCACGGATTCACCAGACCGCCCGGACCGTTTGGGGCGTATATGTTCTGCTGACCTTTATCCAAACCATTTTGCTGGTGTTTGGGGGGAT
>CAJDVZ010000031.1_pt1 | contig 19635 bp, 15 predicted proteins | sample 7391481 | NCBI WGS metagenome assembly CAJDVZ01 (sample SAMEA7055721, study PRJEB34461) | soil metagenome | biome: terrestrial ecosystem; feature: Peninsula; material: soil | place: Antarctica | collected 2016 | reverse complement strand
TCTTCCAACACCGAAAATAGACACCGACACTGTTCTTGTAAATCTCCAAAATGGCACATTTGAAGTTACACCGCAGGGTACTAAATTACGTTGCTTTAATCGTAAAGATTTCATTACATATCAATTGCCCTTTAATTATAATCCTGATGCAAAAGCACCACTATTTGAAAAATACTTAAATAGAGTGTTACCTGATGAGGAGAGTCGCAAGGTGTTAGCTGAGTATCTGGGTTTTGTTTTTATGAAACATGGTTGCAGTTCATTAAAAGAAGAGAAAGCATTAGTTTTATATGGTTCGGGTGCAAACGGTAAAAGTGTTTTCTTTGAAATAGTGAATGCATTATTAGGTGCTGAAAATGTAAGTAGCTTTTCACTTCAAAGTTTAACAAATGAAAATGGATACTTCAGAGCCAAAATAGCAAACAAGTTAGTCAACTATGCAAGCGAGATAAACGGCAATTTGGAAGCAGCAATATTCAAGCAGCTTGTATCCGGTGAGCCAACAGAGGCAAGGCTACCATATGGAGAACCATTTATGTTGAAACAATATGCTAAGTTAATATTCAATTGCAATGAGCTACCAAAAGACGTTGAACACACATATGCTTACTTTAGACGTTTTTTGATTATACCTTTTGAGGTTACTATACCTCCTGAAGAACAAGATAAGAATCTTCATATCTGACCCCTGCACGGTAGGCCAGTCTTTGGGTATAGGAACGGATCGAAAATTTATCGGGAATATATTCTCCGCCAATGGCCACAACCGACCGGTCTTTCAGCAGTTCATAGGCAACATTGGACGGGAAGGTGGCTTTTGACCATGATTGGAAATAATAATCTGCATTGACTTCCAGTTTGTTTTTCTTCACGTATGACAACCCTACTCCGGCAGAAAGCGGGAGCCTGACCTTTCCCTTCACCTGTTCGCTGTATGAAATAGTGTCAGTATCTGTGAAATTTTGCTGGGAGGTATAATCATAAAAGGTTACACTTTTGATGGTGATATCGGAATAAAAAGCAGTAAAACGGGGCTTATTCTCCAGGGTTGCACCCAGGGTGATACTCTGATCATTTTTCATCGGGAGAGTCGCCTGAATCCCAAAATTAGCACCGAAATCCCGAAGCCTGATCTGATCATTTTTCCGGATGGCATAGGTATCGTTTTTGCCGGGAAATGTGATCTGTCCGTTACGGCTGAGGGATCCGAAGAAATAAAAGAGGTTTGCTCCCACAAAGATGTTTTTCATGGGCTCTATGGAAATCCCGATGAAAGTCCGCGACAGGGATCCATCGCCAAAATACTGGTAACCGATGTTTCCTGCCTGGGCAATACTGTCATTTACGCTGATATCGTATCCCACATCTGAATAAGGAGTAAGCCCCAGACCGATGGCAATTCTGTCGGAAATCGGGAAGCTCATGGCCATATATCTGAAATTTACGTCGTTGGCAGTAAATTCCCCGATGTCATTCTTGTAGGATGAGAACTTCCCGTTAATGCCAAATTCGAACAGGAAAGAGAGAGTATCCACCGATGTGTAGGAAGCGGGGTTGGCAAAGTTAATCTGTTGATTGTTACGGCTTCCAATAGTTGCTCCTCCCATAGCAGCAGTACGTCCGAAAGTTAAGGGATGCAAATCACCCAGCCCGAATCTTGAAAAAGGGGAGGTGGTATTGTTGTTGAATTGTGCAAACAGCGCGGCCGGCAACAATAAAAATCCGGTTAACAAAAGTGCACGGGCTGTATTTCGCATTCTCTTTTTTTCCAATATTCCGGTGAATTTATAGCTAAAAAAAACAACTGCAAAGAAATAATTTTTTAAGCTCCTTTCAAAGTAAATGAAACAGCCTGAATGAAAAATGAATCTAAATAAGTTAAAAAAACGGAAATTAACAGTTTCATTGCTTTATTCTCTGATCCGTTGACTGATATCAAGTGCTTTTACTGAATGAGTAAGCACTCCCACTGAAATGTAATCGACTCCTGTTTGGGCCACTTCCAGAAGCCTTTCCGCTGTCATATTACCCGACGCTTCGGTTTTCGCCCTTCCATTGATCAAAGTAACTGCCCTTGCCATGGTCTCGTTGTCCATGTTATCCAGCATAATAATTCCCGCGCCTGCTGCCAGGGCTTCCTCAACTTCCTCTAAACTGGTGGTTTCCACCTCTATTTCAATGCCGGGTTTGATGTGGTGCCTGATGGCCTCTACGGCCCTGGTGATCCCTCCGGCCACAGCAATATGGTTATCCTTGATCATGACCATGTCGAAAAGTCCTATCCGGTGATTGACAGCCCCCCCTGTCTTCACCGCGTATTTGTCGAGTAACCTGAATCCGGGAAGCGTTTTCCTGGTGTCAAGGATTTTTGTGTGAAATCCTTCAAGTATGGTAACATACTCATTGGCGGCAGTAGCTATCCCCGACATTCGCTGAAGGAAGTTCAGGGCAGTTCTTTCTCCTGTCAGCAGTGCGCGGTAATTGCCAGAAAATTCGACGATCAGATCTCCCCTGGTCACTTTATTCCCATCGTTTACCAGTGGTTTCCATACCAAATCCGGATCGAATCTCCGGAATACCATTTCAGCTACTTCCAGTCCGGCAATCACACCTCCGGCTTTTGCCACCATACAAGCATGTTTTTTCATTCCGGAAGGCACCAGACTGTCGGTTGTAATATCACCCGGCCCCACATCTTCATGGATGGCCAGACCGATCAGAATCTTCGCGGATTCCAGCTCGCGTTTATTCATCGTATTGCGTTTACTTGAAATATAATGTATTGTTATTCACTTATTTGCTTTTTACCTGTTCAAAAAGGGGAGCTTTTCCTTTCTCGTGGACAATATGTACCCTGAACGCCGGATCCTCTTCCCTGAAATCATCCCTGATATGCCCTCCCCTGCTCTCTTTCCTGAGAATAGCAGCGCTGCTGACGAACATACACAAATCAGCTGTATGCTTTATTTTCAACAAATTGTAATCATACTGATGTTCCTTGAATTGCTCAGCTATGTCGGTAAATCTTTTCAAAGCAGTTTCCATTTTCTCGGGATTCCGGATAATACCCAGATGGGTTCCCATGAGTCCGGCCATCTCATTTTTCAGATCCAGATAAGTTTGTTCGTGATGGGGAGAAAGTGTAAAAGCCGGGATCTCCTTATCTTTACAGCGTGGTGGTTTTAACCGGGCAGCCTCATCGCTGGCCCTTTTCCCGAATACCAGGCACTCGAGCAGTGAATTGCTGGCCAACCTGTTGGCTCCCATCACTCCTGTAGATGCAGCCTCGCCACACACAAACAAACCCCGCAGGTTAGTTTCCCCGTGGATACCAGAAAGTACTCCTCCCACCATATAATGGGCAGCAGGTGCAACTGGAATCAGATCCCTGGTCATGTCAATGCCATATTCCTGAAGCTTCTGGCTGATCGTTGTAAATCTGGAATGAATGGTGCCGGGGTCAAGGTGTCTTAACGAAAGATACACACAATCAGCCTGATCCTTATACATCTGGTTGAAAATAGAATAGGCCACTACGTCGCGGGGTGCCAGTTCTGCCAGAGGATGCTGATCCACCATAAACCGTTCTCCGCTGCTATTCAGCAACCAGGCGCCTTCCCCCCTGACTGCCTCACTGATCAGAAAAGCCTCCTTGCCGGGAATTGATAAAGCCGATGGATGAAACTGGATAAATTCCAGGTCCCTGATCCGGGCGCCTGCATCGTAAGCCAGCGCTATCCCGTCACCGGTGGCAGTATGGGGATTGGTAGACCTGCTGTATATGCGGGAAAGCCCACCGGAGGCCATGATCACCGCCTTTGCCCTGAAAATGATATTCTCACCGGTGAAAAAATCAAGCCCCTGAACACCATATACACATCCCTCATTCACCAGTAATCTGACTGCCGCGGTAAATTCAAAAGGAATGATACTCTTCTGCTCCTGCACTTTCCGGAGCAAAAAGCGGGTAAGCTCCTTCCCTGTGGCATCCCCCCCCGCATGCAGGATCCGGCGTCTGCTGTGACCACCTTCCAACCCGAGCACAATATCACCGTGCTCATCGCGGTCGAAAGGCATTCCCATTTCAATCAACTCCCTGACACGGTCACTCCCCTCGTTTACCAGTACTTCAACTGCATCATGTTCACACAAATCCCTTCCGGCCACAAAAGTATCCTTCATGTGTAAAAAGGGAGAATCATCCGATGAAGTAACCGCAGCTATGCCTCCCTGCGCAAACCAGGAATTACTCGTATCAAGTTCCGATTTGGTCACAATAGCCACCCGGCCAAAACGGGAAGAATGATATGCAGCAGTCAGACCAGCCAATCCACTGCCAATCACGATAGTATCAAAATCAAACTGTCTCATTAACAGGAATATTAATGTCAGGAGTGCAAAATTAACATTTCCGGCTTGGATGAGACCGCTTTAATTCATTTAACTTCGATTCAGGAAAGTATTCCGTAATTCTCCGGAAGGTAATCAGGCCTTACCGGCGAAAAAAGCTCAATCAGATGAGAATCCTCTATCACAATTACTTCATGCATTACATCCTCAGGGATACACCAGCTGTCTCCCGGCCTGGTGTCCATCCACTCATCCCCGATATGAAAGCGGAGCCTGCCACTCACCAGATAGCCGGATTGCTCATAGGGATGGCTGTGAATGGGCAATTCATACCCGTGTTCCAGTAAAAACTCACACATCAGTGTGCGGTTTTCATAAACCAGAGGCCGCATCCGCACCCCGGGAATAGTCGGCTTGTATTCAAAATGATCTTTCTTCGTAAACATGGCTGATTATCTTTTGACAATGTGGTCTGATTCCAGGGGCATAGAGGGAATTTCCATACCTGTAAAGGGAGAATGTCAGGAAGTGCCCCCACCCTATGAAGGGGGAAAAATAATCAAAGTTCTGTTCTTTTATGGGGGCATTCCGGAAATTCGATGTTTTATCCTAATTTTACCGACAGATCAATGCTGGAAGTATGGATAAGATAATCAGAAACAGGTTCCGGATGTGGTTGTTGTATTTCACCCTGGCGGGATTTGCAATACCCTTATCTTCTCAGGTTTTATATCCCAAATTTGAATTCAGGGGGGTATGGGTCGCCACCGTAAACAACATTGACTGGCCATCAAAGCCAGGGCTCTCCACGGAAGAACAAAAGAAAGAGGTAATTGAAATCCTCGACCTGCACCAAAAGCTGGGCATGAATGCTATTGTTTTTCAGGCCCGGCCCTGTTCCGACGCGTTTTATCCGTCTGACCTGGAGCCCTGGTCGAGGTATCTTACCGGTTCGCCTGGCCTCTACCCCTCTCCTTTCTGGGATCCGCTCCAGTTTTGGATTGAAGAGTGCCACAAACGGAACATGGAGCTTCACGCCTGGCTGAATCCATACCGGGTTGCTCAGAATACCAGTGAACCGCTGGCGGGGAATCACAAAGCCTTCTCCAATCCGGAGTGGGTGATCTCTTATGGGAATAAACTGCTATTTGATCCCGGAATACCGGATACCAGGGTGTATGTGACCAGTGTGGTTTGCGACATCGTCAGACGGTATGATGTGGATGGAATCCACATGGATGACTACTTTTACCCCTACCCGACCAAGGAACCATTTCCCGACGGACGTTCCTTTGCCATGTATAACAGAGCTTTCAGACCAGAAGATAAGGAAGCATGGCGACGGGAGAATGTAGACATCCTGATCAAAATGGTGAATGATTCCATCAAATCGATCAAACCCTGGGTGAAATTTGGCATCAGTCCTTTCGGCGTCTGGCGTAACCAATCCAGCGATCCGCAGGGATCGGCAACCCAGGCGGGTGTTACCAACTACGACCACCTTTATGCTGACATCAGGAAATGGCTGAAGGAAGGATGGATTGATTATGTTACTCCGCAGATATACTGGGAAATCGGTCACAAACTTGCTGATTTTGAGACGCTATGCCAGTGGTGGAACGACAATTCCTTCGGACGTCACCTCTACATTGGCCTGGCTCCCTATAAAATTGAAAAAGATGCCAACATCCCCGCCTGGAGAAGTCCGCAACAACTCCCGGCACAGCTTCGGATGCTCAGGAAATTCCCCAATATTTCAGGGTCTATTTTCTTCAGCAGCAGGCAATTCACAAGGAATCTGATGGGTTTACAGGACAGCCTTATGCTGGAGTTTTACCGCTCTCCTTCGCTTACTCCTCCCTTGATCTGGATGAAGGTTATCAAACCCAATCCACCTGGCAATGTGAGTGTTTCAGGGAGAAAAGTCAAATGGGATGCCCCCCTGGCAGCTTCTCCGATTGCCCTGCCCACACGGTATATTGTGTATCTCAATGAATCCGGAAAAACCTTCAACGCTGAAGATCCGGCCAATATCAGCAAATACACAGAAGAGAAGCGGGTGACGTTATCCAGAAAAGGAAAGAAACGCAAAGCCCATGAGGTAAGGGTTTCCACCTTAGACAGGTACAACAATGAAAGTCAGCCAACCAAATCAAAAAAAGCCCGGCTTTAAGGGGCAGCATATCCCTGATTTCTATACTGAATAATCATGAGCTTTATTACCGACGAAACACTGGCTGAATTTGGAGCGATTGCGACCCTCTCAGAGAAAGCCAGGGCGCTTGTGGAGCAGCAAAAAGCCACCTGGGAAACAGCAGCCACGAATTACAAATCACTTACCGGGACAGATACCCGGCACTTTTCATTTGGTCATTTCAGTATAACCTGCCAGCATAACCCGGGAAGAATCAGATCTTCGGCAGCTGACACCTCCGCAAGTACCATTCTGTCAAGACCCTGCTTCCTTTGCGAAACCAACAGACCTTCAGTCCAGAAGGGGATCTCCTGGGGGGACCGTTTTATCATTCTGGCAAATCCATACCCGATTTTCTCAGTCCATCTAACCATTCCCTCATGCCTGCATCAGCCCCAACAAATTGAAGGCAATATGGAAACCATGCTGCTGCTGAGCCGCGACCTTGAAGATTTTACCCTTTTTTACAACGGACCCCGGTGTGGAGCATCGGCACCCGATCATTTTCACTTCCAGGCCTGCCCCCGGGATGTCCTTCCTGTCGAAAAGGAGCTGGAAGAGTTGTCAGCAAAAGACGGCCATATGCTGGTCCATAACAGTGAACTGGACATCCTGTCAGTGTGCAGTGACTTTCGCCGCTTTATTCTATTCAGGTCGCAAACACCCGGGCTACTGGTAAAATGGACGGACCTGACCATTAACCTGTTGAGAAAAGAGGGAGAAGAGGAACCTATGCTTAACCTGCTTTCATTTTACCGGAACCAACGTTGGAACCTGCTTCTGTTTCCCCGGGCCAAACAACGTTCGTCGCACTATTACGACAGCGGTCCCCGACAACTGCTGATCAGCCCTGCTGCAGTAGAACTGGGCGGATTGGTTATTTTACCCAGAATAGAAGATTTTTTGAAAATTACTCCCAAAGAGTTGGCTGAGGTATTTGAGGAGGTGACCATCGGAGCAGACGATTTCCGGAGATTAACGGATAAATTGATTGCTTTTAACTAAATTCGCCTAAAACCAGTAAAATCAAAAACCGGGACACATGAAAAGACAACCCGTTGTGAATGTGGGAATCATGGCTGAGGAGCTTGTCCGTTTCAAACTCGAAACAGGATACCATCACGGAACCACCCAACTGAAAGCAGGAGCATATTCCATTGAAATCAGAGAGCAGAAAATGATTCTCCAGGGAGACGAGATCCTGATCATCTCAGAGGATCAAATTATCCTGCTGCCTTTGTTCCGGACCAACGCTTTCCTCTTGGTTGACGTCACCATCGGCATTCAGTTTCATTGGGAGAAAAAAGAGGATCAACGCTTTACCGGAGGGCTCAGGTTTATACCGGAAAACGGCAAAATCAGGGTTATCAACACCGTTCATCTCGAAGATTACCTGAAAAGTGTGATTTCCAGTGAAATGAGTGCTTTATGCCCCGGTGAACTCCTCAAGGCACATGCTGTCATTTCACGGAGCTGGCTCGTGGCTCAGATCGAAAAGAGTCGTGAGCTGTCAGACAATCCCAAAAAATATGAAACCACCCATAGGAGTCCGGGAGAATTGGTCAGATGGTACGACAGAGAAGACCACACCGATTTTGACGTATGTGCCGATGACCATTGTCAGCGGTATCAGGGGATCACCCGGATCATTTCATCGCAAGCCAATGAAGCCGTGGAAGCCACGAGGGGTGAAGTGTTGATGACAGATGGAAAGATATGCGATGCCCGTTATTCCAAATGTTGCGGAGGAATCACCGAAAGTTTTGAGAATGTCTGGGAACCCGAACCCAAGCAATACCTGGTTGCCGTAAACGACTGTGTACCTCTGGGAACGCGGCCTTCAGTCAACCTGTGTGATGAAAAAGAGGTGCAGAAATGGATCAAAGGATCACCCGATGCCTTTTGCAATACTTCCGATAAAAACCTATTAACGCGGATACTTCCCGATTATGACCGTGATACCAAAGATTTCTTCCGCTGGCGCGTGACGTATACCAGAGAGGAACTATCAAAGCTGGTCAGAGAGCGATCAGGAATTGACTTCGGAGAAATTACGGCGTTGGAACCTCTCCAAAGGGGGTTTTCGGGAAGGATTATCAGGCTGAAAATTACAGGAACCCGGCAGAGTTATGTGGTAGGCAAGGAACTTGAAATCAGAAAGTGGCTCTCCCCTACTCATTTATACAGTGCGGCCTTTGTGGTGGAAGTGGAGGATGAAGAGAATGGTCTCCCCGGGAAATTCATACTTTCCGGAGCTGGCTGGGGGCACGGAGTGGGCTTATGTCAGATCGGAGCCGCCGTAATGGGAGAAAAGGGATATCCCTACCACCAAATCCTGAGTCACTACTTCCGGAAGACTACTGTCACCAATCTTTATAAAGAATAAGCATCCTGATTATTACTTTTTTAAGCTATTCTGAAATCGCAGTATGATCCACTTTCCTGACTTAAAACCTGCCAGATATGAAAAAAAAGAGTTCCGCTAATCCCTGGTCCTGGATCCCTACCCTCTATTTTGCTGAAGGGATTCCTTACATTGCGGTAATGACCATTTCGGTGATCATGTACAAGCGGCTGGGAATATCAAACAGCGACATTGCCCTCTATACAAGCTGGCTTTATTTGCCCTGGGTGATCAAGCCATTCTGGAGTCCGTTCGTCGACATACTGAAAACCAAACGATGGTGGATTCTGACCATGCAACTCTTTGTCGGTGCCGGATTGGCAGGGGTAGCGTTCTTTATCCCCGCACCTTTTTTCTTCAGGGCTACCCTGGCCGTTTTCTGGTTGGTGGCTTTCAGCTCTGCCACCCACGACATTGCTGCCGACGGTTTCTACATGCTGGCGCTTGACTCTCACAACCAGGCTTTATACGTGGGCATCAGAAGTACCTTCTACCGCATTGCCTCCATCATGGGACAGGGAGTGCTGATTATTGTTGCCGGATTTCTGGAATCTCATACCGGATTGGAACCCCTTTCCCTGGAGGTGGAAGCCGGCCCCGGTAATATTACGGAGTTGGTAATGGATGACACTGCATCCATTACGGAGAACAGCGATAATAATGTCTTGTTTTTCAGTGCATTTCCACAAAATGTCCAATTAGGAACCGGTACCATCCCCGCTGACAGTGCTACCCGCATCAAAGCTTTTGCCCTTGAGCAAAACAGGTTGAACGGTTTTGTGATCCCACAGGGAAACAGACAAACACAGCAAGAGAGGCAAACCGGATCATGGTGGGCCAGGCAAATTTCCGACCCGGCGGGAGCATGGATACGGCTTCACTTTGGAGAAACACTTGATGTCACCAATAAAGGGTCTGAATCAGGGAATACCACCCTGGTCCGGATCAGGCTCAGCCGTCAACCGGAACCGGGAGAGTCGCATGCGCTGGTCGTGCATTTCAACAAAGGCGATAGAAGCATTTCAATTACAGGTCCTGACAGGTTTGTTTTCACATCGGAAAACTGGGACAAAACTGCATGGTTAACCATTCAGGCCGACCCGAAACTGGATAAAACCACTGTTGCCACCTTCAAGGGCACTTCCGGCAATATACCGATGGCATGGTCGATTACCTTTTTTATCATGGCAGGGCTCTTTATCGCATTCTTTGTTTACCATCGTTTTGCACTTCCCTACCCGGCTTCTGACAAACCTGCAGCAAATGCAACCGCCCGGAATATTGTCAGGGAATTCACCACTGCCTTCAGCACCTTCTTTCAGAAAAAACAGGTGGTCGCCGGTATCTTCTTTATGCTCACCTACCGTTTTGCAGAAGCACAGCTGCTGAAGCTGGTCACTCCTTTCCTGCTCGACACCAGAGATCTGGGAGGATTAGGACTAACAACCGGTGAAGTGGGGCTGGTTTATGGCACCATTGGCATTCTGAGCCTAACCATTGGGGGAATCCTCGGTGGTATTGTGGCAGCAAGGGGCGGCCTCAAAAAATGGCTTTGGCCAATGGCCCTCAGTATGATCCTCACCTGCGCCACATTTCTCTACCTGGCTTACGCCGCTCCCACCAACCTGCTGGTGATAAACCTTTGCGTCGGACTTGAGCAGTTCGGATATGGATTCGGTTTTACCGCTTATATGCTGTACCTGATTTACTATGCCGACGGGGAATTCAAAACCTCTCATTACGCAATCTGCACCGCCTTTATGGCACTTGGCATGATGATTCCGGGGATGTTCGCCGGCTGGCTTCAGGAACAACTGGGATACCGCCACTTCTTTCTCTGGGTTATGATTTGCAGTATAGTCCCGTTGGTTGCTACTTCCCTGCTGAAAATAGACCCCTTATTCGGGAAAAAAGACGCTAAGAGTTAACAGTATGTAAAAAAGCGGCATTGAACCAATTGACAAAGTATTTGTTTCCTTGTAATTGTTTCTATATTCATCGCAAAAAGACAAATATCCGTATCATGCTTAAATTCAGACATCTCTTTTTAGCAGCTGCATTTTTCGCTGCAATACCACTCAATGCCCAGGAAACCTACAAAGAAGTTAAACCCGAAGATAAAAACCTGGTATACCAGGGAAAGGATTTTTACGAAATTCAATATTTCGCGGACAAACCGAAAGGGAAAAGGCCCAAAAATATAATCCTTATGATTGGCGACGGCATGGGGGTCGACCACATATTTGCCGGAATCACTGCCAATGGAGGAAAACTCTTTTTGGACAACTTCAAACATGCCGGTTTTTCCAAAACACAATCGGCTGATAAATTTATCACTGACTCAGCTGCTGGCGCAACTGCGCTCTCTGCCGGTGTCCATACTTACAATGGTGCCCTCGGGGTGGATGCCAACAGCAAGCCCGTGAAAAATATCGTTGAAGAGGCAGTGGACAAAAAGCTGGCAACAGGACTTGTTTCCACTTCAGCCATAACCCATGCAACACCCGCTGCCTTCATTGCACATCAGGGCAAGCGAAGCACTTATGAAGCCATAGCCGCTGATTTCCTGAAAACCGACATTGACGTTTTCATAGGTGGAGGCTATAAGCATTTCACCAACAGGGAAGATAAACGCAATCTTGCCGATGAACTGAAGGAAAAAGGATACCAGGTGTTGCAGGACATTCATGCTATTTCGCAGGTAAAAAGCGGTAAGCTGGCCGGACTGACAGCCCCCGAGCACAACGGGCGACTGGACGAAAGGGGAAATTTACTTCCCGTAGCCACCCAAACCGCCATCAATATTTTATCCAATAACAAAAAGGGATTTTTCCTGATGGTGGAAGGCTCCATGATCGACTGGGGCGGCCATGCCAATAACACCACCTATGTTGTGGAAGAGATGCTCGACTTTGACCGGTCCATCGGGGTTGCACTGGAATTTGCCGCCCGCAACAGGGAGACCCTGGTGATCATCACTGCCGACCATGAGACAGGCGGGATGAGCATCACCGGCGGAAACCTTGATACCGGAATGGTAAAAGGAAGCTACAATACCACCGGCCACACCGCAGTAATGGTCCCGGTATTTGCATTTGGCCCTGGCGCCCAGGAATTTTCCGGCATCATGAACAATACCGATATTCACAAAAAAATGATAAATATATTATAAAAACGGGTAGATGCTGGAGAAATGGTCCTTGGGTTACTGGTTGCTGAAGAAGTATGTCACGCGGGCATACTGGTTTTTTCATCGCAGAATTGTCATCATGGGGAGGGAGAACATCCCGCAGGGCAAGCCGGTTATTTTTGCCCCCAACCATCCCAATACCCTGAACGATGATATCAGCGTCGCATATGGTATTCCCCACCAAACAGTATGGCTGGGACGAGCCAGCCTCTTCAACTCCCGCTGGGCCAGGCCCTTTCTGCGATTAATCAAGATTGTCCCTGTATACCGGATCCGCGATGGGTTGGACTCCCTCAAGGGAAACGAAGCTTCCTTTGCCACTGCTGTGCGCGTCCTGCAACACAACAAGGCCCTCGGACTCTATCCGGAGGCGGGGAACTCCGAAAACCGGAAAATGCTGCCCCACAAAAAGGCCATCTCCCGGATTGTTTTTCTGGCTGCCGACATGACCAGGGATACCCTCGATATCCAGATTGTCCCCGTGGGACTCCATTACGACCAATACCCGCATTTCGGCCGCCGCTTAATGGTCACCTTCGGCAAACCACTGGCCGCCAAAGACTACTACCCTTTGTACCGCCAGAATCCACACCAGGCTACCCTCGGGCTACGCGATGATATTTACAGAGCCATCCTGCCCCTGGCCCTCAACTACGAGACAAAAGATTTTATTGAAGGGTTTGAAGCCATAAGGGCCATCGCCGGAAAACCATTTGCCCGCAGACAGGGTTTTCCCGACACCATGCCTGGCCAATTGCATGGAGACCAGGCCCTGACGGCCCGCCTCGACACCCTGGCCACCAGCAACCCCACAGCAGCAGCAGCCCTGGCAGAAAAAGGCATAACCCTGCTGCACGACTTCCAAAAGAATAAACTGCGTAGCTGGCTGGCCGACCAACAGGAAGAAAAAGTCCCAACTGCCCTGCTTTACTCCCTGGGACTGCTTATCACCCTGCCCCTCTTCCTTTATGGGTGGATACTGAACATCATCCCGTTCGCCGGACTGGGGAGTATTGTTAAAAAGAGAGCTAAAGATCCTATATGGATCAGTACTTTCACATTCGGGCTGGGCATCGTGGTTTTTCCTCTCTTTTACTTTCTGGAACTGCTGCTGGCAGCTCCCCTCCTGCAGGGATGGCTCCTTAAGATCCTTTTTCTCATTTCACTGCCGTTTGCCGGTAAATTCGCCTTTGTTTGGTACATCACCTTCCTGAAAACCCTGGGCAGATGGCGCTGGCTGATCATTAAAAGGAGAAAACCTGATGTTTACCGGAATTTGCAACTCCGGAAAGAAGAAATTATCAGCAAGGTCCAGGCTTTGCCCGGGATTCAGATCCCCCCGGCTTCAGATCATCCAAAATAAGAATTTCCCTTCCCTTTACCGTTTGCGCCCCTTTCCCGTGGTCGCCTCCTTTTTTACCCTTGGTTTCCCGGATGGGGTTTGTCCGGGCCGTCGTTTCTTTTCATGAAAAGCCCCTTTAAAAGTAGGATCATCTACTTTCCTTTGACGGTCAATTTCCCGTTTTTGCGTCTGCCGTTCTTCAAACACGGTTTCGGTAACCGCTAGTCCAGCCGGGATTTCTGCCACAGGGATCTCCATACGGATCATCTTTTCAATAAACTTAAGATGCCATACCTCATCGGGGGTGACCAGTGTAATCGCAGTACCCAGGTTTCCGGCCCTTGCTGTACGGCCAATCCGGTGGATATAATCCTCGTAATGAGGAGGGATGTCGAAATTTATAACATGGGAAACCAGGGCAGCATCCAATCCACGGGCCGATAAGTCAGTGGTGATCAGGATTCTTACCTCTCCCTCTTTAAAAGCCCTGATGGTATTCAGTCGGGTGGTCTGCCCCTTATCGCTGTGCATAATCCGCTTTTCACCTTCGGTTTTCCTTTTAATGACCTTATACACAGTATCGGCCGAAGCTTTTGTTTTAACAAAAAGGATTACCCGGTTAAAAGTAGCTTCATCTTCCAGTAAATGGCGGATCAGGTTCAGTTTGGTATGAAAATTTGGAACCCTGTACACCAGTTGTACTACCTTTTCAACGGGAGTAGCCGAGGGGGTTACCTCCACTTTTTCATAATGGTCAAGAAATTCTTCGGCCATCTTCTCAACTTTTTCAGGGAAAGTGGCACTGAAGAGGAGGTTCTGCCTCCGCGAAGGAATAATTTCAAAAAGCTGACGCAGCTGGGGCATAAAACCCATATCGAGCATTCGGTCAGCTTCGTCGAACACCAGGTACTTCAACTTCTTGAAGGAGAAGGCACGAGCCTGGTACAAATCCCACAAACGCCCGGGAGTGGCCACCAGAATATCGGTCCCCTGTTCAAGCAGTGCGGCTTGCCGGGTCCATCCCACACCCCCGAATACCGAAACGTGCCGGAGGTCGGAAAAAGTCGTCAGTTCAGCGATGTCCTCCCCCACCTGTACCGACAATTCACGGGTGGGCACCAGTACAATACAGCGGGGTTCCGTTCCTTCCGCCTTACCCAGTCTGGTAAGCAGAGGCAACAGATAAGCGGCCGTTTTACCGGTACCCGTTTGTGCAACCCCCACTATATTTACACCTGAACTGATCACCGGAATCGCAAGCTCCTGCACGGGAGTTGGCTCCCTGAAACCAATCTCTTCCAGCGCCTTCAGTAACGACCTGGCTACTTTGAGATCCTCAAAACTTTTCCCCATGCGGCAAAGATACAAATCATTATGGGGCAATTTTCCCTTTTCTCCTCCAGGGTAACCGAAGGGGAGGAAGCGCATATTTGAAGCTTATGCAGATTCCATAACCGGATAATTCCATATTAAACCAGGAAAGCCGGGATTTGGAATACCTGAATTATTTCAATCTGTACAGGTTTCCCGGCAGAACATCGATTAATCCCTTGAATTCGAGTTCCAGCAAAAGGGAAGAGAGTTGTCTGACCGCCACTCCAAGGTCCGAGGCCAGGTTATCGATATGGATTTTCTCCTCTTTTCTCAACTGATCGACCACTTTTTGCTGACCTTCGGTGAGTTCAACGAAAAGCTGCCGCTGAACCGGCCCATCCTTTTTACGGGAATCCTCCCAACCAAGTAAATATTCAAGGTCACTTACATTTTCGATAAGTGCAGCTATATTTCTCTTGATCAACCGATTGCACCCTTTGGAATAGATGTCGCCAGCCCTGCCGGGGAATGCAAACACATCGCGGTCATAAGAGGAAGCAATGTCGGCAGTGATCAGTGCACCCCCTTTCTCCCCTGATTCCACGACAATGACCGCATCACTTAATCCGGCGATCAACCGGTTCCTCCGGATAAAATTGGGCGGATCAATTTTGGTTTTACTGGGGAAGTCGGTCAGCAGGCCCCCCTTTTCCAACATGGCTTTGGCAGTCCGTGCATGTTCCGACGGATAGAGTTTATCGAGTCCATGGCCCAACACTCCGACAGTGGGCAAGTTGTATTTCAGGGAAGATTTATGAGCCTGGATATCGATTCCATACGCCAATCCACTGACAACCAACAGATCATAGCCTCTATTCGCCAATTCCTTCAGCAGCTCGTCGCACATCTGACGGCCATATTCGGTAGCATTGCGGGTTCCCACGATGCTGATCACCCTGGGTAGATCCAAATTGGCAGTTCCTTTGTAATAAAAGAGAACAGGAGCATCGGGACAATTCCGGAAGCGATGCGGATAATCATCATCCAGATAGAAGAAAGCCCTGATCCCGTTTTTTTCGATAAACTGCAATTCTTCAGCTGCCCGCGACAGGGTACCGGCCTCTCTTACCCGGTGTGCATTAACCTCACCGATCCCGGGGATTTTTTTCAGTCTCTGGACCGATTCAGAGAATATACCCTCGACACTGCCTACATAAGCCACGAGGTTGCGGGCAAGCACCCCGCCAATGCCAGGTACCATGGAAAGGGCGACCCGGTAAAGCAACGAATCATCCTTCATAATTGGGGTTTGAATTCAAATATTACTTTGTCAATATCTCTCTTAAGATCTGCTCAAGCTGTTCTCTCTCCCGGGCCGACAAGGCAGCAAGGCTCACCGGTGGATATTCGGCCATCCCCTTAAATGTTTTCACTACCAGCACCAGGTCCTTTACCAGGCCGAAGACTGCATCCTCAAACCTGTAATTCCGTAATAAATCAATGTGAAATTCTATGGTTTGGTAATCTTTCCTGCCAAACTTCACCGCCTGATAAAACCGAAGTTTGATTTTTTTTTCTTTCAGAGTGAACCAGATATATTGAAAATCAGCAAACTGAAACACCAGGAACCACACAATCACAATTCCACCGGAAATCAATGCATAGAGATCCTTTCCGATAAAAATAAAACCCAGGGCTGCCAAGGTCAGCAAACCTACCCCCAGATAAAACAGGGTTTTAATACGACTGATTCGCTTTGAATTTTCTATGATCATCAGGTGTTTTTTAGAAAAACATAGCTGGCAATACCGATGAAATCAATGCCTGCAAAAAGTTTGTAACTTAGCGCAATTTACAATGGATGTATGGAAAATTCAAATAAGTGGAGTGAAATTATTTTTACCCGTCACTTAACGGATGATCTTTTGCCGTTCACAGCTCCATACACAAACGGAAAGCTGTTCCTGGCAACTGATGTTACAGTAAATAATCTCTGGATCCGAAAAACAGCAGTATTAAAGGATCTACCAGCTATTGTCCTGCCTTCAGGCGAAGAAAACAAACAGCTCGTTGCAGTGGCCATGATCTGGAAATTTTTATCGGAGAACAGAGCCGATCGCAAATCCCTGCTGATCAATGCCGGAGGCGGAATGCTTACCGATCTTGCCGGGTTTGCAGCATCTACATTCAAGCGGGGTATAGCTTTTATCAACATCCCCACCACCCTCTTGTCACAAGTCGATGCATCAGTTGGGGGAAAAACTGGCTTTAATTTCAACGGATTAAAAAATGAGATCGGCGCTTTCTGTGATCCACAGGCAGTGCTGATCCACACTCCTTTTCTGCAAACCCTCGACCGGGCTAATTTTCTTTCGGGATTTGCTGAAATGATCAAGCATGGATTGATCCATAGCCAGGAGCATTTGGCAGAGTTGGAATCGTACAATTTTGACAGAAGTGATTCTTCCGTGCTGGAGAGGATGATCAGGCACTCCGTAGACATTAAAACCTATTTTGTGAAAAACGATCCGCACGAAAAGAGTATCCGCAAAGCGCTCAATTTCGGACACACTACTGGCCATGCCATAGAAAGCCTCGCGATGGACCAGGGAAACCCGGTTCTGCATGGCTACGCCATTGCATGGGGAATGGTGGCTGAACTCTTTCTTTCCTCCCGGAAATGCGGTTACCCGGTTCCGGAAATGGAAAGGATCGCCGCATGGATTAACACCCTTTACGGAAAATTCCCAATCGACCGGTCCGGATTCCGAAGAATGGAAGAACTGATGAAACACGATAAAAAAAATGAAGCCAACCAGATCAATTTCACTCTCCTCTCCGGTACCGGCCATTATATGATCAACCAATACTGTAACAGTCAGGAAATTTTCGAATCGCTGGAATTTCTTCATCTACTCTAACCAGGTCCAAATGACTTATCCCGGTAATGCCCTTCGCCTGAAAGCCCCTATCCGGAGATTTTCCGGCAGGATTGTGCTTCCTGCTTCAAAAAGTATCAGCAACCGCCTTTTAATTGTTAATGCACTGGCATTCAGTCCTTACAAAGTTAAAAACCTCAGCGACAGTGACGATACGCAAGTGCTCGGGACCATTCTGCAGTCGAACGATTCGGTGTTCGACGTCGGTCATGCCGGAACGGCCATGCGGTTTCTGACAGCATACCTTTCCAAACTTGCAGGAGAATGGATACTCACAGGTTCAGAAAGGATGAAGCAAAGACCGGTGAAAATTTTGGTAGATGCCTTGCTGCAATTGGGAGCACACATTGAATACATAGGACATGAGGGATTTCCACCCCTTAGAATTCTGGGGTCACACTTGAAGGGAGGTATTTTGGAAATGGACGGCAGTGTTTCCAGTCAGTTTATCTCCGCCTTGCTCATGATAGCCCCCACACTGGATGGGGGACTGACCCTTCGCCTCAAAAACAGGGTTACCTCCAGGAGCTATATTGAGATGACCCTTCAGTTAATGGAAAAAGCAGGGGTGCGCAGCTTCATGAAAAATAACGAAATCAGGGTGCCCCCACAAGCGTATCTTCCCCGGGAATTCACTGTGGAAGCTGACTGGTCAGCAGCCTCTTACTGGTATGAGATACTGGCGTTGTGTGAAACCGGGAAAATCGAACTGGAAAATCTGCGACTCTCAGGACTTCAGGGCGATGAAGCCATTTCCAACTGGTTTACCGGCTTTGGAATTGAAACAAAAGCAACGGAATCCGGCATAGTCGTTGAGAAAAAAAAGGAATGTAAACCAGCCCGAATGATCTTGAAGTTTCATGAAAACCCGGATGTCGGGCAGACCATGGCAGCGCTTTGCGTAGCCAAGGGCATCCCCTTCCATTTCACAGGGCTGGAGACACTCCGGATCAAAGAAACCGACAGGATTGCCGCACTTCAGAATGAACTGGCCAAATTCGGAGCTAAGATTTCAACACCTGCACCCGGAGAATTGAAATGGGATGGAAAAATAAACCAAATGGAAATCCTTCCCGAACCGGTTATTGAAACATACGACGATCATCGGATGGCCATGGCTTTCGCTCCGCTGGCTTTAACCGGGAAACCGGTTGTTATCCGCAATCCGGGCGTAATAACCAAATCCTACCCCGGTTTCTGGGAGGATTTACACGCTGCAGGCTTTTTACTGGAAAAGGAATAGGAGTGCTTTAAATTTCCTTACAGTTTGATAAAAATCTTTTTCCGGTAAAGGATGATGGCAGGAATAAAAAGGATCCCTATGTACATCAACGCATAGAGCAGACTGGCGAACTCAGGAGTTGATCCGATGCCTGTAAAGAAATTCATAAAGTGCCCCTTTAAGGAAGCTCCGCCCATCTTGATTCCATAGAAGAAATACCCGATTAATCCTGCCAGTACATAAACCGATATGGCATTGGAGCCGAAAATTACCCATGGTTTAACATATTTCCCATATTGGAGATGGTCGACGAGGAACATAGTGGCAGCCAGTGTCATTGAAGCAAGGCCGGAAGTTGCCAACACAAATGAACTGGTCCATAATGCCTTGTTAAGGGGGAAATTCCAGCTCCAGACCACTCCAAGCGTAGCCGCTACAAATCCAAAAGTAAAAAGAAGGATAATTTTTCGTTCCATCGTTTTAGGGCTCAGTATCAGTTTCCCGGCGAGCATGCCGGTAATCCCGGAAGCAATGGCCGGCAATGTGCTGAAAATGCCTTCCGGATCCCAGGTTTTCTGCCACATGGTTCCCGGCAAAATCTTTGAATCGATCCAGGCTGCCAGGTTGACCCCGGGTTCCAGCATGGGTTTGCCATACCCGGGTGTGGAAAAAAACATCAT
>CAJDVZ010000002.1_pt1 | contig 21460 bp, 15 predicted proteins | sample 7391481 | NCBI WGS metagenome assembly CAJDVZ01 (sample SAMEA7055721, study PRJEB34461) | soil metagenome | biome: terrestrial ecosystem; feature: Peninsula; material: soil | place: Antarctica | collected 2016 | reverse complement strand
GATCTGGGCCCTTCATACCGGAAAGAAACCTCTTTCAGAACAATCTCTTTTTTCAACGGCAGCTCCCTGATCTTCACCTCTTCCAATGCATCTTCCTCTTTTGTTTCATTAATTTCCCCAAGCCTTTGCAGACTCATGCGGGCATCCTGAGCCGATGTGATAAACGGGATGAAATCCTGAAGGGGCGCGTTCAACTGGCCAATGATGAACTGAACAGCCACCAACATCCCAAGGGTCATATCCCCGTCAAGAACCGCTTTGGCCGCGAGAAAAATGATCAGGATATTCTTCGTCTGATGGATAAAAACCGAACCGGCCTGTTGATTCTGATGAATCATCAGCGCTTTGACACTTACCCTGAATAACCGGGTTTGGATGCTCTCCCACTCCCATCTTTTCTGTTTCTCACAATTATTCAGCTTGATCTCCTGCATCCCGGTGATAAGCTGGTACACATTGCTCTGATTGGCCGACAAGGCTTCAAATCTCCGGTCATCAAGCGCTTTTCTTTTCTTCATGAACATCAGCACCCATCCGGCGTAAAGTGCACTTCCGAGCAGAAACACCACCAGGATCTTCCAGCTGTACCATCCCAGCACAAAACTGTATATGATGAACATAAAAATGCCAAACGACATGTTCACCAGGCTGGTGGTAAGAAAATACTGGATCCTGCTGTTGTCTTCGATCCTTTGCCGGAGATCGCCTGTCATCTTGGTATCAAAAAACCTGACCGGAAGCTTCATCAGCCGGATGAGAAAATCAGAGATAAGAGAGATACTGACACGGGCACTCACATGGAGCATGATCCAGCTGCGGATAAAGCTTACGGCCGTCTGACTGATGATCAGAACCAGTTGAGCAATCAGCACCAGAACAATAAAACTGAGGTTACTGGTGGTGATCCCTATATCAACTATCGATTGGGTGAGGAATGGGAAGAGCAGACTGAGCAAACTTCCGGTCAGAAATCCCAGCAAAAGCTGAACAATCAGCTTTCTGTAAGGGCGGAGGTAATGCAACAGAAAGCCGAATCCATGTTTGTGATCTACCTCACTTTCTTCCTTGAAAAATTCAGGCACAGGTTCCAGGAGCAGCACCACACCGGCAGGTTCTTCCCCGATGGTGGTGGATGCCCAGTGACGCATGAACTCCTTTGCAGTATATTCATCAAGTCCTGCAGCCGGGTCAGAGACTGCGTAATGGTTTTGCCTTCCCTTTTTTCTTATTTTGTAAAGGACCACAAAGTGATTTTGATCCCAGTGCAGGATAACTGGTAAAGCGATCTGATCCAGATTCCGTAGAGTCAGCCGGGCGCCCCGTGTCCTGAATCCCGACTTTTCTGCAGCATCACTGAGGGCCAGCAATGATACACCTTCCCGGGTCTTATAGGTCAGCTCCCTGAGCGTATTAAGACGGAGATGTTTCCCGTAGTACTTAGCCACAATTTTCAAACAGACTGGACCACAGTCCATGACGTCGGGTTGCTGGAAATGCGGGAACTTCGCCATCACTATTCAAATTGGTGGCAAGGTAAGAAATATAAAGTTTACGTATACACAGCCTTAGTAATCCACAAATACAAAAACAACTGAATAACAGTCACTTTTTATTCACATAAAGACATTCTCTCAGTAGCGGAATTGTTTATATCACAGCAATAGATTTTTTAATCCCACGAAAGAACCTTCTGCTCCTGCAGGAGAAACCCTATCGCGGCAGAAATGAATAGCTTTACAGAAAGGCATAAACTTTCTTTTTCAAAAACCCATCAACTGAATTGTTACTAAATTATTATTATTTTTGGCACCTTTAGAAAACACTATTCATCCTGAAGTTCGAAAATTTTTCATTTTAACTAAGATATCATGAAGGTTTATAAGACAGAACAAATTCGCAACGTTGCCTTGCTGGGAAATGCCGGCAGTGGGAAAACCACCCTTGCAGAAGCCATGCTGCTGGAGGGTGGACTCATTAACCGCAAGGGAGAAGTCACTGCCAAAAATACAGTTTCCGACTTCAATCCCATTGAGCAGGAATATGGCAATTCGGTTTTTTCCTCGGTATTGTATGCGGAATACGGCGATTGGAAGCTGAACATCCTCGACACTGCGGGGATGGATGACCTGTGTGGGAGTGTTGCTTCTTCGCTTGAAGTGGCCGACATGGGGTTGATGCTTATCGATGCCACAGCAGGCGTGGAGGCCGGAACTGAATCGGCATATCGTCTTGCCGATTCCAAGCAAATTCCCTTGATCTTTGTTTTCAACGGCCTTGACCATGAAAATGCCAATTTTGACAATTCCCTTGAAAAATGCCGTTCCTCGTACGGAAATAAGGTTACTACCGTTCAATATCCTCTGGAAACCGGCCCTGGTTTCGATTCCATTATTGATGTGCTGAAAATGAAGATGTACAAATATGGCAAGGATGGTGGTCAGCCCGAGATCCTCGACATCCCGGCTTCGGAACAGTCAAAGGCAGAAGAATTGCAGAACCAGCTGTTTGAAATGGCTGCCGAAAATGACGAATCACTGATGGAACGTTATTTTGAGGAGGGTTCCCTGACAGAGGAAGAAGTCATCAAAGGGATGCGTATTGGCATTCGCCAGAGGGGCCTTTACCCTGTGCTGTGTGCCTGTGCCAAGAGAAGCATCGGTATCGGCAGTTTGATGGAATTCATCGGAAAAACCGGTCCCGCCCCGCAAGAAATGCCTATGCGTAAAATCGTCGCCGGCAAGGAAGTCACCATGTCGGAAAACGAAATTCCCAGTCTCTTCGTCTTTAAGACAGCCATCGAATCACATGTGGGCGAAATCACTTTCTTCAAGATGTTATCGGGCAAGGTCACTGAAAGTATCGACCTGTTCAACGTAAACAGCAGCTCCAAGGAGAGACTTTCACAGCTCTTTGTCACGGCCGGGAAGAACAGGGTGAAAGTACCCGAGATCCTTGCCGGTGATATTGGGTGCACGGTAAAACTAAAAGAGACCAAATACAACCAGACCCTTACCCTCAAGGAAGCAGGCACGCAATTCGCTCCGATGGAGTTTCCGGCCCCCCGTCACCGGGTTGCCGTAAAGGCAGTGAGTGAAACTGACGACGAAAAGGTGGGCGAAGTCCTCAACCGTATCAAATTCGAAGATCCTACCTATATCATTGAGTATTCCAAGGAATTGCGCCAGCTAATCGTTCATAACCAGGGGGAATACCACATGAACGTCCTCAAATGGTTCTTTGACAATGTGTATAAAATCGAGATTGAGTATAAGGAGCCCCGTATCCCCTACCGTGAAACCATCACAAAGGCTGCCCAGGCTGACTATCGTCACAAAAAGCAATCGGGAGGTGCCGGACAGTTCGGGGAAGTACACATGATTATAGAACCGCTGGTAGAAGGTGGAGCCCCAAGGAGTGCATTCGTTCTCGACGGAAAGGAATATAAAATGTCTCTCAGGGACATTCAGGACAACAACCTGCCCTGGGGAGGCAAGCTACTCTTCTGTAACTGTATTGTCGGGGGATCGATCGACGGTCGCTTTTTACCGGCTATTCTCAAAGGAATCATGGAGAAGATGGAACAGGGCCCGCTTACCGGATCATACGCGCGCGATATAATTGTGTATGTATATGATGGTAAAATGCACCCTGTTGACTCCAATGAAATCTCCTTCAGACTGGCAGGGAGAAATGCTTTCAGTCAGGCATTCAAAAAGTCAGGTCCCAAGATCCTTGAACCTATTTATGATCTTGAAATATGGGTTCCGGCAGAAAGAATGGGCGACGTGATGGGCGACCTCCAGGGACGCCGTGCCCTGATAATGGGAATGGGCTCTGAAAGGGGATATGAAAAGATCTCTGCCAGGGTGCCGTTGAAAGAAATGAATAAATACAACACCTCTCTCAGTTCACTGACCGGAGGCCGTGGAATGTTCAAAATGAGCTATAATGCTTACGAAAAAGTGCCTTCCGACGTTCAGGATGCCCTTCTGAAAGCTTATGAGGCAGAACAGGAAGAAGAATAACTCGCATATGCCTGTCACAAAAAGAGAGGCTTCCCGGTTGGGAAGCCTCTCTTTTTTATGGGTTAAATAAGGGTCAGTCCTTGTCCCTCATAAGATATACATTTCCATGTTTCCAACGTTTTTTTCCATCACGCCCGAAACCTTCCACCACATAAAAGTAAACTCCCGGGGAAGCATATCTTCCACCGATCCGGCCATCCCATACCGTTTCCGCCCAGCTCTTTTCAAATCCCTGCACATTGCCGCTCTTCCATACATGGACAGTTTTCCCCCACCTGTTAAAGACAGAAATTTTCAACTCTTTCATTGACCAAAACTTGACCACAAAGTTATCGTTGGTACCGTCTCCATTAGGGGTAAATACATTGGGGACTGCGATAAAGGAAGTGTCAGCGACAATATAATTTGAAAGATACACCGTGTCGGCGCAAGTCAGGTTTCCCGTCCGCTTTTTAGACACAAGCTTCACCATGTAAGTCCCTGAATTTTCAAAAACATATACCGGATTGTCATCATAGGCAATGAGCATAATGCTGTCGACAGGTATCGACGGATCATTTTTGATCTCATCCAGGTCACGAAAAAAGAACCACTCATAGGACCCGGGATCCCCGTTTATGGAGGTATTTGTAAATTTCACCTCAAGGGGAGCTTCGCCGCTGGAAGGATCAACGGTAAATAAAGCCCTGGTTACCAAAGAGTGATAGGTAACCGTGGAAATCGTTTCACATCCGAACCGGTCAGAAAGAACCAGTGTATAATCGGTATCTTTTACCGGGGGATCCATAACACGCGCAGATGCGGTTCTGGCTATCACTTCCCCTTCACGGCGCCACTCTACCTGCAATCCCCTGTTGAGCTGAACAGGCGCCAGGGTTGTAGGGTCATAATATACCAAACTGCCGGAATCAAAGGTAGAAGAGAGGGTGAAAGAGGTGCAACCGGAATCGGTAATTTCTGCAGTAGCATTGTGTCGGTTATTGAAAACCCAGGCCCTGTATACCTCATTTCCCTGCCCTGTACTGATCCTAACCCGGTATAAGCCATCCTCCAGGGCAGCTATTTCCGAACTGTTGTTGCTGTTATTTTCAGAATAATAAAACTCAAAAGCGCCGTTTTGCGGGTTGAATTTTTCCCATTCCCAGGTTTTGGAACCGGCAAGGAGGGTCCGGGCCATCAACCTTGCTTCTCTGTTAGCTTCTCCGGCACAGAATATAAACAACGGATCTTTTTCATTGAACACCGGATAGTTCGTATCTTCCCGGAAAACCGAACCGGGGGCACTGAGCTGAGCTCCGGCAAAGAGTGGCATCAGCAACAACAGGCAGTGAAAAGCCCGGATAGGGATCAATCGTGACATCTTCATTCCAACAACTTACTTTTCAATGCAATATTAACGGTAAAAAACCATTAAATTGCCTGGCAAAGATAAAAAATCATTTTATGCAAACCGTCCCGGCCTCCTGACTGACTGCAGGGGATCGCCGGGAAAGGTTTTATTCCATCGGAAGGATTTCTTCAGAATAGATTTGTATTCATCCGGATAAATAACCTTTCTTCCGGCTGAATTTACTTAATTTGCCCCTTCATTTATTTATCAGCAGCGTGTTTGATTATCTCGAGAATCTTAATGAAGCCCAGCGTGAAGCAGTGATCCGCACCGAAGGACCGGCGCTGATCGTGGCAGGCGCAGGGTCAGGAAAGACCCGTGTTCTAACTTACCGGATAGCCCATCTGGTCAAACAGGGTGTCAGGCCGTCCAACATATTGGCCCTCACCTTTACCAACAAAGCAGCAGGCGCGATGAAGGAACGCATTGGTGCCATTGTAGGCCCTCAGGAGGCGCGGTATCTCTGGATGGGAACCTTTCATTCCGTTTTTGCCAGGATTCTGAGGATGGAACACGAAGCTACGGGATTTCCGGCCGATTATACCATATATGATGCTGCAGACTCTAAAAATGCAATCAGGAGCCTTATCAGGGATCTGGGATTGGATGACAAGGTATACAAACCGGGAGTTGTGGCCAACAGAATTTCCAAGGCCAAGAACAATCTGATCACTCCGGCAGCCTATTCGCAATCGGCTGCCAACCTGGAATATGACCGCAGCATCCGGATGTCCCGGATCAGTGAGTTGTACAAGGAGTATATGAAAAGGTGCCGGCTTTCAAATGCCATGGATTTCGATGACCTGCTGATGATGACCAACCTGCTGTTCCGAAACCATCCTGAAGTTCTCCTTCGCTATCAGCAGCGATTCGATTACGTGCTTGTGGATGAGTACCAGGACACCAATTTTGCACAATACATGATCATCAATCAGCTGGCAGCGCTTCACCACAATGTCTGTGTGGTGGGTGACGATGCTCAAAGCATCTATTCCTTTAGAGGAGCCCGCATCGAGAATATCTTCAACTTTCAGCGTGATTACCCGGAACACAAAGTTTTCAAACTGGAACAGAACTACCGTTCCACCCAAACCATTGTCAATGCAGCCAACAGTGTAATAGCCCGCAACAAGCGCCAAATCAGGAAGGAAGTGTTTTCGGACCTGGAAACCGGTCTGCCGGTAAAGGTCATCCATACACTCACCGACAATGAAGAAGGATTTATGGTAGCGGCAACTATTGCAGAGTCCCAGCTGCGCGATCATTTCCGCTTTGAGGATTACGCCATTCTGTACCGGACCAATGCGCAGTCGAGGATTTTCGAAGAGGCCTTGCGCAAAAGGAATATCCCCTACAAAATATACGGAGGTCTCTCCTTTTATCAGCGAAAGGAGGTCAAAGATCTGCTGGCCTACTTCCGGATGGTCATTAATCCTGACGACAATGAGGCACTCAAACGGGTTATCAACTATCCGGCAAGGGGTATCGGTGAAACCACGCTGGAAAAGCTGGGAAAGGTTGCAATCGACCGCGAAACATCGGTCTGGAGCATCCTCTGTCTTCTGCCTGATGAAAACCCGGCCAGCCTGAACAGAGGCACCATTGGAAAACTGACCGGCTTCCTTGAACTGATAAACCATTTCAAAGCGCTTTCCGATAGTTTAAACGGGTTTGAAATGGCCAGGGCAGTGGCTTCCGAAACGGGTCTCCTGAAAGAGCTTCACAACGACAAATCACCGGAAGGGGTCAGCAGGGTGCAAAACCTGGAAGAACTGCTGAATGCAATCCAGGAATTCAGTATCAATGCGCTGGAAGAAGGCCGCCCGGGTGGAATCGGGGATTATCTCCAGGAGGTAGCCCTGCTTACCGACCATGACCGTGAAAAAGAGGAAGACCGCAACAAGGTGACCCTGATGACGGTCCACTCGGCGAAAGGGCTGGAATTCAAAAACGTTTTTATCGTTGGGCTGGAGAAAAACCTCTTTCCATCAGGGCAGGCAGGAGAACTGGTATCGAATGAAGAGTATGAAGAAGAACGTCGCCTCTTTTACGTCGCACTGACAAGAGCTGAGAAACAGGTGTTTTTAACATGGGCCGGACAACGTTATCGCTGGGGAAAGCTGGAATTTTGCCAGCCCAGTCCCTTTATCGGAGAAATCGACCGGGAGTGGATTGAAATGGATGGCGAGAGAGGGGCTGCACAGAAACGGAACATTCCTTCCGGCTCTTCCATCCGGCAGGAATTCCGCCCTTCAGAAACCCGCGTGCGGGAAGTTTCCGCAGGATTGCGGATGAACTTCGAACGAAAAATTTCACGAATCAGAGAGGAAAACGGAAACGGCACCCCCTTTGAAGGGGATGATCCTGCCGGAATAATCCCGGGCATCATGGTCGAGCACCAGCGTTTTGGCAGAGGAAAAGTCCTCCAGGTAGAAGGTACCCCTCCCGACCTCAAAGCAACAGTTTTTTTTCACAATGCCGGACAAAAACAGCTGTTGCTGCGCTTCGCCAGGCTGAAAATAATCAGATAAAAAAAGAGAAGACAATAATTTAGTGGTTCACGGTTTGTTGAATCCCTGAAAACCACTACTTTTGCAGAACAAATCCCCGCTGTTAATATCAAATTTACCACATATCAGATAGTATGAGCACTAATTCAAAAGACTACAATACAAGCCGGAAGAAGCTGGCCCTTCCGGAATATGGCCGGAACGTACACAACATGGTGGACTTGCTGATGCAAATTGAAGACAGGGATTACAGGAACAAGGCAGCTCAAACGCTGATTGACATTATGGGAAACCTGAATCCATACCTTCGCGACATTCCTGACTTCAAGCACAAGTTATGGGACCACCTGGCCATAATGGCCAATTTCAAGCTTGACATCGATTACCCCTACAATCCTCCTTCTCCCGAAATCCTGTTTGAAAAACCCAACAAGGTGCCCTACTGCCAGCGCGATATCAAATACCGGCACTATGGGCACACCATGGAGCTTATGATCAAAAAGGCTCAGGAATTTGAAGAAGGAAAAGAGAAGGATGTCCTGGTCTATCAGTTGGCCAATCATATGAAAAAATCATACCTTACCTGGAACAAGGATGCAGTGGAAGACGAGAAGATTCTGGATGATCTGAGTCTGATTTCCAACGGCATGCTGGAATACAAAGATATGGAGCTGGCTGAAGTAAAAAGTAGCCCTCCCCGCCAGGCTTATCCGGTCAAACAAAGAACTCCCCGACGCGGAAACCAGCCAAAGCGTCACGGATAACAACTGACAGGGAGATATGGCAGTTTTTACCATTGAAGGAGGTACAGCTGAAAAGTACCCGCACCGGAATCGCCCTGCTCATCGCTGCATTCGCTGCCAAAGGAATCAGCAATATCCACAATATCGATCAAATCGACAGGGGTTATGAGCAAATTGAAACCAGACTCAATGACATCCGCGCCCGGATAACCAGAAACTGACACTCCTTATTTGTGGCATAAAGGTTGTTATTCGAGTGCAGTAAACTAGTTATATAAGAAATCATGATGAAACATAAGATTTTTCTTTCTCTGGCAGCAATGTGTCTGGCCTTTACGGTAGTGGCACAACAGGGAAGACCGGTTATAGGCGTGCAGATCGGAAACATTGCCCCGGAAATAACCGAACAATCAAGTGCCGGCAAGACAATGAAGCTTTCTGAAACCAAAGGGAAGGTAGTATTGATCGACTTTTGGGCTTCGTGGTGCGGTCCCTGCAGAAGGGAAAATCCGAATCTTGTTGCAGTTTATCATAAATTCAAAGACAAAAAATTCGAAAACGGAAAGGGCTTCACAATTTTCAGCGCTTCACTCGATAAGGAGGAGTCAGCCTGGAAGAAAGGAATCGCCGACGATAAACTGGAATGGCCTTATCATGTCAGCGATCTGAAAGGATGGTATTCCAAATCTGCAACCATTTATGGAGTACGCCAGATTCCCGGAAACTTTCTGATCGATGGCAACGGGATCATCATTGCCCGTGATCTAAGGGGAGAGGCGATAGAAGAAGCCCTGGAAAAACTGATCAGATAACCCGGCATACGCCAGGTTACCGGAAGGACCGGAAATCGCGACTGGAACAATATGACACATTTACCTCTCGCCAGTGTGTCATATTGTCGTCATTCTGCTATTGGCAGAAATTTTGCTATAATTGAAAGATCAAAAATAAACCAACTATGACAGAAGATAATTTACAAATTGAACAGGAAATGGATCAAGAGGAAAATATGAGCGGAGAGAATACACAGGAGGAGCAGGCTGCAACCGGCGAGCAAAAAGAACAACCCGTGGAGGGAAAACCGCAAAAAGAGCATTTTAAAACAAAAAAAGAAAAATACCTTGAAAAAATCGATGAACAGGGGAAGGTGATCGAAGAGATGAAAGACAAGCATCTCCGCCTGCAGGCCGAATTCGACAATTTCAGGAAAAGAACATTAAAAGAAAAGGCCGATCTGATTAAATCGGGAGGGGAATGGGTGCTCTCAATGCTTCTCCCGGTCATTGATGATTTTGAGAGGGCATTGTCGTCAATGAAAGATTTACCGGACGATGATCCGACAAAAACAGGCTTCTTGTTGATTCACAATAAGTTCAAAGAATTCATGAAGATCAATAACCTGAAGGAAATTGATGCGTTGGGGCAAGACTTTGATGTAGACATCCATTATGCACTCTCTAAGGTATCCGCTCCGAGTAAAGAACTGAAGGGGAAGATCGTGGATGTTATAGAAAAAGGCTATTTACTGAACGACAAGGTGATCCGTTTTTCCAAGGTAGTAATCGGAGAATAAAAAATCCAGAATGGCAAAAAGAGACTTTTACGAAATACTCGAAGTAAACAAGAATGCCACTGCCGAGGAGATCAAAAAGGCGTACCGAAAAAAAGCTATCCTATTTCATCCCGACAAAAACCAGGGAGACAAAGCAGCAGAGGAAAAATTCAAGGAAGCTGCTGAGGCCTATGAAGTACTGAGCAACACGGAAAAAAGGAGCAGATATGACCAGTTTGGCCATTCTGGAGTGGGTAATTCAGGCGGTTTCAGTGGCGGTGGAATGTCGATGGACGATATCTTCTCGATGTTCGGTGATGTTTTTGGTGATGCATTCGGGGGATTTGGCGGATTTGGCGGATTCGGCGGGAGCAGGGGTGGAAGGACGCGTCGCGTCAACCGCGGTTCTGACCTGCGGGTGAAGGTGACACTTTCCCTAAAGGAGATTGCCGCCGGAGTCGAAAAGAAAATCAAAGTCAAAAAATACGTTGCTTGTTCCCATTGCAAGGGAACAGGAGCCCAGGACGGTTCTTCCTTCAACACCTGCGGCACATGCCACGGAAGCGGCCATGTGACCAGGATCGCCAACACCCTTCTGGGACAGATGCAAACCACAACCACCTGCCCCACCTGTCAGGGAGAAGGGCAGTCGATAACCAGCAAATGCATCCACTGCAACGGAGAAGGAGTGGTCAGAGAGGAAGAGGTCATCTCTATCCGGATTCCCGCTGGTGTAGGTGAAGGAATGCAACTGAACGTATCGGGAAAAGGAAATACCGGGCGAAGAGGAGGAGTGAACGGCGACCTCATGGTTGTTATCCAGGAGGAAGAGCATCCGGAATTAATACGTGACAACAACAACCTGGTATACAATTTATTCCTCTCTTTTCCTCAGATCACACTGGGAACAACTTCTGAGATTCCCACTATTGATGGCAAGGTTAAGGTAAAAATCGACGCCGGAACCCAACCTGAAAAGGTCCTCCGGTTACGCGGTAAAGGCCTTCCCGATGTAAACGGTTATGGGCGAGGCGACCTCCTGGTTAAAGTGCATATCTGGATCCCACAGAAACTATCTTCCGAAGAAAGGAAAATGCTAGAGAAACTCCTTGAATCTCCCGGTTTCCAGGGTGGTCCTTCAGAATCAGAAAAGGGCTTCTTTGAAAAGATGCGTGATATTTTCGAGTAAGCCTACTTCAATTTGATGACCTCACTGCCTGCCAGAAGGAAAGCCCCGGTACCGTATACCTCCCAGCTTTCGGAAGAAAAATTCTTTTTGGGATCCGCACCAATGGGTTGAACCCAGCCTACCCTTCCGTCGGGTTGTATCAATGAATTCAATCCAGCCCATGCTTTTTTCACCACCGGAAGGTAGGTCACCTTATCAAGCAATCCGTTGTTCACACCCCAGGCCAGTGCATAACAGAAAAATCCGGACCCACTGGCTTCTCCTCCCGGATAGGCACCCGGATCGAGCAAACTAACCCGCCATAGTCCGTCGGATTGCTGAAGAGAGGTAATTTTTGCTGCCATTTCCCTGAAGTTGGTTTCATAAAAATCCCTCAAGGGATAATCCGCCGGCAACTCTTTCAACATCCTTACGAGACCCCCCATCACCCATCCATTTCCACGCGACCAGAAGATTTTTTTTCCGTTCGACTCCTTGCGGATTTTAATTCCCGGTTCATCCCATACATAGTTCAGGTCACGGGCATACAAATGCTCTTCCTTGTTGTATAAAAGATCATAGGTTTCCCTGAAAAGCTTATCATTCAATTCGAGGTAAGACGGATCGTTCAGTACAATTCCCAGTTTGACAAATGCAGGAGGCGCCATAAACAAGGCATCACACCACCACCAGGTGACCCGCTGAATTCCTGTAACCGAATAGGGCGTTTTCCGGAATCGTTCCAGGGTTTGCACGAATGGCTCTATCATCTTCCGGTCTTTTTCGATCCTGTACAAATCAACATAGGTCTGACATATTGCATGATCATCGGCGTGATGAAGCCTGGGCCCGGGTTTCCATTGATTCTCCTGCCCCATGTGGATCATTGCTTTATACAATTTAACGGAACCAGTAGTTTCCCAGGCCGCATATATGCCCGCATAAAAAGCCCCGTTTGTCCAATCGGTAAGGGAGTGCTTCGGATTCTTCAACTGCCACTCCGCTGCTTCCTTCATCACTTTCCTGATGTAACTCTCTTTGAAGATTTTCTTGCTCTGCTGTGCGGAAAGCGAAGAAAAGAACAAAAGCATGCCGAGTAAAACTCCTAATCGTTTCATTTTTTTTGTTTTCCCAAAATTAATCATCAGAATGAAAAATTCAAAACAAAAGGAGAAATTCAGTTAAATCATAGCGGACGGGCTACCATAATCCCTGTTGCCATTTTACTTCCTTTCAGGTAATCGTATAGAGTCTCCTTCGATACCACCACCTTATTCTCCCGTTGACTGGCATGGATAAACCTTATTGTCCCGTTGATTCTCCATGCAATGACCACATGAGATACATCAAGACCTTCAATGCCCGTGGTTATGCCAATGATATCCCCGTCCTGCAATTCGCTTTCATAAGCCGGCAGTTTGTTCCGCGGGATATACCAGCTCTTTCTGTTGGTAATGCTGTATTCCTGTAAAACGATTTGCGGAATTAGTTCGGGATATTTCTTTAAAGCAGGATACGACTGGGGGTGCGTACTCATAAAATTCACCTGGTTGGGAATCACAAAGTGTGCAATTTCCTGCGATACGCTTTTCACAATCTCCTTCTGTTCATTGTCGTAGATCCAGTCACTGAAATAATGTAACCGCGATGGATATCCGTTTCTGATTCCATCCCTGTATCTGATCTTTTCCAACTCGGCGGTGAATCGCTCAAAATCAGGTTTTTTCGAACGCAAAGTCCGGACCATGGCCAGGCAGTTTTCAGCAAAAGTCGTGCAATCCATTTCCCGGAGATTTACTACCAGTTTTTCTGAGTCTGAAACTTCCAATGTATTTGCGACATAAGGAGTCTCAAGGAAAAAACGGGCTACCTTGACCATCAGGGAGCCTGCCTCCGGTTTTGCTGTTCCGGGGAAGCGGGCAATGGTCTCTTCCACTATTTCACGGTCCCGTGGCAGGTAAACGATTTCACTTCCCAACATCGAGGCAGAAGGCTGATTTCCCTGGCAGGAAAAAAGAATCGCCGACAACGTCAGGATAAAAGTGTAGAATTTCATAATGAACAGGTTCTGTGTGTAAAAATAATCAGAAAGTTAACAAAATATATCCTGCCGGCAAAATTTCGCACGTGAGAAACCGGTACTGCTCCACCACCGCCCGGGAACCAGGGGATCTCATCCAATTAAAGCTGTAAACCCTCCAGCAGGTTGATATAGGTTTCAACTCCTGTAGCCAATTCGCTCCGGAGGATATACTCTCCTGCTGTATGGGATCGGGATGAATCACCCGGTCCGATTTTTACGGATGGAAAGGGGATTACAGCCTGGTCTGATGTGGTAGGTGACCCGAAAGCCGGAAGATTTAATTCCCGGGCTTTCCTTACAAACGGGTGATTGAGTGAAATACCGGAAGAATTGAGTCTGAATGAGCGCGGGGTTACCTGTGATCCGATCAATCCGGCAAGTGTCCGGTACACTTCCTCGTTGGAGTAATGCTCGTTGGTTCGCACATCCACCACAAAACGGCACACATCAGGGATCACATTGTGCTGGGTACCTGCCTCTATTTGAGTTACAGTGATTTTTACCGGACCGAGCAGACTGGAAACCTTTTCAAAAGCGAAACGGCGTAACAAGCCGATGTCATCGATCGCCTTATAGAGCGCATTTTCTCCTTCCTCCCGGGCAGCATGACCGGCCTTTCCCATCGCAAGGCAATCCAGCACCATCAAACCTCTCTCAGCGATTGCCAGCGACATTCCCGTTGGCTCTCCCACTATGACAAATGCAGGTTGAGGTATTTCATCCAGTAGAATTCTGACCCCATTGGGCCCTGAGTTCTCTTCCTCGGCAGAGGCAGTGTATACCAGATTATAGGGCAGATCGTCCCTCCGGTAAAAATGAAGAAAAGTCATCAGCAGGGCGACCAGTGACGCCCCTGCGTCATTGCTGCCCAGACCGGTGATCCGCTCTCCCTCTTCCACAGGTTGAAAGGGGTCACTTTTCCAGCCTGACACAGGCCTGACCGTGTCGATATGGGAATTGAGCATAATCACTGGCTTCCCCGGGTCAAAAAAATGGTTGACTGCCCAGGTATTATTTTTTTTGCAATGAAAATCGACTCCTTTCAGGGAAAGAAACTCACGCAGCACCAATGCAGCCTGTTGCTCTTCCCCGCTTGGCGAAGGCGTACTGATTAGTTTTTTTAGCAAATCTGCAATTTCCGATGTTTCCATAATAGCAACAAAGGTACACCGTATCGGCAAACCCTGTATCGATCGATCCGGAATTTCACCGTTTATCTCCCGGGCAATGTAACTCAATCCTCAACAGCATCCTTACCCACATCATCCTGAATTCTCCGTTTATCCGACAACCAGGAGGTTACACCAAGCAGGAATACCAGCAAAACAGCCACATAGACACCTGCGGGAATTGGAACAGGTTCTCCCTGTGCATAGGAGTGAAGACCGGAAAGATAGTAATTGACTCCAAAAAAAGTCATCAGAACGGAACTGAAACCTGCCAGAGAAGCAAAGCTTACGGCGTAAGCACCCCTAAATCCGGGAATTTTATGCATATGGGCAATGAAAGCATAAACGAGAATGGTCACCATTGCCCAGGTTTCCTTGGGATCCCATCCCCAGTACCTGCCCCACGATTCATTGGCCCACACACCTCCCAGGAACGATCCCACGGTTAGCATGAAAAGCCCGATAATAACCGACATTTCAATAATCAGCACCAGTTCACGGAGGGTGAAGCTTATTTTTTCATTTTTCCTGACAGAGAGGATAATGATCAGAATCAGATTGACAATTCCCAGCAGGGCTGCCAGGGCGAAAAAACCATAACTGGCCGTAATGACAGCCACGTGAATAACCAGCCAGTAGGATTTAAGAACGGGCACGAGGTTAGTCAGTTCAGGACTCATCCAGCTCATGCCAGCCACAAACAGGGAAATGGCAGAGAGCAACGTGGTAACTGCCAGTGTCATCGGGGAACGTTTTGCAAAGAGCAGCCCTGCCAGACAGGTTGCCCAGCTGATATACAGCAAAGTTTCATATCCGTTACTCCATGGAGCATGCCCTGAAATAAGCCACCTTATCCCCAATCCGCCTGTATGCAACAGAAACAGCAACAATACCAGCCAAAACCCCATCCTGACTGTTTTCCCGGGCCACAACCGGGAAGAAAGCAACGCAAAGAACTGTATGGCCATCAGGATAAACCCCAGGATTACATACAGTCTGGCCAATTTGCCGAAAATATTGAGATTAATGTAGAAAATTTCAAGCCTGGTCTTGAATTCAGGTGGATAAACTGCCTCACCGGCTGTTCTCTGGTTTTCTTTCAACCGGGTTAAAAGACGGTTAGCCTCCTCATAACTTCCGGTCAGCCTGGCTTCCTGGAGGGCCATGATGTAGTTGCCAAAAGAGTGTTCCGCAAAAGTTGCCACACTGGAAGCTTCTGATTTCATCGCCTCGGCCGGAGCAAGCCACTTGTTGTTGCTGTCACCAGGGACGGGGTAAATGGTAAGGAAACCGCCGGCCATATATTTATACAGAATATTGACCCGTTCGTCCACATTGATAACCTCCTTGTCAAATTTGTTACGCTCCCCGGGCTTTTTCCCGTAGGCTTTATTAACAAATTCACTCAGTCTGTAATTTCCTCCCTCCTCACTCAAAACAGTGTTAAATGACACATAATCACCTGAAGCCCCTAAAATTCTCCGGAGCTCAGGATCGCCAACCCTGATGAGCGGAATACTTTTCCACTTTTCAGGTTCACACATCATTTCCAGCAACACCTGGACCGGATTCAAACCCTGGAAGTTGCTTTTTTTAGCCACTTTGCGAAGCACCTCTGATGCAAGCGTATTCACGGGCTCTATCCTGCCCTCGTTGTTTTGGACCAGCAATTTTCCAAATTCCGTGGAATGAGAGGGCGTAACCTGCAGCGCACGCTGCCCTGATGCACTTAAACCCTGCAGCAACAGGAGGGCCACTGCGATAACCGGGAAGAGCATTTTCCGTTCCCGGGAAAGACGGGAAGAAGCCCTGGCCAGCCCGGCAAACCTGGACCTCCGGCTGAACAACGTCAGGATCATCCCCAGGGTCATCAAAAAGTACCCGGTATAGGTCAAAGCAGTACCTGCCCAGTCGTAGTTTACCGAAAGAAGGGTGCCTTGTTCATCCTCGTCAAAAGAAGACTGAAAAAAACGGTACCCCTTGTATTTCAAAATATTGTTCATGAATATGCGGAACGGCTTTTCAATCCCGCTGCCGGAATCCAGAAGGGTCACTTCACTGGCGAAAGAGGAAGGACTGTTCGACCCCGGGTATCTTTCAATCTGGAAATCATTCAGCCTGAGAGAAAATGGAAGTTCATGTACAACCGAACCATAACAAACAGACACAGTAACTCCATCAAGCGTCACATGCCCTGGTACGCCTTCCTTACCTTTACTCCCGAAAGAAAAGAGTTCCCCTGACTGATCTCCTGAACGTACGTTTACCTGGATTGCATCGTCTGACATAGTGCTGGCATGAGAGGCCACATAAATCAGTTCCGGCTTACCTTTCGGCAGGAACTTTTTCAACATAAAACCTGTCTCTCCAGCCTGGTAAATCAGCCTTTCAGAAAAGGGGTGAAGAACACCCGGTTCCAGCCTTGCAAGTTCGCCTTGTTCCATCCCGGTCACAAAGACCGTGTCGCTATTCTGGAAATAGAGCCGTCCGCCCTCTTCGCTGATCCTGAAACCTGTTGAATCAGCAGACGATAAAAAGGCGAAGCGAATACCACCAATCTCCTTTGAATCACCTGTTCGTAATAAAAAATCGATTCTGGATGAGGTACGATCGACGGCCAACATGGCGAGTATGGGTTCGCCCCCCGGGTCTTCCACTACCGTTTCAGTAGCTGAGGGTACAAATTTCAGATTTCCCACGGCGATATCACGGCTGCCCAGTTTAAAACTTTCCCTGAATCGGTTCCGGGTATAAGGGGAGAATCTGACTTCCCGTGACAAAGCCACCGAATCAGTTCCATCCTCTGCAGTAATGGTAATGTAAGTAGCTCCCGTCATCATCTGGTTGTTCTCTGCCCCCTCCCTGATATGCAGGGAACCTTCAAATCCATACTGGCGAGTAACAGCTGCACCGGCCAGAATTACAAGGAAAGCAGAATGGAAAAGGAATATTGCCCATTTATGCCGGGTGATCAGTTTGTAATAAAAGACGCTTCCGGCAAGGTTGATTGCCAGAAAGAGCAACAATATTTCAAACCAGAAAGCATTGTAAACCAGAATGTGGGCTGTTACCGTGCCATAATCGTTCTCTATTAAAGTGGCATAGGCAATACTGAAAGCAAAGACCACCAGTAAAACACCAGTGGCTGTCATCGAAAAAAGGGAAGAGGCAATTTTTCTCATAGGGCAATAATCGGTCATCCTTAAATACAAGTGCACCAAGATATGAATGTTTCTTTAAAAAATTAAACCCTGCAGGGCAGGTGTTTCCTTCAGGGTTTTGGCTGCCAGCGACACTCCGCTGTGATACGAAATGGGAAGAATAACAGCGCGCTGATCAACCCTCTTCAGCGTCGGGAAACTTCTTTCCCTGATCTGCAGGTTCATCCGCATCCTCATCCGCATCCTCATCCGCATCCTCATCCGCATCCTCATCGTGCTCACTTTTTTCCTGATGGTCATTTATCTCATGCCACCCGCTGATCATACTGCGGAAATTGGCCAGCGGATCATAGCCGATGGTGGAAGCATAGATATGAATCAGGAGAAAGATGAAAAGGATAAATCCCAGGGCAGCATGGAACATGGCTGTCAGGAACACCCCATTGTAACGGTATACGCTGTCGATGATCAGCTCGGGGTACATCAGACCGATGCCCGTGAAAACGATCAATGGCAGAATGAAAAACATGGTGTAGAAGTAGGAGGTTTTCTGCAGGGGATTGAACTTACGCCTTTCATTGAGGGGAAACGGCGGTTTCTCTCCCTTGAACATCCCATATGTATAGTAGAGGGCCTGCTTGTATATGCGGTTTTGCCATCCTCTCAGACGAATCTGGTAATAGCGGCTGTTATAAAAAAGGAAAGATCCGATAAAAAAGAAGAAATAACTGATGGCAACCACAATACCGGTGACGTTGTGGAGGGTGACTGCAAAATTAAAACCGATGATGGAACCATGGATCCCCCAGTGCATGATAAAACCGGTGATGATCAGGATGATGATCCCGGCGCCATTAACCCAGTGCCAGATTCTGAGCCACACGGGATAAAAATAAACTCTTTTGAGGGGCATACTATTTTGATTTTTTACGGATGAAAACTCTTAACAAGGCATGGATGACAATACCAGCCAGGGTAACCAGCAGGATCACAACACTCATGATTTTAAAAAGGGGCACCTGATTGGCACCGATGATATAAGGCCTCTCCTGTTTTATGGCGCTGATAAGGCCACTTTTTTCCCTGGACTGCAGGTTTTCATATTTATAGAGGGTGGCCTTCAGTATGGAGTTGGCAGAGTGGCATTCTGAGCAATTCTTGACAGCATTCTCCCTGGGAAGGATGTTGTGGGGAACCATCAGGGAGTCCTTCCTGGAGGTGTGGCAGTCGATACAGCGCACACTCCTGAAGTGGAGTTCGTGGTTGGGCAACCAGGAATGGACACTATTGAAATCGGGGTAGTCATGAATTGAGGTGAGCCGGTAACGGACAGCATTGGTATGGCACGAGAGGCACATCTGGTTGTCGGCCGATACAATATCAGAAATATTGGAACTATTCCGGGCAATCACCTTATAATAATGCTGGTTGTGGCATTTGCTGCAGGTAAAGTTTTCTCCACCCTTAACGGCATGCACACTCTTGGCAAAATCAGCATCAATTAGCTCGAAGTGGTATTTGGCATACGTATCATCGCCACCATGACAATCGATACAGGTGGCCAGAGGTTCCAGCTTCAGCTCCCGGATATGCGGGTAGGTCTTATAATCCATCGAATGACAGTCTATACAGCTGAAACTTTTATGAACACCGGCCAGGTAAAGGTTCGTATCGATAATATGGAAGGGGTTCATCACCCTGCGCTCCTCCTTCGCTGTCCACTCATTGTAAAAAGAGTAGGTTTGTTCGGCATGGCAACGGAGGCATTGGTGGTTTTCTTCCCGCATGACAGGTTCTTGGGCAGAAGAAACCAAGGCCGTCAGAATAATAGCAAGGCAGATCAGATTGAGTTTCAGGTTCAGCATAAGTTCATTAAAAAGGGTTGTTCCCGCCGGAAGTCTGCCGGTATGCAGGAGTGGCTTAACACATCAGCCCCGGAGCAGTTTTCTGCGGGAACAACCTCTGGTGAAACAGAAAATTACTTCAACGTCCTGATAAAGTTGACGATCGCCCAGCGGTCTTCAGCTTCAGGAATTTTCTTCTCGAAATTGGGCATTTCATCCCTGCCGATGATGGACTGGTAGAAGATGACCCCGTCGGGTTGAGCCTGGAAGGCAGCATCCTTGAAATTCCCCGGATGTGTCTTAAGGCTGGCAGCCTTGACACCGTCACCGAGGCCCATATTTCCATGGCATGCCTTGCAGTGCTTGGCCCACAACATCTTGCCCACAGGAGCCAGGTCAGCTTTCCCCACATGTGGGTTCTTCATTGATTTGTACTCTGCCGGAACAATCCAGGGAGCACCCTTTTTCTGGTCCTGTGATACAACAAACGACATGGCAGCCGCTCCGAATAACACCATGGCCAACAAAGCCAAAAGATTCTTTCGTTTCATAAATAATCCAATTTTACAGTTTAAAACACTAAAAATTCCAGAGCCGGGTGATCACAAATCCAACAGCCAGGCCCTTTTCCTTCCAGTCGTTCTGGTTGAATAGCATCTGATCCTGTGGAAGGATCCCGTCGGCAGTCCCCAAATAAATCTGGAACGCATGGGTACTGGTGGATACTTCCAAACCTAATGCCAAACTTTCCTTAGGATGGTTGATCCACTCCCTTTGTTCAGAAATATCTTTAATTTTCAGGGGGAGATCGTAATTAAAGATGATGGAGCTCTGGGGTGAGAATTTGAATCTTCCTCCCAGGTGGGCTCCTATTTTATCATGGTCACCTCTCCTGGCAACCAGATTATAATGGGTAAAACTGGCTGCAGCCTGGAGGGTAAGGCGCTCACTGAATTTTCTGCCGATGATAAGCTGCGAAAAGTAGGAGAGCCTTTGGCCCGGGCGGTAACCATAGGTAGCCAGCGGACTGGAAGGATCGGAGGAGTGGTTGTAGCGCATCCCGTCGTAATACTCCTTGCTGCGACCATCAATGGCCATCACTCCGTAAAGGGTGACCGACACCGGAACCTTGTTGGCACGGGTCTGCTCGAGAATGGTCCAGCGGGCGTTGAAATCATTGTACATATTTTTCTTGGTGATTCCCCACCCCACCTGAAAGTTTTTCATCACTACATAATTAAGACCCAGCCGGATGTTGGAGCCGGGAGCATACAATCCCCACAAATCGGACCTTCCATTTTCGAAGGTACCAAATTTATGCTGGATGACAAACTCAAGGGTATTTTTTAACGGGATCAGCGAGGTAGGATTATCAATGAGATAACCGCTTTCCCAGGGAGACCTTACAGGCCGGTCTTTTTCCACAGCTTCCGGCTCCACGGTTTCTTCCTGGGCCGTTAACACCCCGTAAAACGGCAGTAAAAGAAGGAGAAGTATGATAGTTTTCTTCATATCAGCATCTGTTTAAAACGGCATTAGTTATTTTTGGCTCCCTGACTAATCCAGGCCAGCAGCAGAGCTGCCTGTGACGCCGTGATGGTTTTATGCCCGGGCGAACTCAGTCCGGGGGCCACCGCCCTGTATATCAGGCTCTGTTCGGGCGACCCGGTATTGATATACCGGGAAGTGTTGATCTGGTTAAAAGCGTTACCCGCCGTCAGATCGGGAGAAACCTTGCCCGCTTTGTGGCAAGCTGTACAGTTCTCACTAAATATGGGAAGTATGCTGACAGCAAAACTCACCTCCTGACCCGGA
>CAJDVZ010000026.1_pt1 | contig 21631 bp, 21 predicted proteins | sample 7391481 | NCBI WGS metagenome assembly CAJDVZ01 (sample SAMEA7055721, study PRJEB34461) | soil metagenome | biome: terrestrial ecosystem; feature: Peninsula; material: soil | place: Antarctica | collected 2016 | reverse complement strand
GACGGAAGCCATGTGTATGCTTCGAACCGGGGTCATAACTCCATTGCGGTATTCCAGCGCGAAGAATCAGGAAAACTGGTGCTTCTGGAGACGGTTTCCACAGAGGGAAACTGGCCACGGAATTTCGTGCTCGATCCATCCGGCAAATTCATGCTGGTGGCTAACCAGCGAAGTAATAACATTACCATTTTTAGATTAGAAAAAGGCGTGCCGGTATTTACCGGAAAGGAACTTTCTACCCCTGCACCAGTGTGCCTGGAGTTTCTTTGAAATTGAAAACCAGCCTTTGCGAGATTCTTCTGCGACAGGCCTCTATTCAGGAGAGTTTTGATCCGATCAGTTTGATAAATTCCTCACGGGTGGCAACCCGCTCAAATGCTCCTGTAAAATCAGAGGTGGTGGTCATCGAATGTTGTTTCTGGATTCCCCGCATCTGCATACAGAGGTGGTGGGCTTCAATGACTACGGCCACCCCAAGGGGTTTCAGTGTTGACTGAATACAATCTTTGATTTGTGAGGTAAGTCTTTCCTGTACCTGGAGCCTTCTGGCAAATACATCAACCACCCGTGCGATTTTACTGAGTCCGGTAATGTAGCCGTTGGGAATGTATGCCACATGTGCTTTTCCAATAAATGGCAGAAGATGGTGTTCACACATAGAATAAATCTCAATATCTTTCACAATGACCATTTGCCGGTATTCTTCCTTGAACATCGCTGACCTGAGGATCTCCACAGGGTCCATCTCATAACCCTGAAGCAGGAATTGCATTGCCTTGGCTACCCTGTGGGGTGTTTTAACAAGTCCTTCCCGGGTGGTATCTTCTCCCAGCAGGGAAAGGATTTTCTCATAATGAAAGGCGAGTCCTTCAAGCTTTTCCGGATCATACTGGTCAATTCTGCGATAGCTGCTATTGCCGTTGTTTAAAGAGATTTCCATGGGTGAAATAATTAATACCATGCAAAGATTAACCTTTTTTCATAAAATCAGTATTATTAGAGAGAATTAATAGAGATGAACGAAGAAGAAAAAGAAAAGAGGATTTTGCTGGTTGCAGCAACGGCCATGGAGGTCAAACTCCTTACTGATGAATGCACATTCATATGTTCCAGTGCTGATCATTTCATAACATATGCCTATGGGCCGGTTCGTTTTGATCTATTGATCACCGGAATAGGCACCACTTTTACTACCTTTTTCCTTACCCAGGTGCTGCTTTCCAAAACTTACTCTCTTGTTGTGGATACTGGAATCGCAGGAAGTTTGTCGGATTCTTTAAGGATAGGGGATGTGGTGAACGTGGTGGAGGAGGAACTTGCAGATCCCGGAATTGAAAAGGAAAATGAGATACTGACTCTTTTTGACAGTGGCTTTATGCAAGCAGACGAATTCCCTTTTGAAAACAGGGTTTTAAAGGCTGATGCGGATCATTACGCTTCCTTTCTTCCCAGGGTGAAAGGGGTTACTTCCAATATCAGTCATGGAAGGGAATCTTCGATCAGTGAACTAAAAAACCGCTTCTCTGCTTCTGTGGAGAGCATGGAAGGGGCAGCGGTCTTTTTTGTTTGCCGGTGGTTGGGTGTTCCCTGTTTACAGATCAGGGCGATTTCAAATCGAGTGGAGCCCAGAAGTGTGGCCAGCTGGGATATTCCGCTGGCACTGGAAAATTTGAAAAATGCTTTGCAGAAGGTTTTAACGGAACTTCAGGACAAGGTTTCATGATTTTGCTAAATTTGCAGCGAAATTGGAAACAATGAAACTTACACTGGGTTTTTCAACCTGTCCGAACGATACGTTTATTTTTGATGCCATGCTCCACGGTAAAATCGATACCGAAGGAGTTACGTTTGAACCCTTTATGGCCGATGTGGAGGAGCTGAACAGGAAGGCTTTCAAACACAACATCCATATCACCAAGCTGAGCTTTCATGCTTTTGCCTATGTGGCAGACCAATACGCGCTGTTGCGTTCGGGGAGTGCCCTTGGCAGGAACAATGGCCCTTTGCTGATCAGCAGGGAAATATTGCCAGTTGCAAAACTGGAGAAAGGCATTGTGGCCATACCGGGGAGGTACACCACTGCCAATCTCCTTTTCAGCATCTTTTATCCCGGGGCACAACAGAAAAAGGAACTTCTATTTTCGGAGATTGAGGGTGCACTGCTCCGTAACGAGGCCGATGCCGGTGTAATCATCCATGAAAACAGGTTTACTTTCGAGCAGAAAGGGCTTTTAAAAATTGCCGATCTGGGAGAGTTGTGGGAGTCGGAAACAGGAATGCCAATACCTTTGGGGGGCATTGTTGTGGACAGGTGCCTTCCTCCTGAGATCCAGCTTCGCATAGAAAGAATTCTTCGCAGAAGTGTCGAATATGCACAGGCCCATGTGGATTCTTCGGTCTCTTTTGTCAAAAAATATGCAAAGGAACTTGACATGGAAGTCATCCGCAAGCATATCTCCTTGTTCGTGAATGATTTTACAGTTGATCTGGGAGAAGAAGGTATAAATGCCGTCGTCAGGTTATTTCGGCAGGCCTATGAAAAAGGCGTCATTGAGAAAGAACCTCAGAATTTCATGGCTGGAAATTAAAAAATCATCGTGGTAAGCAATAATTATCGGATACCCGAGTTATGGAGAAAGAACGATCCTTTTCAGAGAAAAGAAACGCCTAGTCCTAAACCAAATTTGGAAGAATAATGATCGTTGTTACAGGTGCTGCTGGTTTTATCGGCAGTTATTTCGTCGGGAAACTTAATCGTGCGGGGTTTACCAATCTGGTGTTGGTCGACCGGTATGATGATGCTTTGAAAGAACGCAATTTTCGGTCAAAGGGTTATTCCCATCTCATTGACCGGGATCATTTTTTTACCTGGTTTGACAGGCATAATGGAGAAGTGGAAATGATTTTTCACCTGGGTGCCCGGACCGATACCGTTGGACAAGAAGCGGAAAGCTATGCAAATCTCAATTTAAGGTATTCACAGCAATTGTGGAAGGCGTGTACCGAATACCATGTACCTATCGTATATGCTTCATCAGCAGCTACCTATGGAAAAGGGGAGCAAGGCTTCTCCGATACACACCAGAATATCAGTCAATTGAAACCTCTGAACCTTTATGCCTGGTCAAAACATGATTTTGATGTCTGGGTGCTTAACCAGAGCAAGAGTCCTCAGTTTTGGGCAGGACTCAAATTTTTCAATGTGTACGGTCCCAATGAATACCACAAAGGCCGGATGGCTTCGGTAGTTCTTCATGCTTATCAGACCATTCTGGAAACGGGAGGTATGAAGCTTTTTCGTTCATTCCGGGAAGACATTCCCAATGGGGAGCAGAAACGCGACTTTGTTTATGTGGATGATATTGCCGAAGTGTTGCTTTTCTTTCTGGAAAAGGTAAAGCCCGTTCCTACCTGGATCTGACCAAAGCTGTGTTCGGGAGCATGAACAAGGTTCCTGAAATAGAATTTGTGGATCCGCCAGGTGACTTAATGAGCCGTTACCAGTATTTCACTGAGGCAGATATTCGGAAATTGTGTGAAATTGGATATGCCCGTCCCTTTACAGAGCTGGAACATGGTGTCAATCAGTATGTTTCCAATTTCCTTCTCAAGGAAGCGTGCTATTGACAGATCTCATGCTGTCTCAGCCTCTCTTCAGACGGGTGTTCCCTTTGGTAGCTTTTGGCCAGTAGGGACAATGACGACACCCATTGGCGCAGCAATAACCTCTTTTGGTCAGATAATCTTCTGTCATTACCCTGTACCCTTCAGGGGAGAGGTAGTAATCGGCACCTTCTTTAAGCAGGTCGCCACCATATTCGATATCATCGGGAAAGTGAGTCATACAATTTGCTAACCTTTAAAGTTCTTCGTCATACCTGAACCGCTGCAGGGTATGGCCGAGACGATCGCGTTTTGTTTTGAGATAACGCTGGTTATAATGGTTCGGTTCCACTTCCAGTGGTATCACTTTTTCCATCTTCAGCCCGTATGCCTCAAGTCCTACCCGTTTGACAGGATTGTTGGTCATCAGGATCATTCTGGTCACTCCCAGGTCTCTGAGAATCTGGGCTCCAACCCCGTAATCCCGTTCGTCGGGTTTGAATCCAAGGTGGATGTTGGCATCCACTGTATCATAACCCTGATCCTGTAATTTATAGGCTGCGATTTTATTCAATAAGCCGATGCCCCGTCCTTCCTGCATGATGTAGACAATTACACCTTTTCCTTCATTGTCAATGATTTCCATGGCTTTATGGAGCTGGTCGCCACATTCACACCGGAGCGATCCGAATATGTCGCCGGTCATGCATGATGAATGGACCCTTACATGGACAGGCTCATCGGGTTCCCAGGTTCCCTTGATCAGGGCAATGTGTTCAATGCCATTGCTTTTTTGCTGATAGGGAATGATGCGGAATTTTCCGTAGCGCGTGGGGAGTTCCACCTCTTCGCCCCGCCGTATCAGACTCTCTTTCTGTAAACGGAAGGCAATCAGATCTTTAATTGTGATGATTTTCAGATTGAAGCGGGTAGCTATTTCCATTAATTGGGGAAGGCGGGCCATGGTACCGTCTTCGTTCATCACTTCAACCAGGACGCCTGAAGGATATAGATCAGCCAGCAAATTCAGATCTACTGCCGCTTCGGTATGGCCTGCCCGACGCAAAACCCCTCTGTTCCTGGCTTTCAGTGGGAAAATATGGCCCGGACGGCCCAGATCTTCCGGCCTGGTGGAGTTGTCAACCAACGCCTTAATGGTGATTGCCCTGTCATATGCCGAAATCCCTGTGGTCACTCCCGGCAGAATGGCATCGACGGAAACTGTAAACTGGGTTTCATGGAAAGAGGTGTTCTGTCCCACCATCATCTGCAACTCCAGCTCTTCGCACCGCTTCTCAGTTAACGCTACACAGATAAGCCCCCTTCCGTAGGTAGCCATGAAATTGATTTTTTCGGGGGTGATCAGTTCCGAGGAAGTGATTAAGTCCCCTTCATTTTCACGGTCTTCATCGTCAACCACTACCACCATCTCCCCTTTTTTGATGGCTTCAATCGCTTCAGTGATCGTATTCAGTTTTATTTCTGTCATCTTCTGAATGAAAATATTCCGGTGTACAAAGATAGCTGAAAAAACAAACCGGTATCTTGTATTTGTCTAAGACCTTGACTTCTGTTGCCAATCAGGCTTTTACCTTATCCTGCTCTTTTCGATTTCTCCCAGGCTACCTTCTGGTTGCCAAAGAAATATCGGTGAATACCCCGTATCGAAGCATAGTTGATGGCCACAAAATAGTAGGGTGCAAAAAGAAGCTTCATTCTGAAACGACGATGCTCCAGAAACCATCCTGCAAGTGCCAGAAGGTAGCAGAAAAGCTGAATCCACAATATCACAGAAGGAACTGTCAACCTCGTCCATGACTCTTCTACGGCAACCAGCGCTATATTGACGGGCAGGAAGAGGAAAAGAAATAACGGGGCTACCGACCACCGGAGGACTTTATGGGAAAAGTATTGCCAGCTGAGAATTCCGTATTTAAATGGATTGAGCAAATATCCCAGCCGGAACATAGTCTGAACTCCACCGGCAGCAATCCGGATCTTACGCTTTAACTCTTCCGTGACATTGAGGCTGGCTGTTTCTTCTGCATAAGCATCGGGTGTATAAGCTATCCTGTACCCTTTTGCCGCAATCCGGAGGGAAATGATGAAATCGTCAAGAAGGGTATCTTTTTCAACCGGCTCATATAATTCGGTACGAATGGCAAAGAGTTCTCCGACACCGCCTACCGCAGAGTTGAGCTCAGCATCCAGCTTTTTAATCCAGGATTCAAATTTCCAGTACATTCCTTCTCCTGCAGCGGAAGCATTCTCTGCATCTTTTTGAATAATCCTTTTTTCCCCGGCCACACACCCTATCCCGGGGTTTGATGGTATTGCTGCTCAGCCGGGTATTGGCATCTGAAAAAATAACAAAAGGGGCTTTAACGTAAGCGATTCCCCGGTTCATGGCATCGATCTTCCCCTTTCGTTCCGGTTGGTGGTAAACTTCGATCCCAGGATACTTCAGCAACATTTCGGTTGTTCCGTCATCTGATCCATCGGTGATCCAAATGTATTGAACTTTTTCCCGGGGATAATCGAGCGAGAATGAATTGGATACTTTTTGCGCTACGTAATCTTTCTCATTATACGCAGTGACAAAAAGGGTAACCCCGGGTTCAAATTTCTGCTCTTGTTGCATGGTTTTTTGAGGAGTGCGCAGGCGTTTAAACCCGACCAGTATCCTGAGGATCAGTGCATATCCTGCGTAACTGTACAAAAGTACCAGCAGTAAAAACCAAAACAGAATCTGGAGTATCATAGGCAATATTGCTGATAAAATGAGGCAAGCTGTCCTGCGATGAGCTGGTTATCGAAATGGTCTCTGATGAATCTCTCTGCTTCTGATCCGAGTTGTTCACAGCGGGAATAGTTTTCAATTACCTCTTCCAGACAGCGGATAAACTCATCTGGCTTTTCACCAATCAGAATGTTTTCTCCGGACGTCACCGGTAATCCCTCAGCCCCTATTTGGGTGGAGACGATGGCTTTTCCCAGGGCCATCCCTTCAATGATCTTGATTCTCATCCCGCTGCCTGAAAGGAGAGGTACTACCATGATGGCTTTCGATCGCATAAAACTGTGGGCATCCTCTACCTCTCCCAGATAAACCACATTCTTTTTCTGAAGCTTTGACACAAGCCAGGCCGGGGCATTTCTTCCGGCGATATAAAAGTGTAGTCCGGGATATTTCTCCGAGATGACACTCCAGATGTGGGAAAGAAACCATATCAGCCCTTCCTGGTTAGGTGACCAGTCGAGCGAACCAATGTGGAACAGGGAAGGGTGTTCTGGTATTGCCGTTGTTTGCCTGTAGGAAGCAAAATCAATTCCGGTGGGAGAGACGTGCATAGGTTTTTGGTTCCCGGTCCTGGTGAACCATCCTCCATCCCGACTTGTAATGGGTACCAGCAGGTCGTAACCATTTATCCATTTTTTTTCAAAATTCCGGATGCGCCCTGCCAGATTGCGGAGGTACCATTTCTTTACTCCTGAGGAAAGGATCGCTGTTCTTTCCCATATTTCAGATTCAACATTGTGGGACCTGAGTGCGATCTGCGCATTGGAGGCTTTTCGTATAACAGGGATGTAGGGAGCCAGGTATAATCCTTCTAGTTGTATAATATCGAAGCTTTTTTCCTTGAGAATTTCCACAAGTGCCCTGGTATATTGCGGAGATATGAACCTGACGGCATTGTAGGGCTGGTCTGAAAAAAAAAGGTTTATCAGCGCACTTACCGGTGAAATAGTTGCCGGCACCTCCACAAACCTTAAATCAGCGAGTTGTCTGATCTGTTCGGGAATAGAATCCGGAGGAGTATGGTGTTTGAGGGTATTCATGGAGAGAACCGTTACCTGATGTCCCAATTCGGAAAATCCCTTTGTCAGGTTCCACATGGCAATGGACCCACCATCTTTTGCAGGCCACGGGGGTTTATTGGTCAGTTGCAGAATCCTCATTTTTGAAAAGCCGGTGTATTAACTTAGAAGAAAGAAGCTTCTTGATAAAGTTGGTATAGGTTTCGGCCGACATGATGGCAGAGTCGGTTACTGCTTTGTAGGTCAGCCAAATGCCCACGGGTAGAAACACATAGGAGGAGAACCACATTCCCGAAGCCATATTCCATAAATCTTCACGTGCTGATTTTTCCCCTGTCATGGAAAAAATGTAATAGAGGATAAACAAAAGGATGGAAACCACAACGGGCATTCCGAGTCCTCCTTTTCGGATAATAGCACCCAGAGGGGCCCCGATGAAAAAGAATATCAAAACTGCAAATGAAAGGGTGAACTTGCGGTGGAATTCCATACTGTGCATATTGATCCTCCGTTTCCTTCCATAAAGATTGTTTTCTATATTGTTGATTTCCTGAAAGTTATTTCTTGCGGTGGAGATGGCATTCTGAATAATCTCTCCACTGTTCCAGTTTTCATTCCCGGGAGATAGCAGCTGATCCGGTACAAAAGCTACTGAATCAACGGCGTAGCTTTTTAACAGTGAGTCCTTTCCCATGATCCTGGCATAGAGACGCATGTCAAGGTAGGACATGTACCTTGTATTGAGCACAAAGCTTTTTACATGTTGCTGGAAATCGGTGGTAAGTGAATCTCGGGCAAGCATCAACTGTTTGATATTCAACATACGGTAGCTGTTTCTGAAAATATTTTCATCCCGTCGCTGAAACTCGAAGTTCAACACCTTTACATTCAGGACCTGTTTGTAAAAGCGGTCCCTTCGGAAGGGAAAGTTGTTCCGGTATCTTGGCGTCTCCTCTTCCGTAAAGTTCTCCCCGTTAAAAAGGGTAAGAACCATGTAATTCTTGTCTTCGGTGATGTTCAGAAATCCGGAATCGGCAACGGTAACGCTTTGGTTTCCCTTGTTGTTCGTGTGGTCATAAATCAGGATATCGTGTAGCGTGTTGGTTTTATTGTTGTCGATTTTCCCGACACGGATACTGTACCCATCAATTTCGTTGGTGAAAACTCCTTCCTGAAGTATCATTTCAGGTCGTTGTTGCTTGACACTCCATAGTAAGGTGGTAAACCGGAGGTTGGTATGCGGGAGCACATAATTTGCAAAACCAAAGGCGACAGCGGAAACCAAAGCGGCAACCACGATCAGGGGTTTCATTATCCTGAAAAGAGAAATCCCCGAGGATTTCATCGCGACCAATTCATTGTTTTCACCCAGCTCTCCAAACGACATGATCGATGCCAGGAGCATGGAAAGGGGAAAGGCAAAGGGGAGCAATGTGAAGGATGCGTAAAACAGTAGTTCGGCCAGAATACCCCCATCCAGCCCTTTGCCAACCAGGTCATCCACATATTTCCACAGAAACTGCATCAGCAGGATGAACATGCAGATGAAAAAGGTCAATATGAAGGGACCGAGGAAAGTCTTGAAAACATACCAGTGCAACCGTTTCATTCCAGTTGTGATCTATAGTTACAATGGCTGCAAAGCTAAGGTTTTTTGAAAGAAAGTTGATAGAAAAGCGCTATGAACCGATGATATGTTTGAGTTTGGCAATATGGTTGTTCCAGAGTGAAACAATTCCTTCTGATTCCTCTTCTGATCCGAAATCTGTCACCAGCAGCGAAACATCACCTGTCAGCTCATCCTGTGAAATACGGAATTCGAAGTAGGAATGTTCATCTTCCTTCCATGTATAGCGGGCGAGTTTATTTTCCTTGTAAAGGGAGAGCTCGGCCACTTCTTCAGAGCCTTTCCAGATAAATGTGAATTCTTTCCCTTCGACCTTGACATCGTCGGCAAACCATTCAGCGAGACCTGACGGAGTGCTTAGCCGGTTAAAAAGAACCTTCGGCGAGCAATTGATGATATATTCCAGCTGAATTTTATTTTTCCTCGTCATAGGTGGTTATTTTAACAGAAAGGCGTTGTTTATTAGTTAGAACTTAAATTTTCAAAACCGATTCCAATATACTATTTATTCTACATATTACGTTCTTTTCAAATAAATTGTATATTTGCACCTCGAATTTTAAAAGTTCGTTGGAAAGCGGCGAGGTAGCTCAGCTGGTTAGAGCGCATGATTCATAATCATGAGGTCGCCGGATCATGCCCGGCTCTCGCTACTTGAAAATCAAAGAGTTGCAATTTGTAAAATTGTGACTCTTTCTTTTAATCAATACTACTGACGGAAGCCGACAACCTGTCGACCGACGCAAAGATCCTTTCACTGAACAAAGCCAGAATGGCCCCATTGGCAAGGTTTGCCCTGGAGGAAAAGGAAAACGACTCCTCCGGAAATTAAGTACTTAAAGCGCTTACACACTCGTGCTAAATTGTTACCTTAGTGTACAAATAAGCATCATCACCATACTATCCGACATGGATGCCGGATTACAGGCATTGGAAATCAAATTGGAGAAATGCCGCAAAATAAAACCGGGGATGATGCATAATATATTAATGTGGGAAATAAGGTTGGTATAATGGACAAATTCCAAAATAAATACCGCATACCCTCGGCTCGACTGCAAACATGGGATTATCGGCGGGCAGGTGCCTATTTTATTACCATCTGCACCCAAAACCGCGAACATTTTTTTGGCGAAATAATAATCCAGAAAAAACCACCTGTACAATGCAAAATGCAATTATCAAATATTGGTGTTATTGCCGATATATTGTGGCACGAAATACCAAACCATTCACGAAATATAGAATTAGGTGCATTTATGGTTATGCCCAATCATATTCATGGCATAATAATAATACCCGAAAATTTTGATTTTGGGAATGGCGACGACGATGGCCACGAATACGATAACGACCACGACCACGATAATGATAATGGCAACGACAATGATAATGGCCACGTAGAGACAGGGCATGCCCTGTCTCTACCAACCACCCCAACCACGCCAACCACGCCAACCACCCCAACCACCCCACCAATCGGAAAATCCCGTTTTCAGAATATTGGCAAAAAATCGGTATCGTCAATTATTGGTTCCTATAAATCGGCGGTTTCAAAACACGCAAACCGATTGGGTTTTTATTTTCAATGGCAAACCCGTTTTCACGATCATATTATCCGCAACGATGATGAATTCCAACGCATTGCCAATTATATAAATACAAATCCCGAAAATTGGGAAATAGATAAATTTTTTAAAAGTTGAAGAATGATGTGTATTGAACAGGCTGTCAGGGATCACGGTAATCCTGAGATCTTCAACTCAGACCGGGGCAGCTGGTTCGTATGTGAGTTATGGACAGCATATCCGGATCTGCATGAATGGTAAGGGTCGAGGGAAATCCGTTGTCCTCGTCACCCGAAGCGGTAGCCAATACCCGATTCCGTTACGATCAGCGTGGGTTTTGAAGGATTCTCCTCCAGTTTTTTCCTTAACTGGGCGATGAACACACGCAGGTATTGCGATTGTTCTATATACCCGTATCCCCATATCTCTTTCAGAACATACTGGTGGGTTAACACCCTGCCCTGATTTTTGGCCAGAAGGACCAGCAGGTTGTATTCTGTGGAGGTGAGCTTCACGGAAACATTGTCTTGCCAGACCATGTGACTGCTCAGGTCTATTTTGAGGGAGCCGAACTCCATTATCGCAGAATCATTCCGGGGATTGCCGCTTCGGATAGCGACACGCACACGTGCAAGTAATTCCCCGGATCTGAATGGTTTGGTAAGGTAATCGTTGGCCCCGTTGTCAAGCGCTTTGATAATTTCCTCTTCTGCATTGCGTACCGATAAAACAATCACCGGTTTTTGGCTCCATTCCCTCATTTTCTTGAGTACCTCGTGCCCGTCAATATCCGGCAGGCCAAGGTCCAGGATGATCAGGGCAGGGTGGTGGGTGGCAGCAGCAATCAGGCCTTCTTTACCGTTTCCTGATAATAGAATCTGGTATCCGCAAGCAGACAGGGTAATTTCCAGTAAACGACGAATCTGAAGTTCGTCATCAATTACGAGTATGGTTTCTTTTTCGTTCATTTTGTTTTTACTGAAGATTGATCACTTCGGGTTTTTCTGAGGGTATACGGATGATAAAATTTGCACCACCCTTTTCACTATTTTCAACGGAAATGGACCCATTATGGGCTGTTACAAATCCCTTTACAATAGATAATCCCAATCCCAATCCTCCGGTTTTACGGGCACTCACTTTAAAAAACTTCCTAAAAACCTGTCCGATCATCTCTTCTGAAAATCCGGGTCCTTCATCAGTGATCTCCATGACAAGATTCCCGTCAGAATAGGAAGCTTTTATTCCGATATCCGATGCTGCAGGGGCATACTGCGTAGCATTGAACAAAAGGTTATACAAAACCTGTTCCATTAGGCCGAAATCCATTCTGACCAGTGGCAATTCATCCCTGACGGAGATTTTCAGGGAAAAAGGCTTTAACTCCTCTTTCAGATCTTCGGTGACTTTGTAGATCAAATCGTTGACGTCATGCCAGTCGGTCCTGAGTGAAATGTGCCCGCTTTCAATTCTTGACATATTCAGCAGATTTTCAATCAGACGGTTTAGTCTCAGGGAGGCTGTGAAAATTTCGCGACACAGTGCAGACTGGACGCCTTTTGAATTTTGGGAATGCAAGATGGAATCAGAAGCCCCCAGGATGGTGGCCACAGGAATCCTCAACTCATGCGATATAGAGTTAAACAGGGTTTTGTAGAGCCGATCCGATTCATCAAGGAAGCGAACCTTCTGAGCCAGTTCGCCAAGGAATTCCCTTTCAATGGCATTGGATACCTGGGCTACAAAGGTATCCCAGAAAGATTTCTGCTCATTGACCATCGCCCGGGCCTGGCGTACCATGACTACTCCCGGATTGATCCGGTTTCCGGGGAGCGGGTAAAATGTGGTTTCAACGGCAAAGGAATAAGCGGTAAATGCACCAGCTTCCATGGAATGGGTATAAACCCACTGCGCCACCTGAATCTCTTCTGATGACAGTTTATTTGATCCTGATATGCAGTTATTTATATCCAGTTTATTGTTCCCGTCTTGTAAAATGAAACAGGGATCAAGGGAGAAATTTCGTTGGATACCTTCACTGGCAGCTTTAATCACCTCCTCCATTCCGCTGGCTCCTGACAGCCCACGGGAAAGGAGAAATAGCGCCTGGGTCCGTTTCTCCCTTTCCCTGGCCACCATTTCCTGCCGGCGTAGCCTAATGGTCATAATGCCATTTACCACGACGATGATGAAAAACAATCCCAATATCAGGATGTCTTCAGACTTCTCAATTTTAAAGGTGTTATTCGGGGGAATGAAAAAATAATCCCATGCCAGGGCACTCAGTGTTGAAGCAAGTATAACCGGGCCAATACTCAGAAATGTGGAGAGGAGGGAAACGACAAACAACAGGATAAAAGAAACTATGTGATAATTCATGTCGTTTGAAAACGACTTACAGAGCAAGGCCGTTCCACCAATCACAAGGATAGCGATCAGGTAATGAAGGATCCCTGAATTTGGTTTCAGGGCTATAACCAGTGACGATTGTTTGATCAATTTCATAGGATTATGGGAACTATCAAAATTAATGAATAAACTGATCCTTCTGAGGTTTAATTTTTCCAGAATTCGGGGGTAAACAACAGTAAAACCGTATATATTTCCAGCCGGCCAATCAGCATCAAACCTGAAAGGATGAGTTTGGCCAGGTCGGGAAGGTGAGCGAAATTGCCGACAGGTCCCACACTTCCAAGGCCTGGTCCGATACCGGCCATACAAGTGGCAACTGAACTACTGGCCACCATGCCATCCAGACCGGTTAACATCAGGGCAACGCTTCCGCAGAGGAACAATATGAAATAAAACAGGATAAAAGTAAGGATAGATTTATTGGTAGCTTCTTCCACCCTGTTTTGATTCAGTTGAACAGCGCTGACCGCATTGGGGTAAATTTTTTGCCTGAATAGTCGCTGGAAATTTTTGATCAGCACCAGGTGCCGTGCCATCTTTATTCCGCCTGCTGTGGAGCCGGTACTCCCTCCCAAAAACATACACAGGAAAATGACGAACCAAGTAAATGCCGGCCACTGCATGTAATCAGCCGAAGCGAAACCTGTGCATGTAATAATTGAAATTACCTGGAAAAACCCTTCCCGGAATGCCTGTTCAAAAGGCTTATGCAAATAGTAGACAAGTGAAATGGTTATGAATGAACCAATTGCGAAAACAACCATCAGGTAAAACCTGACTTCTTCATTCTTCCTTATTTTATTAAAATTTCGCCTGATCAGGGAATAATGAATCATGTAGTTGATGCCCGATAAAAGCATAAAAAACATGATGACATATTGAATATAAGGCGAATAGTTGATGATGCTACTGTTTTTCGGCGAGAATCCCCCGGTTGCGACTGTTCCAAAGGCGTGGCAGGTGCTTTCAAACAAATTCATCCCCCCGAGCGACAGAAGAATAATTTCCAGGAAGGTTAACGTACAATATATTATCAGAATCCGGTAACCCACAGTAATAGTTTTGGGCTGGATTTTTTCCTGCAGAGAGGATTCGAGGGTAAAAAGCTGATAGCTGCTAATGTGCAACGACGGCATGACCATGATGACCAGCACGATAATTCCGATTCCTCCGATCCAGTGTGTCAGGCTTCTCCAGAACAATATCGATTTGGCGAGTATTTCCACATCAGTCAGGATGGAGGCTCCCGTAGTTGTGAATCCCGATACCGATTCAAAGAAGGCATTCACAAAAGAAGGAATATACCCGGAGAGCATAAAGGGTAAACATCCTGCCAGGCTTACCAATAGCCAGGAAATAGTAACAGCCAGATAGGCCTCTTTTCTGTGAATGGTTTTCTCCTTTTCCTTTCTTAAAGTGGCCAGATGCGCAATAAAAACAACGATCAGGGCTACCAGGGCAGGCAGCAGAAATGGCCCGGTTTCTTCTTGATAATAAAAGGCAATGCCTGCGCACAAGATCAGCGCAATTGCTATGATAAAAAGGCATCTGCTGATTACCCTGATAATGATGCCCGTGTTAATGATACCACGCATGAAACTAAAGGATTAAAGCTCCTCGGATTATGATAAACGACTTCAGTCGCTCTGGTTGACGGTGGTAGGCAACTGCTCTGCAAATGAAGTGCAGAAATAATAAAAAAGGTATCAGGATTTCGTAGAAGAGTATAAAGAAATTATAAGTTTCATGGCATATTAATAATTCCGGAAAATTGGAAAATAGATAAATTTTTCAAAAATTGAAGAATTATGAGCGCATCCCGGGCATTAAAAAAAGGATTACGTTGATAAAAAGCAACATAATCCTTTCATTTGTCGGGGTGACTGGACTTGAACCAGCGGCCTCGTCGTCCCGAACGACGCGCGCTACCAACTGCGCCACACCCCGAATGCTTTTCTGTGACCCGGCATCTTCTGCCATACGGCCACTTTGTTAACAGCGCCACAAAAATAATATTTTCATTGATTCAGGGAGCATTAATTTTTTGTTTTTCCTCAAATGGCGTAAATTGGGCCTTCATTTAATTTGAATACTATTATGTACTGTAAATTTCGAATTTTATCAGCGATAGTTATTTTCTCGCTTTTTTCCGTGGGCGCGGCCGCCATCAGTGATGCCCGGCTCCTTCGGTTTCCCGATATCCGGAATGACATGGTAGCTTTTGTCTATGCCGGCGATATATGGACGGTCGGCGCCAATGGTGGTGACGCCCGCAGGATTACCTCTCACGAGGGGCTGGAACTTTTCCCCAAAATTTCTCCCGACGGGAAGTGGATTGCCTTTTCCGGGGAGTACTCCGGCAGCAGGCAGGTTTTCGTTACTCCGGTGGAAGGGGGTACTCCCCGCCAGCTGACCTGGTACAACTCCGTGGGCATGATGCCTCCCCGTGGCGGGTTTGACGACGTGGTCCTGGACTGGACACCCGACAGTAAGCAAATTCTGATCCGCGCCAGCCGGACCACCTTCGGGGAAAGAAATGGAAAATACTTCCTGGTAAGTATGGATGGGGGACTGGAGACACCACTCTCACCCGTTAACGGAGGTTTTGCCGCATTCTCCCCCGATGGTTCCAAAATCGTTTTTGCCCCGGTCGACCGTGAATTCCGTACCTGGAAACGGTACAAGGGGGGCAGGGCCTCCGACCTCTGGATTTATGACCTCAAAAAAAACACCTCCGAGCAGATCACCGATTTCAAGGGAACTGACCAGCATCCTGTATGGTCGGATGATGAAATCTTTTTTGCCTCTGACCGCGATCTGAAACTAAATATCTGGAAGTACGATGTCAATACCAAAGAAACCACCCAGGTCACCACCCACAAGGAGTTTGATGTGATGTGGCCTTCAGGCGGCGACGGATGGCTGGTCTACGAAAACGGAGGATACCTCTATAAACTTAACCTGGCAACGGGATCCACCAATAAGCTGACTGTCAATATCCATTTTGACAATCCCAACCTGCTGCCTTACTGGAAGAATGTAAAGGATGACATCCACAGTTTTGCGGTTTCTCCGACCGGAAAGAGGGCTTTGTTCGATGCCCGGGGCGATATCTTCTCCGTTCCCGCCGAGAATGGTATCATTGAAAATCTGACCCAAAGCCAGGGGATCCGCGAGATCTTCCCGGCGTGGTCACCCGATGGAAAATTTATCTCCTATATCTCCGACGCTACCGGCGAATATGAAATCTATCTGCTTGAAAACAAAAAAGGTGCGGAGCCCCGTCAGCTGACTTTCAACTCTTCAGCCTGGAAATACCAGCCCTTGTGGTCGCCCGACAGCCACTATCTCCTCTTTTCGGACCGCACCCTGAAACTGCAGCTTATGGAGGTGGCTACCGGTAAGATCATCGAAATCGACAAAGCTTCCCTGAATGAAATCAGGACGTATGATATTTCCCCTGATTCCCGATGGGTGGCTTATACCAAAGAAGGAACCAACAGCCAATCAGTAATCTGGATGTATGACATCACCACAGGTAAGAAGCAACTGCTTACCGACGGGATTTTCAGCGATAACGGGCCTGTTTTCTCTTTATGCGGAAACTACCTGTTTTTCTCTTCCAACCGTGATTTCAATCTGGTCTTTTCCAGTTTTGAGTTTGATTATCTCTATAACAGGGCCACCAGGTTGTATGCCCTTACCCTGAAGTCTGACGGCCCCAAACTCTTCAAGGAGAAGAACGATGTGGAACCCATTAAGGAGGAGAAGGGAGCAGCAGAGACAGGAGAAGGTTCAGCCGAAAAAGGGGACAAGAAGGAGGGTTCCCCAAAAGGCGCAACATCTCCGGCATCAGCCGATGCTGGCAAGAAAGCCGTAAAAGTGGAGATCACTTTTGAAGGGTTCAATAACCGCATTGCTGCCCTGCCGGGGGAAGCCGGGGATTACCGGATTGCCGGAGCTGTGGAAGGTGGACTTCTTTATATGAGCGGCGGGAAGCTGGTCAAGTACAATATTGCCGAAGAAAAGAATGAGGATATCCTCGATAAGGCCATGACGGTGGTGATCACCGCCGATGGGAAAATGGTGATGTACCGCTCTGGATCCGATTTCGGGATCATCAAGGTGGCACCCAATCAGAAAAGCGGCGCCGGAAAGGTCAACCTCGATCAGATGGAAATGAAAATCGACCCCCGCAAGGAGTGGAACCAGATCTATGCTGACGGATGGCGCATTTTCCGCGACTATTTTTATGTAGGCAACCTGCATGGCGTGGACTGGAAAGGAGTCAGGGAGCGTTACAGTGCCCTTCTCCCTTATGTGAGTCACCGGGCCGACCTGGATTATATTCTCAATGAGATTGTTTCAGAGAGCAATGCCGGCCATTCCTATGTTGACTGGGGCGATTTTAAAAAGGTAAAGCGGGTAGATGGAGGATTGCTGGGAGCTGACCTGGTAGCCGACAAATCTGCTGGCCGCTACCGGATTGCCAGGATCTACCAGGGTGAAAACTGGAATCCCGCCCGCCGTTCCCCGCTGACGGAGACTGGCGTAAAGGTGAAGGAAGGAGATTATCTTCTGCGCATTGATGGCAAAGAAGTAACCCTTGGCGATAACCCTTATCTTTTCCTGGAAAATAAGTCCGGGAAAAAAGTGGAGCTGACGGTCAACAGCAAACCGGAAATAAAGGATGCCAGTACATTCGTTATAAAGCCCATCTCCAGTGAGCTGGAGCTCTTTTCCCTTGATTGGGTAAACCAGCGGCGCGCAATGGTCGACAAATTGTCGGGGGGGCGCATCGGGTATATTTATGTTCCCAATACCGCTACGGAAGGTAACCGTGAACTTTACCGGGGAATGTATGCCTATCACGACAAAGAGGCGCTGATCATCGACGACCGGTACAATGGCGGCGGGTATATTCCCGACCGGATGACCGACCTCCTCGACCGCAAAACCCTGGTCTGGTGGCACCGCAACGGTCTGGAACCCACCAAAGCACCGGGTGTGGCCCATGACGGCCCCAAAGTCATGCTCATCAATGGGTATTCCTCATCGGGTGGGGATGCCCTGCCGTACTTCTTCAAAAAGATGAACCTGGGAAAACTGATCGGTACCCGCACCTGGGGCGGGCTGGTCGGTATCTCCGGAAATGCCCGTATGGTTGATGGCGGCTATATTTCGGTGCCCCGTTTCGGAGTATACGATGAAAACAGCGAGTGGATTATTGAAGGTATCGGCGTCTATCCCGATATCGAAGTGGTCGAACGTCCCGAACAACTTGCCAAAGGCCAGGATTCCTGCATAGAAAAGGCAGTGGAAGAGCTGCTCAATGAACTGGCGAAAAACCCGGTCAAGAAACCTGTCACTCCAAAGTCACCTGACCGTTCGGGCTGGATTGAAAAGGAGATCAAGTAGAACAGACTGTCAGCCTGGAATCCGGTTGCCATCAGTACTCTTTGCAGAAAAGTAGAAGGGTTTTATTGTAACACTTTCATTTCCACCCTTCTGTTTTTTGCTTTCCCTTCCGTGGTATCATTACTGGCCACGGGAACTTGCGGGCCATACCCTTTAGCCAGGAGGCGTGACTTGTCGATGCCATTCGCTGCGAGAAACTGTACCACACTTTCAGCCCTGGCCTGGCTTAACTTGTTGTTTATTGCCAGGCTGCCTGTAATGTCCGTATGCCCTTGAATTTCCAGCCTGGTTTCCGGGTTGTCTTTCAGAAATCTCACCAGTTTTTCCAGATCCGGGGAAAAGGCTGTATTAATCGTTGCTTTTCCTGTTTCAAAATAGATATTGTTCAGAACAATTGTCTGGCCGACTTTGGCCTCTTCAATTGCCAGTTCAAGCTGCACATAAAGGGTGGCGCTCCTGTTTAGCCCTTTTGTGGTTATTCTCTCAATATTGGAAATGTAACTGGCCTTCTTTCCCACGATGGTAAAATCACTGCCTGCATCCAGCTGGGCAAAGAAAATGCCGTCTCCAACATGGCTTTGTTTGGTAAGGATACTTTTTCGGGTATCGTTGGTAACTGTTATTTCAGCGTCGCCTTCAGGAATGTTTCTGGTTTTATTGATCACAATGCCAGAGAGTGTAAACCGGGGATCATTATGGGTTAACGCCACATTGATCCTGTTTTCCGTATCTGCGAAATCCTGTTTCTTAATATTTTGCCCGGTAGTACTGATGTTGTTGAGTATTCCCTGCACGATGTAGTCAGCAGGAGATAGCTGTGGGAAAAATACATTTCCGCGTCATTGGTAGTCCCTGACATTCTTTTCCCATCAGGACCTGAAATTGTTACCTCAATGTAAGGTAACGGAATGCCGGTGGCTTCGTCATTGACAGTCACTGAGATATCCCTGGCAGGAACAACCACTTCTGTCACAACAGGTGGCGGTGGAGGTGCCACCTCCTTCACTTTGGGAGGCGGGACTTTCTTATGACCTATGTTGGTGGCAAACCCTACACTGTAATATAACGCGTTGCTGGTTTTATTTCCCAATGCAGTCCGGTACTCCACAGTAGTGAGCACAAAAGCCTCCTTAAAGAGGCAAATCTGCACTCCTGCACCCGGATTAAAGTTAAACCCGCTTATGTTCTTAAAGGCAGTAAAGCCTGTTTTTGCAATGAGGAACGGCGAAAAGAAATAGTTGTCGGGGAGAAGTTTTAGATGGGCGCCTGTGCTGATATCCAGGAGAAAATGAGGGCTGCCGTACAAAAGGCCGGAAGGAAGCATGTAATCAACCTTGCTTCCATTGAGGGTTCCGACCAAATCGATGTTTTTGGTAAGACCTTGCAAATAGTCCAGGCCGAATCCACCTTCCATATTGTTGAAATGATTCCAGTCCTTATTTTTTAGGACATCACCCAGACTGGCTGCTTTTATTTGCACCGGGGTGACAAAGTCGTTGTAGAAAAAATGAAGTCCGATAGCCGGTTTTTTCACAAGGGAACTACTCTGAGACCAGACCGTGGGCGTAAAAGACAGTAATACTATAATCAAGAGAATGCGTTTCATATCGATTATTTTATGATCTGGTTAAAGTTGACGGCTTTTAGAGCAATCCTCTCCGGGATTTTCCTTTCCGGGATGGATGGTGTGGCATACTCCGAATACGCTTGGTTCGCTCCTTCCGGGATTGTTAGCATCGGTGGCATTGAGTGGATATCCTTTACCGTCAAGCGTTTGTACTGTCCAGATAAAAACACGACCATCCGGATCTTTCAGGCTTAACTGGGGCCGCCAGAAATACTGGGTATTGAGAACTTCTATGCTCAGTAAAGGCTGATTACTCCGCAACGCCTGCATGGGAAGCTGGTTTTCCATCACTTCAAAGACCTGCAGCCTGTATATCACCCTTTCTTTTGGTTGGGGAACAATGTTACTCCACCTGAAAGTGATCACTGTTTGGGCAATATTGGCGTCGAGCCACACTTTATCCTGAGGTGAAAGCAGATAGGGAAGTTGATATGTTTCCTGCGTAAATTGTCTGCAAACCGGGGCTTTCAAAAAAACAGGCTCTCCCGTCTCGTTCACAATCTGTATACATAGCTGGTAACTTCCCGGAGGAAGTTTTCCTGTGGTCTGAATACTTCTGATCACACTTCCACCGGTAAAACGGAGGTTCTCCAGTTGCAGCAGTTTATCGAGGGTGAATGTGTTGGGGCCCCTCTGTAAAGTATAACTGATGGCAGAACTGTTGTTGCTTGCGGCGATGGTGGTTCCATCAATGCTCTGAATTTGGGTGGCAAATTTAATCAACTGCGGAGTGGCAGCTACCGGATTGAATGTGACGATGGCCACACCCGATCTGGTGGATGACCAGTCGCTCAGATAAGTGGGAGCTGGATAGCTGATGTTAAAAGTTAAGGAGACCTGCGCATGGACAAAGCCGGAAACCAAAAAAGCCAGTAGGAAAATAGATATGATTTTTTTCATGATACTTCTAATTACCGGTTCAACCATCAGTTTCCAAATTTATAAAGCAAGGCTGTTTTCAGCATATTCTCCGTATAACGCGCACCAAGCAGGGTAGGAGGGGGAGTCAGTTCATCGCCATACTTGAACAGGTTCGTAGTAAGACTGGTGTTCCAGTTCAGCCGTTTGGAAAGATTCCAGTCGGCGCCAAGGGTAAAAGTCAGATTATTGCTTGCAGAAAAAGATTGTAAGGTTGTGTTGTTGAACTGCAACTGGCTCCGGAGGTTGATGGCAGGTTTGGAAAAATTATAGCCAGCGCCGACACTTCCGGTCCAGATGCTGAGACGGATATCTCCCGGCATGGTGGTATTCTGGAAAAACATCACGCTGAAGTCAGTGCTCAGATTGGGCTTATTAAAAAAAGAAGGTATGTACATCAGCATTCCGGTATGGCTGTTGTTGTTGGAAACAATTGAACTGCTGTAAGCTTTCTCATCGTATTTGCTCCAATTGTAACTTAAACTCACCATATGGCTGGAGTTGGTATTCATCCAGGACCAGGTCGGATTGACTGCCAGATCGTTCCCCACGTTTTTAATTCCCAGCAAGCCCGGTGTCTGAAATCCAAAGTTGTTGAAAGTGACACTCAGGTTGAAATGATCACTGAACTGCGAAAAC
>CAJDVZ010000029.1_pt1 | contig 22120 bp, 18 predicted proteins | sample 7391481 | NCBI WGS metagenome assembly CAJDVZ01 (sample SAMEA7055721, study PRJEB34461) | soil metagenome | biome: terrestrial ecosystem; feature: Peninsula; material: soil | place: Antarctica | collected 2016 | reverse complement strand
GCATCTCAGCATGTCTGAATCCCTCTCTGTTTTCCTTAAAACCTGCCACTTCGCCCCCCATGGAGACTGCCACAGAACAAACCTCCGTAGCCGATTCCAATAATAAAATTGTAGCCATATGCAATTCCCCGGTTATAATTTTAACTGACAAAGTTAATAAAAGGATTCTTCTCCCTGATTAATCTTCAGCGCGCTAAGCCTTTCAGCACACCGTCACTGCCGGTTTTACATCAACTGAATAAAAACAACCATAGCGACCAACAGAATAAAAATAATCTCTCCCTTCAGTTTGCTTGTCAGTGATTCGAAATAATTGGAAAGCAGGAAAGTGACCGGAACAGCCACCACCATGATCATTGCCGTGGTCACCGCCGGAATCAGGAGAAAAGAGAGTGCGGAAAGGAGGAACAGAAAAAAAAAGAAAGTGTAAAATTTTCTGAAGCTCACCTTTCTATTGTCCTGTTGCCGGATGATCGTGTAACTCCCTGCCAGGGTCAGCAATCCTGTGAAGATAAAATAGAACATCAAGGGAATATCCGGATCGATATTTCCTTTGGATGAAGATACGAAAGTGATCAGGGAGCTTATAAATTCCGAGAAATGGTCGGTCAGGAAATAAGCCGAAGCGAGGAAGATCCAGGGGATAGCCATTCCCAGGAGCCGGGAATACTACCAGCAGGAAAGGATAGAAGAGGCTTCCCATTCCCAGGAGAAAACCTGAATTGAACAAGTGCCCATAAGGTTTCCTGACGTCGAATGCCACAAACAAGCGGTCGATGGCACCCAGCAAGAACGGAATCGCAAACCACACAGGGTGTAGTGCCTGATAACCCGGATTTCCACTTGTCAGCAGGACATAGAGGACAGCCGGCAGCATCGACCAGGAATTAGGAAAAAGGTATTCCCGGTAAATCCTGAACAGCAATAAACCACTAAAAAGCAACAGGATAAGTACCAGGGCGGTTTTCAACCGGAGGTCACTGCCGGTGAGACTATCGATGATCCCGAACAGCCCAAAACGTGCTTCACCTTCGGCAAAGCGGGGAGTATAGGGTTCAAGAAAATGCTTCACCCAGGCCACTCCAATGAAAACCGGAAAGAGGAAATATCCTGCCTTTCGGCTCTTTTTTAAAAGGGCAAGCAACATGTTTACAAATCAAAACCGATATCAGTGCGATAATATTTTCCTTCAAAACTGATGATCCGGGCATCAGCAAAACACTTTTCCAGGGCTGCTGCCATACAGGGAGCTTTAGCGCTTATTGCCAAAACCCTCCCTCCGGCTGTTTTCAGTGATCCGTTCTCCGATTTTGTACCTGCATGAAAAAGGATTTGCTGCACATGTTCATGTCCGGTGATCACTTTTCCCTTCTCAATGCTGCCGGGATAGCCACCCGACACCAGCATCACCGAGGCTGCATATTGCGGGTCCGTTTCAATTTTATAATGCTGCAACTGATGGGTCGCTGCTGCATGGAGCAATTCCAGAAAATCAGATTTGATGCGGAGCATCACAGCTTCTGTTTCCGGATCTCCCATCCTGACATTGTATTCTATCACATAGGGATCTCCCTGACAGTTTATCAGTCCGAAAAAGAGAAACCCGGTGTATTTTATTCCTTCAAGGCTGATACCGCTGATGGTAGGCCGGATGATCCGTTCCTCCACTTTCTGCATGAAAGAAGCATCGGCAAACGGAACGGGTGAAATGGCTCCCATTCCACCAGTATTCAGCCCGGTATCGTTCTCACCGATCCTTTTGTAGTCCTTGGCTTCAGGAAGAATCACATAATCCGTTCCATCGGTTACCACGAAAACGGAAAGTTCAACTCCCCTGAGGAATTCTTCAATCACGACCTTGCTCCCTGCCTTCCCGAATTTCCCCTCCAGCATCTCCTTCAGGACTTTACGGGCTTCAGGAAGAGTTTCTGTGATGATTACCCCTTTCCCGGCAGCCAGCCCATCGGCCTTCAGAACGTAGGGAGGATGGAGCGTTTCAAGGTACCGGAACCCTTCCTCCATGGCAGAGGTGGTAAAGGAATCGTATCGGGCTGTTGGAATTCCGTGACGGGTAAGAAAAGCTTTGGCAAAATCCTTGCTTCCTTCGAGTTGGGCGCCCTCTTTTCCAGGACCAATGACTTCCACATGTTCCAGACAGGCCCTGGAGGAGAAATAATCGGAAATACCCCCGACAAGTGGCACTTCGGGTCCCACTATTACCATACCGATCTCTTTCTCAAGAACTTCCTTCGCAAGGCCTTCAAAATCGGTAACTTCCACAGGAAGGTTAGTACCCAGTAGTGCCGTACCCGGATTCCCGGGGGCAAAGAATAAATTGTCCAGACCGGGGCTATGCCTGATCTTCCAGCCAAGGGCATGTTCCCTGGCCCCCGATCCGATAATCAACACATTCATAACCTCACTATTGATCCTGGTATCTTCGTATATACTCATTAATGGCTCCGGCAATCCGGGTTGCCATCTCTTCATTTTTAAAATTCGTGCAGGTTCTCTCCAGCCTCTGCAGATAAAAAATATTGCGCTGAATTTCCTCGTTTATTTCACCCGAAACCTGGAAATGAGCTGGAAGTGACATCATGTACGCCAACATATCGTTGAACGTTTTGAATGCCCCCTCTGCCAGGTTATCCGCTTCTTCCCTGGCTCCGGTCTGGTAAAGTGTCTGAAGCATCTCAAGGCTGAAATACTCAAATGGCACCACGGAAGTGGGGACCAACTCAAATCCTCTGAGAATTACGGTTTTTGCAGAATCCATTTTGCCTTCCTGTACCAGAGCGCTGCCAAGCCGGTTGAAATTGTTGCGGATATTGGTCATCATCCGGGAATTATTCTCATCGATATAAACCGAAGGATCATTCATGTTCCCCCATTTATATTTATTAAAGAGGTTATCGTACATGATTCCTGTGGAGACCTTTCCGAAATTGATCCTTTCGGATGCGTCACTGGCAACCTTTATGGGTACCAGTCTGTAGGCAAAACCTTCAAGCTGAAAGTAATCCCGCAGGTTGAGGAATTTGCTGGGGCCGATGGTGATGGCAAAATAGATGGGCCTTTCCCAGTTATTATGAGCCAGCAGGTCGAAGATCATGTATTCATCCTTGGCCAGATAATCTCTGTCGCTCAGGTCGATATACATAGTATCTACAATTTTGTCATAATCTTCAGGGGGGACCACTTTATTCCGGATGACCGCTTCCTTGTCCACCTTGAAAGTGATTTTCTTTTTGGGGAAATACGCTGCATTGCCCGCCTGTGCCAGTTTCGTGGCCGGGTTATCGTCGTTGACAAAATTAACAGCTTCAAGCAGGTCGATACTCTCCCGCTTGATCCTGGGATCGTCAAGCAGGTAAATGATATCGCGGGTTCCCTGGGTATACTGTTCTTCCTTCAGGGAGAAAGGAAGAGGTTCTGAATCCCAGGCTTTTCGTTTCATCTGGGTGATATACCAGTCGGTTTGCAGGTAGCTGAGGTTGCACACCCTGACGTCCGTCCGCACACCTTCCACATCCTGGTTATACCACAGCGGGAAGGTGTCGTTGTCGCCGTTGGTAAAAATGACAGCCTGATCCGCGCAGGTTTTCAGATAATTTGCACCGAGATCCCGGGCAGTATAACGGTTTGAGCGGTCGTGGTCGTCATAATTTTCAACAAGCATAATTCCGGGGACCAGAATGAGGGTTACCAATGTGACCAATGCAGGGTTGAGCCTCCCGGGCAGAATCTTTTTCAGGGCATCGGTCAGAGCGAGTACCCCCAGTCCTATCCAGATGGTCCAGGCATAGAAAGAACCGGCAAAGGCATAATCCCTTTCCCTGGGTTGTATGGGGTATTGGTTGAGGTACACCACGATGGCCAGCCCTGTCATGACAAAAAGCAGGAAGATGAGCCACAATTCCCGTTTTCCCTCTTTTCCCAGGTTGTATAGGTAAAAGATCCCAAGTAAACCCAGGAGGAAGGGGAAAAAGAAGTATTTGTTGTTGGCCCTGTTATCCAGCGACTCAGGCCGGTCATCCTGGTTGCCCAACCGGTAGTTATCCAAAAAACCGATGCCGCTGATCCAGTTACCGTGGAGCAAGCCGCCATGACTCTGGATATCATCCTGCCGTCCGGCGAAGTTCCACATAAAGTAGCGTAAGTACATATGCCCTACCTGGTAACGGAAAAAGAACCTCAGATTTTCGATCATGGTCGGTTTGACGATCGTCTCTTTTTCTCCCGATTCGTTAATATGCTGAATCCTGTTTCCCTTCACCCTGCCCCAGCTTTCATATTCAGCGGCATGGCCCGGATCCTGGCTGCTCCACATCCTTGGGAAGAGGGTCTGGAATTTCGGATCATAATTGGGAACAACCCGGTGGTCAGTAACCACGTATTTGCCATCGCGCTGCGAATAGATGGGATTTCCCTCGAGATACCGTTTTTGGGGATTCAATGGGGAATTATAATACTGACCATAAACAAGGGGCCGCTGTCCGTACTGTTCGCGGTTAAGGTATGACAAAAGTGAAAAGGTATCGTTCGGACTGTTCTGATCCATGGGAGTACCTGCGGAAGAACGAATGATGATCAGGGCAAAGGAGGAATAGCCAATGAGAATGACCGTAATAGCTACCACTACGGTATTCCAGAAAACCTTATTTTTCAACAGGGTATACCGGATAGCCCAGATAAGTCCTGCTGTAAGTGCCACCAGATAGAAAAGGGAACCTGAATGGTATGGAAGGCCGATACCGCCAAGAATGACCAGGGAAACCACGAGGGCATTAAAGACCCCCTTGTTGGTAACCTTATATTTCCGGAAATAATAGACAAAAACAATAGCGGGGATGGCCAGCAGGTTAAGCAAGTGCACCCCGATCGAAAGGCCAATCAGGTATGCAATGAAAATCAGCCAGCGGTTGGCGTGTGGTTCATCGGCCACATTTTCCCACTTCAGGATCGCCCAGAAAACCAGTGCAGTGAGAAAGGAGGAGGTAGCATATACCTCTCCCTCAACCGCCGAGAACCAGAACGTATCAGAAAATGCATAGGCCAGAGATCCCACCAGGCCACTGCCCAGAATGGCAATCAGCTGTGTCCGGTCCATCTCCCCGTTCCTCGTGTAAAGTTTACGGGCAAGATGAGTGATGGTCCAGAAAAGGAAAAGTATGGTAAACGCACTGGCCAGCGCCGACATGATGTTGACCATCAATCCCGCATAATGGGGTGATCCGCCCAAAATGGTAAAGAAACGGCCAAATATCATGAAAACAGGCGCTCCGGGGGGATGCCCTACCTGTAGGTTGGTGGCAGTTGTAATAAACTCCCCGCAATCCCAGAAACTGGCCGTGGGTTCGATGGTTAACAGGAAAACAACGGCTGAAATCGCAAAAACCGCCCAGCCTGCGATCAGGTTATACAAATTGTATTGCTTCATTGTACTAAAGTTATCATAATCTTACCCGGGATAAGCCCGCAGAATTACAAAGTCGTTGCGAAGATAGCAGTTTTGTTTTTCTGACAGAATAGGAAGGTGTTAATAATTGAAAACGGTTAATTATGATCCGGGTTTTCTCTTTTAAATCCTCTTTTCAGCAAAGAAATAACAGATTTTTTCTGAAGCATCATCATAGGTAAAGATTTTCCTGCCAGGGAAGCGGTAAAAAAGAGCTGTCATTGCGATATCGCCGGCGCAGAAAAAGGAGTGGATACTCATCAGCATCAGAAAGAAATAAACCAGAGGGCTGCCATTAAAAACAATGATCCCCGCCACCGCAATTGCCTGAATGACAAACAGGGGTGTCAGGGCTACAGCCAGGTAAGTCTTCTTTCCCATGACGAAGCGGTCGGCTTCCACATAAAACAGGAATTTCCGCAACGACCCCCCGAAAGATATCCGGCGTGCACCGGCTATTTTCAACGCTATTCCGTGTAGCAATTCGTGGATGACCACCAGCAAGGTGAAATCAAAAAGGAGTGAGATGGCCACCACTCCCAGGTAAACGGGGCTTCCCCTGAAGGCCAGCACGACTGCACGGCTTAAAAAAAAGACACCTGACAGGAAAAGCAGAGTTTGGTAGATCGCATAGTAAGGAATCAGCTTTTTGTCATCCGCCACCTGGCTGACCACAAAATCGCGGATTTCACTGATTTTCACTGAAGCGAGCATTTCGTATTGAGCTTCATTGTGTAATTCCTCTATAGTGGGCGCGCCTTTCATGCATCGCTTCTGATCACCCGGAGTATTCCGGGAACATCAATCACCCTGGTGGCCAAGGCAAAAATTAACGGAATAACAATAACCAGGATATACCCCACCAGCCTGTTATCAATATACCTGGAAAGAAATCCGACGGTTATCGTCAAAATCACAAACAGCACTATTTTAACCATATACAATTTCCCGGGAATCAGCTTGAAGAGGTAAAGGGCAATCATGAACTGAATTAAACCGGTCCCCAGCTGGGTCACCATACTTGAAAATGCTGACCCCATCGCATAAAAACGGGGTATAAGCAGAAGGTTCAGTGTCACATTGAGAATCATACCTCCGAGAGCCATCAGGTTAAGCTGTTTCAAACTGCCGTTGGCAGTGAGGAGGGTTCCGAAAATATAGGTGGCCGCAATCCCGGGAAATCCAGCCATCAAAAGGCCCAGAATATCAGCAGAATCGTCGACATGAGAATGGTAGAGTAAAGACATAATGTCGCGGTCATAAAAAAGGCTTGATACCGCGATGATGACCGCCGGCACAAACAGGAGGTTAAAGGAAAGCTTCACCATAGGAGCCAGTGGTTCCTTTCGTTTGATCATACTGGAAAACATGGGCAGCAACAATCCCCCCACGAGGGCCCCGAACATGGCCACGGCATCGAAGAGCCTGAATGCCTGGGCATAAATACCGGCTTCCTGTTTTCCTTGCGGGTCGGGAAGCAGACGCTCCAACATCACGGAGTCTATCCTGTTGTAAAGGGCCATCAGCAGTATCAGCAGGGCATAAGGGTACGCTTTTTTCAGAAATACGAGACTAAAACGGAGATTCAGACGGACAGAGATCTTCCCTGTCTTGGACAATACGATCAGGATAGTTATCAATGCCGTGATCAGGTATGCCAGGGTTTGCGCGTACACAAACCATTCGATCCGGAACACCCCGCCTGTGATGTTGGTAAAAAGCAGCAAGCTGCAGATCACAATCATAATGGACCGGTCGAGGACCGAAACCAGGCTGTCGGTTCTGAAAAACTGCAGTGCACTGATATTGGAACGCAGATAAAGCGTAAAAGAGATCAGGAACTGATTCAGGATCAGAAAAAATAAAAGGAGAAACTGAACCTTATCGTAGCCGATAATGGCTGCTGCCATCAGGCAGAATACCGCATAGACCACTGCCAGGATCAGCTTTAGCCCGATGATATTGGAAAGATGCTTTTGTACCAGGAAACGGTGCTGTGAAATGTTGCGGTTGTTGAAGTTGGTAATCCCCAGGTCGAGCAGGATATTGAGAATCATCGAGAAATTAAAGAGCGCAAAATAGAGTCCGTAGCTTTCAGCACCGACCACATTCTGGACTGTCCGGTCGATTCCCAGCACCCAGAACGGCTTAATCAGCAGGTTCAGAAAGACCAGCAGGATCAAATTGGTTACAAACTTTCGCCTCAAAATCCGGTTTTTTGATAATTCAGACGATAAAAATAAATAATTTGAGCATACTTTGTACTTTTAATCATTAATCCTACCTTGAGGCAATGGTAATAGTTGTCAACACAAGGCTTTTACAAAAAGGAAAGCTGGAAGGAATCGGGAGGTTCACCTATGAAACGGTTTCGAGAATAACGCGTGCCCATCCGGAGCACCGTTTTATCTTTCTCTTTGACAGGGCTTTCGACAAAGAGTTTATCTTCTCTGACAACATCACACCGGTAGTGCTTTTCCCACCCACACGACATCCTTTGCTCTGGAGGGTGTGGTTCAATTGCCGGGTCCCGCATGTACTGAAAAAGTACAAGGCCGATCTCTTTCTTTCACCCGATGGCTATTTATCACTCCGTACCGGTGTGCCGCAGCTGCCGGTCATACATGATCTCAACTTTGTGCACCGTCCGGCCGACCTGCCCCGGAGGGTCTCCCGCTATTACAACCACTATTTTCCACTCTTTGCCGGCAAGGCAGCCCGTATTGCCACCGTTTCCGAATGGTCAAAGGAAGACATCACCAAAAGCTACCGTATCGATCCCGGGAAAATCGATGTGATCTACAATGCCTGCAGCACCTCTTTCAGACCTCTTCGCCAGGAAGAAAAGGAAGCCGTGCGCTCCCGCTATTCCGGGGGTCAACCTTATTTTCTCTATGTTGGTGCTCTCCACCCCCGGAAAAACATCGAAGGGTTGCTTAGCGCCTTCGAGGAGTTTAAAAACCGCTACGGACACCAGGAAAAACTCCTCATTGTCGGAGGCAAAATGTTCGGGACCGAAAAAATAGCTACCCTGGCCGGCACCATGAAATACCGCGACGAGGTGATCTTCACAGGCAGGGTGACACAGAAAGAGTTGCATGACATCTATGGGGCAGCGCTGGCACTGACTTTCGTTCCTTTTTTCGAAGGATTTGGCATACCGGTAGTGGAAGCCATGGGTGCCGGTATCCCTGTAATCTGTTCCCACACCACTTCCCTGCCTGAAGTGGCTGGCGATGCAGCCCTCTTTGCCGACCCTTACCAGCCCCATCAGATCGCCTGGGCCATGCAAAAAATCAGCACCGGGGAAGAACTCCGGAACCAGATGATTAAAAAGGGATTCCGCCAGAAAGAGAAATTTAGCTGGGACCGCTCCGCTGACCTCCTTTGGACGTCCATGCTTAAAGCTGCCAGAAAACAGGACGAGGTCGAGGACAAGGTCAAGGACGAGAATCAACCATAAATCAAAAAATATATAATCTCTTTACATTCTAATATTCTAATATCCTAATATTCTAATCCTTATGAACATCGTTCTTCGGGAATGCCTGGAGTCCGGGAGGCTGGAAGCCGGATGTGATGAGGCGGGGAGGGGATGCCTCGCGGGCCCTGTAGTTGCCGCTGCGGTAATTTTACCGCGGGGATTCACCCATCCGTTGCTGAATGATTCCAAGCAGCTTTCTGAAAAAGTGAGGGACCTGCTCAGGCCCATTATCGAAACGGAGGCATTGGCCTGGGGGGTGGGGTCAGCTTCTCCGGAAGAGATTGACGATATAAACATTTTGGAAGCAAGCTTTCTGGCGATGAACCGCGCCATCCATATGCTGAAAATCCGACCCGACCATCTGCTGATCGACGGACACCGGTTCAGGACCCGGAACGATATTCCCTATACCTGCCTCGTCAGGGGTGATGCCACTTTTCTCCCGGTGGCTGCTGCCTCCGTGCTTGCCAAAACACACCGCGACGAGCTGATGGTATCGCTCAGTGAGGAGTTTCCCATCTACAACTGGAAACAAAACAAAGGCTACCCCACCCTTTTTCATCGCCAGACCATTGCCCGTTGTGGAATCTCTCCCTGGCACCGTAAGTCTTTCCGGCTAATGAACAGCTCTCGCTTTGGGAAAACGGTCATGTTTAATGGAAGAATACTAAACCGTTAAATCTTAAATAAATTTGAAGGTTCTTAAACAACCGCTGCGTAACTTTGTTACTTAAAGAATCTAATATCTGAAAACTTAAGTTATGCGTTTAAAAACTCTTGTCTTATTATTCGTGTTGGCAGGCTTTGCTGCCGTTTCATTCCAGGCATGCAATCCCAAACCGGCTGCTACAACGACCGACAATGTAATGTACTACCGGTCGCTTCTTTTCAGTGAGACTCCCTGGGATCTTGAAAGGGGATCACACCAACTGACGGCTGAGGAAGCCAAAACCATCAACAACTACCAGTTCACTTTTGATGATCAGAACCGACTGGTATCGGTCGAATACAACCGCAACGGCGTATTGCTGGACTACTCCTCCATGGGAGCGGCAAAAGTCACCTACACTTACGAAGGCAATCTCCAGAAGAAAAATTTCTACAACCAGGAGAGTGATGCAATTGACCGGGACGGTGCTTTTACCTTTGAGTACACCCTTGATGAAACAGGAGCGATGCGGACAGGCATGAGATTTCTTGACAAAGCCGGAAATCCGGTGGAGAACCGCAACAATATTAACAACTGGGAATGGATAAAAATGCCCGATGGGATGATCAGAGAGCTGAGGTACAACCTGGCAGGAGATTCCGTGGTCATGAACCCTTTCTGTCCCTTTTATGAACTCCGTTTTACGTATGATGTCTCTGGCTACGTCACCCGCATGGCTAATTTTGACCACGACACCCTATACAACTGTACGGCCGAAAATTGCGGCGACATCGGGGTTTCCTATTTCCTGTTCGAAAACAACGAAGCCGGTGATCTCCTGCAGTTCACGGTCCACAACACCTCCGGAAATCTCTCCAACCTCTATGGGGGATGGGCTAAACGGGTGAACAAGGTCGACGAAAACGGCTATCTGTTGGAAATGGCAGTGCTTGATCAGGATGACGAATACCTGGGAGGCAAAAATGTTCCGGTAACACAGACCGAATATGATGGCCATGGGGCAGTGGTCAGGCGCACCAATATGAACGAAAATCGCGAAGTGATCAACAGTCCGGCCGACGGGGTCGCCTTTGTGGAATACACCTATGACGAGCAAGGCCGCCGCACCGGAACCCTCAGACTCGACAAAGAGAAGATGGAAGTGGTCAGCAAGTAAGTTTTATGGCTTGCCCGGAATGTAAGATTGAGCAGCATATCGTGAAGTCCCCCTGAGCGGCATGCCCGGAAAAGAAATTACAGTTTAATATTTTCAGAATGAATTTTTCAGGAAAGATATTGCGATTCCTGGTGCTATCGGCGGCCATCCTGGTGCAGGGGTGCACTTCCGGAGGAAAGAAGGAACCGGTGCAGAAGGAGAACAGCAGGAAAGCGACAACGAGCGTTGCGGCGGTAACTCCGGTTGAGGTCAACCCGGAAGCGCTGCTTCTGTTGAAAGAGCTGGATCAAAACGGTGATTACGTCAACAGCAGGGATTTTCCCAGTCTTATCAAAGCCCCGGTGGTACATGACGAACTTGGTGCAGGCAACCACATCATCGATTTAAGGTCCGCCGGAGAGTATGCCCGGGGCCATATCAAAGGTGCGGTTAATCTCCCCTTCGAAGGGCTGCCGGAATATCTTGAGTCGAAAATCAAACCCTTTGAATATGGAAAGATCATTCTGGTGTGCGGGTCGGGGCAGGTTTCCAGCTATGCCACCTCCCTGCTGCGGATGATGGGCTATGGCAATGTTTACGCCATGCGTTGGGGGATGAGTGCCTGGAATCCGGAAATTGCCGCCGGCTACTGGCTGAAAGGGCTCTCCGCAGCCTATGAAGGGAAGCTGGAGACCGCCGATGTTCCGGCAGCCGCTCCCTCAGACCTGCCGCAGCTCAACACCGGCCTTACTTCAGGCGGGGAGATCCTCGACCTGCGGTTCCGAAAGCTGATGGCTGAAGGAGGTCAGAAGGCCCTGATCACGGCTGACGAGGTTTTTGCCGACCCCGGGAAGTACTACGTCATCAACTTCGAGCGAAAAGACAAGTATGAATCAGGGCATATTCCCGGAGCAGTCAGATACAAACCTGCCGGTACCCTGGGGATAATTGGAGAGATGCAAACCATTCCAAGTAACAAAACTATAGTTGTTTACTGCGGAACCGGTCATAACTCAGCATTTGCCACCGCCTACCTCAGGCTGTTCGGTTGGGACGCCAGAACCCTCATCTATGGGAACAACGCATTCATGCACGAAAAAATGGTGAAAGAGCGTGCTGCCCTTTCCTGGCTCCCCTTTACCCGGGAAGAAATTCAGGATTTTCCAACCGTGAAATAATTTCCCCGGCTGCTGGTTCCGGTCTGAACGTTGTGTCGGGCCGGAACTTGTATTTTAACTCCTCACCACCGAAACTTGTCCGTAGCAGGATAAAAATATTCTTTACACCCGCCTGGCGAAGCATCACCCAGCTATTGACAGCCATTGCAGGATCGTCGGCAAGGAGGACCCACTTTTTACTTTCAGCGGTGAGCCTTTTAATAAATTGCCGGTCGGCAAGGGTTACCAGGGTCACATTTTCTGACGGCCAGGAGGCAGAAAGGGAGTCAGGGGCAGGATTTTCCAGCTTCAGGAGGTGGACATCCGTGCCCGGGAAGGAGAGGCTCCCGGGTGAGATAAAGGCTGTCCGATGAGCCAACTCCCGCGCTGCCTCACCAGGGTCACCCGGCCACTTGTTATCACGGAAGGTTTTTACCACCATTAGTGCGAGGACCAAAGCAGCAAGGACCAGCACCCCTCCCAGACTTTTCAATATCTTCATTCGTTTTAATAATTACGTTGTTATTGCTCACTCCGCCAAGCTGATGCAATATCCCTGAGGTTATTTAAGATCCATGGGGTTATTCACAACCACCGTCCAGCTTGGCCTTTTCAAGCCGCCGGGTAACGAAAAGGGTCTCCCGGAGGCTGTCGGGCAAACTGTTGTATTGGGTAAAGATTTTTCTCGCGTTGAAGCGCTGGGTAAACAGAGCGTTTTCACGGGCTGAAATACGTTCTCCCGAAAAGGTACTGTTCATGACGGTATCAAACCAGGCGTTCATTCCCCCCTTCATCCGGCAGCACCCTGTGTAACCCATTCCGAAAGCAATAGCCGCGGCAGCGGCAGACCCTTGATCGTCATTGGAATAAAAGATGTTGACTCCCTCTTTCCGTCGGAGGAGATCCCCGAACCGGGGATCGGCGATCTCTTCCAGGGGAATCCACAAGGCTCCCGGCAGCCTGCAGGTGTCGAACTCTTTTTTACTCCTGACATCGATCAGGGTGGTGCGGGGATCCTCACTGCTGATCCAGCGGGCTACCTCATCAGGGGTAACCGCTGATGAATCTGCAACAGCCCAACGCGCCAGCTCCTCCGGGGAAACTAAAAAGCGCCCCTTCTCTTTCCCCGGAACCAGCGCCAGAAAAAGTCCCAGAAGAACCAGCAATACCGACAATTTTACTCTGTAACTCATACTTGTCCTATTTTATCCGAAATCATCACCCAGGGCAGATATACACCTGTAAAACAGGATTTTATCTGACCGTTTCCTTCTTTAAGGATGATTTCCTCCGGGCGAATCCCGGGTAATATCCTCACGGGCAAACCGCTTTTCGGCCTTTTCGGCTATCCAGAACATACCCACGGCCACCAGAATCAATAAAAAAGTGAAAAGCCCGGGCGAAATACCCAGAAGTTCATTTATTTTCACCGGTCCCTGGTAGTTTTTAAGGGCCAGCGGACCGATCAGCGGCCAGGTTTCGGCAAAGAGAAAGGCACCGGTAAGGCCTCCCAGAAGGTAAACCATGGCATCGGTTTTACCAATAGAAGCGGCACAAACTCCCGTTCCGGGGCAGAAACCTCCCATGATGAACCCCGCCCCCATAATGATTCCCCCGATGATGGCCGCATTCACATAATATTCATTCACGTATACCAGCTCCAGGTCGAGAATACCGAAATACCCCAGCAATTGGGCGCCCACCAGCGCCACGATGGCCGCCGTGAAAAACACCTTCAACACGGTGGTATCATAACCATAGAACATCCCGGCCAGCTTCCGGCTGGAGGAAAAACCTCCCTGCTCCAGCGCGTAGCCGAAACCTATCCCGATGAAGAGGGCGAAAAGAAGATCCACCCATCCGGGCAGCCCCAATAAAGTTGAAACAGGTCCTATCATGATGTGAGATCCTATATCTATTTTTAAATAAACCTTTGGTTAATCCTTCTGATTATATCCATAGTTTCCGGAAGAACCAGGCAAACAGGAAAGCAGAGCCGAAGATGGCGGCCATGGTGACGAAACCCGCCACCGAGAGAACGGCCATCCCAGAGAGGGCCGCACCACTGGTGCATCCCCGGGCAAGCTGGGCTCCATAGACAAAAAAGAGCCCTCCCAGAAAAGCAAAAAGAAGCCTTTTCCTCCCCGAAACATGCGGCGGCCGCTCATTCCTCCATCCTAGCCGGCCCGACAAAGCCCCGGAAATAAACCCACCGATCAGCAATCCCGCCAACTCAATAGTCAGCCAGTTGGCCAGCGGATTTTTCCCTTCTTCGAAATACTTCCTGTAGTAGTCACTGGCAATGACATGCTCCCGGTCTACAGCCCCCACAGCCGACACAATACAGTATTTCATTCCCCCGCTGGCTCCCAAACCTCTGCCTGACAAAAACATGGCCAAAAGCAATACCAACCCCAGCAGTGTTCCCGCCAGATAAGGATTCATATATTTCTTGCTCTTCATATCTTTTTATCTTCCAGGGGGTAAATATATCAAATTTGTTTTGCTGAATGGATGGCATTTTCGACCGAAATTGTTAATTTCGGGACAAATTTCAAAAGACACTTTAAAAATTTATATCATGAAAAGAATTGTACTTTATTTTGCCATGGCTGTTTTGCTATCCTCTTGCGCCACCAAAGAGCAGCCCATTAATACGTTAACAAAGGAAGAGATAGCAGATGGGTGGAAACTCCTATTCAATGGTGTCGACATGAGTGGCTGGAAACTCTATAACGGGGGCGAAGCTACCGGATGGAGAGTTGAAGATGGCATCATGAAGAACTCGGGCGTGGGCAGCGATTTTGGTGGCGACATCATTACCGTAGACCAGTATAAGAATTTCGATTTGGTATTGGAATGGAAGGTATCTCCTTCCAGCAATTCAGGCGTTTTTTACCGTGTTCAGGAAGGGGTTGCACAGGCGATTTATCAGACAGGGCCGGAGTATCAGCTGATTGATGACAAAGGCTGGCCTGAAAAACTAGAGCCGGACCAGTACAGCGGAGCCAATTATGGCATGCAGGCACCCGTTAACAGCGAAGTCAAACCCATTGACGATTGGAATCTAAGCCGCCTCGTTGTCGAAGGGAACCACGTAGAGCATTGGCTGAACAATGTGAAGGTCGTGGAATACGATTTTTACACCGATGACTGGTTTGCCAGGAAAAATGCCGGAAAATGGAAAGATGTTCCCACTTATGGAATAGCAGAGATTGGCCATATCGGACTGCAGGATCATGGAGGTCTCACCTTGTTCAGAAACATCCGGATCAAAGAATTGTAAAGGAATATGAGGGGTTTGGTAGATTACCACACCCATTCAATCCTTTCTGACGGCACCACAAGTTATGAAGAGATGGTGCTTGCTGCCATTGAAAAAGGGTTGGATGAAATCGGGTTCAGCGACCACGTTTGCCTGAAGCCGGTATCATGGGCTATGCAGGAGGTGGATTTGCCGGTAATGACCAGTCAGATCATGGAAATCAGGGAAAAATACAGTCATCTGATAGCAATCCGTTATGGAATTGAACTTGACTATTTTCCCGGGAAAGAGGAGCAATTGTTCCGGATCATTCACAGCCTGCCGCTTGACTATGTAATCGGGTCGGTTCATTTCATCGGAGATTGGAATTTTGACGGAGATCAGTCGTTGTACGGAAAGTGGAGCAACGACGAGCTGTACGCTATTTATTTCAGCCTTGTACAACAAGCTGCAGCTTCCGGGCTTTTTGACACACTGGGACATCTTGATCTGGTTAAAAAGTTTTCGGTTTATCCGGAAACCGACCAATCGCTCCTGTATGAAGAAACAGCCAGGATTATCAGTCGTTCCGGTGCAACCGTAGAGCTGAACACGGGAGGGCTGGACCGTCCCTGTACCGAATTTTATCCGGGTTCGCAGTGGCTCGAACTGCTCCGGGCGTATGATATTCCGGTTACCCTGAGTTCCGATGCGCATCATCCCGACCAGATTGCCCGGCATTATCAGCAAGCAGTCACCCTCTTGAAGAAAACGGGATATCACCAAATCACCACATTCCACAACAGGAAAAAATCGGCCACGAAAATTTAACTGAAGGGAAATGGCATATACGGCTTTCAGGGAAATGAAACCATTATCCCAACTGATGTTCAGCGCTTTCATCGTGCTGGTGGTATTTCTTGCCGTTCAGGTTGTTGCCGCGCTGATCGCTATACCCTTGTTTGGCATGGAACAACTTTCGGGTATGGTACACGGCCTGAATCTGACCAATCAGAAGACCATCGGCATGCTCAAATATTTCCAGGTGTGCCAGTCACTGGGGCTGTTCATCGCCCCCTCTTTCCTGATTGCCTGGCTGCTTCACGGGAATTCCGTGCAGTATCTCCGGCTGGACCAGCCGATTGGGGGAACCCTGGTGTGGATGGTGATTCTGCTGGTGATTGTGATCAACCCGGTGATCAATTTCACAGGAGCCCTCAATGCGAAAATGCACCTTCCTGAATGGCTGGGCTCACTGGAAGAATGGATGCGGGAAACTGAAGATGCCGCGACAAGGCTGACAGACGCCTTCCTCTCCACAAAAAGTGTGGGTGGATTACTATTTAACCTGTTGATGATTGCCGTGCTCCCGGCCTTTGGGGAAGAGTTGCTTTTCAGGGGTGTCATCCAGGAAATCCTGACCCGGTGGACCCGGAGTGCCCATTGGGGGATATGGCTTTCTGCAGCACTTTTCAGCGCACTGCACATGCAGTTTTACGGATTTGTTCCCCGAATGCTGCTGGCAGGGATGTTCGGATACCTGCTGGTATGGAGCGGGTCGCTCTGGCTCCCCATACTGGCTCACTTTGTGAACAATGCAGCAGCTGTCACGGCCATGTGGCTTTCGGGAAAGAGTCTTATCGACCCCTCAGTGGGCGAGATCGGTGCTGCCAGCGGAGAATGGCATTATGCCCTGGCCAGCCTACTTTTCTCGGGAATTATCCTCTTCATTGTCAGGAATAGTCTCCTTTCAGGGGATGGATTCCCCGGCAATCAGCGGTTATAAACCATTTTTGCTATTTTTGCCAACAGCAATATCATTATAATGAATTTCGAAAAAACCAGGTATTTCCTGCAATCGGTTAAAACCGGACAAGCTTTTCAGGACAGTGGATGGCTGCTCGATGCACCCGGGGAAACAGACCCTTCCCTGATCAGAACGGTATACGAAAACAGGCAGCTAAGCGTGCGGGACGACCTTCCCGGATTGTACAAATTTGCCGACTGGCTTCCCATACTGAGGATTCTGGATGGCTCTTCCGCGCCGGTGACCTACAGGAGTGAAGCACTTGGCAGGGCATTGGGCCTTTCCAACCTGTGGATCACCTTCAGCGGATACTGGCCGGAAAAGGGTGCCCTGATGCCTACATGCACTTTCAAGGAAACCGAGGCCTTCTCGGTTTGTGCCCGCCTGGCCCCGCAGAATGACAAGATCCTGGTGGTGGCATCGGCAGGAAATACATCCCGCTCTTTTGCAAAAGTATGTTCCGAGAACAGGATTCCACTCCTCCTTTGCGTTCCCGAAGACAACCTGGATGCCCTGTGGTTTGACAAGCCCCTTGACGACTGTGTTAAACTGATATGCAGCCAGAAAGGCAGTGACTATTTCGACGCCATCCATCTCTCGGGAATTACCGCATCCATCGATGGTTTCATCCCGGAGGGAGGGGCAAAAAATGTAGCCCGCCGCGACGGCATGGGGACCACCCTGTTATCGGCAGTCACTACCATTGGCGAAATCCCCGAATATTATTTTCAGGCAGTAGGAAGCGGTACCGGTGCCATTGCCGCCTGGGAAGCAAACCTTCGTTTTCTGGCTGACGGCCGCTTCGGAAATAGAAAAATGAAACTGATCGTTTCCCAGAATGCCCCTTTCCATCCGATTTACGATGCCTGGGAAACAGGTTCCCGCACCATGCTCCCGTTCGATGAATCCCATGCACGTGGACAGGCAAGCATCATTGATGCCAAAGTACTGTCAAACAGGAAACCCCCTTATTCCATAGCAGGAGGTCTCTTTGATGCGCTTACCGATTCAGAAGGGGCGGTGATGGCTGCAACCAATGAGGAGGCGCGCAGCGCAGCAACCCTCTTCCGGGAAACGGAAGGAATCGACATCCATCCGGCTTCGGCCGTGGCAGTGGCCTCCCTCAGACGGGCTGCCGCAAATGGCACAATAAAAGGGGATGCCCTAATCATGCTTAACATCACAGGAGGTGGTGAAGAAAGATACAAAGCTGAACATCCACTCTGGTATCTGCAGCCTTCCCTGATCTTCCCTGTTGATCCCGATCCGGAAGAAGTCAAACGAAAAACAGACTCCCTCTTTCATTCATAACTACCTTGTCTTCAGGTCACAACACCGTCCTCCCTACCTTCCACCAGGATGTCGCAGTCAGACTGTTTCATGTTCCGACAGGTTATCTCCCGGATTAAAAACAACCCTCCCCGGATACTCCCCGGGAAAAGAGAGAGGCGATCAGCATGAAAAATACGCTGGCTGTTTCAATATGTCATACAAAACACAAAAAACTCTGCGGTGGAGCTTCTATTTAATCCGGGAAATCTTTTACCTTTGTATACAGGATAAACCATTAAACCATAGCAATATGAGAATCAGAAAAATCATGTTTATGTTACTGGCGGTTGTTTCTTTGGCAGGTTGCTCAAGGTACCGCGACTATTCGCAAATCCCCTATGAAGAACCCAACGGGAAAGCCTGGGAGGATCCACAGATCAACCAGATTAACCGGGAAGCACCCCGTGCTCATTTCATTCCCTGTATGACAGCCGAAGAAGCCCGTGTAGATCAACCGGGAAACTCACCACTGGTGATATCCCTCAACGGAATGTGGAAATTCAGGCTTGCGGAGCATCCTTCGTCGAGGCCTTTCTGGTTTTTCAAGGATGATTACGATACCAGTAAATGGGATGAAATCGCCGTACCCGCCAACTGGGAACAGAAGGGATACGATTATCCCATCTATGTCAACGTGGTTTATCCGCACAAACCTACCCCTCCGATCATTGAAGGGAACCACAATCCGGTAGGATCCTACAAACGGAGCTTTGAGGTTCCTGAGAGCTGGAAGGAGAAGGAAATTTTCCTCCATGCGGGGGCTGTAAGCTCCAATATGACCCTTTGGATCAATGGAGAATTCGTGGGATACAGTGAGGATAGCAAAACCCCGGCTGAATTTAACATTTCAAAATACCTCAGAAAAGGGAAAAACTCGGTATCACTCGAAGTTTTCAGGTGGTGCGACGGCTCTTATCTCGAAGACCAGGACTTCTGGCGCATGAGCGGGATTACCCGCGATATATACCTCCTGGCAAGAAATCCGCAGCATATACGTGATTTCACGGTATTTGCAAATCTTGATTCGACATACCTCAACGGGATTTTCAACCTCGAAATAGAGCTTTCGAATCCGGAAGAAAAGAATGTGCCGATGGTGGTGGAAGCCCTTCTCAGTGATGGCGAAACTCAGTTGGAAACCTTCACCCAAAATGTGGAAGCAGCTCCCGGCGCATCAAAAGTGACGTTCTCAGGAACTTACCCTGCTGTTAAAATATGGTCAGCTGAAACCCCTGACCTGTATGAACTGCTGATCACCCTTAAAAAGGGTGATGGCAACACCGTGGAAGTGCTCAGGCAGGATGTCGGTTTCCGCACCAGTGAGATCAAAAACGGCCGGCTGCTCATCAACGGAAAATATGTATACATCAAGGGGACGAACATCCATGAGCACCATGATAAAACATGGCATGTGGTGGATCGGGAGACCATGCTGGAGGATATCGCGCTGATGAAATCGCACAACATCAATACGGTGCGCACCTCCCATTATCCCCAGCCGGAATTGTGGTACAAACTCTGCAACAAATACGGACTTTACCTGGTCGACGAAGCCAACATTGAATCGCATGGCATGGGATACGGGCAACGTTCACTGGGGAAAGACAGCACCTGGAAAGCTGCCCACCTTTTCCGCACTGAAAATATGTTTCAGCGGGACAAAAACCAGCCTTCGGTGGTCATCTGGTCATTGGGGAATGAAGCGGGCAACGGCGTTAATTTCTATGCCACCTATAACTACCTGAAATCGGTGGACAAGAGCCGTCCTGTTCAGTACGAACAGGCGCACCAGGATTACAATACCGACATTGTTTGTCCAATGTACATGCGGATAGGCGACATGGAAAAGTATGCCCAATCGAATCCGCCACGGCCCCTGATCCAGTGCGAATATGCGCATGCCATGGGGAACAGTGTGGGTAACTTTCAGGATTACTGGGATGTGATTGAAAAATATGATGCCCTTCAGGGTGGAATTATCTGGGACTGGGTAGACCAGGGTTTGCTCACCCAGGATGAAAAGGGAAATCCATACTGGGCCTATGGCGGAGATTTTGGCCCCGATTCAGTCTATACCGACGGCAACTTTTGCTGTAACGGACTGGTAGATCCCGACAGGGGAGTGAAGCCGGCAATGGCAGAAGTAAAAAAGGTTTACCAGTATATCAGTTTTACACCCGTGAACCTGGCTACAGGAGAGATCGCTATTCACAACAAATATGCATTTACAAACCTTTCCGACTTTGAATTCTCATGGGAGGTCACCGGTGACGGTGCGGTAGTTTCTTCAGGAAACCTTCCCTCCCCTGTTGCTGCCCCGGGGGAAGTAGTCTACGTAAAATGCGACTTTAGTTTCGACCCACAGCCGGGTACGGAATACTTCCTGACTGTCAGGGCCCTGCAAAAGGAAGCAAAGGGTTTGCTTGAAGCGGGATGGGAAGCAGCTGCCGAACAATTTACTCTTCCATACTTCACTGAAGCAGAATCTGTTGCCGCAGGCACTTTCCCCAAAGTGGAAGCAAAAGAAAATGAGACGACCATCACCATAACCGGGAAAGGCTTTTCCGTTGCATTCGACAAAAGCACAGGAATTATGACCAGTTACAAAAAGGGAGATTCAGAATTTCTGAAAATCGGTCTTGTCCCTGACTTCTGGCGTGCACCCACTGACAACGATTTCGGAAATGGCCTCTACAAGCGAAGCAGGGTATGGCGCAAAGCCGGAGAAACAAGGCAGGTCAGGACAGCAAACCTGATACTACAGGGGTCGATGGCGAAAGTCACTTTCAACTTCGACCTGGTGGATGAGGCTAAAGAAACAATTGCAACTTATGAATCAGTCTATACGGTGTTCGGATCGGGAGATGTCAGGGTTGACAACGGGTTCAAAATGACCAGGGAGAAGCTTCCGGAAATAGTGCGGATGGGGATGAACCTGATCATGCCGCGGTCATTCGACCGGATCACCTGGTTGGGCAGAGGGCCACAGGAGAATTACCAGGACCGCAAAACCGGAGCTTTTGTGGGATTGTATCAAATGGCGGTCGCCGACATGTACTATCCTTATGTCAGGCCGCAGGAAAACGGGAACCGGAGTGATGTCCGCTGGGCTGCCGTCACCGATGTCGAAGGAAATGGATTACTCTTCAAAGGACTTCCCCTTCTTGAAGTGACTGCCCATCATCAGATCATGGAGGATTTTGAATCGCCGGTCAGGACAGTCGGCCGTTATGTGGACGGTGAAAAAGTGATTAACCGTCACATTAACGATGTGGTACCCCGTGAGCTTACTTCTGTCAATGTCGACTTCAAACAGATGGGTTTGGGCGGTGACAACAGCTGGGGTGCCTGGACGCACGACGAATACCGCCTTACTGCTAAATCATACAATTACAGCTTCCTGATGCATCCGGTAAAAGCAGGAGATGACCTGGTCAAAGAGAGCAAAATATCCATCAGACCGGGTGGAAAATGACCCTGTCACAATCCGCTTAGACTGTTTGTTAAAAAAAGGTTGGCCGGTTATCCGGCCAACCTTTTTTTAGTTTTTGAGTAAACGCAAGTTTTGAAAAGCTTCAACTATCTGATCTTTAGACAAATTCCCACATTCTAAATAACAGCGCCCCCCTGCCGGGAGAACAAGTTTTCCTTCCCGGGTTTGTACTTTAAGCGGTTTCTTGAAAAAAGTATCATAGAGTCGAATATCATTTTGTTTTAAAGATAGCGTAAACTTACCCTCACCGATAGTATGCCAATAGACCACGTACATCTTATTCCCACGCTGAAAATAAAAAGCACGTATTTCGTTTGTTGGCAACCCTGTGATTTGAGAA
>CAJDVZ010000043.1_pt1 | contig 22350 bp, 19 predicted proteins | sample 7391481 | NCBI WGS metagenome assembly CAJDVZ01 (sample SAMEA7055721, study PRJEB34461) | soil metagenome | biome: terrestrial ecosystem; feature: Peninsula; material: soil | place: Antarctica | collected 2016 | reverse complement strand
AACATCACATTGAACTTTGCAAGAACATTAGGTTTTATCGATCGCGCCTGTATCGATGCCCTCTCGGAAGAGATGGAAATACACAACAAAGCCCTTTGGGAAAAGACCGGAAAGGGAAATGATTTTCTGGGGTGGGTAACCCTTCCCGGAGAGATTACCGATGCCGTGCTCTCTGAAATGGAAGAGACAGTCCGGGCACTCAGGGCAAAAAAAATAGATTTGCTAGTGGTGATTGGAATCGGGGGCTCCTACCTCGGGGCCCGGGCCGTCATCGACGCCCTTTCCGACAGTTTTGCAGCCCTGAAGCCACTGAAGAATCCGCTGGTTTTATACGCCGGACAAAACATCGGCGAAGATTATCTTGATGAACTGCGTGAACTCCTGAAGAACAAGGAGTACGCCCTGATGGTGATCTCCAAGTCGGGAACCACCACAGAGCCTGCCATTGCCTTCAGGCTCCTGAAACAGGACCTGGAGGAGAAGTATGGAAAAAAAGAGACCCTCGAGAGGATCATTGCGGTAACCGACGCTTCCCGCGGGGCACTTCGACAGCTGGCACAGTCGGAAGGATACAAAACCTTTGTCATCCCCGATGACGTGGGAGGCCGCTATTCGGTGCTCACACCAGTAGGGCTGGTGGCCATCGCTGTGGCAGGATTCGATATCAGGGCTTTGGTGAAAGGCGCCGCCGATATGGCCGGAATGTCAGGACCCGCAGTTCCTTTCAGTCGTAACTTTCCGGCTCAATATGCTGCCGTTCGCAACCTTCTTTACAGGAGAGGCCGAATGATCGAAATCCTGGTCAATTTTAACCCCAAATTGCACTTTTTCAATGAATGGTGGAAACAACTCTTTGGGGAAAGTGAAGGCAAGGAAGGAAAAGGCATCTTCCCCGCCAGCGTCGATTTTACTTCCGATCTTCACTCCATGGGACAGTATATCCAGGAAGGGGAAAGAAAACTTTTCGAAACGGTCATCTCAATAAAATCACCTGACAAAACAGTGGTTATCCCTGCCGATGACGACAACCTCGACGGCCTTAATTTTCTTGCCGGAAAGAGAGTCGATGAAGTGAATAAAATGGCAGAACTGGGGACTGCCCTTGCCCATGTCGACGGAGGAGTGCCCAACATCCTCATTGAGATTCCTTGCCTAAACGAATATTACCTGGGGCAGCTGATCTTTTTCTTTGAACTGGCCTGTGGCATCAGCGGCTACACCCTGAAGGTCAACCCCTTCGACCAGCCTGGCGTCGAAGCCTATAAGAAAAACATGTTCGCCCTGCTCGGGAAACCAGGATTTGAAGACCAGACCAAAGCCATCAGGGCCAGCCTTGGAGAACAATGATGCCAATGAAAACTGACCAGTTCAAGGGATATTTATTCGCCTTCCTGGCAACGGTTTCTTTTTCAAACGTTTATATATTTAGTAAAGCTGCGCTGAATGAGGTTCATCTCATCCAGTTTGGATTTTACTGGTTCCTGATCGCGATGGTTCTGAACGCGCTTTGGTCGGCAAAGAGCGGCAAGTTGAGCCAGGTGAAATATTTACGGTGGCCACAGTTAAAAATAATTCTGATACTGGGGGTACTGGAGATTCTTACCAATTCCTCCTTTTACCTTTCCATCCATATCATCCCCGATCCAGCAGTCACCTCCTTCCTGGGAAATCTTTACCCGGTGATTCTCACCCTTGGAGGGGTGGTTCCACATTAAGGGAGATGTTTATTCCCGGAACTCTGGTGGTACTCATCAATGCAATCCTGGCTTCTTCGGCTTCCCTGATTGGAAAGGTCAACATCAAAAAACTCTCTCCGGAACTGATTACACTCAATCATACGGTTTGGCTTTTCGTTTTCAGTACGGTATTAATGATCGTTTTCCGAAAACCGTTTTCGATCCCGTCCACAGCAATGTTCAACATTGTGATCGGTTCATTTTTGGGACCATTCATGGGCGTTTTAATGATCTATTACTCTTTCAGGTATATTGAAGCATCCCGGTCGTCGATAGTCCAGAGCCTGAAAGGAATAGTGGTTCTGGCCGGTGCCTGGCTTTATTTTGGTACGCTGCCCCTGCCGCATCAGTTGTGGGGAGGATTGCTTACCGTGGCCGGCGTACTGGTCATGACCCTGGGCAAGGCCCGGTTATTCCAGATCAGGACCAACGGGGCTAAAACTACGGGCAGATAACATTTCCCGGTGAAATAACCCTACCCGTAATCAGTTGATGCGGGTTTGTGTCACATTGAACAAGTGGCTCGCCTGATCGGTTACAAAACCCGGGAATAGCTCCGGCTTTTCTCCCTCATGGTTCCATCCCCGCTCGGTGAGTTCAAAATAAGCGTAAGTCCATTCCATCTCCTTTGCTTCACTCTCCACACCCGGGAAGAGGTAACTCTCCATAACAGGCATTGTAGCTGCCTGACGAAGCATACTTCCCTTTTCCCCTTCAATATCCTTCTTCATGGGTATTCCCTCCCTGACCAAACCATTGCAGGTTGCTTCCAGGTCAGGCCAGACAGGCGTTTTCTGCATATTAAACAGAGCAGCAAAGTGATTAACCGAGTTGCCATGAAGAAGGGCCCAGGCTGCATATTGGGAGATATCATTTATTTTCAGCATCGTTTCCCAGGATGGCATTTTCCATGGCCGGCGAAAGTACCCGGTCATCTCCATGGTAAGAATTTCTGCCGCTTCCTCGTTAAGGGATCCATCGGATACCAGGCAATTCATCAGTTCAATGGCCCTATCCGACATCAGATAAGGCGTATCATCGACGACCTCATGGATCAGTTTGCCCGCCCAATCCGGCAACTCTTCCACCTCCAGCTGACTCACAAAAATTTTCGGAAAAATCCCTTCCTTATGTTCATAGTGAACTGCGCTCAGGTTTTGCCTGTCAAAACGATAAGTTCCTGATTTCCTGTAACCCAGCGGTTTTAAAAGGTGGCCAATGGCCCTGATTCCGGCAGGCTGTTCTCCGGTTGTGGTGTTGAATGTTCTGAAAGCCAGGTGATCAGTGACATATGATCCACCCAACCCTGTGATCAGTTCCACATACCGATGGGCGTACGGCACTCTCCTCATGTAAATGTTCCGGAGATTTCCCAGTATCATTGCCACCAGCTCGTTTTTAGATGTTTTCATGACAAAGATTTACCCTTTTAAACTAAAAAAAAGGCACTAAGGTTACCAGTCCGGGTATGTTTGAAAATACGAGAGAAAATGAAACCTTTTCAAGGATTCAATTACGCCTTTCTCCTACCCTCATCAGTTCAGTGATCTGATTTCTGGAAATGGGTATGGCTCCTCCATGGGTTTCAGCGGTCAATGCACCTGCTGCATTGCCGAAACGGAGGGCTGCGTACAGATCCTTTTCACTGAGATACACATTCAGGAAGGCTGCAGAGAAGGCTGCACCGGAGCCAACGGTGTCGACAAGGTCAATGACATATCCCTGATCCTCATAATAAGCACCTTCCTTGTCAAGGGCAAAAGCGCCGGCTTTACTCCGGGTAACCAATATCACATCCAGAGAATATTCATTAATGAGTTCCTGAGCCAATGAATTCGATTCATATTCAAAAAGACTCAGCTCATTTTTCAACAGGTAGAGTTCACTCTCCTTAACCCTTAATATATTCGCCATTCGCAGGCTGTCTTCGATTACCTGTTTGGTGAAACAGTTTTTCCGGGGTTTCAGGTCCAGGTATTTCAGGGCTGACGGCGCTGCAGTAACGATTTCCCTGAGGGTATTCCTGGATATTTCTGCACGCTGGACCAGGGTACCAAAACAGATACAATCGGCTTCGGCCATCAATTTCAGAATTTCAGGAGAAATCCCGATATGATCAAAAGCCTGATCCGGCTCGATGATATAGTCAGGCCTGCCTTCTGATCCGACTCTGACAGTGGCTATTCCTGTAGGGAAAACCGGATCGATCTGGATAAGCTCATCTGAAATCTTCAGTTTGTTAAGCATTTTCAGCGCATCGGCACCCTGTTCATCCTGGCCGATCCGGGAAATAAGTAATCCTTGATCCCCCAGTGTGTTCACCCGGAAAACCAGATTCAGGGGAGCTCCACCGATTTTGGCCCCATCAGGAAACAGATCCCAAAGCAACTCCCCGAAAGCAACAATCTTCATATTCATAACCTCAGATTTTCAGGACAAAATTAAGAAATAAATCAGGTGAGTGACCGCATTTTTGGTCAGGGGTCAGCACTATTCAGGTTGTTAAAAACAGTTTCTTATTTTACACCAGCTTATCAAGGCGGCTGGCATCAAGCCGCAGGAAAATAAAGAGCAAGATGGTAAAAGCCCAAAGCGAGGATCCTCCGTAACTAAAAAAGGGCAATGGAATACCAATTACAGGCATAAGACCGATGGTCATTCCGATATTCACGGCAATATGAAAAAAGAAGATAGAAGCTACGGAATAGCCATATATTCTCGAAAAGGTTGACCTTTGTCGCTCAGCAAGAAAAGTAAGGCGAATTAATAGAAAGATGAACAGCCCGATCACAACGACCGACCCGATGAACCCCCACTCCTCACCGACAGTACAAAAAATGAAGTCGGTACTTTGAAACGGTACAAAGTCGAATTTTGTCTGTGTACCTTTCAGAAATCCTTTTCCCAGGAAACCGCCCGAACCGATAGCGATTAGACTTTGGTTGACGTTGTATCCGGCACCCAGTGGATCTGACGCTATTCCAAGCAACTCATTGATCCGGTCGCGGTGGTGGCTTTCCAGAACAGAATTGAAAATGAAATCGACAGAATAGGTAAAAAGGAGTGAAAGCATGAAAACGAGGATGATCACCATCGTCCGTTTAATCCGGTCACGCAGGACGATGAAGGTGATACCTGACGCACCTGAAATGATGCCTGCCAGGATCACATACTCCAGTGCCAGATACGACCCGGTAGCCAGGTTGAGAAGCTCCACAAGAAGTGTTGCTCCCAGCGTGATTAATAACGCTTTACCAATCATCTTGTATCTTTGGTTGAGAATATAGTGGGCAACCAGACCACTCAGAAAGAGAATAATCAGCAGGATATAATTTGGCAGCAACAGCGACAGCAGGAAGAGGATGACCAACAGCACCACAAAGAAAAGAACGATTCCGGAGAGCCCTTCCCTGTAAAGCACCAGAAGAAAAGCTGCAAAAACCAGGGCTGAACCGGTATCGGGCTGCAACATGATCAATGCCGGCGGAAGAAGGATAATCAATCCCGTTTTGAGCAGGGAAAACCTGTTGGTCAATTTAAAGTTGAAGCCGCTCATCATCTTGGAAACAGCCAGAGCGGTGGCGAATTTTGAAAATTCAGAAGGCTGGAGCCGGAAATCACCGATCACAAACCACGACCTGCTCCCATTGATCTCCACCCCGAAAATGAGAACCATGATCAGTAAAAAAATGGTCAGGGCGTAAAAACCATAAGCGAAAATGACATAGAAATTGGACTCAATGATCAGTATCATAAAACCAATCAGGAGGGCAGCACCAATCCAGATAAGCTGTTTCCCGTATTGCTGGGAAATGTCGAAAATACTTTTATGCTCTTCATTATAGACCGCTGCATAGATGTTGAGCCACCCCATAATGGTAAGGAGCAGAAAGACCAGGAAGGTGACCCAGTCAATGTTGGCCCAAAGTTTATTCCTCGTCGCCACTTACAGCTATTTTTTTAGGATCCATAAGGTTTGCTTTCAGCATAGATTCCTCCAGCCACAGGCGCCGGGAAGCTATTGTATCGTTGAGGTACTTCTCAATTATCAGACTTGCAATTGGTCCAGCGTAAGTAGAACCCCAAATACCATTCTCCACATAAACCGAAACAGCGATTTTCGGATTATCCTTTGGGGCAAATGCCATAAAGACACTGTGGGCAGCGCCATGGGGATTTTGTGCAGTACCGGTTTTTCCACATACCGGTATGTCCGGAATCATCGACATACCGCCGGTACCACCCGGTTGCATGACCTGTTCCATGCCGTTAATCACCGGTTCAAAATGGATCCGGTCTATACCACTTTCCTGTCTGACCCTGAATTTCCCGGCAATCTCCATTCCTTCAATCTCTTTTACAATATGAGGGATGTAATAGTACCCCCTGTTGGCCAGGATGACACAATAATTGGCAAGCTGGAATGGGGTAATTCCCAGTTCTCCCTGTCCGATGGAAAGCGAAATAATGGGCAAGGCACGCCATCGAGCGGATCCAAATACATACCGCTGGTAATAGTCAGATGAAGGGAGATTCCCTTTCAGTTCGTTTTCAAGGTCGGAGCCCAGTTTTCTGCCAAATCCAAAACGAGTCATCTTCTCCCTCCATGCTTCGTAGGCTTCCCTGATCCCCTTGTAACGGAAATTCTCAAGGATAGCCCGGAAAACATGCACGTAATAGGCGTTACATGATTTGGCAATTGACCCCTCCATTTCAAAAGCCTGGTCGTGATGACAAGCTATCCTGAAGTTCCCGGAACTGTATCCATGCGCACAATAGAACCGTGTTTGGGGGGTTATAACTCCTTCCTGCAGGGCCACCAAGGCCTGTGCCATTTTAAAGGTGGAACCGGGAGGATATTGTGCCATGAGTGCCCTGTTGAACAAAGGCTTCAACGGATCGTTAACCAGGATGGAATAATTGTTTCCCCGTTCACGGCCTACGAGCAGGTTGGGATCATAATCAGGGGAGTTGGCCAAAACCAAAACCTCTCCCGTAGAGGGCTCGATAGCTACTACACTCCCTTTTTTATTCTGAAGCAACAATTCAGCATACTCCTGTAAACGGCTGTCCAATGTGGTAATCAGATTCCTGCCTATTTGCGCAGTAGTGTCAGATTCACCAGCACGATAACTCCCCTGCACCCTGTTGTGCACGTCAACCATGTAGTATTTCACACCCTTTGTTCCCTTAAGCTCCTGTTCGTAAGCAACTTCAATACCACTGATACCGATATAGTCACCCGACTTGTAATAGGGGTTATCATCAATAATACGCTGGGTTACTTCTCCCACATACCCCAGGGCATGGGCAGCAATGGATTTCGGATACTCCCGCAGGGTTCTGGCCTGAACATAAAATCCCTTCATCTTAAAGAGCTGTTCCTGGATTGATGCATACTTCTTGTGTGATATCTGCTTAACAATCACCGAAGGTTTGTATCTTGAGTAGGCAGAAGCTTTCCTGATTTCTGCAGCAAAATCGGCATCCGACACATCAAGGAGCCTGCTGAAAGCCAACGTATCAAATTTCCCGGTTTCACGCGGAATGACCATCAGGTCATAAGCAGCCTTGTTGTAAACCAGCAAATCTTTATTCCGGTCATAAATCAGACCACGGGCCGGATACTGGACAATTTTGCGCAAGGCGTTGTTGTTGGCAAATTCCTTATACGTGGAATCAGCTACCTGAATATGGAACAACCGCAACATATAAACAATTCCCATCACGATAAAAACCATGATCACCAACGTTCTGCGACTAGATAATGTATCCAATTCCTATTCTCCGATTTATTCTCTGAATACCAAAAACTGACTAATCACCAAAATGATTATCGTAAAAACCGAACTGGCCAGGCTCCGTAAGACGGTTCTGAAAAAGTCAGTAAAACTGAAGACCTCCGTAAAAAAAAGGAAAAAATGATGAATGACAACCAATAAAGAGGCATAGAGCAAAAACCAGCGCCACCCGGTTTGATGTAATCCCGGATAATATACTTTGTCCGATTCCCGCTGACTGATCAGGTTGATCACGGGCAAACGCAGGACCCCTATCATCACGGAAGCTGCAGCATGTAACCCCAGTGTATTGGAAAACCAATCCACCGAAATTCCCACCAAAAAAGAAAGGAGGAGTACCTGGTATGGAGGCATCGACACTGGAAGCAGCAGGATAAAAAGAATATAGACATACGGATTCAGAAATCCTCCCAGGTGGATCTGGTTGAAGACAAGTACCTGTAAAAGCACCAAAACCGTGAACATCACGGGGTATTTAATCCACACGTTCATTGTCGCTGTTTAATTTATTAATGGCATCAATCTCAGGCTTTTTATTATTCTCAATCACTTCCACAAAGGAAAGTGCCTTGAAATCCACAGAAATTTTCACCCGGATGGAGTAAAAGCTCTCACCTCCCGGTTTGTCGAATGATTCGACCGTTCCCAACATTACCCCTTCAGGGAAAAAGGATGAAAATCCGCTGGTCACCACTGTATCACCCACAGCTACATCGACATGAAACGGAATTTCAGTCAGCAAAGCTTCCCTGTAATTCTTTCCGTCCCACAAAAGAGATCCGAAATAGTTGTTTTTGGCCAGTTTTGCAGAAACATTCCACCGGGTATTCAGCAATGACAATCCGGTAGAAAAAGAAGGAGAAACATAGATAACAATACCAGCCACCCCGTTGATCGATATAATCCCCATGTCGGGCCTGACTCCGTCATCAGAGCCCTTGTCAAGTGTAAAGTAATTATGTTGCCTGTTGACCGAGTTGCTGATGATCCTGGCAGGGATATAAGTATATTCAAGCGGTTCGTCCATACCTCTTTTCAGAAGTGAATCAGGAATTTGCCTGATGCCGGGTATGATCCCCACTAATTCACGAAGCCTGGCATTTTCTGCTGCCAGCTCACGATTAACGGAGGGTAAACGCAAAAAGCTCTCTGCTTTGCTGTAGCTGTCGTAAACTTTTCCTGTAAGGCGGCCAGATGAATTTAAAAAATTTACTTTCTGGTAATTATTGTAATTAAAGATCAGTACAAAAGAGAAAATTTCGAGAACCACGAACAAAATAACCACATGATTTTGCAGAATAAACCTGAAGAGATTTCTCATATCATGTTAGCCTGATATTTACCGGATCAGGAATGAAAACTTATCCACATTTTTTAGCGCAATACCGGTTCCACGCACCACGGCCCTCAGCGGGTCGTCTGCGATATTGAAAGGAATACCGATCTTGGTGCTGAGCCTTTTGTCCAATCCCCGCAACAGAGATCCTCCGCCAGCCAGCCAGATTCCGTTTTTCACGATATCGGCATACAATTCCGGAGGAGTTTGTTCAAGAGCGCTCAGGACAGCTGCATCGATTTTGGACAAGGATTTTTCAAGGCAATGGGCAATTTCCTTATAGGAAACAGGCACAACAATCGGCAATGCAGTCATTTGGTTGGGTCCCTGAACCACAAAATCTTTGGGAGGATTTTCTAAAACAGGAAGAGAAGAGCCCACTTGTATTTTGATCTCTTCGGCTGTCCGTTCCCCGATTTTGATGTTATGCTGGTGACGCATGTATTCCATAATGTCCATCGTAAGGTCATCTCCGGCAATCCTGATCGACTTGTTGGTAACAATTCCCCCAAGTGAAATGACAGCAATTTCGGTTGTTCCTCCACCAATATCTACCACCATGTTTCCCTCGGGAGCTTCCACATCGAGACCAATGCCAATGGCAGCAGCGAGTGATTCATAAATCATGTAAACTTCTCTGCCCCCGGCATGTTCCGAAGAGTCGCGTACAGCACGTATCTCAACTTCCGTAGAGCCGGATGGGATACATATTACCATCTTCAGGGAGGGCGAAAACAATCTGGGTTTTGGATTGATCATTTTGATCATTCCCCTGATCATCTGTTCAGCTGCGTTAAAATCGGCAATGACTCCATCGCGAAGAGGCCTGATGGTTTTGAGGTTTGCATGGGTTTTCCCTTGCATCTGCCTTGCCTTTTCTCCAATAGCGACAATTTTTTCAGTTTTGATATCAATGGCCACAATGGATGGTTCATCGACCACAATTTTATCATTGTGAATAATAATAACATTGGCAGTTCCCAGATCAATGGCTATTTCCTGGGTGAGAAATGAAAATAATCCCATGACGATATACTTATATTTTCTGCTTGAATTAACTCAACTTTTTAATGTCTAAAATGCCTGCGTCCTGTAAAAACCATGGCAATGCCAAATTTATTGCAGGCATCGATCACTTCCTGGTCGCGGATGCTGCCTCCCGGCTGTACGATATAACGGATTCCTGATTCGTGAGCAGCTTCCACACTGTCGCTAAAAGGGAAAAAGGCATCAGAAATCAGGAGAGATTCCCTGATATCGGGGCCATCTTTCAGGACAAACCTTGGTATCGTCAGATGCCTGAGGCTGTCAAGCCGATTGGGTTGTCCCATTCCTGCTCCTGTCAGCCAGAAGTCACCTCTCTCATTTTCAGTCACCAAAGCAATCGCATTGCTTTTCAAGTATTTACATGCTACAATGCCAAAACTGGCAAGGTTCATATTCTTTCTGTCAAAAATCGCTTCGGTAACATTTTCAAACTGGTCATCTCCTCCCTCATCCTCATCCTGTATCAACACTCCGCCGCTTACGGAGCGGATCACTTTCTCTCCGGCTATTTCAGGTTTTACAGGGGTAACAAGGAGCCTCAGATTTTTCTTTTTGGCGAGAATTTCACGTGCTTCAGGAGTAAAACCTGGAGCAATGATAATTTCCACAAATTTCTTTTCAAACCACAGGGCAGCCTCCAAATCCACAGGGGATGTAAAACAGATAATCCCACCATATGCTGAAACCGGGTCACCAGCCCAGGCGAGTTTCAACGCCTCCATCAGTGATCCTGCAACGGCAAGGCCACATGGATTCAGATGCTTAACCACTGCGACCGCAACTTTATCCTGTATATGGGTTACCGAATGGAACCCTGCAACACCTCTGAACCTGCCAGGGTAACCTTCGACACGGCATTGTCATACCTGTAAAAAAACGCCTTTTGGTGAGGATTCTCCCCGTATCGCAGTTCCCGGCCATCATTCAGCGAGATTCGCTGGTCCGCAGATTCATTCCCTGAAAACCATGAAAAGATGACTGCATCGTAGTGGGAAGAGACAGCAAAAGCCCTGGTGGCAAACCACTTGCGATCAGCCTCCTCACTTCCCCCCTCTTTTTCGTTCAATAAACTGAGAAGGGGAAGATACTCCTTCTGAGACGGGACGATCATCACATCCCTGTAATTTTTTGCTGCTGCACGAATTAAGGAGATTCCCCCTATATCAATTTTTTCAATGATTTCTTCAGCGGAAGCCCCGGAACTTACGGTGGCTTCAAATGGGTATAAGTCCACAATGATCAGATCGAACTTCGGGATCCCGTAAGCCGTGAGCTGTGACTCATCCTCACTGTTTCCCCGTCGGGCAAGCCATCAGGTCAAATCGACTGGGAATACGAGTCCGTGAGGAAGGATAACCGGTCAGACTTTCAACCGTACCTACAGGCACACCCAGCGACCTGATAAATTGCTCAGTTCCTCCGGTACTGTATATCTGAACCCCCATTTCGTGTAACTTCCATACGATTTCATCAAGGTTCTCCTTATGAAATACGGAAATCAGTGCTGTTATAATTTTTTTATAGCCAGCCATTTATTTTTTTCATTAGTTGGCAAATATAGGAAAAAAGAGAGCTAATTCCGGACATTTCCGGGTGCGGGCAACAATTTATTCCTCTTACTCATTTCATTCTTTGTAACATTCCGTAAATTTAGCGCTCTTATTCTATCGAAAGAGTGAAGAAGAGCCTGAAATCAAAAATTTAACAAATTTTATAAACAACAAGCAGCAACCATTATCTTTAACGCACAATATCCGGATTATGCTGTTACCCAAGTTAATATTGGAAAGTTTCAATTCAGCCCTCAACTCACTGAAGGTGAATCGGCTGAGGACATTGCTCTCGCTTTTGGGAATTACCATAGGCATTTTTGCCATTATTTCGGTTTTTACTGTGATCGATTCCCTGGAAAAATATATCCGGAACAGTCTCAATTCGCTCGGAAGCAATATGGTATACGTCATGAAGTGGCCATGGACTCCGCCGGAAGGAGAAATGGAATACCCGTGGTGGAAATATGTGAACCGTCCCCTTCCCACCATTGAAGAGACAAATGAGATTCTGCGCAGGTCACGGCTGACTGAAGAAGCCGTTTTTTTTCTGGAGTTTACCCGGGAAATTGCTTTTGGCAATGTGCACATTAACCAAGTCAGCATACTTGCCTCCTCTCACCCTCTGCTCGACGTCTGGAACCTTAAAATCGACAGGGGAAGGTACTTTACCTTTGCTGAAATGAATTCCACGGTTCCCGTTGCAGTGATTGGAAGTGAGATTTCGGACCAGATGTTCGAAGGAATAATTCCGGTCGATAAAACAATTAAAATCCAGGGACTTCAGTTCCGGGTAATCGGAGTGTATGAAAAAACAGGTCAGGATATGTTTGGAACCAGCATGGACAAACGGATTCACATCAGCCTCCCCTCTTCTTACAACCTGGGCGATTTCCGCAACCGTGAACAGGGGCAATCAATCTGCATCAAATCAAAACCAGACATCGAACTAGATGAAGTAGAAGATGAGATCCAGTCGATTATGCGTTCGGCAAGGAAACTGAAACCCATGGATGAAAACAACTTTGCCATCAATAAGGTGAACCTGATATCCAATCAGTTTGATGCCTTTTTTAAGATTTTCAATCTGGCAGGGTGGATTATCGGAGGATTTTCAATCCTTGTGGGAGGATTTGGCATTGCCAATATCATGTTTGTTTCTGTCAAGGAAAGGACCAGGATTATTGGCATTCAGAAATCATTGGGGGCCAAGCGCTATTTTATTATGCTGGAGTTTATTTTTGAAGCCATTGTGTTGTCGGTGATAGGGGGGATTACCGGTCTGTTGCTGATTTTTGGAGGCACACTGATTTTCAATTATTTTTCCGATATGACGATCATGCTCTCCCTCGAAAACATCCTTACGGGTATCCTGATCTCCAGTGTAATCGGGTTTCTTGCCGGATTGTTTCCGGCCAACAGTGCAGCCCGGCTTGACCCTGTGGTGGCCATGAATTCCCTTTGAACTTACAGGATGTTGAAAAAAAACTTACTGACCAATATGTAGATCGACAGTCCAAGAATATCATTCATGGTAGTGATAAAAGGCCCTGTTGCAAGAGCAGGGTCAATCTCCATTTTATTGAGGACCAGGGGAATAATCGTTCCGAAAACAGAAGCAAACAGGATCACGATGAAGAGTGAAATTGAAACAGCCCATGTGAGTTCCATGCTGTTGCTGAAGAAGTAGTTATACAAAAAAATCAGGGAAGAAAAAGCCAGTCCGATGATCATTGCCACGGCGAATTCTTTGGTCAGTTTCCTTCCTGTCGACTCAAAATCGCGAACCCCGCTGGCAATACTTTGCACCACAATGGAGGAGGACTGTACACCCACGTTTCCTGCCATAGCCGCAATCAGTGGAATAAAAAAGGCCATTGCCGGAACCAGCTTGAGGGCATCCTCATTGGCACCTATCACGCGGGCTCCCATTATTCCTCCCACAAGGCCTATCAGCAGCCAGGGGAAACGTGCCCGCGTCAGGTTCCAGACTTTATCGCCTGATTCCACATCGCCCACAATCCCCGAAACCATCTGGTAGTCCTTTTCTGCCTCCTCACGCATGACATCGATCACATCATCAAAAGTGATCCGCCCTTTCAACCGTCCAATCTCATCCACCACAGGAATGGCCACAAGGTCATATTTCTCCATAATCTGTACGACCTCCTCCTGTGGGGTCTCAGTGGTAACAGATTTGACATCCGGATTGTACATGTTGGAAATCCGGGTATTGGTATTGTTGAACAACAATTTCTTCAAGGAGAGCACCCCTTTAAGCTTGTTGCTGTCATCGACAACATAGACATAATAAATGTCATCTACCCCTTCAGCCTGTCTGCTGATTTCCTTCAGGCAGATAGCCACTGTCCAGTTCTCGTTAACAGTGACCAGTTCCTTGGCCATAATCCCCCCTGCCGTTTCCTCATCGTATTCCAGCAGATCCACAATGTCACCAGCAATTTCCTGGTCCTCAATTTCATTGAGAACTGAAATTTTCACATCCTCATCGAGGCTACCCAAAATATCGGCAGCATCGTCAGAATCCATGTTCTCGATATACTGCCGGGCTATCACGTCGGGCGCCAAGGCATTCAACAACATGTTGCGCTCTTCTTCCGGAATTTCAACCAGAACGTCGGATGCCACCTCTGCATCCAGCAGCAGATAGACAAACATCGTATCCTCCAGGTTAAGCGCAGCCAGAATTTCAGCGACATCAGCAGGATGAAGGTTGCCGATCATCTGCCTGATCTCCTGCTCATTCCTCGCCTCAATCAGTTTCCTGATCTCTTCTACATAGTTTCTTGTGAGATCATAATTCATAATTCCCGGTTTATTTGCGACTGAAGATGCCTGGTTAATAATTCAAACTGCTCTACCGATAACTGCTCGGCCCTCATTCCGGCGAAGGGTTCCGGAACCGAGGAAGTCAATGGTTTCAAAGCGTTGACCAGCATTTTCCTCCTTTGGTTGAAAGCAGTTTTTACAACTCTGAAAAAAAGCGCTTCATCACAAGCCAAATGGCTGCGTTCGTTCCGGGTAAACCGTATCACCGCCGATTTCACCCGGGGAGGAGGGATAAAAACCTGCTCTCCTACCGTAAACAGGTATTCGACATGATAAAAAGCCTGCAGTAAAACAGATAAAATCCCATACAGCTTGGACCCCGGGGAAGTGCTGATCCTTTCAGCTACCTCTTTTTGAATCATTCCCACTACCTCCGGGATCTGGTTGCGGAATTCCAGAATCCTGAAAAAAATCTGGGATGAGATATTGTAAGGGAAATTTCCAATGACAGCAAAAGGTCCCTGAAATATTTCAGAAAGGGGGAGATGTAAGAAATCACCTTCTATAAAATCAGCCGCCAGATCAGGGAACTTCTTCCGCAGATAGAGAATCGATTCCGTATCTATTTCAATTGCACGAAACCTGATACCCGGAATCCCAACAAGATACTGGGTCAGGACTCCGGTTCCGGGGCCAATTTCAAGTAGCTGACTGCAATGGGGGTGCTTCAGACTTGCCACAATTTTACGGGCGATATTCTGGTCTTTCAGAAAATGCTGACCCAAATGTTTCTTTGCATGTACAAATTCCATCCTGCTCCATATTGAATTCTGCCAGGGGACATCCTATTTTACCCGTCCGAATCAAAGGTTTTGTTAAATTTGCGGAAATTTTAAAGCCGGGAAACCCAACCCGTACTTTTCGGTCAAAAATAACAACTTTATTAGGCTTTATGTCGTTAGCCTTCATGTTAATTAATAAAAAAGAGATTGAAAAAGCAGGTTAAGTCCATATTGAAGTATTCAGCATTTTTCGCTGCCGGCGTTCTGATCTTCTGGCTGATTTACAAAGACCAGGACATTGCCATGATCAAATCGGTTTTGCAGAACGATGTGAACTATTTCTGGGTTTGGGTATCCCTTCTGATCGGGATCCTGAGCCACATTTCAAGGGCCATCAGGTGGAATTTACTGATTGAACCCCTGGGGTCCCGCCCATCGACCCTAAACACCTTTCTGGCGGTGATGACCGGATACCTGATGAATCTTTTGGTCCCCCGGATGGGAGAGATCTCCAGGTGCGGGGTACTTTCCAAATATGAAAAAATCTCATTTGCCAGCCTGATCGGCACTGTAGTTACTGAAAGGATTCTCGATGTACTGATGTTGCTCCTCATGACCCTCGTGGCCTTCATTGCCCAGTTCAGATACCTGGTAAGCTTTATCCGCGAAAATCCGGGAATAGAAGATAAGATCAGGCACATTCTCACCCATCCTCTGCTGATCGGGGGGATTATTTTCATGGTCCTACTCGTAATCACAATGCGAAAAAGAATCGCATCGTCCGGAATGTACCAACGCATAAAAAGAACGATCGATAACCTGAAAGACGGAATTGTGTCGGTTAAATACGTAAAGAAAAAGGGCGCGCTGATATTTCACTCTTTCTTCATCTGGATCATGTACTACCTGATGCTGTATGTGGCTTTTTTTGCTTTTGGTTTCACTTCCGGACTTTCACCATGGGCAGGACTGACCACCTTCGTAATGGGAAGTTTCGGCATGCTTGCCCCGGTTCAGGGCGGACTCGGAACCTGGCATTTCATGACCAAGGAAGCGTTGGCTTTATATGGGATCAGCAATGAAAACGGGATCATTTTCGCTTTCGTTGCCCACACCACCATGAACCTGATGGTCATTATCATCGGATTGATTTCGCTGGTGGCTTTACCCGTGGTTAACCGAAAAAAAACACCCCCCTCCAATCCATGAATACAGAACTCTTTATTGCGCGGCGTCTTTTCAGTGACCGGGAAAACAGGCACCAACTTTCCAGAAGGATCATCAATATTGCCCTTGCAGGAATTGCGCTGGGAGTCATGCTGATGCTGCTGGCAGTAGCCATTGTAACCGGATTTAAAAAAGAAATCCGCGATAAGGTCGTCGGATTCGGATCACATATCCAGGTTGTGAATTTTGACTCCAACTTATCGTATGAGACAGCCCCCGTGTCGGCCACCCAACCCTTTTTCCCCCGCCTTGAACTGATCAGCAACATTGAATCATGGCATAGCTTCGCCACAAAACCCGGAATCATTAAAACGGAAGAAAATATCCAGGGGGTTGTTTTAAAAGGTGTCGATTCCACCTTCAACTGGAAGTTTTTTAGTGATAACCTGATACAAGGACAAATTCCCGCACTTAAAGGGGAACGATCATCACAGGTGCTGATTTCAGAGAACCTGAGTTCCCTCCTGAAGCTCAAACTGAACGATCCCCTGTACATGTACTTTGTGAATGGCAATGAACAGATACCCAGGATCAGGCAATTCAGGATTTGCGGAATTTACAAAACCAACCTCCAGGAATTTGACAACCTGTTTGTACTGGGCGATATCAGGCAATTGCAGCACATCAATGGCTGGGATTCCACACAGGTCAGCGGATTTGAAATCAATATCCGGAATTTCGATGAACTGGAAGAAACCACCAGACAGGTCAGGGAAACAGTAATCAGCTACCAGAGTGATCCTGGTTCCGTCCTCCGCGCGCTCAATATCAGGGAGAAATATCCCCAGATTTTTGACTGGCTCTCTATCCTGGACATGAATGTTTGGGTGATCCTGACCCTGATGGTTCTGGTGGCAGGTTTTAACATGATTTCTGCCCTGCTGGTACTGATCCTTGAGCGGAGCAGGATGATTGGCACCCTGAAAGCCCTGGGAAGCCGCAACAGCAGCATCAGGAAAATCTTTCTCTATTTATCAGGCTTTCTGGTCAGCAGAGGTTTGTTCTGGGGGAATCTCCTGGGCATCGCTCTTTTGCTGATACAGAAGTATCTGCAGCCTTTCAGCCTCGACCCGACATCTTATTATATGGAGTATGTACCGGTTCATCTTTCCATTTCCCGGGTCATCATGCTCAATGCGGGGACTCTGGTTTTGACCCTCCTGATGCTCGTTATTCCGGGTTATTTAATCAGCCGGATATCTCCCGGGAAAACACTGCAGTTCGACTGAACAAAACAGAGCAATTCCTCATTTAACCCGTTATGGAAGAGTGGCCATTGAAGATTGCCAGAGCACTGGCACAAAAACTGCCCGGGGAAAAGTCACACCGCAAGATGCTGCCCCCGGGAAGGGAACTGGATTGTACGCCTGGGGAACAGTTGGCTGTAAGGCAAAGCGGAGTTTTATTGCTCCTGTTTCCCATCGGCAGGGAATTGTACATCTGCCTTATCAGGCGACCGGCAACTATGAAAGACCATGCCGGGCAAATTGGTTTTCCGGGAGGAAAATGTGAACAGAACGATACCAATCCCCTCCAGACTGCTTTACGCGAGTCGATGGAAGAGATTGGCATCCTGCCCGAAAAAGTGAAAATCCTTGGCGCATTATCGCCACTCTATGTCTCAGTAAGTCAGTTTCTGATTCACCCCTATGTAGCATGGAGTAGTTCAAAACCCGGCTTTATTCTGAATTCCGGAGAAGTTGAGAAGCTGCTGCTGTTTCCTCTGAGCTGCCTTCTTTCCGGACAACAAGTCACTTTTGCCGATGTTGAAACCCAAACAGGGAAGCTGCACGTCCCCGTTATACTCAATGAAAGGGAAATCATTTGGGGAGCCACTGCCATGATCCTTACCGAGTTTGCGGATACGATAGTGAGTTACCTAAGAAACAGCTGAAGCCATTAAACCATCGTAATTCTCCAGAACCGATTTCACAAAGTGATAGGGTTCACTTCCCTGGCAGTATCCCCACCGCACCACTTCGTCAGAATAATATTTTGACTCCGACTTATTAAGCAGGAAATACTCCACATGGTCTTCCCATTTCCCGGGATCTTTACCATACTTTTCAGCAAGCCTTTGTGCATCTCTGACATGTCCCAGTCCGACATTATAGGAAGCAAGTACAAACTTGAGCCTTTCACGGTCATCGCCAATCTCCTGCCGGAACTGATTATCCAACCATGAAAGCAGAGCAATTCCGGCTCTTATATTTTGTTCAGGATCAAAGATGTCTTCTACCCCGAAAGATTCGGCTGTTTCAGGCATCAGCTGCATCAGTCCGGAAGCCCCGGCAAAGGAGATAGCCAGCGGATCAAAACCTGATTCCTTATACATCACAGCTGAAATTAACCTCCAGTCCCAGCCGGCTGTTTTCACCTCCCGCTTGACCAGTTCATCATAGGCTGAGATTCTGCTTCCGGAGACATGAAGCATGGGCTCCCCTCCTATATACCGTTTTCTTTCCGTCTTATAATAGTGCTTGTGAATGGCCAGGTAACGGAAGGTTCCCTGAAATTCAGTAAGCCATCCGTCGATGTATTCCCTGAGGTTTACCGCATCTTTCCGCATGGCCCAGGCAATATTCTGTCTGAAACTGACCGGTACACTGAAATCAAGCCCGGGGTACTGGTGCTGAAAGACCTTAACCATGTTTTCATCGCAAACCGTCAGCTCAATAGCTCCTGAGAAGACTTTTTCAACCAGATGCACCATGTCGGATACCGAATCTTCAACGATCACAAAGGTTCCACTGGTTTCCTCCTTCAGGTTTCTCAACCGCTCCAAAAAAGCGGAAGATCGCTGTACCACAATCCGTTTTCCTGAAAGTTCCAGTACATTGCTAATACTGGCCTCTTTCTCCTCTCCCGGCGTACCGGTTTTTCGCTGAACCAGAACCTGCCGGGTTTGCTCAAGAGGTTGCGTAAAATCAACCCTTCGGCTTCTTTCACCGGTCACCGTAAGGTTTTTGGCTGCAAGATCGTAACGTCCGGTTTCCAGTCCGAAAAAGGTGCTTTCCAGATCATTATTGACATAAAAGTCGAGTTCCACATTCAACTCACGGGCCAGTTCACGCAGGAGTTCATAATTGTATCCCATTGGTCTGCCACGGTAAACAAAATAACTGGTAGGATTATAATCCACCACAACCCTGAGGTGACCTTCCTTCCTGATGGTTTCCAGATCACGCAAAGGGGCTATAAATTTTCCGTCTTCCCATACGCTGGCACTCCGGGTCTGTTCAACACAAACCGAAAAAAGAGATATCAACAACATAAGCAGGAAAACATTCCTATACTTCAATTTCATCAATAAAAAATTAGTTAACTAAAAATGGGGGTCAATTGTAAAACGACCACGCTACTCCAAGACGGAACGTTGCGCGGTTCATCGGATGATGCAATGCAGTAAAGAAGGGTTTATTCAAACCCAACGATGCTACATTCATATATTGTACAAAAACACGGGTTCTTTTGAGTTTTAAATTTGCAAAACCATCCAGGTAAGGATAATTCCCGAGCAGCTTTTCGTTCTGAAGATAAAAAAAGCCTGTTACAGGATGATAGGCATCGGCATAATAGGCTGTATTATACCGAAGGTCAGCACCCATCTGGACAAAGAGCACTTTCGACACCACCATGTCGTAGCTCAGGGATAATCGGGCCAACAGGTCAGGCAAGTGGATATACCTCGTGGCTGAAGCTTTCTGCCACAAAAGGTGTGTCAGCAGGGTAAATTTGCGGAGCCTGAATTCTTTGTTGACATATGCTGAAAGCAGCAGGAGTTCGCTTTTCGTCTGTGCCGGAAGTCCAAGCGTATCGTTAAAAATGTAATTGTTGATCAGTGAATAGTTCGCGCCTGCATGCAGGTTATACCGGGGAGAATGAACGGCAAAGGAAAGATTCATCAGCTGCTCATTGCCAAAATTGTTTGACCACTTGATTCTGTTCGAGAAATAGCGTTGCTGGTAATCGTCGGGCACTCGATTCAGCAAAGATCCTGAAATGGTAATGCTGGATAGGGTATCCTTCAGCAACCGGGCAGGTTTGGAAATTATCCCGTTCAATTCAGTCTGCCCTGCCCTGAGCCCAGTCAGATACTGTCGTCCCTCAAAATTCCATTGCCAGAACTTTCCGGTTTCTCTGAAAATTCCTCCTCCTATAAAAGCGTTGGAATAGGTTTTCTCGTACCATCGCGGATCAGGCCCGTTATACACTTTATTTCGGAAAGTTCCAGGATGGAAAGGAAAAACAGCTTCGTTGTATCCGGGGGCACCATAGGCATTTTTCACAACTTCCACACCAGCGTAAGCTCTTTTGCCAAAACTGTACTTTTTAAGTGCCGATTCATAAAACTTCAGCTGGATAAGGTTGGTCACCCTGTTAAACCGGATAGAGTCATGTGAAAAAGCGGGGTTAAGGAAGTGCTCCGTAAAATATTCGCTGTTGCTTTCCTCCTCTCCCTCCGAGAAAAGCCTTTTGTTTTCTGAAAGCCTGAATGAATATATTACTCCCGCCACCGGCCTGAAAATATCACTTTCCCCGGTAGTGTCTGTTACCCCGACTCTGTATTCGGCATCTGTAAAAATATAATTGGTGCGATATTCCGAACGGGCATCGGTAAGCCGCATAACCACATATTCCGTTTCGGTATTCAGCAGGTCGTCGTCATTGGCCATACCCCCGTTTTCCTTATTGAAAATACGGTTAAAAATCACACCGCCCTGCACATTGAGCTTTTCACCTGTATAAGCAGAATAGAGGGCGATAAAGTGATTTTTGTTTTCCTGAAAATTATACTGCCCGTCCGATTTTGCCTGGTCGTACCGGAAAGTAACATTAAAAACCGGAGAGACGTTCTGGGAGTGCAGAACATTAAAACGAGTTTCATTATTCCGGTTTTTATTTTCGCTTTGACTGTAATCCAATAAGGTATAGGGTGTGGTGGTATTATAGTAAATGATTTGGGAAGGGGTTAGCAAGTAAGCATCGTGGGTGCGCAGAAAATAGAAATCAGTGTTAAAGTTCCTTTTTGCAACCTCATTACTGAGATAGGCTCCCCCGTAATTTCCAGTATAAGTATTGGTAATGCTGTTTTGATAGATAGGGTGATAGTTGTGGTAGTTGTGCAAAATGGTATCCACCTTCACGGAATCTAAAAAAGCACCATAGCCTGATGTTCTCCAGGAGACGACATGCGATTGTACAAACTTTTCCTTTTGGACAGTTTCTTCGACTTCGCTTTCCACTTCCGAGCCTTCCGGTCTGATCTGACCAGTCAGCCACAATGGACAAAGACAGACTATTAAAATCAGTGCTTTACTCAAATCACTTATTCAAAAAATAATCAACTGTAAAACTAAGAAATATCAGCATTAGTGTACGTGTAACATGCTTTTTCCTAAATAATTAACGTGTTTAAAGATTAAGATTAACATTGAAGTAACAAAAAAGTACTAATTGGTATTTTAATATTTGAGGTTAGGATAATAGACAATAAAAAACTCCGGCTCAATAAAGAACCGGAGTTTAATAAGTCAGGCAACGACCTACTCTCCCACTTTCGCAGTACCATCGGCGCTGGCAGGCTTAACTTCTCTGTTCGGAATGGGAAGAGGTGGAGCCCCGCCGCTATAGTCACCTTTTTTTCTTTTTGGGTGTTTTACACCTAAAATAATATTTGACATGCCGGATCGAAAAAGACTTCTAAACAAAAATAAGCTATCTGAAAAAAACTATCGGGCAATTAGTACTGCTCGGCTACGGACGTTACCGCCCTTCCACCTGCAGCCTATCAACGTAGTAGTCTCCTACGGCCCTCAATGGAGATCTCATCTTGAGGTGAGCTTCGCGCTTAGATGCTTTCAGCGCTTATCTCATCCAGACGTAGCTACCCAGCTATGCTCCTGGCGGAACAACTGGTACACTAGAGGTCTGTCCAACGCGGTCCTCTCGTACTAGCGTCAGTTCCTCGCAAATCTCCTGCGCCCACAACAGATAGGGACCGAACTGTCTCACGACGTTCTGAACCCAGCTCGCGTGCCACTTTAATCGGCGAACAGCCGAACCCTTGGGACCTTCTCC